>Ga0302320_10018005_pt1 | contig 14283 bp, 11 predicted proteins | sample Bog_T0_3_FD_202130 | JGI IMG/M metagenome (GOLD analysis project Ga0302320, IMG submission 202130) | Peat permafrost microbial communities from Stordalen Mire near Abisko, Sweden - Bog_T0_3 | ecosystem: Environmental > Terrestrial > Soil > Wetlands > Peat | place: Sweden: Abisko, Stordalen Mire...
CTGCGCGGTGGACAGCGTGCTGCCCATGAGGGCAACCACTTTGCGGCAACCGTGCTGGTGCAACTTCATGGCGTCGAAGAAACCTTCAACGATGATGAGCGGCTGGTCGGCTGATTCCTTTACGGCCCGGTCGAGGTTGAACAACTCCTGCGACTTTCTGAATCCCGGCGGCAATTTGTATTTGGGCGCACCTTCCGGTGGGGCACCAATAAAACGTCCAGCATACGCGACGACCTCGCCTTTGACGTTGTGGATCGGGATGGCGATGCGGTCGGCCATCATGCCCTTGGAACAAAAGCCGATGCCGAAATCCACGATGGTTTCCGGCGTCAGCCCGCGCTGCTCCGTGAGATACGGATGCGTGCGCTCCAGTTTATCCAGCCGAAATTTCAACGGTGCGTTGGGCACGTTGCTCTCCGGTGCCGCCTTCGGCGATGCTACTGGCCGTGCTGCCGGCTTCGGTGCCGGTGCGGACGCTTTCGGCTCGGTTGTTTCCGCCTTGTCGTCACTCGCGGCCATCGCCTCGGGATCGAGGTTGAACCATTCAATCGCTTTCAACGCGGCGGCATGGATGCTGCACTTTTCCATCTTGGCGATGAAGTCGAGGGTGTTGCCGCCATGCTCGCAATCGCTGAAACAATTCCAGATGTTCTTGGTGGTGCTGACGCGGAACTGCGTCGGATTGCTCCCTTTGTGGATTGGGCACGGCCCGTTCAGGCTTTCGCCGGTGCGTTTGAACTGGTCCAGAATGTGGTAGTGGCCCAGCAACTGTTCCATGGTGATGGCCGTTTTGATGGCCTTGAAGTCAACGAACTTGGTTTTTGCCATAATAATACTCCTGTGTTTGTGGTTGTGATGAACGTGACAGCCCGTGAATCGGGACTGCCTCCATCGGCCACGCTAACGCCCGGCGGACAAAATCAGGAGACGTGTGGATTTGCTAAAACTGGCAAGTCCAAAAGAGCGGACATGGCAGCGGCTTTGCCGCATTGCCATACGATGGCGAGCAAATCTTTCTGCAAAACAGATTCGTCAGCGAAAAGAAAAAGACCGTGGCCGCGCTGCAATCGTGAGCAGGCGTCGAGCAGCGATTTCACCCGCGCCGCGCTGGTGGTGACGGTCAGCACCCGGAAACGGGGGATGCCCAGAAGCCGCTGGTGAACCTTGCTGGTCCAGGTCGCTTCGTAGGCGAGCAGCTTTCGGTAAAATGAAGACTGCGCTAATTTCTCGCGGACGACGGGCATGGTGCCCCGGTCGGCTTCAAGGAAATAATAAATCCGCTGCACCTGTCCGGTTTGATCGGCATATTCCAAAGCGAACACTCTGTCGGGAATGACGCCGAGCTTGGTGCCTTCACGAATTTTCACACGCCAATGCACCGGGGCTGCGACGGGCAGATTTAATTCATCTTCATGCAACAGCCGGATGCCATGCTGCCGACACGCGAGTTCAAGCGACACCATCACGTCGGAAACCAAAAGCGCGTGCGCCAAATACATCCGTCCGATGGCGCGATTCTTTTCACCCCAGGACGCCGGATTTAGTTGCAACAGTGAACCGCTTTTATTTCCTAACCCGTAGGCGATGGTTTGGGAACCGGTGTGTTCGTAGTATTGAAGCTGGGCGCGCGGACGTTCCAAGTAGCCGTGATGAAACAGCCATTGCAACCGCCGGGACAACTGTTGTGCGCTGCCGCCAATCAAAGCGATGATCTGATGGGAACGCAAAAAACGGTGCCGGTGGACTAGCCGGATGATTTTGTGGTCGCGCTCCGTCAGTTTGATTGGCGCAACCTTAACGACACGCTGGAAGCGCGGCAGTCGAGGCATTTCTCCAGAATGCGGGAGGCGGGGAAAAAGTGTGAGACGATAGGATTTGCCTGATTAGGCAAGTTCGCCTCTGACTGCGGCGCGTTTCTCGTGAGCCAGATGCCTGTCTCTCTGTTCTGAATAATGTTCAAAACCTATCTTACCGACCTTGCGGAGACGCGTGTCGGCATGGTGAAGCAGTTTTTCAAACGGGGCAAGTCTGGCTGCAAACATCGAGGACATCGAGCCAGACCAACCATATCCACCAGCTTGCGAAGCGGAAAAAATCTTTTCCTCTGAAAAACCTTTTCCCATCGCCGCGATTGCCATTCTTTGCCATCCCTCGTCAAACTCGTGAACTACATTTTCGCCGCGTGGGCCAAAGTCGCCATCCAACCGCAACGGATCAAGCCTGACTCCTTCAAGTTCTTCACGAGCGAGCAACTGCTCATAAAGCTCCATGTCACGGCCAACGAGGGAACGAACCAATTCCGTGACACCATACGTTCGAGGCATCTTGGCTATCAACTCGTGTTTTTGCTCTCGCGTGAGCTTCCCGATGGCTGTCGGCAAGGCGTGGTCATGCTTGCTACCAAAGAAAAATGAATTTGTGCCTTTGCAGATTTTTTCCAGCCGTGTCGAAATCCAACGGAAGGCAACGTCTGGATTTTCCTGAAACACGCTCGCTAACACATGATCGTCGTCAACGTGTTCGACGATGACATTTTTCCAGTCTGCCAAAAGTTCATCCGGGATTTGAGGCGTCAGGTTGTCACGCCAAAGGTTGATCGCCACAGACGAGGCGACAGACGGTTCGGGAAACTGGAGAAGTTCTTTCGCGTTCTTGGCTTTTACTTTTCCTTGAAGAACCCAGATGCCTATTGGATACGAACACTCCTTGAAATATTGGGAGGCAGTCAACCAAAGCGGATTGTCCGAAGTATAATGCTTCACGACCATGCAGACGCCAAGCACGCGAAGATTTGGGAGTTCCAGGGCTTTTGAAATCCACGGTTGAGCGTCGGACGAATTGGTCGAGGCCAGCTTATCCAAGAATGGCTCAATCAATTGGGGCGACGCGTTATGGCTAAATAAAGCGGCAGTCCAAGTCTCAAGCTTGTCGGTTATTTCAGCGATGCGGCAACAGACGTGCCTGTCCCAAGACATACAGGAAATGCCGGCGGCGCGAGATTGAGACTCAACTGTGGTGAGGATTTTGACCACTGAATCAGGCTCATTCTTATTCCACTCGTCCGCCAGCTTGTCTGCGGCTACCCGTTGCCGTTCCTGTGCCTCGCGCCAATCATCCGGCTCGCGGGATGGAAACAACACTTCAGCAATTGGATCAGTTTGAATGGCGTCGTGTAATCCAAGTAATTCCGCGTAGCGACGCAGCTTGTGGTGCATCTTCCAGTCTCCGGCAAATGCAGACAACAACTCGGCCATCATCAGCTTGGCGAGAGAACGACTCTCTGCCTCGTATTCTATGGGCGTGTCCTTGCCGTGGAAGCTGGGGTGAACCCATTCGTGAAAAATGTTCGCAATCTCGCCGCCCTGATTCGCAGAGGCTTCGCGAAGAATGGGGAAAACCTTTGGCCACAGTGCCGCAATTCTTGACAATTGGTTTTGGGCCACAACACCAAAGTGAAAAGTCATTGTCATCGGCTCGCCCGGCGGCGTGGAAGTATCTTCATGCTTGATGGACAGCACCAACTCCGCAGCAGGGATGGCAATGAACAGGTTCTTGTTAGCCGCAAACCATTTTTCAAGCGTGGCGGCAAGAATCTCGCGCCTCTTGGAAGCATCGTCGTCATTTGGTTTTGCGCTCAAAATCCACCGCTTGATTTCTGGCATCAAATCCTCGGTTCGAGTTGACCAATCTTGAGACGATCTTTCGTTGCGAATCACGAGGGCGGAGTTCAACAGCAGATCGAGAGTTTTTTCCGGGCAAGTGTGCAATGCAACTGGAGCAACGGCTTTTAATTTTTCCGGGTAGTTGTCCAAAACCCATTCAGCTTCATGCCGGCCTAAATGTGCATACTCCTCGAAAGCTGCCTGCTCGTGAGTCGCGCCCAAATGCTGCAAACGTTGTCGGAGCAATTCATCCGACAAAACTCCGCCCATCAATTTTGCCTCAATCAAAACCCGTGTGGTTGCTGCAAAGTCAGATGCTTCCGCCAAATATGGAGTTAAATCCATTGCGGGCGGCTTCAGAAATCCGTCCCGAACCAAAGCTTGTCGCAGCCGAAGCGGATGAACCGAAATACGATTTTCTGGCGAAACATCCAAAATGCCTGCTGCCGAAAGCTGCTCGACAGTGCGTTTGACTTCAAAAGTATTTTTGCCGAGCAATTGCGCCACTGATTCTAGCGTCATGCCCGCACTGCCACCAATTGAAAAGCAAGCGAGCAAGTGAGTCGCAGCCTCGCCGAGCAAAGGCTCAAAAGAATATTTCACGTCGCTGGCCAAAGCCGTGCCCAGAACAATGTCGCGAGTTGTTCCTGACTCCCAGCACAGACGGCAAAGCGTGACGGCAAGCCCCGGCTTGCCTTGTGATTGATGAATGATTTCGGCCAGAAGTTGTTGCGGCCCAGCAATCTTTTGCGACAGGATTACCTCTTTGATTTGCTTTTGAGACAAGCCTTCGAGCGTATGAGTTTTTTCCTTTGTGATTTGTAGTGTCTTGCAAACAGATTCTTCCTGACCCGGCCAGCAACTCGCCACGATTTTGAAATCTGCGTGAATCTCCTGCCGCAAGTGTTTGAGCCGTTTCAGAAATTCCAAACGCGAATGAGCATCGTCCACAATCAGAAAAAGAGGTTGAATGCTTCTCACTCCGTCGGCGATGCGTCCGCCATCTTCATCCACCACAAAGCGACCTCTGGCTTTCTTGGCCGCAGTGAAAAGCAGATGTGTTTTGCCCGAGCCGGGTTGACCGACGAGCACAACGTCTTCCGTCAGGTTTGCAATCTTGGCAATATCATCGTCTCGACCCAACGGCGGCATGTCAAACAAGGGACGCGATGTGATTGGAAATAGGGATAAGGGTGCAGGATCGCCAGTGAACCCAAGCAGTTCTTTCAGCCAGCGCGCGTCACGGTAAAGAAACTGCGCCATCCCCGCTTGGTCGTAAATTTGAATCAGCGGGCGACCTAGTTCGTTTGCACGGCCTTCCAAGGCTCGTTTTTTGGAATTTGTCAGCCGCTGCGAGGTCGCAAGAATACAGGCGTGACTTTTTCCACCCTTCTTCAGATTTGACTCAATGCTTTCCGAAAGATTTCCAAGAACATCCTGACCGGTCGTGCAAATCAGTTGGATAGAACTTTTGTCCTCGTTGGCAATCAGCCCATCCAAGCCCGCATCATCACCGCCTTCGCGCGGCGCGAGCGATGGATAGACCTGACGCAATAGATCGCAGGCGCAAAACTCAAAGGCGTTTCCATCTTTGAGTTCACGCAATGCGCGGCGGATTTGCCGATATAGCGGATCGCGAAACATAAGTTTCGGCGAGATGTTACAGCCATCGTCTCAACTTCGCCTCAATTTTCGCACGCGGCATGGCAAACCGCTCGCGCGACAGCGCAATGAGTTTGTTCCTCCGGCCAACGCGGTTTTCCAACGGTGGCAGCATCTTCGCCCGGAACGGCTCGCGGTTCTCGCCGCCCACAAGTAATTTCACCACGGCTTCATACTGGTTCAAGTCGGCCAGCGCCGTCGCCGGAATGGTTTTGCCGAATTCCTTGGTCATCACTTCCGCATCGGTATAGCCGATGCGGAAAGCAACCAGCGTCCCGACGTTTCCGAACACGGCCTGCCGGATCGGTTCGGAAAGCTGGTCGATGTATTGGTGCGACAGCGTGAGGCAGAGCCGGTATTTTCTCGCCTCCGCCAGAATCGAGCCAAACGCATCCGTCGAGAAATTCTGGAACTCGTCGATGAAAAGGTAAAAATCCCGGCGTTCGGATTCCGGCCGGTTAGCGCGCGCCATCGCGCCCAACTGAAACTGCGTCACCAAAAGTGAGCCGAGCAAGTTCGCTTTGTCGTGGCCAAGCTGTCCCTTGGACAGATTGGCGATGAACAATCGTCCGTTATCCATCACGAATGGCAAATCCACTTTCTTTTTCACCTGGCCCAAAATATTTCTCACAACCGGATTCAAAAGGAACTGGCCGATTTTATTTTGAATCGGCGCGATGGCCTCGCGTTTGAATCGCTCATCGTAGTTTTCGTATTCCTCCGCCCAGAACGCCCGGATGAACGGGTCTTTGACCTGTCGGATCACCTTGGCCCGGTAGTGGTCATCGGTGAGCAGGCGATTCACGCCGAGCAAAGTTTGATTCCGGCATTCCAACAACGCCGAGGCTGCGTTATAGAGAATGTATTCGAGTCGCGGCCCCCACGAATCCCGCCAGATGCCCTTGAATGCCGCCACAATGCCCGAGGCGACGAGGTGACGGTCATCGGGGGCTACCGAGCCGATGACATTCAATCCGATCGGAAATTCCAGGTCGCCCGGATTGAAATACACCAGATGATCCGCGCGCTTCGGCGGGATGTGGTTCAATAGTTCCTCGGCCAAGTCGCCGTGTGGGTCAATGACTCCCACGCCATGACCGAGTGCGATGTGCTGCAAAATTAAATTCCGCAGCAAAGTGGTTTTTCCAGTGCCGGTCTTACCGATGATGTAGAGGTGTTGCCGTTCGTCCACGGCGGCAATGCCAAAGGGCTGGGGATCGCCCCAGCCGGGTTGCTCGCCAATAATGATGTTGGGGTTTTGATTATTCATGGTGCCAAAACCAGCCGCCACTCCTGAACGTCCCGGTTGTGGCGGACGTGGTAACGTCGGCAGCGGTGCTTGGGGCACGCCGACGAGATAATGGCGGCTGGTTTTGAAACCCGAACGGGACGCCAGCTTACCATGCGTCCCGCAAATCGGACGCGCCGTTGGCGCGGCTGAATTAAAAAAGCGCCCAGTCGGGCGACGCTTCCTTCCTGCTAGTTGCAAAACGTAGTGTCTTGACCGGTCTGGTCGTAAGACTCGTTGGTGCTTACTCCACGCCTCGGCGTGAACCGGTCGCCTCAGCGAAATCGTGGTTGGGCGGTAGCCCTAATCTTAAAACCAGTCCCCCAACGTGTCGGCGATTCCGGCCGACTTATCGCTTTTTGGTAAAGGACAACGGCTAGGTGTCATTTACCCGGATAGCCCGCAGGGAGAAAGCGATAAGTCGGGCGGTAGCGCGACGACACGTTGGGGAGATAGTTGTGCGGCGGTTAAGCCGTAAAATTAAATAATGATGGGCGGCTCGCCCCTACAAACCATGTTTGTAGCCCGTCGTTGAAATCTAAAATTTGATGGCGGTGGTTTTTTCCGCACCGTTCGGAAGCGTTGTGACTGCATCCAAATTGTGTTCCTGGTCGCAGTAAATCTGATTGCCGGGGCCGATCCAAAGTTTAGCCCCGTCCAAGTCACACGTTTCCCGGCTTTGGTTTGGCACCGGCTTCGACCAACCTTTTAGAATCCTTAAAAAAATCTTCATGACCTGTCCATTTAAGCACGCCTTTAGGCTTCTGGATAGGGCGTCGCCAACTTGACAAAACACAAATGTAATGGTATGATTATCATGTAGTTAAATAGCCCATTTTACTTCACCACACCACACTTGCCGGATTTGGCAAGTTCACACGTCTCCGTGGTTCTTCGTTTGTCCGTTAGGGTTCGGCTCTGAACCGCCATCTGGTTCACGTTCGCTTCACTTCAAGTCCATGAAATCATTACCCAATTATCTAAAATCGCAGCGCAAACACCTTTCACTGTCACAGGAGGAAGTGGGTTTTCTGCTGGGTATGGGCGGCATGGGCAAGGGTGAGAAAGTGTGCCGCGACGAAAACTTTTTGCGCGAGCCGACGCTGCAAGATGCCCTCGCTTACGAGGCGATCTATGGCCGGCCGGTGCGCGAACTTTTCGCCGGTATGTATCAGCAGGCCGCGCAGGACGTGGCTGCGCGAGCCAAAATCCTGAACTTCCGCACGCTTCGGAAATCCGACGTGCGGAAACAGGAAACCATTATTCAACTGGCTCAAAACGCCAGCGTTAATTCATCAAAACAATGATTCAAAACAAAAGCATTCGTATTTTAGCCATCGCACCATTGAGCCGTGGGCTAGGCTACGCCGTCATGGAGGGGCCGGACAAACTCGTGGCCTGCGGCAACAAGGCGATCTTGCGGGACAAAAATGCGAAGGCGTTGGCCTGGGTAAATCGTTTCATTCAATTTTATCAACCGGATGTTTTGGTGCTGCCCAATGTGACGGCGGCGGACACGCGCCGGGCCATGCGCATTAAAACCTTGCACCGGAAAATTGTCGCGTGGGCGGGCAAACAACCATTGAATGTGCGGCTGGTTTCGGTAACACAAGTGCGAACACAATTATTGGGCGCGACAAAAGGAACCAAATTCGCCGTGGCCCGAACACTGGCGGAGAAATTTCCGACAGAATTGGAAACGCGCCTGCCGCCGAAGCGTCGTCCGTGGATGAGCGAAGATCCGCGCATGGACATCTTTGATGCCGTGGGCTTGGCGGTGGCCTTTTGGCCGAAAAATAAATAACCGCCGCACTCTTGCTGAAATGGCCGCGCCGATTGGGTTGCGGCTTTTTTCTTAAAAGAAATGTTCCCCGTATTATTCAATGTATTGTTCATTGTATTACTATCACGAAGTTTTCTTCGTAGGGGGAACGAACATAATTTCATACCCCCTATGAAGTTTTCTTCATACCCCCGACGCGGAACCTGTGGACAAATTTAGCCTGATCTTGGCGCAACTGCCGGAGTTGTTCGCCATGGACGCGGGCGTGTTTCCCCGCCGCCCGCATGACGCGTTCGTAACGGTTTTTGATGGTGACGGTGATAAATCCTTTCATCTTCAAGTTGGCGATGTGGGTTTGAATCTGGCGTTCACTGACGTGGAAGAATTCAGAAAAATACCGGTTGGAAGCATAACAGCCACGTTCGTTGTCGAGCGAATGGATTTCCACGAACAAAACTTTTTCCATGATGGAAAGCTGTTGGGATTCCCAAATCTCTTTCGGAATCCAGATGCCCTTGAAGTCGCGTGAAGGTTTCTCCATGTTTATCATCCTAGCAAAGATTTTCAATCCCCGCCAATCCACAGGCCCGGTTCACAAAAATTTTGCGGCATGATAAAATGAGACTAATTATGCCAATGGAAAATGAATTAAAACGATTGCCGGAATTACCCGGCCCTGTTCCGCAGGCTTCGGCAGCATTCCGCACGGTGCCGAATAATACGGAAGAATTCGGCAAGGTTCCGCAAGGTTCCGAACTGAAGGAAAACCACGCTTTGACCGTGAGGGAAACGGCACGGAAGTTTGAAACAGCGGGCGTAGCACGGACGGAGCGCAGCATCATCAATTGGTGCCAGCCCAACCGTCAGGGCATTGCACGACTGGATAGCTATTTTGATCCGAATGAGCGGAAGTATTACATAACGCCGCAGAGTGCGGAGGCGGTGATTCAGGAGGAAATTCAGCGAGCAAACAAATCAAGCGCGGCACTCGCTTCGGAACCTTTCGGAAGCTCTGTGGCACATGTGAAACATTCGGGAAACGCGACTTCATCGGCTGACAGAAAGTTTCAAGAACTGGAACGAGAAATGATGGATTTAAAAATTGCTAACCGAGGAAAGGACTACCTGATCGCTGAACTGAACAAGGAGCGCAACTCATTTTTCGACCAACTCTTATCTGCGAATCGGAAGATGGGTGAACTTGAAACTAAATTGTTACAAATTGAGCCGCCTGCAAGTTCGGGAATTGATGCAAGGCCAGTGAAGTAGCCGTGGCTTGGTTGAAAGCGGCATTATCGTAAGGACTCGCGCCATCGCGTTAACTTTTCGTGCGGAATCAGCCAAAGTAAAAACCGCCACCGCCGAACAAGAAAAGAAGAACAACCAAGATTAATAATATATTCATGGCTGGCTTCGGGGAATCCTTCGAAATGCTTGATGCCCACGGCGAGCCGCGAATTCCAAGCATTATCAGATGATTGCTTCAATATGTATATGGGGTGAAAACCCCATGCGCTGACCGCAGGCGAGAAAATTTACTTGAAGAAGTTTTTGATGACCGTGGCGACGCGCTGGATTTGTGTATCGGTCAATTCGGGATAAACCGGCAGGCTCAAACATTCGCACGCGGATTTTTCGGCGACGGGGAAATCGCCGAGTTTGTGGCCGAGTTGCGCGTAGCATTTTTGCAGATGCAACGGCAGCGGATAATGCAGCGCGCAGCCGACGCCGTTTTCGTCGAGAAACTTTTTCAAATCATCACGGCGCGGATGGCGCACAACGTAAAGATGCCACGCGCTCGCGGCGTAAGCGGCTTCGCGCGGAAGTTGCAGCGGCGTGTCTGACAACAGTTCGTGGTAACGATGCGCCACGCGGCTGCGCTCGTCCGTCCATTTTTCCAGATGCTTCAACTTAACGCCCAAAACCGCGCCTTGAATTCCTTCCATGCGATAATTAAAACCAATCTCGTCGTGGTAATAGCGCACAGTCGAGCCGTGTTCGCGCAACGAGCGGGCGCGCTCGGCAAATGCGGAATTATTTGTCACAAGCGCGCCGCCTTCGCCGCACGCGCCGAGATTTTTTCCGGGATAAAAACTGAAGCCGGAAATTTCGCCAAATGTCCCCACGGTTTTGCCTGTGTATTTCGCGCCGTGCGCCTGGCAGGCATCTTCGATTAGCGGCAATTTGTGCTTTCGGCAGATTTCCAGAATCGCATCCGCGTCGAACGGATGGCCGTAAAGATGAACGGGCATGATTGCCTTGGTTCGCGGCGTGATGGCGCGTTCGATCAGCTTCGGATCGAGAGTCATCGTCGCGTCGTCAACATCCACAAAAATCGGTTTCGCGCCGACATAGGAAATCGCCCAGCTCGTGGCGACGAACGTGAACGGCGTGGTGATGACTTCGTCGCCCGGCTTGATGTCGAGCAGCAGCAGCGCGACATGCAGCGCGGACGTGCCGCTGTTCATTGCGACGCAATGTTCCGCACCGCAGAATTTTGAAAAATCTTTTTCAAATTGCGCCACGTCCGGCCCGAGGCAGAACGAGCAGTTGTCAATCGTGCGCGCGATGGCGGCGTCAATTTCTTTGCGGACGCCGCGGATTTGCGCGGATAAATCCAAGTAGGGAACTTTGTCGCTCATTTGTAGGAAAATAATTTAACTGATTGCTTCAGCTTGCATATCAGGTGAACACCCCATGGCAAATGGCGAATTCAATGTCGTAAATTTTCTCCAATGTTATGAAAAAATATACGACTGTAAAAAATCTCTTCGTTCATCCGTTGCTTCTGCTGGCGATTTTCGCATTCGCAGGCTGCCAGACTTCCAAGTTGAACGAGTCCTCCAAACAAATTGTCCCCGATCAATCCCATTTCGAAATCATCACCTTGCGGGAAGGCGACGATTTGAAAATCTCTTTTCCCGGCTCGGCCAATCTGGACACGACACAGCAAATCAGGCGGGACGGAAAAATTTCCCTGCCGCTGGTCGGCGAAGTTCAGGCGGCCGGAGAAACTCCAGACGAATTACAACAGAATCTGATTACGCTCTACGCCCCGCAGATTTCGTCCAAGGAAGTGATCGTCACCGTGGAGTCTTCCGCCTTTCCGGTTTATGTGACGGGCTGCGTGATCCGTCCCGGAAAAATTTCGTCCGACAAACCGATGACAGCGCTTGAGGCCGTGATGGAAGCGGGCGGCTTTGATTACGAAAAGGCCAATTTAAGAAATGTCCGTGTGATTCGCAGCGAAGAAGGCGTGTCGAAGAGTTACACTTTGAATTTGAAGATGGCTTTGAACGGAGACGAAGACAAACCGTTTTATCTCAAGCCGTCCGATATTGTGTATGTGCCGGAAAGATTTTCCTGGTTTTGAAAAAGCGGACGGCGAAATTTTTATTCCCTGGAAATTTCCAGTTTTTCCATCAACTCGTAAAGCGTCGGCCTGCTCATTCCAAGCTCCACCGCCGCCGGTGCGATTTTGCCGCCGTGTTTTCGCAACGCCTGCCGGACCATCTGTCGTTCCACCGCTTCGCGCGCTTCCTTCAAAGTGACGGCGTTTGTCGCCACACCGGGTGTCAGTTCAAGGTCGCTTGCCGTCACACGCTTACCGTCGGCCATAATCACAGCTCGACGGACGCAATTCTCCAACTCGCGGACATTTCCAGGCCACGAATGTTTTTTCAAGGCGCGCAACGCTTCCGCGTCAAAGGTGATTCCCGGCTTGCTGACTTCTGCCGCAAACCGTTGCAGAAAAAACTTGGCCAGCATGAGAATGTCATTTTCCCGGTCTCGCAACGGCGGCAAGATAATCTGAACCACGGCCAGACGATAAAATAAATCTTCGCGAAAAGTTCCGGCGGTCATGCCCTTTTTCAAATCGGCGTTGGTTGCGGCGATGACGCGTGTGTTGATCTGGATTTCCTGCCGTCCGCCGACGCGTTCGATTATTTGCTCCTGCAAAAAACGAAGCAGCTTGACTTGCAGCGGCTGCGGAATTTCCCCGATTTCATCCAGAAACAAAGTTCCGCCGCTGGACGTTTCAATCCGTCCTTTGCGCTGGACGTGCGCGCCGGTGAACGCGCCTTTTTCGTGGCCGAAAAGTTCGCTCTCCAAGAGCGTTTCAGGAATCGCGCTGCAATTGATGGCGATGAACGGGCCGTCTTTTCGCCCGCTGCGTTTGTGGATTGCCCGCGCAACCATTTCTTTTCCAGTTCCACTTTCGCCAAGAATCAATACCGGTGCATCCGTCGTGGCGACTTTGCGGATTGAATCAAACACCGGCTGCATTGACGGGCTGCTGCCCAACATTCCCTCGAAAGAATCGCCGCCCAACAATTGCTGCAACTCGTCATATTCTTTTTCAAGTTGTGCGACATGGAAGCATCGCTTCAAAAGAAATTTCAGTTCTTCAGTTTCCACCGGCTTGCTTAAAAAATCGTAAGCTCCCGAACCAATCGCACGCAGCGCGATTTCCTTTTCGCCCTGTCCCGTGATGATGACGATTTTGGCGAGCCGGTTCAGCGCGAGAAGTTCGGACAAAGTTGCCAGACCTTCCTCGGGATTTCCCGGATGCGGCGGCAATCCTAAATCCAGCAGCACGACTGACGGACGGTTTGAACGGAAATTTTCAATTGCGCTAACGCGATTTTCCGCGAGGAAAATTTCATAATCCTTCGCCAGCGCCCATTTCATTTGCGTGCGGATTTCTTCGTCGTCGTCAACGATGAGCAGTTTGGGATTCATTTTTGGATTGGCAAATAAACGCGAAAAGTCGTGCCTTTGCCCGGCTCGCTTTCGACTTCAATCCTGCCTTTGTGGGCTTCAACAATCATTTTGCTTTGAAACATTCCGATGCCAAGCCCGTTTTTTTTTGTCGTCTGAAACGGGCGGAACAGCGAGCGGTTCAAAAATTCGAGATTCATGCCGCAGCCGTTGTCGGAAACGGAAAGAACCGCATGGCCGTTGATCTGCTTCGTTGCGATTTGAATCTCGCCGTTTTGCGCGACGGCGTCTTTTGCGTTGAGAATCAAATTAGTCACGACTTTGATCAATTGCTCCGGATCAAAATTAAATTTCGGCAACGGTTGAAAATTTTTCGTGAGATTGACGCCGGCGGCTTTTTCCCATCCGGCGAAAAATCTGGAAATGATTTCGTTCAAGTCCACTTCCGCCGGTTTGATTTTCAATTCGTGACGCAAATGACTCAAACGCTCGATGAGGCGGTTGATGTGCGCGACGGATTTTGCCGTGACGCGCACGGCGTCTTCGCGAAACGCCGGGTCGTCGAAATGCGCGGGCAGATTTTGCAGCATCAGATTGAGCGTGGACGCGGCGTTCTTGAGGTCGTGGACGAAAAATGCGGACATCGTCTGAAAGGCTTCAAGTTCCTTCGCCTGCAAAAGTTTTTGGGAAAGCCGGGCATTGAGCAGTCCGGCGGCAATTTGATCGCCGACACATTTGAGCAAATCGAAATCCTGTTGTGAAAAATTTCCGCCACCGACGCGGTCGCCCAAAATCATCAGGCCAAGAATTTCACCGCCGACAACCACCGGCACACAAACGCGGTTTCCATCTTTGTGAAATTCGTCCGGGTGACACAGCTTCAATGCGGTGGCCCATTTTTCCTTTGATGAATCAATGTCAATCGGCTCTGGATGTTTTTGCAGTGCGGTGATTACGTTTATTGCGTCCGTGTTTTGAGGATTTAGCACGTCAGCCCTTGCTTCGGACAAAAAAGTTGAAGCTGTGAAAACCAATTGTTCTTTTTTTTCGTCCACAAGCCACATCGTCACGGAAAGAACCTGGAAAACGTCCGCCGTCAATTTGACCGACGCATGGCACAATTCCCTTTGCGTCACGCAGGCGGCCGTGCCTTCAGTGAATTTTCT
>Ga0302320_10018006_pt1 | contig 14283 bp, 13 predicted proteins | sample Bog_T0_3_FD_202130 | JGI IMG/M metagenome (GOLD analysis project Ga0302320, IMG submission 202130) | Peat permafrost microbial communities from Stordalen Mire near Abisko, Sweden - Bog_T0_3 | ecosystem: Environmental > Terrestrial > Soil > Wetlands > Peat | place: Sweden: Abisko, Stordalen Mire...
GCGGCAGCGAAATCGGCGATGTGGATGTGAACAAAGTAATCGGCGACACTCTGGCACTGCTGGAACATCAGTTTAAAGTCGCCAAGATCGAAGTGCAGAACGCGTTTACCCCCAAACTGCAGCCGATTCAGGGCAATCCGGGCAGACTGCAGCAAGTGTTCTTAAATCTGTTTCTGAACGCCAAAGACGCCATGCCCGGCGGCGGCACACTGCGCGTGGCCACGATGAACGGCGAAAGCGTCAGCGTATCGGTCTCCGACACGGGATCTGGCATTGCACCCGAGCACATCCAGCGCATTTACGACCCGTTCTTCACCACCAAGACTGCGCCGCGCGAGGGCCAGGCCCGGGGCACCGGCCTCGGCCTTTCCGTGACATATGGCATTATTCAGGAACATGCCGGCAAGATTCGCGTGGAGAGCCATCCCGGCTCGGGCACGACTTTCACTTTAGATTTTCCCCTGAGCAGAAAGGCCGTGAATGTCTGACGCCGCCGTCATCTCGCGCTCGTTGCTGAACGGAACGCCGGGCATGGCGGGCGCGGTGCTCATCATTGACGATGAAGCCGAGATTCGCGAATCCCTGCAAACCCTGCTTGAGATGGAAGGCTTTGCCGTGGAGACCTCGCCCACCGGCGAAGCTGGATTGCAGCGCATCGGCGAGCATCCTTTCGATCTGATCCTGCTCGATCTTGCCCTGCCGGGCCGTGATGGCATGGAAATTCTGGCCGAGATTCGCTCCCACGAAACCCGCCTGCCGGTCATCATGATCACCGCCTACGGCACGGTCGAGAATGCGGTGCGGGCCATGCAATCCGGCGCAGCCAACTTTGTTCAAAAACCCTGGGACAACGAAAAACTTCTGGCTGACGTGCGCGCCGCAGTGGGCTGGCGCCGGGCGGAAGAAGAAAACGTTCAACTCAAGCGCGCTCTCAAACAGCGCTACAACTTCGAAAACATCGTCGGCAAAAGCGAGCCGATGCTGAAGATCTTCGACCTGGTCGCACAGGTCGCCAACAGCCGCTCCACCGTGCTGTTGCAAGGCGAAAGTGGAACCGGCAAGGAAGTCATTGCCAAGGCCTTGCATCTCAATTCGCCGCGCCACGACCGGCCTTTCGTCCCGGTCAATACTGGCTCCATGCCCACAGACCTCCTCGAGTCTACGCTTTTCGGCCACGTGAAGGGCGCATTCACCAGCGCCATCGCCTCGAAGAAGGGCTTGTTCGAAATGGCGGACCGTGGAACGCTTTTCCTCGACGAGATCGCCACCATGGGCCTGGACACGCAGGCCAAGATTCTGCGCGTGTTGCAGGACCGCCGCTTCATGCACCTCGGCGGAGTGCAAGAGGTTCAAGTTGACGTGCGCATCATCGCCGCCACCAACGTCGACCTACGCACGGCGGTGCGCGAAGGGCGCTTCCGCGAAGATTTGTTTTACCGCCTGAATGTGATCACCATCGAGCTGCCGCCGCTGCGCCAGCGCCGCGAGGACATTCCCCTGCTGGTGGATTTTTTCATGAAGAAATACGCGGAGGAAAATGACCGCCCGGTGCGCCACATCACCACTGAGGCGCTGCGGCCGCTTATGTCTTATTCCTGGCCGGGCAACGTGCGCGAACTGGAAAACGTGATCGAGCGCGCCGTCGTGCTCTCTTCCGGAACTGAAATCACCCTCGACCTTCTTCCCGACAACCTTCTCGGCAGAGGGTCGGCCTTCACGCTGCATGATCCGCCGACTGACGCGTCGCTATTTGAAATAGTGGACGATGTGCAGCGCCGCATCATCGGCGACATGCTGGAAAGGTGCAACTGGAACCAGACCGAAGCCGCCGAACGCTTCAAGGTCCCGCTCTCCACGCTGAACCAGAAAATTCGCAGGTTGAATATAGAGATTAAGAAGAAGACGCGGGGATAAGTCGGGGCTTTTGGCGATTTACCTGAAGCCGTTCACAAGCCCAGCGTTATGATCCGCCCGCCCCGGGCAGGCGGCTTGAAATGCCTGCGAATCGCATCGGCTTCTTCCTCCCAGATGTAAGGGTCGTGTTCAACACCGCTGTACATGTACATACAATCCTCGCTGGCTGGCATGGAGGACGAGGTACAGCTGACGCGTGCGATGAGGAACAACCACTCGCCGTTCGATGATTGCACCTTGCTATGCACGGCAAGGCGCAGCTCTGCAAGCACATGACTGAGGGGAACCATTTAAGCGGCGTAAGCGGTTTGTGCCCGGTATACAGCCAGCTCTACTTCGAGCAGCCTTTGCTCCACGGGCAAGAACATGGGCGGGGTGGTCTCGATTCTCAGCAGGCTCTTAGGCAGATCTTCGCCCTCTTTCATCGCCGTCCAAAATTCGACGGGAGCGTGAAAGAAGAGTAAGCCGTAGTTGCCTACGCTGTAGGCGCCAGCAATCTGGGCACAGACAATCTCGTTCAGCCTCTGCTCGGCCGTAGCCCGGTCTCGACCCACAGCCACAAGGTCAAGGTCGAGGCAGTGAGCAACCGTCCGGTCGGTCTTTTTCGTGAACAGATAGTGAAGTGCGTCGAGTCGAGGAAGCGGGTTCATTTTATCCACGCGCTATCTCCAGAACCTTGAGCCAGGGATTTTGGGTTTGGGGAAAGAATACACCTAATCCAGCCAGATGCAATAGGTTACGAACGGACGCGGCTAGCGTACCACCAAAGTACACCCTTTTCAAGGAGCCTTTCTTCCTTCAGCCAACTGCTTCAGCCAACTGCTTCAGCCAACTGCTTCAGCCAACTTCAGTGCTCTACCCTCTGAGATGCGGCTTTCGTGGGGCCAAGTTGCAAGCAATCGTGTTGGGGTGTAGGCCGGTCTGCGCCTACGTTTCCTCTTAGCTTACTAAGGCCATCGTAGGGCGGAATTCCGTCTTTCGTGGTTCCATTTCGGTGCGTTTGTTATAGTTGCTGTGCTGGCCGGATGCACCTGGAGTTCGGCCTTCCCCGAATCGCATGGAACTCACTTCGCCCACCGATCTCGCCAAAGACAAAGTCCAGACCGTGCAGGATTACGTCTTGTTCTGCGGTCAGGCGGTGGCCAATCTCTTTCGCAAGCCGCTGTATTTTTCCGACATGGTGCGTCAGGCCGATTCCATCGGCGTAGGTTCCCTGCCCATCGTCGTGCTCACCGGCTTTTTCACCGGAGCCGTGCTGGCGTTGCAGGCCTCGAACACCCTCGAACGTTTCGGTTCCATCACCTTGGTGGGACAATTGGTCTCGACCTCCATGGTGCGCGAACTGGGTCCAGTGCTCACCAGCCTGATGGTCGCGGGCCGCAATTCCTCCGGCATGGCCAGCGAACTCGGTTCGATGGTGGTGACCGAGCAGATCGACGCCATGCGGGCCCTGGGCACCGACCCCATGAAGAAACTGGTGACGCCGCGCCTTGCCGCTACTGTTTTCATGATGTTTTTCCTGACCATTATTTCCGACCTCGTGGGCCTCACCGGCGGGTTGTTCATCGCCAAAGTGCTGCTGCGCCTGGATGCCCGGCAGTACTGGTTCAATGCCTGGGAAACGCTGGTGTTTCAGGACGTGTTCATGGGACTGATCAAGCCGGTCCTGTTCGGCTTTATCATCGCGACGGTGGGCTGCTTCTACGGCATGAACGCGCGCGGCGGAACCCAGGGCGTGGGCCGCGCCACCACGCAAGCCGTGGTTGCGGCTTCGGTGCTGATTCTGGCTGGAGATTTATTCCTTACTCGTTTCCTGATGGCCGTGCTGTCGTTCAACTAGCGATATGTCTGCGCCCACCCTGCCTGTCGATCGTGCTGCGGCAACTACACCGGACAGTTCCGTACCGGCGATAGTTTTTGAAGACGTAGCCCTCGCATTCGCCGAAAACGACGTTCTGCGCGGAGTTTCTTTCCGCCTGAACCGGGGCGAGACCAAGGCGTTATTCGGAGTTGCAGGCTCCGGCAAGAGCCTGCTCCTGAAGTTGGTGCTCGGGCTTCTGCGGCCAGATTCGGGGCGCATTCTCGTCCTCGGGGAGGATGTAACGCAGATGCGCGAAAAAGATTTGTTCAAGTTGCGCGACAAGATCGGCATGGTCTTCCAGGAAAGCGCGCTCTTCGATTCGCTCACCGTTCGCGAGAACGTTGCCTATCGCCTGATGGAGGAGCACGGCATCTACGACGACGAGATCGACCGCCGGGTGCGGGAGGTCCTGCGCTTCGTGGAACTGGAGCACACGCTCGATCTCGATCCCGCCGAGCTTTCCGGAGGTATGCGACGCCGCGTAGCCATCGCGCGCGCGCTGATCACGCAGCCCGAATTGCTGCTGTATGATTCGCCCACCGGCGGCCTCGATCCCGTCACCTCGAACACCATCGTCGAACTGATTGTGAAGCAGCGTGATGTCTACAAGACCAGCGCCCTGCTGGTCACGCACCGCCTGCAGGATGCTTTCACCATGGCTACGCACCAGTTCGATCAGCAAACGAATCGGATGGTCCCGCTGCCGCCCGGCCAGAATTGCGCAGTCCCCTTGAGCTTCCTGATCCTGCGCGACGGCAAAGTCATTTTCGACGGCGACCTGTACGCCCTGGCGCACAGCCAGGATGAGTACATCCGGGAGTACATCTCGTAGGAATTTAGTAATTGGGGAATTTAGTAATTGAGTAATTTAAGACGAGCGAGCCGTTTTCAGATTACTCAATTACTAAATTCTCCAATTACTCAATGCCCCTCATTTTTCCCGCCATCAACTGATCCATCCTCGGTTTGACGTACCCCCGTTGCAAAAGTCAACTCGGCGCTTCCGCCGCTCAGATTATTTCTGCCCGCCGGTCGCGCTATGCGCGGCTTGCAGGAACGACTCCACATTGCTCTTGTCGATCAGCGCCGACCCAGTATCCACAAAGGAAGGAATCGGCGCAAAGCTGTCCTTCGACCAATCCGTAAGCAGCGACGAGGGCTTGTGGTGATAAAGATTGTCCAGCATCTGCATGCCGACGAAAGCCATGGTGTAGGGCTTCTGCGCGATCGTGGCCGCGATGCCGCCGCGTTGAATCCACTGCAGCGTCTCGAGATCGGTGTCCATCGCCATCACCACCTTGCCCATAATCTTGTAGCTATCGAGCACTCCCGCCACTTCCTTGCCCGATTGCGCCTCCAGGCAAACGAACGCATCCACCTGATCTTTTTCCTTGCCGATAATCTGCGTAGTGGTATCGAAAGCGATGCGCGGATCACCTTGAATATCGACCACGCGCGTGATCTTGATGCCCGTGCGCTCGAGCGCATCGCGATAGCCGCGCAGCCGGTCTTGCAGATTGTGCTGGTCGGGCATGGTGAACACGACAACATTGCCTTTGCCCTTCAGTTCCTGCGCCAATCGCTGCCCGCCGGTTAAACCCACCTGGTAGTTGTTGGTGCCGATGAAGAACAAACGCTGGCTGGCCGGCGCGTCAGAATCCATCGTGACCACCGGAACCCCGGCAGAGATCGCCTTGTCGATGCTGTCTTTGAGCAGCGCCGGATCGGTTGCGCCCAGCAGAATGCCAGTTGCTTTCTGCTGCACCGCCTTGTCGAGCGCATCGCGCTCGGCCTGCGGATCGTAAGTGTTGGGCCCGAGATAATCCGTGCGCACTTTGAATTGCGCTGCCGCTTTGGCGAAGCCCGCGCCCGCAGTCTGCCAGTAAGGGACCTGAAGATTGGCCGCCACGAATACATAGTATTCGCCGGAGTCGTGCGCCGAGGCACAACTCAACAGTCCCATTGAAAGGAATGCCAGGCCGAAAACAGAAGACAACTTGCGAACGCGCAGCATCGGATCCTCCTTCGAACCGCGACGCGCAACCGGGAAATTCAACCAGCGCCGGGGACGATGAGAAATTCAGCGAGTGGATTGTAAACCCGACCATCTGCGAAAGAAAGCTCGACGAAAACCAGCGTCAGCAGGACGATTTGCGAATCGTTCCGCTGCAGGACTTCACACTCCGACGGGAAACGGCTTGGTGTGGGTCTCGGCGCTCAGTTCGACACCCGCGAAGCGCCCCTGCAGCAGCGACATCAATCCCGTGTACCAATATCCAACCACGAACAGCAGCAGAAACGGAATCGTAACGTAGTTCTCGTTCTCGACTGCGTAGTAGACCGTGAATGCGAAGTAAGTCCCAATCACCAGTTCGAGCCACGGCACCCAGCCCAGCCGCTTGCGGTATTTGGTGGCGCCCACTTTATCTTTTTTCGATCCCACGTTGTATTTTGGCGTGCGCGCAAACGCGCTCTCCCTGCCGATCAGCGCCTCGATCACGGCTTTCGTGTTGGTGATGGTCAATCCAATGCCCAGCGCCATCAGAAACGGCAAGTACAAAAGAGTGCGCGGCCAACTCTTGGGAAACAATTCGCGCTGCGACACCAGATAGAAACTTGAAATGGAAAACGTCGATGCCATGAACAGCGGCAGATCGATAAACAGCATCTGAAACCATCCCTGATAAAAACGGATGATCATCGCCGGCAGCATCAGCACCGAGAGCACAATCATGAGCGGATAACTCAGGTTCGCCGTCAGGTGATACCACGCCTCGATCTTGGTGTGCAGCGGCGCATCGCTGCGCATTACGCGCGGCAGAATCTTCTTCCCCGTCTGGATCAATCCCTTGGCCCAGCGCGCCTGCTGCGTCTTGAACGCCGTCATCTCCACCGGCAACTCCGCGGGACACTCGACATCCTGTAAGTAAATAAACTTCCATCCTTTAAGTTGTGCGCGATAAGAGAGATCGGTATCTTCGGTGAGTGTGTCATGCTGCCAGCCGCCGGCTTCGTCGATGGCTGCGCGCCGCCACACTCCGGCCGTACCGTTGAAGTTAAAAAAGACGCCGCTGCGCGCGCGGCCAGAGTGCTCCAGCACAAAATGCCCGTCGAGCAGAATTGCTTCCACCTGCGTGAGCAGCGAGTAGTTGCGGTTGATGTGCGTCCAGCGCGTCTGCACCATGCCAATCTTCGGATCGCTGAAGTGATGTATGGTACGCAGCAGAAAATCTTCCGGCGGCGTGAAGTCGGCGTCAAAGATCGCGATGAATTCTCCCTTCGCCGTTTTCAGGCCCTCGGCCAGCGCTCCCGCCTTAAACCCCTCGCGATTTGTCCGGTGATGGTAGCTGATCGGATTGCCCAGCGCCGCATATCGCTCCATGGAATTGCGCGCCACGTCCACGGTTTCGTCGGTGGAATCGTCCAGCACCTGAATATCCAGTTTCTCCCGCGGATATTTCAGTTTGCAGATCGACTCCAGCAACCGCTCCACCACGTACTGCTCGTTGAAAATCGGCAGTTGTACGGTAACGCGCGGCAGGTCTTCAAAATATGCCGCGGGCTCGGTGGTTCGATTCTTCTTATGCTTGTAATAGAGATACACCAGAATATAGCGGTGCATGCCATAGCCCGCCAGCAGGATCAGCACAATGAAATAAGGAATCAGCAGCGCGCGATCGAATGCGTCCGTGCGGTAAAGACCTTGAAAAGTCTTGTCCAGCAGATGCTGGCGGAGATAGGGCAGAACGCCCTTGGGGGCAGTCCACGCAGCCAACGCAAGCACGATGAGATCAGAACGGAGCAAGGGGTCCGATGAAAACCTTTATTCTACCGGATTTGGCGGCACCGGCACGGACCTCACCGGATGACATGGACTCTTACGCCCACCTTGACCTTGTTCCACGACTTCTCCGCGGTATACACCGGCGCCTTCAACGCCATGCCCAAAGCCAAACATGCGCGATCTCCCAGCGAAAGCCCAAACTGCCGGGTCTGCGTGACCAGGTCGCCCGCAGCTCTGGCATGTTCTTCGTCAAATGACATAATGTCTCGAACCGGGCTGGTGGCGTCTTCCCACGCCTGCTCCGACGTCCACCCGAGGCTCACCAGCTTGGTTTGTACCTCGGCAAGGTTCACCGCGCTGGCCGCTGCATCGCCCAGCAGTTTGGGAGTCAGCTTCTCCGCTCCAGGCTCACCATTAATAATGGCAAGGATCGCGGACGCGTCCAGCACAATCCTACTCACGCTTTGCGGCCTCGCGGCGCTCTGCGAGCAGTTGATCCACCAACGATTCGCCGCGCTTCACGTATTGCCGGGCGCGGCGTTGCGCCCGCTGAATGCGGCGCTGCTGCGTCGTGATGCGCAGTTCATCGTCTTCCACGCGCAGCACCACCTCATCTCCAACTTTAATTCCGAGAGCCTTACGAAAAGATGAGGGGATCACTACGCGGCCATTCTCGTTCACTCGCGTTCGGGTTTCTTCTGCCATGGCACACTCCGAGTGGAATGACATGATTCTAGCATACTGTCACAGCACTCTAGAAGAGACAACGTTGAGTCACGGCTGCTCCTCTGCCGCCGCAATCACCTTCAGCCCCACGCTGGCATGTTCTCCCTCGTTCACGTGCAGCGCCTTTCCCTGCCCCTCGCAGCTCCGGAGGAATTCAGGATTGTAATAAGCCTCGCCCTCCACACTCTCCCACGCCAACAGCGTGTAATCACCCGGAGGCAAGCCGCGCAGGGTGAACCGACCACGCTGATCGGTGACCGCTTTGCGATAGCGATCAAGATGGCTGCGCAACCGCGCTTCGGGCACGGCCACCACCACAGCGTCAGCCACTGCTTCATCCTTCTGATTGGCGGCCACGCCATCGACGACCGCTCCGTTGGCGCTCGCCAGCAGATCGAGCGTGGTCGCGCCTCCGCTCACGCTAAATCCAGAATCCGCCACATCCCGCCCACCGGCCAATACGGATTTCAGAAACCAATCCGGCATCGCGCTGGCATCGGAAATCTGCACCGAATAATGTCCCGGCGCCACATCCTTCCATGCAAAACTGCCATCTGTGTTGACGTAAGCTACAGTGGAGAAACCCTCCCCCAGGCCGAAAGCCGAACGCGGGTCGTCGCCGTCGGCGGATCGCAGCAGAAGAAATACCTGGCTGGGATCGGGCCGGGCGCCGATGATTCCCCCGCTCTCCAATCGAAGGCGGCCGCGAATCGACCCCCCGGCTTGCGGCGCCAGCCGCAAACCCTCTACATTCGCAGACGTCACCTGCAGCGACTGCCGCGCCATCATGGGCACCGCCGCGTTATCCACCGTGGCCACAACGGTGTAGGCTCCCGGAGAAACGTCGCGAATCTCGAAGCTGCCGTCCTTGCGCATCTCCCCGCCATTCAGCACTACATTAAAATCCCGCGACTGCAGCATGATTGCCGCAGTCGACCCGGCGGGCAGGTTCACCACCGACCCGCGGATGATCAAGCTTGGGCTGGGCGTCAACGAAAAATTCACCGGGAAGTCGTCGCCGCCATGCAACTGAATGGGCGTGGCCAGCGCGCGGTCTCTGGTCCCGGGATAATAAGTAGTCTGATAAGCGGTGGGGCCGGACTTTTCGTTGCTGGCAGCGCTGCCCTTCGTAGATGCGGCAGGCGCGTTGCTGGTAGCTTCAATCAAACTTCTGAAGTCGGGCGGCGGCGTCACAGAAACAAAGTAGTTGCCTGCGGCCAAGCCTGAAATGCGGTACTCGCCCAAGTCGTTGGTGCGCTCGGTGCCAGCCTGCTCCCAGTGGCTGCGTCCCGCGACGAACGTTTGGCGCAGTACGGCCACCTGCGCCTCCGCCATGGGATCTCCGTCTTCGTCGGTGACCCGGCCCTCAACCACCGCCGCAGCTTGCAGACGAACGATGAGATCTTTCACTTCCTGGCCCGCGGCCAGCGTAAGCACCCGCCCGTCGCTCCGGCGGTGGTGCCTATCGATCTCCTGGTATCCGGTGCGTTCCACAAACAGCCGGTAGCGGCCGGGCGCAACGTTCTCCATGCGAAAACCGCCATCTGCGCCGGTGAGCGCGGTGTAGTTGCCGCCATCGTTCTGGCTCTCGGCGATCAATTCGATCAGCGCCTTCTTTAACGGCTCGCTACCCGGATCTTTGGCGACGACTCCCGCTACTACAGCCGTTGTGGAATGCCCCACACTGCCCGCAGCGGCAGAATTCGCTTCCGGAGAGGGATCCTGAGCGCTGAGCGCTCCGGCGCCCAGCACAACCGTCAGCAGACATGCGCGGGCCAGTTTCATCTTGTGAGCTTCATATGCAACATCCCGAGCGGGCCAGCCGCGGGGATCAACGGGCCGAACTGCCGCTTCGATTCTAAACCAGCGCGCTACGCGGCCCAAGAGATTACCTTACGGTGTATCGTTGTATTCGCCGATTCTTGACAAACAACTTGAACGGCGCGGCGAATTGTGAAAAGGTGTCCTGCGGCGACAAGGAGGTCGCGGAATAATGAAGAAAGCAATTGCGATGGTGGTTGCAGCGCTGGCCCTGGCAGCAGCAGGTACGGCCCAGGGTCAGGATGTGGTGGGAGACTGGCAGGGCGATCTCGCCATTGGCGCGGGAGAGGTGCGGATCGTGGTGCACATCACGAAGTCACCGGACGGAACCCTTAAAGCGACAATGGACAGCCCCGACCAGGGCGCGCTCGGCATTCCTATCGAGTCCATCACCCTCGACGGCAACAAGCTAAAGTTCACCACCGCCGCGGTCAAGGGCTCTTACGAGGGCACGGTAAAGAAAGACGGCATCAATGGGGGCTGGGTGCAGGCCCAAAACAAAACCGAGTTGGATTTCAAGAAATCCACCACGCCCATTAAACTTGTGCACCCGGACGCGCCACCATCCGACATCGACGGCACCTGGGAAGGCCAAGTGACGGTCCCGTCCATCCCGTCCCCGGAGGCCCCAAGACCGCAGCACCTCAGCTTTCACCTCAAGAATACCGGCGACGGGCTGTTCGGCACCTTCGACGATCCCGAGGTAGGTGTGAAGGGCTACCCGATCGTGGCTGTGATCCGCAAAGGCTCGTCGATCAAGATCGAAGCATCGCAAGCCGGAGGCGAAGTTTCGGGCAAACTCAATAAAGATCTCAGCGTCATCAGTGGAGACTGGGACCAGACGGGCCACACTTATGCCTTGACCCTCAAGCGCACGAAGGAAGCGCCGGCAGCCGCGACTTCGGCCGCTCCAACTCCCGCTCCGGCTAAGAACTAAGGAGAGTGTTCCGATGAGACGCATGGAGAAACTCGTCGTTGCCGCTGCAATGTTTCTGTTTGCCGCCTGCTCGGCCTACGCTCAGGAGATCGCCGGCGATTGGCAAGGCACGTTGCATGCCGGCGCGGCCGACTTGCACCTCGTGCTGCATATCTCGAAAGATGACAAAGGCGGACTGAAGGCCACGCTCGACAGCGTGGATCAGGCCGCCAACGGCATTCCCGTTAGCTCGATTACGCTGAAGGATTCCAAGCTGAGTCTTGGGATTGACGCCGTCCACGGAACGTACGAAGGCGCAGTGTCGAGCGATGGCGCAACCATCAGCGGAACCTGGTCGCAAGGCCAGGCGCTGCCGCTGGACTTCACGCGCTCCGCTGCGCCGGTCAAGCCGCAACACCGACCCGCCAAGCCTTCCGATATCGACGGCGCGTGGCTGGGCACGCTTGAAGTTGGCGGTGGCATCAAGTTGCGCGTCGTCTTCCATATCGTTAATACCGAAGACGGCTTGATGGCCACGCTCGATAGTCTCGATCAAGGTGTGAAGGGAATCCCCGTCACCAAGGTCACGCGCGATGGCGCGGCGCTGAAGATCACCGTCGAGAAAATCAACGGCACTTTCGAGGGCAAAATCGCCGCCGATCTTAGCTCGATCGACGGCACTTGGACGCAAGGCGGCGGCAGCATGCCGCTCGCCCTGCATCGCATGAAAGATGAAGCAGAGCTGGAATTGCGCCGTCCGCAGAACCCCACCAAACCTTATCCTTACCATGACGAAGATGTTAGCTATGAGAATAAGGTGCAGAACGTGACGCTGGCCGCGACGCTCACCATTCCTCCGGGCAAGGGACCGTTTCCCGCCGTGGTGCTGATTACCGGCTCCGGCCCACAAGACCGCGACGAGAGCCTGCTCGGGCACAAGCCGTTCCTGGTACTCTCCGACTACCTAACGCGCCAGGGCATTGCCGTGCTGCGCGCTGACGACCGCGGCACCGCCAAATCCACCGGCAACTTCGCTACCGCAACCAGCTCTGACTTCGCCACCGATGCCGAAGCCGGCGTCGCATACCTGAAGACGCGGCCTGAGGTCAATCCCCACAAGATTGGACTGATCGGCCACAGCGAAGGCGGAATCATCGCGCCCATGATCGCGGCGCGTAATCCGGATGTGGCCTTCATCGTGATGATGGCGGGTTCCGGCGTTCCCGGCGATGAGATCCTGGTGGCGCAAGTGGAGGCGATTGACGAATCCAATGGCAAGACTCACGAAGAAGCCATGAAAGATGGCGCCAAGCAGCGCGAGATTCTGACTCTGGTTGAAACAGAAAAAGATCCCGCTGTGCTGGAAGCGAAGCTGAAAGAAAAGATGGCCGGAGAAGTGCCCGAGGCGCAGATCGGGATGGAAATCAAGTCCCTGACCTCGCCCTGGTTCCGCTACTTCTTGACCTACGATCCCGCCATCGCTCTGCGCAAAGTAACTTGCCCAGTACTGGCGCTCAACGGCGAGAAAGACAAACAAGTCCCGCCGGAGCAGAATCTGCCGGCCATTCGCAAAGCGCTGGAGCGAGGCGGCAACAAGCACTTTGAGGTGGACGAAATGCCGGGCCTCAATCACCTGTTCCAAACTGCAAAGACCGGCTCGCCCAGCGAGTATGCCTCGATTGAGGAAACGATCTCGCCGGTGGCACTGGAGAAAATCTCGAGCTGGATTCTCAAGCGGTGAGCTGCAAGCCCCGGGCTGCGGCTGGTGTGGAGCGGTCACTCTGCCCGCTGCCTTTGACTTTGGGACTGGCTGTAAACGCCAGTCCAACAGAAAATAAAGTCATTGGCCTCGGCCGTCAGGCCGTTTATGAGCGCTGGGGCCTGCGCTCCAGGCCGGCAAGCCGGTAACGGGATCCGTCACGAATTTCGTCTGGCGTCGCCTGACGTGGCGTTTTGGTGGCCGGCTTGGTTTTCATGGTAAGAAAGCTTGCCAGAGTTTGAGGGCGGTGGGAAGCGCAGAGGCGTTCCGAAATCCTTAAACCACGGTGGGCACAAGGTCACACGGGATATGACCAGTTCTTTTTATTCGGGCTTGGTCGGTTTGGGTTCTCAAGAGCGCGAGTTGAGACTCTCGTCTCACGTTGAGACGCTTGCGCCGCGCATCAGTTCCGATCCGCGATCACATCCGGCCAACTCACTGAAAACTCTAGCGCCTGAGTGCTAATCCTTCCGTTCCGCACGGTGGTCTTGCTCGTGCTCTTATTTCTGGCGTAACCGCGTGTTCTGGCTCCCCACAGCTCTTTCTAACCGGGAGGAGGGGGAGCCCAACTCGCATTTACGAAGCGGGGGATGCAGTCGCCGGACTTCGCCCGGCGGACAGCCGAGGGCGGCTGTCGCCACATAACAGTCGGGAAAGGTTATCGCTTGGCGCAGCAAGGGACAGCGCAATCGCGGACGGGGCAGGGCAGCACGGTGGCCGAACTGGCGCGCTTTTTCCCCGAGGCTACGCCGGTGCGGATTCCGGTGCAGCTTACTCGGTGCAGCAGCAAGAGCGAGAGTGGCCGGCAGGGCGCGCAGGCGAGTCCGGTCGTCCAAAGCACGGCCCGTGAAAGTTCGGTGGTGGAGAGTACGGTGATTGAATTCGGGACGGCGCGGGAAGTGTTGTTTGCCTGCGCCACGCCGCTGGAGTTTGCCGACGTGCTGCGGCTGCGCACCTCGGATGGCTCGCTGGATACGGAAGCGTCGGTGGTGGCGGTGCAATACCATCCGGGCAAGACGGTGGTGGCGGCGCGCTTTGCGGCCGCAGTGCCCAACTGGATCGTGAAATCATGACAGCCTTTAAACCGGAGCCGTCGCAGCCCGACGCATCGCGGCCGGAAGCTTCGCAATCGGGAACGTTAACCACGGATCTGGCGGCGGTTTGGGCGAATGCGCGCCAGCTGTATCCCATTTACTTGGAACTGGCGCGCGAGTTTGTCATCGACGTGCCTGCGTGTGGCGATCTGGAAGTGGACGCGGACTCGCCGCCACGCGAGTCGGTGGAGCAGGCCCAGCTATGGCTGGACCAAATGGATGAGAAAATCCAGGTGCACCAGTTGCGGCAGTTTCTGCAGACCAGTTCGCCGGTGAATAACGACGGGCTGAGCGCGATGCTGCGGCATTTTTTGGAGAAGACGCCGCGAAATAATTCCGCGCGCGACAAAATCGACTTCCTGCTGGTGCAGTATTTCAGCCAGGCCGCGCCCACCGAATTGGAGGACA
>Ga0302320_10018007_pt1 | contig 14281 bp, 8 predicted proteins | sample Bog_T0_3_FD_202130 | JGI IMG/M metagenome (GOLD analysis project Ga0302320, IMG submission 202130) | Peat permafrost microbial communities from Stordalen Mire near Abisko, Sweden - Bog_T0_3 | ecosystem: Environmental > Terrestrial > Soil > Wetlands > Peat | place: Sweden: Abisko, Stordalen Mire...
TGGTCGTCGTCGGAGAAGGCGTGGGAGTAAGGCCGCACGCAATGGCCATGCACAAAGGCCGGCCCCTGGCCGGCGCGGCAGTATGCCACGGCGGCTTGAAAGGCCAGGAAGCTGGCCTCCGCATCGGTACCGTCCACCTCGGCAAAATAGAAGTTGGGAAAGTTGGCCACCAGGCGGGAGATATTGCCGCCGGGCATACTCACCTCGACCGGCGTACTGATGGCGTATCCGTTGTCTTGCACGCAGAAAACTACGGGCAGCTTCTTGTTTGAGGCGGTGTTCATCGCCTCCCAGAACTCTCCCTGAGAGGTGGAACCCTCGCCCACCGAGGCATAGACTACCTCATCGCCATGAAAGGTCACGTCGCGGAATGCGCGGTAATCTCCCTCCCACCCCAGCGACGAAGACCTGTCGCCGGGGACCCCGGGTTCCCACCCCAGCGACGAAGACCTGTCGCCGGGGACCCCGGGTTTCGCGGCAGCGTCGGGATACTGGCTGAAGTAGCGACCTGCCTCGGCGCAACCCACGGCGTGGAGCAGTTGCGTGCTGGTAGAGGCAGAAACGCTCACAATATTCAGCGCGCGGCTGCCATAGTGGGCGGGCATTTGGCGTCCGCCGCTGGCCGGATCAGTGGCCGCGCCCACGGCTTGCAGCAACATCTCGGCCGGCGTGAAGCCCAGCGCCAGACACAGCGCGCGATCGCGATAGTACGGGAAGAACCAGTCGTAACCGGGACGCATGGCCAGCGCCGCGCCCACCCCCAGCGCCTCGTGGCCCGCGCCGGAGATCTGGAAGTAAATTTTCTGCTGGCGCTTGAGCAGGATCTCACGGTCATCCACGCGGCGGGAAAGAAGCATCAGCCGGTAGATTTCAACCAATTGCCGAGGACTTAGGCTGCCGGAGCCTGCCGACACAGACTCACGGACGCTGGAAGCTACCAGTTCCATTTCCTTTACTCCTCAAAAAACTGTTTTTCTCTTGCGGGGAACTTCAACTTACTTCCCTGATTGTAACAACCTAAACCCTTCTGGCAATCTAATCTAGAGACAGGAGTTTCTCCATGCATCCATTTTTGTTGGCGGCAAGAACAGGCCTGTTCGCGGAAGGGCGGTTTCTGGGCAAAGTGTTGGACGAGTGGACGGTCGATGCTCAGGAATTCATTCACACCAAGTTGCCTCACCTGCTCGTGATTGCAGTAATCGCCTTTATTCTCAGCCGCTTGCTGCGCCTGTTGACGACCCGGATGATTCACGTAGCCGAGCGGCATGCGCCTGAGCCGGCCCGTGTCTCGCAGGTGAAGACTCTCTCCGGGGTGATTCACGCCACGGGCCTGGCAATCATCGGATTAATCGCCGGATTGCAGATTCTGGATGTCGTGGGGGTCAATCTTGCCCCTCTGCTCACTTCGGCCGGAATTGCGGGAGTGGCCATCGGCCTGGCCGCGCAGAATATCGTGCGCGATGTGCTCAACGGCATCCTGATCCTGATCGAGGACCAGTTCAGCGTGGGTGACACGGTACGGCTGGCGGGTCTGACCGGAACTGTGGAGGCGATGACCCTGCGCAAGACCACGGTCCGCGACGGCGATGGAACGCTGTACATTATTCCCAACTCGCAGATCACCACCGTGGCCAATCTGAGCGTGGGCTATTCGGTGGCCACCGTCAACGTGAGCGTGGATTTTTCCGCCAACCCAGACAAGGTGCTGGAGTTGTTAAAGGGCATTGCCATGGAGATCCGCAATAGCGCGGAGTTCCGGGAGGTTTTTGTGGACGACCCGCAAATTCTGGGCGTGGATGCGATCAAAGGCTCGGAGCTGATCTTCCCTGTGGTCTTCAAGACGCTAGCCACCCAGCAATACGCCCCTGTGCGGGAGTTTCGCCGCCGCGTTCGGCTGGCGCTGGAGGAGCAAGCTCTGTTGCCCGGCGACCCCAACCGGGTGTTCAACACCTTCATGGACAGCGCTGCGAGCAGCCGTAACCAGCCAACCACCGAGGCCGCACCGGGACACGACCCAACCACGCTCAAGCCGCGAGAAGGCAATCCCTTCAGCAGTGAGTGACAGGCGCCGAGTCAGCAAGTTAGCGGAGTTGGTACAGGCTACCCTTTATTCTGCTCGTGGCCGTTTTCCGAGGCTTGCTCCCTCACAGGGAACTGGAGGGTTGCTTGCGAGTCCTGCTGGGGCCCCGAACTGCCGGCAGGACGGAAGACTACGCAATTGCGGCCCTCGGCTTTGGCGGCATACAAAGCATCGTCGGCGACAGCGAGCAGAGACTCGACAGTTGCGTTTCCATCGGATGGATCGAATACGGTCGCACCCATACTACAGTTGAGTGTGAACTCGGAACCGCGAGCGCAGACCTTCAGGTTGGAGATCGAGTTCTGGAGGCTGACCAATCTCTGCTCGACAGCCTCGCGCGGAACCTCGGTCAGGGTCAGCAGGAACTCCTCGCCGCCGTACCGGCCGGCATGGTCATAGGCGCGGATGGCGGCTCCGACCGCCGCGGCGAACCAGCGCAGCGCCTCATCGCCGGCCAAGTGTCCATAGCGATCATTGATGCGCTTGAAGTGGTCCAGATCAACCAGCGCCACAATGATGGTACGGTTCTCCCGCAGAGCGCGGTCTGTCTCCGCCGTTAGAGCGCGCAGGATGGCCACGCGGTTCAACATTCCGGTGAGCCCATCGTGGGTCGCCTGGATGCGTAACTGCTCGCGGCTAGCCTCCAACTCCTTGGTGCGCTCCCGGACCAGCATCTCCAGGTGTAGGCTTCTTGCGCGCAACTGCCGGACGTAAAGATGAATGGAGGCGGCCAGCAAAAGCAGAAAGGCCAGGATGCATAACCCGTAGAACCAGTAGGTTCTCCACCAGGGCGGAAGGACCTTGAAGTCAACCTTCACCGGAACAGAACAGGCATCCAGGTCCGGATTGCAGGCCATCGCCATAAACGTATACGACCCCGGAGACAACCTGGGAAAAGTCGCGTTGCCGGTCTGGGTTTCCATCCACTCCGACTGATACCCCACCATCCGTATCTTCAAGACCAGCTCGCTTAGGTTGCGCATCGTGGGCGAAGAGATACGAAAGCGCAGCGGCAAACCGCCCCATGGCATAGTAATCCGCTGAGCACCGAGGTAATTGATTTCGCCGCGATTAAACTCCGTCAGCGAAACGGTCAACGGGATCGTGTCGAAGACCCACTCAGGATGCAGCAGGTGACTGACTCCGCTACTGGTTCCAATCCATAGCGAGCCGTCGGCGGCTTCCCGCAGCATCCCTTCATTGACATCGTTCCAGATCAGCCCGCTCTCCTGGGTGAGGTGGCGCCAGTTCTGGCCGTTCCACACCACCAGGCCCATATCGGCCCCCACCCAGACCCATCCGCGATGGTCCACCAGGATCGCCAGTGGAGCAAGAGTGCGCAGCTCGGGAGGAAGTTCCAGTTGCCAAGCCTGCATCCGTACCCCGCCCGCCGTCAGACGCCATGTACCGGTTTGATCGCCGGTAACCCAGATCGCGCCATCCCGCGCGCAGGAAACGGCCAGCAACTCACCACGCAGCTCGGGCAGTCCATCGATCGGCGGCGCAGTCCACGCTCCGTCCTTGAAGCGCACCAGCCGATTGTTGCCCAGGAACCAGGCCGCGCCGTCGGGCGATATACAGCCTCCTAAGACCTTGCTGGAATCCCCCAGCAAGGCATCCACGGCTTTAACCCTGTACCACCCGGCCGAGGAAGCCCCGGCTTTCCACCCCAGCGACGAAGACCTGTCGCTGGGGGCCCCGGCTTCGCGGAGATAGATACCATCAAATGTTTCAATAAACACGCGACCGGAGGAATCCTCGATGGCGTTGACGATACGGGCGGGTACTTTCGTCTTCTGTTCCACGCGGCCCGTCTTGGAATCGATGCGCAGGATGGCGCCCGAAGCGGTCATGACCAACAAAGAGCCGTCGCGATCGGCAACCATTCCGCTCGCCTGGCCAAAGGCCCACCGCCGCTGGGTTGACAGCGAGCCGGCCAAACCATTGCGCGGGTCGATCCAAGCAGGCCCGCTCTCCGTTCCCAAGAAGACCCGATCCACGTTTGCTGGGACGATGGCCCAGATGGATGCGGAAGGCAGTCCCTGCTGGTCTCCCCATCCTTCCCAGTTCCCATAGCCGACCCACTCGTAGAGTCCATCTCCCCGACTGGCGATCCACAGGTCGCCGGCCGGGTCGAAGGCAAGGCTCATAATATGACTGGCGCGCTCCAACCCATTGGCCCGGCCAATAATTTGCCAGCCGGTTCCATTCCAGCGGGCAATTCCCCCTTCGGTGGGGGCCAGTATCCGGCCTTGCCGATCCTTGATCAGGGGGGCGTGACTGTAGACGCCTTCCAAGGCGGGGCCAGGAATGGAGCGATCGACAAAGCGTGCAGACCCAGGCAGCAGGACGGCCACGTGAGCCGCGCCTGCGGCCCAGAGTGTGCCGGCGCTATCCAGGAGAACGCCCCCCCAGAGATCGACGGCAAGGCCCTTGTCCGTGTCCCATTCGGTCACCACGCCCTCGCGCAGTTGAACAGGAGCCCCGGTTTCCGATCCTTGCAGCGAAGTCCAATCGCCGGCAGCCCCGGTCTCGCGTTCCAGCCAGGAACAGAGGCCCTTGCCGCAGCCGGCCCAGAAGCGAAGGCCACCCCCAGGTTCCCGCACGACACTCAGGCTGCTCACATTGGCCATATCCGGCATGGAAGCCAGCAGATGGTCCGGAAACACGGGCAGAAAAGAGAGCATCTTCCCTTCGGCATCGTGCTCTAACCGGTAAAGATGCCCCTTTTCCACAACCAACAGGTGGCGCGCATCTTCGACGATAATGCGCCGCGGGCCCGCGACCACGATTGGATCTCGTCCGGCGGAAATAAACCGTTGACCGTTCCAATGGTATAGATTCCCGTCGGTGGCTACCCAGATCGTGCCGTTCGGATCCGAAACTACGTCCCGGACATCAAGTTCAGCAATCCCTTGCTCCGCGCCGTACCTCTCAAAGCCGTAACCGAGAAAGCGGTAGACGCCGTTCTCTGTGCCCATCCACAGAAAGCCGGAGCGGTCTGTCGCCAGCGAGCTGGTCCCAAGGTTCTTGAGCCCTTCGGCCTGACGAAAGGCGCGAAAGACATACTGCTGCGCCTGCAGGACGGCTGAGAAAGCCAACAAACAGGCTAGAACCCGGATTGAATCAAACCGCCTCATGTGTTCCTTTTACAATACAACCGCCGGGACTAAGCCCCGTTGAAGTTTTATAGGCTTTTCGGGTTAATAAGGACTCGATCAAGCGCGAAACCTCCTTTTCTTGGCCTTACAGGCCGCGGAAGACTCATCCAGGCGGCAGGCCGGCTGACTCCCCATCTTTAAACCGGGTTTTTCAGCGCCTCTTCAAGCGCCTCGGCAACTGTGACCGGCGGAAGGCAGGTGCGTCCGCGGCAAACGATCGCCCAGGCTTCCGCACCGGCTGGCTTTGGAACTTGAAGCAGGACTTCGGCCAGCTCCTCGGGAATGCGCCGTGGAACCAGCCGTTCCGGATCTATGCGCATCACGGTTTTGTTGACAGCAAAGCGGGCCACACCCCGCGCCACAAGGCGTTCGGCCTGAGGACCGGAACCGATTACCACAACCTGCACCGGGTCGAGCAATAACCGCTCCAGAGCCAGCCCGTAAGAGCCGGCATAGAGGCCGAAGTGCTCCACGATTCCGGTAAAAGAGGCGAGCGTCTCTTCGGCGATCTCGCGATACTCCCTGCGTCCGCTCAGAGCTTCAAGGCGGAGCAGAGCGGAAGCGGCGGTGGGGTTGCCGGCCGGGGTGGGCGTGTCCTGCAGCGGCTTGCGCCGCGCGGCCAATGCGCCCAGGGGCGCAACCCCGTCCGCTGGCGTGGCGGCGTCAAAAAATGCTCCCGCTTGCCGGTCGTAGAAGCGGGCGATCATCGCATCGGCCAGCTTGACGGCCGCATGGTAGTAGCTCATCTCGCCCGTCGAAAACCAGGCGTCAACGCAGGCATGAACAGTGAAGGCATAGTCGTCGAGCGTGCCTGGCGCTTTTTCCCCTGGCTGCGCTCCCTCACCCTGTACATCGCCATAGGCAATGACGTGACCCAAACTTTGGGCGCCGTCCCAGGCTTCGCCGAGCAGACGGTTGAGCGTGCGCAGGGCAAACTCGCGCGTTCCATCTCTGCCGAGTACCCGCGCCGTCTCCAGGCAGGCCGTCACCGCCATTGAGTTCCAGCCCGTGTAGAGTGTGCGGTCGATGAACGGTGTGGTTCGCGCGGCGCGCGCCGCCAGCAGCGCGCGCCGCGCCGCGTCCACCACTTGCCGCAGATCGTCCACGCTCCGGTCCGCCTCAGCCGCCAGCTCTTCCAGGGTCTGGTCCAGATGGAGGACGTTTTTGGCCGGGTTGTGGTGCATGTCGCCCAGTTCCCTGACGCCCCAATAACGCAAGGCAATCTTCGAGTCGTCCAGGGAGAATCCCGCTGCCTGCAGTGCATCGCGCGCCTCGGCCAGCGTCCAGGTGAAATAGTCGCCGTCGTCGTCCAGGTTGATATCCGCGTCCTGCGAGGCATAGAAGCCGCCGCGCTCGCGGTCGCTCATTGTTTCCTCGAGCCAATTCACAATCTCCTTCGCTGTGAGAAGAAAATCCTCGCGACCGAGGCTTTGGTAGCCATGCAGATAGTTGCGCAGCAATTCGGTGTTGTCGTAGAGCATCTTTTCGAAGTGCGGAACGCGCCAGTGTTCATCCACGCTGTAACGATGAAAGCCACCGGCCAGATGGTCGTAGACGCCGCCCCGCGCCATCTTATCGAGAGTTGTAGAGAAAGCATCAATGGCGTGCTGGTTGCCGCGATTCATGCCCACTTCCAGCAGCAGGTCAAGAGCTGCCGGGTGGGGAAACTTGGGCTGGGAGCCAAAGCCGCCGTTGCGCGGATCAAATTGATTAAGTATCGAGCCGGCAATTTTATCCACAAGGGCCAGCGTCAGCTCTCCGCCGCCGCTGGAGAAAGACTCATTGTGCTCGATGGCGGCCATGACGCTCGCGGCAGATTCAAGCGCCTCATCACGGCGCTCACTCCAAACCTGAGCCATGGTAGTGAGCACCCGCCCGAAGCCGGGCCGCCCATAGCGGTCGTCGGGCGGAAAATACGAACCGCCAAAGTAGGGCCTCCCGTCGGGCGTGAGGAAGGCCGTCAGCGGCCAGCCGCCCTGCCCGCTGATGGCTGAAACGGCGGCTTGATAGCGCGCATCCACGTCGGGCCGCTCGTCGCGGTCCACCTTCACAGCAACAAAATGCTCGTTGATAATCGCGGCGATCTCCGGGTTCTCATACGACTCCCGGTCCATCACATGGCACCAGTGGCACCAGACGGCGCCAATGTCGAGCAGAATGGGCTTGTCCTCGGATTGGGCCTTGGCAAAGGCCGCATCGCTCCACGGATGCCACTGGACCGGCTGATGACGCGCCGAACGTAGATAGGAACTGGCTGATTGTTCCAGCAGGTTGCCGTGGGTGGTAGCGGATTCAGCGGGAGTGGGGAAAATGTCCTCGGGCATGGGGTGAGAATACATCGGTTGCGCCACAAGCGGCTACAGACTGTGAGAATCAGCAACGGGTCTTTCAGTTATCCGGAACGTTTGCTTGACCTCCGCAATAAGAATGAGACAAGGTGGAATTCCTTTCACCGGAAGCGGATATATTGGCTAGAGCGTGTTTCAGAAATGGCTGCCGTGTGACGGTTGCAATCCCTCAGGGGTTAAAACTCCTTGCTTTTAACGCTCTTTTCGGCACGACTGAAGTCGTGCCCTGACACACAGCGAGTTTATGAAACACGCTCTATGAAACTTCTATCGGAGACACACAATGAAACGACTCCTTTTCTTGATTTGCTTTTCTCTCACGGCAGTTCCCTGCCTCATGGCCGCGCCGCCCGTGGCGCTTTTTTACATGACCAGGTCTCCGGACTCCATCCGTTCGTTCCTGGCGCACTCCTCGCAGATTGATCTGCTGGTGCCCACCTGGTACCAGGTGGACGAGAATGGGCTGGTCACCGGCGCTCCCGATCCGGCCGTGCTCAAGCGGGCGCACGACGAAAAGCTGCCCGTGATGCCCATCATCTCCCTGATGAACAAGAAGGAGTTCCACACTCTGCTTACCAGCGCCGCCGCCCAGGCTCATATGAACGAAGCGATGATCCGCGAGTCCCGGCTCAACGGCTACACCGGCTTCCAATTCGACTTCGAAGAGGTCGACTGGACCGATCGCGATCTGTTGACGGCACTGGTGAAGACTTCGGCCGAGGCGATGCATGCGGCCGGTTTGCAATTGACCATTGCCACCGTGCCTAATGCGCCGGGCTATCCCGGTCAGGGCGGGTATTCCAAATGGATGTTCACCGATTGGCGAGGCGCTTATGACATCGGGGCTCTGGCAAAATACGCCGACCTCATCTGCCTGATGACCTACGACCAGCACTCCCGCGGGACCGTACCCGGCCCCGTCGCCGGTTGGCAGTGGACCGTGGACAATCTCAACTACGCCCTCAAGACCGTCCCCAAAGAGAAGCTTTCGCTGGGGATTCCCCTCTACGGCTACCACTGGTACACGGGTACGCCCATCAAAGATCCCACCTCCGACAAGGTAAAGATGAATCCCACCGCCGACGCGGTCACTGCACTCAACGCCGAGCAACTTGCCGAGGCCTATAAGAGCAATATTCAGTGGGATGAACTGGACCGCAGCGCATGGTTCTTCTTTTACCGCGATCAGTTGCGCGAATGGGTCTTCTTCACAGATCAGCGCACCTTCAAGGAACGTTACGAGTTGGCGCAGCAGAATGGGCTGGAAGGCTTCTGCTCCTGGGTTCTGGGCGATGAAGACCCCGCGATCTGGCAGATCCTTCCGCAGCGGCACTGACGCGCAAGCCCCGAAAGCTCACCTTTCAGGTGGATGCCTGGGTTTGGAGCAAACGAAGGGGATGAGCCTCAGCCCATCCCCTTCTTTCAACAGCAAATTCGTTCGGGATCAGAAGTGGTACGCCACGCCGATCACCGGATTGTAGATGTTATACCACTTGTTGGTGGTGAGCGATGTGTCGCCGAAGGTGGGCACCTTGGTGACCATGCCGCGGAACTCGGCACGAATGTCGAAGCTGGGACTGATCTCGCGAGCGATGCCGGCTCCGTAGATGGCGCCAATGTCGGTCTGCTGCTTGACATCAAGCGAGGTGGTGCCGGAGTTGCGGATGGGCAGGAAGATGAATGCGGCCGGGCCCGCCTCGACAAAGGGATTGTACTTGCGGAAGTTGAAGCTGCGGACGTAAGCAGCTGACATCTCCTGGGTGCGGGTCAGCACCACGTAATGGTTGGTGTTGCTGATCACATAGTGAATCTTGTTCTGGTAGGTGATGCCATAGTTGGCCTCGATGGCGCTCGAGGGCGTAAGCATGAAGCGGTAGCTGACCATGGCACCAAAGGCGCGGTTCGCGCTCACCTGAACGTCGGTGGACGAGGCGATGAACGGCTCAACCAAACCCGTGCCGCTAAGGCTGATGTCCTGGCGACTTTCCTGGGCGCGGCCTGCCGCCACGCATACGATCAGCAGAAATGCAATTAAGGCGATCTTCTTCATTCGGTCCTGATCCTCACGACTGCTCAACCGTCCGGCTGGCAACGAGCTTGTCGATTCCGGTGCTCCGGTTCGAGCCGGGCCCCACTCTCAGCATTGTAACTGGCCGGAGCGGGTCCATGACAGAAGCGATACCGGGAACGATCTGAGGCTTTAGACGCAAGGGGATGCAAACGGGCGTTTTCCACTGGCTAAAACGCCGCAAAGCGCCGCTTTTCCGGGGCCGGGCGGGCTTTCAAACCCCTTCAAAAATAATCGGCCTGTTCAGCCTGCCCGCTCCACATGGTAGTGGAATGGCGGACCCTGCTCCTGGGCCAGCGCTCTGACGGTGCGCAAAAAAGCTCTGGCCGCGTAAGAAAGTGTCGCCTGCCGCCGGTAAACCAGCCGCAGCACGCGCTTGACCTCCAATTCGTCCACGGGCACACGCACCAGATCCCCGGCCTCCAGTTCCCTGGCCACGGTCAAGTGCGGCACCAGCGCCACCCCGTTGCCCATGGCGACAAACCGCTTGATGGCCTCGATGGTGGGCAACTCAATGCCCATATTGAGCGGCGTCCGGTACTTTTGAAAGGCTTCGATCACCCGACGCCGCATCGGCGAAGCCACGTTGTGGGCGATGAAGACCTCTTCGCCCAGATCGTTGATGGAGACGCGCTTGGCCCCGGCGAGCGCATGACCAGGACTGACAATGAGGGCCACGCTGTCGGCGTACACCGCGATGCTGCGGTACTGCGCCGGGTCAGGACGGTAGGAGATCATTCCCAGCTCGAAGGTGCGCAGATTCAGTTCGTCGGGGATCTGCGAGGCCAACATGCGGTGCACGGCGACCGTAACGTGGGGAAACTCCCGCCGGTACCGGTCGATGGCTTGCAGCAAATACAGGCAGGTGTACTCGTTGGCCGCTAGTTGCAGCCTGCCTCGCTCCAGGCTCTTCAACTCATCGAGCGCGCTCGAAGCCTCGCGCCGCAACGCCAGCAAACGCAGCGCGTAGTCGCGCAACAGCACCCCGGCCGCGGTCAGCGACCCGTCCCGCGCCGACCGGTCGAAAAGCGTCTCGCCCACCGAGGCTTCCAGCTTGCGAATGACCTGGCTCACGGCCGGCTGAGTCCTGCGCAGCCGCACGGCCGCACGCGAAAAACTATGCTCCTCGGCGACGGCGAGAAAGGTTTCGAGTTGGTTCAGTTCCATATCAGTGCTCAGTGGTCAGTGATGACCTTCCACTGCAGTATAAGCAAATCTAATCGCATCTACAACAATTATAACTTTGCCTTATGGAGCGAAATGCTGGACACTGCAAGTGTTGGGACAATTTTCCCTGGGAGGCAGATTCATGGGGTCAGATCGCATCGTCTTCTTCGACACCACACTGCGCGACGGTGAGCAATCGCCCGGCTGCAGCATGACGACGCAGGAAAAGCTGACCATGGCTCATGCCCTGGAAGATCTGGGCGTGGACATTATTGAGGCCGGTTTCGCTATGGCTTCCGAGGGCGACTTCGCTGCCATCGCCACCATTACCCAAGCCATACGCAAGCCGCGCATCGCCTCGCTGGCTCGTGCTAAGTCCGAAGACATTGTGATGGCCTCGCGCGCCCTGCAGTTCGCCGACCGCGCCCGCATCCACGTCTTTTTGGCTTCGAGCGATCTGCATCTCGAGTACAAGCTCAAGATGAGCCGCGCCGAGGCGCTGGATCAAACCGCTGAGTGCGTGCGCCTGGCGCGCTCGCTGGTGGACGATGTCGAGTTCTCGCCCGAAGACGCCACCCGCTCGGAGCGCGACTTCCTCGTGAAGATGGTGCAGGTAGCCGTCGAAGCCGGCGCGACAACAATTAATATGCCTGACACCGTGGGCTACAGCACTCCAGAGGAATACGGCCGCATGTTCGCCGAGGTGCGCGAGCGCATTCCCGCCATTGATAAACAGGGCGTCATTCTCTCGGCGCACTGCCACGACGACCTTGGCCTTGCCGTGGCCAACTCACTGGCCGCGATTCATAACGGCGCACGCCAAGTGGAGTGCACCATCAACGGCATCGGCGAGAGAGCCGGCAATGCGGCTCTGGAAGAGATTGCCGCTGCGCTCTATGTGCGCGGCGACCGCTTCGGCGTCACCTCCGGCATCAATCTGAGCCAGCTCTATCCCTGCAGCCAGGTGCTGGGCCAGATCATCACCTTTCGCCCTTCGCCCAACAAGGCAATCGTGGGCGACAACGCTTTTGCGCACGAGTCCGGCATTCATCAGCACGGTATGTTGGCCAACCCGCTCTGCTACGAGATCATGACTCCCGCGCTGGTGGGCGTGGCCAAGACGCATCTGGTGCTGGGCAAGCACTCCGGCCGCGCGGCGCTGAGGCATAGACTGGAACAGTTGGGCTTCACGCTTTCTCGTGACGAACTGCAACACACCTACTACCGTTTTGTAGCGTTGGCCGACCGCAAGAAAAACATCTACGACTACGATCTGGTCAGCCTGTTGCCCGATCAGATTCGCGATCGCCGCCAAGAGCCGGTCTCCGAACTCGCTTGAAGCTCAACTGAGCGCTGGCAACTAACAACTGAAAGCTGAAGAGAGAACGCATGAAGCTGAAGATTCTTGTCACAGCCGGCGACGGCATCGGTCCCGAAGTCACACGCGAAGCGGTTGCCGTCTTGCGCGAAGTGGCAGCCGCCGGCGGCCACAAGCTCGAAATCGAAGAGAAGCGCATCGGCGGCGTTGCGATCGTCAACGACGGCACGCCTCTGCCAGCGGACACCCTTGCATCCGCGCTCAACTCCGACGCCGTTCTGCTCGGCGCGGTAGGCGGCAACGAGTTCAATTCCCTCCCCCCAGACAAACGCCCCGAGGCCGGCCTGCTGGGACTGCGGGCCGCTCTGGGCGGCTTTGCCAACCTGCGTCCCGCCTTCGCCTTCAAAGAGCTGGCCGCCAACAGTCCCTTGCGCCCCGAGATCGTGGACGGCGCCGACATTCTCTTCGTCCGTGAACTCCTCGGCGGCCTTTACTTCGGCCAGCCGCGCGAATGGAATCGCAAGACCGGCGAAGCCTGGAACACCATGCGCTACACGCGCGATGAAGTGGCGCGTGTAGCCCGCGTGGCCTTCAAGCTCGCACAGAAGCGCCGCAAGAAGCTCACCAGCGTGGATAAAGCCAACGTGCTCGAAGTCTCGCAACTGTGGCGCGCGACGGTGATCGAAGTGGCCGCGGAGTTTCCGGATGTGACGCTCGATCATCAATATGTAGACGCTATGTCCATGCACTTGATGAACCGGCCGCGCGACTTCGACGTAGTGCTGACAGAGAATTTGTTTGGTGACATTCTCTCCGATGAGTCCGCAGTTATCACTGGCTCGCTCGGCATGTTGCCCTCGGCCACCATCGGAGGCAAGGTCAATTTGTATGAGCCCGTGCATGGCTCCGCGCCGGACATTGCAGGCAAGGGACTCGCCAATCCGCTGGGCGCGATACTGACCGGCGCTTTGATTCTGCGCCACTCCGGCGGCCTTGAAGCTGAAGCCGCTGTTATCGAGACGGCTGTCCGCAAGGTGCTGGAACAAGGCTTCCGCACGCCGGATCTCGCGCGCTCGAACCCACAAGGATTCACTGTGCTATCGACAACCGAGATGGGCAAGAAAGTCCGCGAGACGGTTAAAGCATCGCTGGTTAGCGTGTGAGTTTTCTGTTCCCTGTTCACTGTTCCTTCGCAAGAAGCAAAGAATTGAAACAATGGTGACGAATGAGTTCCGAACCGAGAACACTATTTGAAAAAGTCTGGGAGCAGCACGTGGTGGCGTCGCCTGAGGGCGAGCCAACGCTGCTTTACATCGACCTGCAATTGCTGCACGAGGTCACATCGCCGCAGGCATTTGAAGGGCTCCGCCTGGCCGGCCGCAAGGTGCGGCGCCCTGACCGATGTATCGCCACCGTAGACCACAACGTGCCCACCACGCTGGCCGAGCGCTTCAACATTGTCGATCAGATAGCGGCTACGCAGATTGCCGCGCTGCGCACCAACTGCGCAGAGTTCGGCATCGAGCTTTACGACGTAGACTCGCCCAATCAAGGCATCGTTCATGTGATCGGACCGGAGTTGGGCATCACCAAGCCGGGCATGACGATTGTCTGCGGCGACTCGCACACTTCAACGCACGGAGCCTTCGGGGCATTGGCATTCGGTATCGGCACGAGCGAAGTGGAACATGTGCTGGCCACGCAAACGCTGCCCCAATCGAAGCCCAAGACTTTTCGCATTTCGGTAGAAGGCAAACTGCCGCGCGGCGTTACGGCAAAGGACATTATTCTCGCCATCATCGGACAGATTGGCACCGATGGCGCGACTGGCTGCGTCGTCGAGTACGCTGGCTCGGCTATTCGCGCGCTCTCCATGGAAGGCCGCATGACGGTGTGCAATATGAGCATCGAGGCCGGAGCGCGCGCCGGGCTGATCGCTCCTGACGAAAAGACCTTTGCGTATCTGAAAGGCCGCCGCTTTTCGCCTCAAGGCGCAGCATGGGATGAAGCCGTTCACGAGTGGAGCAAGCTGCCGAGCGATCCCGACGCAAAGTTTGACCGTGAATTGGTGATCGATGCCGCCACGCTGGTTCCATATGTAAGTTGGGGCACCAGTCCCGGCATGGTCGCACCTATTAC
>Ga0302320_10018009_pt1 | contig 14280 bp, 8 predicted proteins | sample Bog_T0_3_FD_202130 | JGI IMG/M metagenome (GOLD analysis project Ga0302320, IMG submission 202130) | Peat permafrost microbial communities from Stordalen Mire near Abisko, Sweden - Bog_T0_3 | ecosystem: Environmental > Terrestrial > Soil > Wetlands > Peat | place: Sweden: Abisko, Stordalen Mire...
CTTGATTCTCCATAATCCCTTCGAGGATGGGACTTTCCGTATCCAGTACCGGCGGGGCCGAGGTTACAGTCACGGTCTCAGTCGCAGCGCCGACCGCGAGAACGGGGCTGAAAGCCAATTCACCCAAGGCGTCGACGCGGAGATTCTCCTGCGTCATGTTTTTGTACCCTTTGGCCGTGATCGTCACGGAGTAAGTTCCGACAGGCAACGGGGCGATCGTGTAAAGGCCGGACGAATCTGTCTTGGTTTCGGTCGCGATATGCGTTGCGGCGTTGGTGGCCGTTACATGAGCGTTAGGAACTACCGCGCCCGTGCTGTCCGTCACCGTGCCGGTAACAGAGCCTTCACCGGCGGTCTGAGCCTGCATTGAACAGGGCAGCGCGATGGCGAGAAGAGCCACCAGGAATGTGACGAGCAATCCTGCGGACACGGAACGTCCGGGACGTGAAATCAACTGCAGCATCTTTGACCTCCAGGGTTGAAGCTGTGAAACAGCAAACGAAAGGTAAGAACAGGGATTTTGGGAACAGCGGGAAGTTGTTTCCCTGTTGAATTTCTTTCGAATCGGATTGTCGTCTTGCAATTCAACGATTGTCAAGAAAAAACTGTAACGTTACACAAAAATATTTAACGATAACCATCTATTGAAGTAAGTTGCTAATTTTAAATAAGTTAATGCGGTTTATTGCTTGCGAGACAGAATCCTGCGGAACGCGGACGCGTGGGATGGTGCAAACAGCTTAAGCTGGCGCCAGCCTGCGCGAGTTGCGCTGTGAAGACTGCCGCACAATAAGCGAAGGTTTCAGCGCAATGTGCTGTGGTGAACGCGGTGTCTTGTTCTTCAGCAGGCTGAGCAGCATCTTTGCGGCGCGAACTCCCACCAGACTGCTATGGTGGTCAACGCTCGATAGCGGCGCTTTCAGCGTTGAATCGAAATGGAGGTTATCGCATCCGACAAACGCGATGTCTTCCGGTATGCGCAAGCCCGCCTCCAGCACAACCTCGATTGCGGCCAGGGCAATCGGATCGTTATAGCAGAAGATACCGTCAGGTCGCTCTGCTTGCAGTAAGCCGCGCATCGCGTCATAGCTCTGCTGCCAGTCTTTTCCGTCTGATGTGATGTAGGGACTTACCAAGCTGGGATCGAATCTTATTCCATGCCGCTTGAGTGCGAGTTTGTAACCTTCAAACCTGCCAATTCCTGTCGTGAACTCCAGGCCGCGAATATGAGCGATCCGCTTGCATCCAATTTCAATGAGATGTTCCGTGGCAATGCGACCGACAGCTACGTCGTCGATGCCGACAAAGTTGGTCTTGAAGCCGGGGAAGTAGCGATCGATGAGAACAAATGGAATCTTCTGCTCCGCAAGCTGCTTGAATTTCTCCGGAGATGAATTGCAGGACGCAATGATCAAGCCATCCAGACGATGCGCGAGGAGTTGTTCAATCGCTGCCTCCTCGATGGCCGGCTTCTCCAGAGACGAAGAGATCATTACGGCGTATCCACCCTGCTGCAAGGTCGAGGAGAGCCCATCTAAGACCTCTGCGAAGAATGGATGAAGAAGCGTCGGAACAATGATTCCAACTTGTGAGCTTTGTCCAGTTACTAGGCTGCGCGCCGTTAGATTAGGTCGGTAACCCAACTCCGTCGCTTTAGCCAGCACGCGCTTGCGCGTTTTTGAAGCAACGCCTGGCTGGTCGCGCATGACTTTGGACACGGTCATGACCGAGACACTCAACGCCTTCGCAATGTCCTTCAACGTGACTGTTGACATGCTCGACCTGCGCACCTCTGAGAAGTGCGTAATGCCGGATCCCATGTGCAGAGAAGAACCCGGCGGCAACTTGATCGCGAAATTGACCCCGAATACGTAGAGCAGATTACCACAGTATGAGTTTGACTGTACGCCATTTAAGAGCGACAAAGAAATTCGAATTCCATTCCATACACAATTGCTCGATTGATTCAATTTGAGTAGTATGAGCCGTGCTGGATTCTTTTCCCTGACGATTCATCGCAAGAATGGACAAATAGGAGATCCCATGCCGACACCCCCCATCTCGCGCCGAGAGTTTCTTTCAGCGGCCGCAGCTGCTGCATCCGCATTACCCATGCTTACTGGGGCAGGGCGCACCGTGTTCGCGGCAACTCCGGCCGCTCGCTTCACTCCTCCCAATTCTCCGCGCACCTGGATCAACTTCAATCTGAGCTGGAAATTCATCCGTGATGACGTCGCCGGAGCCGAAGCTCCAGACTTCGATGATTCGCATTGGACAACCGTCACCACCCCACATAGCTTCAACGACATCGACTCGTTCCGGAAGATCATCTCGCACAGCGGCGGCGACCTTGGGACCTACAAGGGGCTCTCATGGTATCGCAAGCACTTCAAGCTTCCGGCCGGCTTCTCAGGCCGCAAAATCTTTCTCGAATTCGAAGGCATGCGCCAAGCCGGCGACATTTTCCTTAATGGGAAAGAGGTCGGGCTGTACGAGAACGGAATCACCGCCTACGGCATTGACATTACCGATGCAATTCACTTCGGATCTGAGAAGAACGTGCTGGCGGTGAAGGTGGACAACCGCACGGACTACAAGGAACGCGCTACCGGAACTCCGTTTGAATGGAATGCGAACGATTTCAATCCCGACCACGGCGGCATCAACCGGCATGTCTGGCTGCACATCACCGGCAAGATTCATCAGACATTGCCGCTCTACTACGGTCTCGAGACCAGCGGCGTTTACGTGCATGCCGCGAATTTCGACATCCCGAAGAAGACGGCAGACATTTTCGTTGATTCCGAGGTCTGCAATGATTCAGGTGAACACGCCACTGTGGGCCTCTCAGTAGTGATCGCCGACCACCGCGGGCAGATCCGTTTGCAGTTTGAGGGCGATCCGGTGAAGGTCGCAAATGGCGATAAAACTTTGTTGACCGCGTCGGGCGCGCTCAGAAACGCGCGCTTCTGGAGCACCGATGATCCCTACCTCTACAACGTGTATACCGTGCTCAAAGTTGGCGGAAAAGTTGTCGACGTCGAGAAGACGGTGACCGGATTTCGCAAAGTCGAATTCAAAGGAGGTGCAGGAACCGGAGGCGTATATCTCAACGAAGAGTTCGTGTACCTTAAGGGCTTCGCGCAACGCTCGAGCGACGAATGGGCCGCCCTCGGCGGGGCGACTCCGGACTGGCTGCACGACTATACCGTCAAACTGATCCGCGATTGCCACGGCAACTACATGCGCTGGATGCACATCTCGCCGCAGAAGGTTGACGCAGACGCGATGGCCCGCTACGGCATCATTCAGGTTTGTCCCGCGGGCGACAAGGAGCGCGAAGTTACTGGGCAGCAGTGGAATCAACGTCTCGAAGTCATGCGCGATTCGATCATCTACTTCCGCAACAATCCCAGCATCCTCTTCTGGGAAGCTGGTAACACGATTGTTACGCCGGATGAAATGGAGCAGATGGTCGCGCTGCGCAAGCAGTGGGATCCGTATGGCGGGCGCGTGATGGGCTATCGCGATAACGACGATCTTGCGGCCAATGCAGCGCTCACGCCCATCGCGGAGTATTACGGGGTCATGATCGGTCAGGACCCAAAGACTGATGCGTTGACAGGGCCCAACGAGATGTTTCGCGGATACAGCGCTTACCGCCGCGATCGCGCTCCGCTCGTCGAAGCCGAAGATTTCCGCGAGGAAGGCGCGCGGAGATTCTGGGACGACGACTCGCCGCCTTACTACAAAGCGAAGAAGGGACCGAACGACACGTGGAGAAATCGGTCGCGGTATCTCTTCACCTCGGAGAGCTTCGCGTTGGCCGGCATCGAGCGCTATTGGGCGTATTGGCAGAACCGTATTTCGAATCCCGATCCCGCGCATTCAAAGTGGTCCGGCTACGCTTCCATTTATTTCTCCGACTCTGACGCCGACGGCCGCCAGGATTCGAGCGAAGTTTGCCGCGTGAGCGGCAAGGTCGATGCAGTGCGTCTGCCCAAGGAGATTTACTTCGCCCATCGCGTGATGCAGAACGAAAAGCCGGACCTGCATATTCTTGGGCATTGGAGCTATCCGCTCGAGCAACCCGCTATTCCGGAGGAACCGGCTGTGCCGGGTCGACCGGCGGCGTCTGGCCGTCCTCCGATGCCTGACCTGCCTGCGATCCCCGCCCAGCCCGCACAGAAGACAGTGAAGACTGTCTACGTTGTTGCAAACACCGACTCCGTAGAATTGTTCCTTAACGGAAAGTCACTTGGTATCAATTTGAAGCCGGAAAGCGGCTTCGTGTTCGCATTCCCCAATGTAGCGTTTCAGCTTGGGACTTTGAAGGCTCTCGGTAGAAATGGAGCAAAAGTAGTGGCCGCCCAGGAACTCACCACGGCTGGCCCTCCCGCAGCGATCAGACTCACTTCGACGGTCGGCCCGCAAGGACTCCAGGCCGATGGACAAGACGCTGCATTCATCGATTTCGAAATCGTCGACGCGAAAGGTCAACGGTGCCCGACCGATGATGCACGAGTTGATTTCACGATCTCAGGTCCCGGCATTTGGCGAGGCGGCTATAACAGCGGCAAGATCGACTCGACAAACAACCTGTATCTGAACACCGAGTGCGGAATCAACCGCGTATTTGTACGTTCGACTCGGCAGGCGGGGACCATTACCGTCACCGCAAGCCGTCTCGGCCTCAAATCCTCGAAGGTCGAGATCATCGCGCGGCCTGTGAATCTGACTGATGGCTTATCGAATCTGGTCCCGCAACTTCTGATGGGACCAGCTGAAGGATGATCTCAAGAGAACAACCAACGACAAATCCGAATGGATGACGGCGATTTCGCGGCCATCATTCATTTGTCATTTCTCGAGCTCCCCATTGTCTCTTGGATCTACGGTTCGCTATCGGTTAATAGTGCGTGTGGTTTGCAATCGTTCGCCGATACTCCGCATCCCGCTTGACTTGGTGCGGCACAACGTTCGCGTTGCCATAGACACGCAGAGTCCCGCCGTCGAGAGTAATCACCTGATCCGCGCCCGTGTGATCGAAGTCGAACATGTGATAGACCTCGCCCTTGAAGAACAGGGTAGCGTTGCCGTCGGGCTCAAGCTTGAAGCGGTACCAGAAATAGGTGCGCTTGCCGTTGCCGTACCAGTCGCCACGCACGAAGTTGGGATTGCCATTCAACGGATGCGCAGGCCACGTCTCCAATAGCTTGCCACGATTGTCAAACCAGTAGAGTTGCGCACCCAGTCCGCCGCCAATTCCGATTTCACCGGGAGGAATAGCCATCCTCATCGGTCCCTGCCCCGGCATGGCGCCCGGGGGTCTCGTCATCGGAATGTAAGTTCTGCCGTTGGTGACGACTTGCGGCGTGGTGGAGTCGCCGAGAATGTAGCCTGCGGCGATTTGCTGCGAGTGATCAGAGAGGTTTTGCCACAGAATCGCGCCGGTCTGCGCGTTATATGCCAGGGTGCCCACGTCGCTCTGGCTGGTCAACAGTTCCGGCTTGCCGTCGCCATTGATATCGAAGAACTCCATCGCGTCCATGTGGTCATTGTTCTTCTCAAAATACTTGGCGTTATTCCAAACCTCCTTTCCATTCGCATCCAGGCAGAGGTGGCTGATGAGGACTTCATCGATCCCATCGCCGTTCACGTCGTAGGGGTAGATGTAGTGGCCAAAATAGTCCTTATCGCGATGCTCGCTGTGCTGCCACAACTGATTCAAATCTTTGTCGTATGCTGTCAGGCTGATTAGTCCTCCGGTATCGCTGAGCAACAGCAGCGTGTCGGGTCCGTCGGAGTCCTTGTGAAACTTTGCCACCGCCATCCGGTAGTTGTTATACACATGCGGCATCGGCGGCGCGGGCCATGGAACTTTCTTGACGATCTCGCCGGAGCGGCCATCGCACAGCACCAGCCACTCCTTGCCGTCAATCATGCGCCAGTGCGCCAGCTCGTCGCGGCCGGTGTGATGAAAATCCCATAGAATGCCCGGCGCCTCAAACTCCCCGCGCAGTCGCGCATCCTGGGCCGGCGCCTTCCAGCGCCACAACTCGTGTCCATCGTTCGCATACATGATGGCCGAGTAATCGTTGGTGATGTCGAGGATCGCGAATTTGCCGCTGCCGTCCACATCACCGAACTTCACAATGTTCGACGGCTCGATGTGGTACTCATGCAGCAGTTTCACCTCCGGCGGAAGCTCCAGATCCCTCAAATCGTCTTCCTTGAAATCCGCGTTCTTTGTCAGCACAAGGACGTTCAACGATGGCCTCGGCACAATGGACGTGAGATGGACTTCCGCTGTTCCGGGTTGGAGCGCGAAGGCTCCGCCACGCTGCCAGGCAAGGGCGCCGTGGCCGTAGGCGCCCGGATCCTCTTTCCCGTTGATCGTGACGCGGAACGAGCTCGATGACGTGCCGATGCTCCGCACGAAAAGGTGATAGACCCCGCCTTCCTTCACCGGCACCTTCGCCGTTACGTCGCCGGTCACACTCATGTTGATCGTGTCGTTGTTGAAGAACCACTCCCCTGCGGGAAAGCGCCCGTCATTGCTATCGCCCGCGGGAATCGTGGCAAAAAAGTCAGATGCAGGAACAATGATCGTATTTGAAAGCTGGTGCGCGGCATCATGATGCTGCGACGTCAGCGAAGGTCGCTCTGTGGAAATGACTTTATTCAATTGCGGCGTCGTGGCAGCAAGTTCGAACTCCGGCGCGATCTCCACTGGAATGTCCTTAGTCGACTCCAGCGCCTTCGTCAGCGAGTCCGGCATCACGTCGTATTTGGCGTGCCAGGCTTCGACACCGCCTCGGTCGCCCTCAGCTTCGAATGTAAGCAGCTTCTCAGCCAGGCTTGCGATCGCCGCCGGCATCGCCGTGTAGTCGGCAGCGTAACGGCCTTCTGCATCTTGCCGGATAGCACCATGCTCCAGCAGATAATTGAACTCCATTAATTCAGCGCGGCCGTGAGCTTCGCCTGTACCGATTCGCAGCGTGCGAAGGATACCGCCCAAATACGAGCCGTAAATCTTGGTCAGCATGCTCTCAGGCAGAATCTTTTGATCGACCAGCCACTTGGCAAGGAAGATGCCCGTGACATCGGCCTTGGCCTCTTCGAGTTCGCCATATGCCCCACCGATTGAAACGTTAATGCCCACCGGCTTGCCGTCAATGTGGGCGTATGCCGGTCCAAGTCCGTGCGAGATCTCATGCAGAATTGCAAAGGTCAGATACCCGTCCGCCGTAACATCGTTGACCTGCGTCGGCGTCAGCATTCTGGATGCGATCGGCAGAATCACCTCATTCACGCGCGCGTCCATGAAGTTCCTGAAGAAGATCTTCTTCGTTCCCTTCTCCGCATGAATACGTGCATCGTTGGGCAGATTGTCAGCCACCGCCTGATAGCCGAACCGCAAATCGCCTGCACGAAGCGGCGAATCGACCACTTCCATCGGCGTAGCCTGGCCCTGCTTTGATGGTTTGTCCGCGTCGGGCAAGGGCAGAGCCTGCTGCATGGCGGCTTCGTTCGCTTGATAAACGCTCAGCTTGCGACTTTGCTCCTGGTCGCGAATCAAAATGGCCCCGCCATACGAGGTCTTTACACCGAGCAAGTTGTCAAGATATGTCTCGTATGGCGCGAAGATCAGATCGATCTTCGGGTCCTTGAGATCGAGCCACGCAATGTCGCTGGCATAATAGTCGTCGGAGAGCAGCGCATCGGCGCGCAAGCGAAGATATCTCGCGAATGCAGTGTCGGGCGAAAGCTCGGCCGCTGCGCGCAGATCTGCGGCCATCGGTCGGAGCCACTCTGCGTAGGCCTCGTGGTAGGGGACCGCCATCAAATGATCCACCCCGCCCCGCACCACAGTGTGCTGATCGAAAAGCGCATCCTTCATCTCGGGATGCGCTGCCGTATATTGATCGATCTGATCCCGGCTCAGCCCATAGGGATACAGTTCGTGGCCGGGAGGCATGGGCTCTTCTCCCAGGAACGGGAAGTTGTCATCCAGGAGATCCCAACGGCTGCCCATGACGCCGAAGAGTTTGGCAAGTACCGGGCTTTGAGTCACGCGATACATTGCCCATCCACCCAGATCGCTCTGATGCCAGTACAAGTCGTCCATCAGCCGGCAGGCATCGGCTAGCTTTGCCACCATCTGCTGCTCACGCCTGCTGAGTCCAGCACGCGCGTAAGGCATGACGACGGTCTTCCAGCGCGCGGCGCGGTCTGCTTCGTCGTGCACTGGCCGCCCGCCGGCATTGCGTCGGGCCGGAGCCTGACCTGAGATCTGCGCCAGCAGCGCAAGGCAGATTAGGAACGGGAACGAGAGTGCACGAAATCTAAACGGGACTTCGCAAGTCAGATCGAAGAGTCTTTTACTTAAACTCAAGAGAACCACCTCTTTCTTCGTGCGAGCTGCACTTCGTCACGAAGGATTTACTTTCCGGATTTGCCTTTGCCAAGCGCGACGATTCGAGATCGCGGCTGCGCCGCCAAGCTCTCTTCGTCCGCGGGGTAGCAGGGTTTTACAGTGCACGGTCGCTCATTGGTCTTGGTCGTTCCCAAGTAATTATGGTTGAAGTCCGCATCCGCTGGTACAAGGTAGAAAGTTACGCTCTGCCCGAAGTGGGATTCGTCGGTCGTGGGCAAAATGCGCGCGGCGTCGATGCCACTCCAGCGCACCAAGTAGCCCTTGGTGTTCAGCGACCGGTAGGCAGCCAAGTCCTCTAGACGGATGTCGTAGCCAGTCGTATCTTCCGTCTCGCGCATTTTTCCGTTCTCACTCGATTCATGATCTTTCGAGGGGTCCTTCACACCCACGAGCACTAGTTTCACCTTCGCGTCGGCTGTCATTCGTATCACCGCAAGCTCCAGGCAAGGGCGCGCGCTATCCTCCACCCGAGCCGGACGCTTTGGATCCCGATCGAACTGGATTGTGCAAAGCTTTTCGACTCCGGCGGGCAGCAGTGTCACCTGCGCCCTTGCACCGGGAGGCCAGCTGAACAAAGCGCAAAGAAGAGCGCCCCCGAAGACTCTTATTGGCAGGTTGCCCAAATGTTCCCCCATCCTCGTTCCCTTCCCCCATCGGACTACAGCAGGCCGATCGCGCGCCCCGCTACTCCCACTCCCAGCCACAGCAGCAAAGATATGACTGCTGCAAAGCGCGGCCACAGAGTTGGCTTTCCACTCTGCACGCGCAGAAGCGCCTGACGATGCAGCGTGAAATAAAAAACGACCGCTGCGGCAAGCAATGCCATCTTGCATCGGAAAGCTGGGCTGTAATAGCACTTCCCTGCCTCCTCTGAAAGCAACGCAATCCCAGACAGGACCATGACGGTAAGGCTGCCCAAAAGCAGGCGATTCACACCGCGGCCAATCATGATGGCAGGTTCACCTTTCAGAATCACGCCGAGAAGGCGGAGGTCGACAATCAGTACCGACCCTCCCAGAAGCGCGAGACCTAGGAGATGCACCATCTCCACGATGGCAAAGCCCCATCGCGAAGTCTGCATCGCATGACCCAGCGGAGAACGAGATAGCGCGATGAACCAATCCTGCAAACTCATGCGCAGACCGAATCCTTTCCCGGTCAGAAGTAGGCAATGGCGCGGCCCGCAACGATCACGCCGCCCCAAAGCGTAAGCGACGCGATCGCGGTGACCCGAGCCTGCCAGGGAGATATGTGCTGCTGCTCCCACTCCTGGGCGTGACTGTAGACGGCAGTGTGAAAAATAAGCGCGTTGAATCCAGCAAGCACGAGCAGAACCAGTTTCGTCCGGAAACTTGGATTGACATACATCTTTGCCGCTTCTGCCCAGAAGAGCAGGAAGCCGCTGGCTACGCTGACAGCGAAGCCTGACCATGAAAGTGGCAGCACGCTCCGCGCTACGCGACGCACTGAAACGGACCGCAAAATAAGCCCAATCATGCGAAGATCGAGTATCGCGATGGTGCCAACCAGCAGCGTGATACTCAGCACATGAATCGACTCGATGACGGAAAAGGCGTTGTTCGATTCGCGTAGCATGGTGCCAAAACTGGACTGATAAAGCATCTCGCAGAAATGTTGAAGAAACAGCATGAGCGAAAATCTCCAGTCAACAAAACGGGCGCTCCGGGGATCTGCGGCGCCCCGATTCTGGACTTCTCTTACTTGATCGTGCCGGTAGGTGGAAGATTACCCTGGTCAGTTCCGTCGTCGCCCGGGCCTCCATCGCCAGGGCTACCACCATACAGCCTTCGTCCATCCGGCAACGTAACGCGGCGGCCATTCGCGGTGTTCGAACCGTTCTTGGCGCGATACCCCTCGACGACAACCGTGTCGCCGACTTTCAAGTCACCTTTCTCCCAGGCCCGGCGGCTGAGCGCCCCCGGGCTCGGACCTTCGATCGCCCAATTTACGATTTTGCCGCTCGTATCCACAACGTCGATATAGAAGTAGGTGTGAGGATTTGTCCATTCGACGCGCGTTACCTTGCCCATCAGACGCACAGGCTTGTTGATGTCGAATTCAGCGGCAAACGAGTGATGAGCATGTGCCGGAATGGCAGCTCCCGAAACTGCTAGAGCAAGTGCGAGCGCGAATCTGGCTTTCATCGAGCGTTCTTCCTTTCACGATCTTCCTGAATCGGAATTCCGTCCAATCAGGGCTTCCCGGTTACTCCCCACTTCGCGAATTGACCGCCAACATCGGCTTGGATCGACTTCGCCGCATTCATATCCTCCAAGGCGCTGGCCGTGTCGCCTGTTCTCCATTTCGCCAGGCCGCGCCCATAGAGTGCAGAAGCCATGACGGGATTCATCACAAGAACGGCGCTGTAATCGGCAATCGCTCTTTCCGCATCGTTCATCTTCAAATACACCAGGCCGCGCCTGTTGAGCGTCGCGACGTCGTTAGGCCGCAACATCAGCGCTTTGTTGCAATCTTCCAGGGCGAGCGAAAGCTGTCCCTCTAGCGCGTGGGAAAAGCAGCGGTTGCCATAGGCTTCGGCGTAATCCGGCTTCGCGCGGATCGCCTGGTCGAAGTCAGAGATGGCCTGCTTCTCCTGGCCCTTGCCTTCCCAGGCAATTCCGCGGCTATTGCAGGCCTCAGCGAGATCCGGTCTTATTCGCAGCGCCTGACCAAAATCCGTGATGGCCTCGTCAAATTGGCCCTTCGCCAAGTACCTCGCGCCACGATTGTAGTAGCTCTGTACATCGCCGGGATTCAGCCGCAGAGCCTGTGTGTAATCCGCAATTGCATTGTCGAAATGATGCTCGTCGGTGTACGCGTTGCCGCGGTTGCTATAAGCTTCGGCATCATCCGGCTTGAGTTCGATGGCCTTGTCGAAATCTGCAACGGCCCGCTCGTAATCGCCGATAGAGTCGTAGGCACTGCCGCGGTTGTTCCATGCGCCTGCGTTTCCCGGTTTCAGTTGAATGGCGCGATCGAAGTCCTCGATGGCTTTATCTAATTGGCCCATGACGGCATAGGCAACACCGCGATAGTTGAAAGCGTCGCTGTCATCAGGCTTCAATTGAATAGCGCGGTTGTAATCGGCTATGGCACGATCGAATTCGCCTTTCGCTGCGTGCGCATTCGCGCGATTGCTGAATGCCCCTGCGTAGTCCGGCTCGAGTTGAATCGCCCGATTGAAGTCGGTGATGGCCTGTTCCTGCTGGCCTTTGACGGCGAACGCGATACCGCGGCTGTTGAAGGCCACCGCCTGATTCTCGTTGTCTTCCTTGCCTGACTCAACCAGCGCCGTGCAGGCGACAATACTTGCGTCCGGATCCGAACCCTCGCAGCGAGCCCAGTTGTCTGCGAGGTTTTGCGCCGGAGATGCGCCGGAAAACAGCAAAACGACGAACCAAAATGCTGCCGGCGCGGCAATGCCAGCCGGGAGATACGACAGTGAATCACGAACACTTTTCACATTAAGGAACTCGAAACGAACGTTTGCGCGCCTGCCAGGGAAGATTTCCATGGGCAATCCATGCAGGGGGAAACACTAGCCCCCTTTTACGCTGCGCCATTTTACTTCATAATTCATTCAACATACAATTTCTCATCTGAATGCTTGCCTGAGAAACGCGAGGTTCTCCATGCGCTTGAAGCTTTCCTCCTTAATGCTCTTATTGCCCTTCACCCTGTTCGCGCAACAGCCTTGGCAGCAGATTACTGTTCCCACGACCCGTGAGGTTGCGGCAAATTTTCTCACCCCTCCGCGCGAATACGGCGCCATTCACTGGGCCATCTGGGGTGGCCCGCTTACCCAACAGCGCATTACAAGCGAATTCGATGCCCTTACGAAAGAGGGCATGTATGTCGTTAATTTCGGGCCCGCACGAGGTATGACACCGAAGTATCTCTCGCCGGAACATCTGGCTCTGACGAAGTTTGCCGTGGAAGAAGCGAAAAAACGCGGCATGAAAGTCTGGCTGGCCGATGAGGGTAGCTACCCAAGCGGTTTTGCGGGAGGAAAAATCAGTGAAGACTATCCGCATCTCGCCATGCAGGGCATTGTCGTGGATATACATGTAAGCATCGCGCCGGGGCAAACGATTGTCATGCCTGTGCCAGTGGATACTCTGGCCGCAATGGCCGTGAATATGCCCGCGCCGCCCAGAATAGTGCCGCCGGGGACGGGCCAGACGATGGGGGTGAGCCCGACACCTGGCGGCCCCGTGGGACCGCCGGAAGGAACTGCTGAGCCATTGCCGATTGTAGATGGTCAGATCAAATGGACCGCGCCGCCTGACGGACATTGGGAGATCGAATTCATCCGCCACGTTTTTCGCAGCTCACCGACGCGCTATATCAATCGCGCCGACGGCACCTACTCAAAAGACAGTTTGTACTCGTTGATCGACTATCTGAACCCAGAGGCGACAAAGGCGTTTCTGAAAACCACGCACGAAGTGTACAAAGGGCTCTTTGGCGACGAATTCGGAACGACCGTGCTTGGCTTCTTCGGCGATGAGCCGGACTATACCGGCTTCATGCCTTGGACCCCGGCCCTGCTCGAGCAGTTTCGCCAAAAGAAAGGTTATGACCTGCAACCGTATCTGCCGCTTCTCTTCGCTCCGAAGATGACTGCCCAAGCGTGGAAGGTGAAGGCGGATTACTGGGATGTCTGGAGCGGCATCTTCAGCAACAGCTTTTTCGGCGTACAGGCCGCGTGGTGCGCGCAGAATCACCTGGAATACCTCGTCCATCTAAATCATGAAGAATTGATGCTGAATCTTTCCCGCGGCGAAGATCTGATCCGTAACGAAGGAGATTTTTTCCGCGATCAGCGCCATGTCGAAGTTCCCGGCGTGGACAATCTCAGTCAACTTGTCCCGGCTATGGTGAACGCGGATGATCCGACTTACTCGGTCAACAATAACTTTCCCAAGCTGGCTTCCTCCGCCGCTCACTTGTTCGGGCGGCCGCGCGCGTGGGCCGAGGAAGGCGGCGCGCTGGGGATCGACGGCAAATTTCAGCTCGACTATCAATTGGTCGAAGGTCTCACTGCGTTGCAATTGCAAGGCGCTCTGGGGCGGAGCGGGATGACCGGAGATACCGGACCGGTCCCCATTTCGACGGCATTTACCATGCTTGCGTGGTACACCAATCGCGCAGGATATCTGATGTCCATTGGTCGGCCCGCCGCGCAAATTGCCTTGTATCATCCGGCGAACAGCATGTGGCTCGGAGATGAAGATGCGGATCGCAGCACCACAAGATTGTCGAAGGAATTGCTGGAGCATCAGATTGACTTTGACTACTTCGATGAGCAGTCGCTCAGCTCGGTAGCAACCTTGGAAAAGGATGGATTCAGGAATTTGAGCGGACAGCTGTATCGCGCCGTGATCGTTCCCTCCTCGGTTGTTATCACGCAAGCTTCTCTCGGCCGCTTGCGGACCTTCGCGAGTACAGGCGGAAAAGTGATTTTTGTTGGCAACATGCCGACCATGGTCGTCGACCGGACTTTCCTTCATCCGGAACCCGCTCCCGATTTGAGTTTTGCGATGCACGAGCCGATGGACGATCTGACATCCCCAGTGATCGCGGATTTGCCCAAACCGGATTTTCACCTCGATCGACCGTGTCCGCCAATCAAATACACGCATCGTGCATGGGCCGATGCTGACCTTTACTTCATTTTCAATGAAAGCAGCGTGGAGCAAACGCGGACCGCAACGGTCACCGGTCGAGGCCATGCACAAGTCTGGGATTTGGCGACAGGCCAGATTCATCCCATGCTCGATGCCACGGTGCAGGGAGATACGGTGCAACTGCCTCTT
>Ga0302320_10018010_pt1 | contig 14280 bp, 7 predicted proteins | sample Bog_T0_3_FD_202130 | JGI IMG/M metagenome (GOLD analysis project Ga0302320, IMG submission 202130) | Peat permafrost microbial communities from Stordalen Mire near Abisko, Sweden - Bog_T0_3 | ecosystem: Environmental > Terrestrial > Soil > Wetlands > Peat | place: Sweden: Abisko, Stordalen Mire...
TATGGGCGTTGACTGGCGGATGGGCGGCGTTATCTGTCTGATGCAAGATGGGCAGGGCATGAAAAATAAAACAATACAAAATGAAATTATAGTGCGCATGATCATAGCTGTCAGAAGAAGTAATAAAGGGTGATAGAAGGGATAATGGTTCCTAATACAGATAGTTCATAAGAATTTAGCCCACTGTCATCGCGTTGAAAATAGACAGAGTATGGGTTTTTTCTGGCATACACATTATAGATTGAAAAATTAAATATGGTATATCTCTTTTGTCCAGGAAAGCGCCGGGAGTCATGGGAAAAAGAAATATCCAATCTGTTATAATCAGGAAGGCGGTCTTCGTTGCGCAAAGAATAATTTGTTACAACTGTGTTATTAATGACGTATGTCCCGTCAGGGTAAGTTGCAGGTCTGCCACTGACATAAACAAAATTGCAGTTGAAATCCCAGCCATCTCCTAATTTAACACCGCCCTGAATGCTCAGGCTGGAAGGCCTGTCGTAGTTTGATGGATAGTAAGATCCTCCATTCACCTGCTCGCTTGCAAATGTAGTAATGTCAGCTATGAAAGACCTTGACCATGTATACGCAATCTGTCCGGTATATTTACCCTTATTTTTTTTGATATTGAATTCCAGCCCATAAGATTTGCCCTTCGCTTCGAGTAAATCGGCATCAATATATTGATTCATAGAAAGGTTGGCCCCATTCCTGTAATCGAGCAGGTTTTGAGATTTCTTGTAAAACCCTTCCACAGATGTCTCAAAAAGATTGTCCTTGAAATTTCTGAAAATACCAGCCGCATACTGATCTCCAACAGCTGGTTTGATTTGCGGATCGCTCAATTTCCAGTAATCGACTGGTGTGATTGAAATGGTATTTGAAATCAGTTGAATATATTGATATGTGCGGTCATAACTAAATTTAAGCGATGTTTTTTCGTTCAACCCAACCTTTAATAATGCCCTGGGTTCCCATCCGCTATATGATTGTATCGTTTTCCCTTTCCCATAAAATACACTGTCTGTAATGGTTTCCTGCGACTGTGGAATTCCGGTTGCATAATCATAAATAGTATGCGACCCTCTGTATAAAAATGTGGAATGCCTGATTCCGGCTTCCAGAGAAACAATGTTATTGATTTCATATCTGTCCAGTAAGAAGGCAGCAATTTCATCGCCATATTCATTTTGAAGGCCAATTTGATTAATAATAGAAGCAGCCCCAATTGGCTTGAGGTTTCCCGGATTAACAATATAGTTTATGAAATCTCCACCCATCTCTAGATGATTGTTATCTGCTAACAAGAAAGCCAAATTTGCCTTTGCCTGTTCGTGCTGGATGGTATTTCGCAGCCTGAACTGATAGTTGGCCTGCAGTCCATTGATGTCTGAAACATAATAACTGTAATTGCTGTTGAAATTGAAAACTATTTTTTTGCTTAGCTCAGACCTCCAGTTCAAAGAAACAATATTGGTCTGCCATGCATAACTTGTGTCCCCGGTAAATTTGAAATTGTCAAAACTTCGGTACAACAGTAGCGAGACGCGGTTCTTGTTATTGATCTTATAATTCAGCTTCCCAGTGCCATCATAAAAAAAAGCATTGCTGTTTTGCACGGATCCCGGAAAAAAATTCATCATTGCTCTTGGGTAGGCAATCCTGAAACCACCAATAAAAGTCAATTTGTTATTGATTGGCCCATCGGCAAAAATATGCGCACTGATAGGGCTTATACCTGTATTGTAGCGGATTTTTTGCTCATTGCCAGGCTTGATATTGATAGCCGCGAGCGAAGACAATCTCCCTCCAAAGGAAGCAGGAATAGTGCCCTTGTAAAGTGTAAAATTTTGAACAGCATCCGGACTGATCACAGAATAAAATCCTAATAAATGCGAAGTATTGAAAAGTGGGGCACCATCGAGAAGCACAAGGTTCTGGTCTGAATTGCCTCCACGGACATTAAATCCACTGGCCCCTTCGCCAACGGTCGTTACGCCACTTTGCAAGGCAACTGCCTTAATAATATCAGCCTCCCCAAATACCATGGGCGTTTTCTTCAACTGAGCAATATTGATGGTGATAGTGCTCATTTTGGTTTCTGAAATATTGGCATCTTTGGTTTTAGTCTCAACAACTACTTCGGGAAGTTCGGAAGGAGGGCGCTTTTTCAATTCGATCATTACATATTTTTCATCAAAAAGGTAAACAGTCCTTATTACAGTCTGGTAACCAGATGAACTGCATACCAAATCATAAGTATCAACAGGCAACACGAGAGTGAATTTACCGAGATTGTTCGTTGTGCTGCCCTTTTTTGTTGATTTCACCTCGATGCTAGCACCGGCAATTGGTTCCTTTGTATCAAAGTCCCGCACATCTCCTTTTAGCTCAACTTGCTGAGATAATGCAGAAGAAGAAAGGCAAATAAAGATTATAGTTAAAAGTAAAAGAGATTTACTCTTGAAAAAAAAACAGCTAGTCTGGCAGGCATAAAAAGACATTATTTAACTACAAAAGCAGTGTTTTACAACTGAAAGTAATTAAAATTACAATTATTTATTTAAAATAGCCTGAAACTTGCTAATCAGTAATATTTTAAAAATACAGGGTGAACAACTCTTGAATGCAGTTTGATTTCTTTTCGTCAATTATTTTGCCAAAAATAATTTAGGGCTCTTTGTTCTTTCGCAGCATCTGAAAAAATGGCTTTGTTGCTATCATATAAACAAGGCTGAATACAGCAAAAGTCAATAATTTACCTATTTTCACTAAATTTTGTGAGATGGACAAAGGCCAAATAATATGAATAACAGTTTAATTAATAGTTTTGAATAAATTCTTTAATAGCCATCATGTACAAAATCGTTTTTTTTTCACTGGCCATCTCGTTGTTCTTATCGTGTTCAAAAACCAGTAACAATTCTACATCGCCGGCGATGTCCCCCGGGTTGATGCCTCTTTCAGTTGGCAATTTCTGGAAATTTACAAAAACCAGTTATGATAGTATCAGCGGTGCTGCAATCGACACTGTTTTTGATGAAATTGATATAGTTGGTCAGGTTAGCGTTAATGGCGCTACTTATTACCAACAAAATCAAACATCCGTCACAAACATTAATTCCGGAAGCTTTTTCATTAACTTGGACAGCAACACAGTCCAGAAAATAGATAGTGCAACAAAATATATTTTTTTCAAAAGAGTGAATATTGACAGCACGGAAGTCGATTCATGGAAAGACACTGTTACGAGCAGATGTCAGGGCGCTAATTTTTTATATGCGTTCACAGATACAACCAATATCAATGGTTACAATTGCCTTCGCAATACCATTGATGTTCATGATTGCACCGGCCAGGATTTTGAAAAATGGGTTTATTATCTGAAGCCGGGACTTGGGCTCATCCGAATCCTTCATTACGCATTAAAAAATGATGGGACTTTTTATCTCCAATTTTCAGAAGATCTCCAATCACACCATATTAATTGATTTGATTTCGGGTTGCGATTTTGGATATTTATATAAATTTATTTGCAAAAATCTATCTGGAACATCTAACATAAATTGATGAAAAGGAAGTCTGTAATCATTGCTCTAATTGCGGTCATTATAATTCTTTATTTGTTATTTTTTGCCCCTGTTGATTTTGGAGTCAGGCGTCAAATAACAATTAGTGCCGCCATCACTGATGTTGTAAAAGAAATAACTGACCTGCACAATTGGCCTCATTGGAAAACTGAATTAAAAGGCCAGGACACCGCTTTATTTGAATTTTCAGCTACTCCAACAAACATCAATTCTTTCCTTCGTTTCCGCGATAATCAATATACCATATTGAAGGATAATACTGCATCGGTCACTATAAGAGAGAATACAGGGAATGCGAACCCGGTTTATCATACCCTTTTTGCCATTCCCGATTCCTTCGGCACCGCAACCACTATACGATGGATCAAAAGTGTCCCCCCCATTATGTGGATAAAAGAAAAATTAAATTCTTCTGCAGGGCTTGAGGCTGACCTGAATAATTTAAAAACTTTTATGGAAACACCCAACCTTTATTATGGTTATTTGATCGAAAAGAGAGGGGTCATAGACTCTCTGGTCATGACAGAAAAAATCATCACTTTGAAAAAAAATCAGACTTCTGCAATTATAAAATTATACAGGGATATCATTGAGTACGCAAGCATGAATAATTTTAATGTCAACGCAAGCAGCCCAAGAATGGCTAATTACTATGAGATAAATAAGGATAGCGTCCAAATAATGGCTGGTATCCCTGTAGACAAAAAAGCACCTGAAAAAAGCAATATTTCGTACCTCGAAATGCCTTCACATGGTAAAATGCTGGTTGGCCATTACGAAGGTGATTATGCGGGGTTAAAAAAATTGTATCATGCAATGGACAAATATCTCATTGACAAACATTTGCACACCATTGCATCGCCTTATGAGAAATATCTCACGAATCCCAAATCATCGGATGATAGTCTGCATATGAAAATTGAGCTCTGGTATCCCATTCTTTAATAGCTCAAAACTCTCGGAGAATCATTCTCCGGGGCAACGATAACGCGCTTTTTACTGCCAATATATATACGCTTAACATCTCGTAGCTCGCATCAATAAAAGGCTATGGAAAAAGTAGCGGGCAATAAAAATTTCCTTTGCTATCTTCCAGCCCAATGCTCATAGGCCTGGCACCATATCTTCCTTCAAAAGGAAGGATTCCATAAAAATTGCCCCGCCTGTATGTCTATTTTCCCGCCAGGATTAAAATCATCAGAGTAAAAACAAAACACTGGTGCCCATTGCCTTTGCATAGGCACCGCCGTTGATGTAAATCCTTCTCCATGATTGTTCATCAATACCAAAGAACTCATATCCGCTGCCTCTGGCAAAATCAATGAGCCAAATCTATCGCCAAAAATCTGTTCAATGTTTTTACCGGCCATTGTATCATAACCAGGAAATTGCTTTTCCAGATCGTCGTTCCCGGAAATGGATAATACTTTACCCTTTTTTGAATAGACAGTATTTGTTCAGGAATACCGTTACTATGAAATTCTCTCTCGTATATCTTAACTGGAAACGCAACAGATGGCTTTAATTTTGAATTCAATCCGTAATTGCTCAATAATAAATCTGCAAATCCAGCACCGTTAATCTCTGCAGTCGCAAGGTATGTCCACCATCCCCTAAGCTCATCCGGGTTATTGATATCATCGCAGCTACACCTCCTCCACTATGGTAATACAGAGAGTCAAGGATATTCAATGTATCTGAATCAACATTCCGGTTGATAAAATCAATATCGGTTTCGTTAGCAGATAGCTTGGAAAATAAGGCCTTATGATAATTGCAGAAGTCAAGAAAAAAACTTTAAAGCACAATATTGGGATTGCTGACAAGAGGCTACTGAAAATAGCATTATATTTTTGAGATAATTCCAATAACTATTTTCTTTTATGAAAAATTTGAAGTGCTTCATTATTGCGAGCCACAATAATGTAATTGTCATTCTTTGTTGTGATGAGTTGCGCGTCACGCACTTCACCTCTCACAAATATGCCGCTTGCTGATGGAGGAATATAATTAAACTGATTTTTATTGTTTCCCATAAGCGTTACTCCGTAGCTTGCATCAAAACGACCTACTTCTGGCTTTAGCCCGTAAAAGTTCCCACCTAAAAAAATATCTTTGATCCCATCTCCATTCAAATCCTTAGATACGATTGCATAAACAGGCGACACCTGTGCCATTACCGGCAAAGGCTGAATGGTAAAATTTCCTTTGCCATCATTTAAAAAAATGCTTGTTTGCGTTAACTCAACTGTTAAAACACTTGCATTTGCCAGTTGCTCTTTATTGAAAATTTCATCTATTCCTTTTCCCGCATAAGCATCATAACGAAGAAATTTTTTCTTCAGTTCAGGTATTTGAGCTACCATATCACCCCGCAAATTATAAGGATAAGCTTTGCCATCTGATTTATAGTAAACGGGAATGCATTCGCTCTGCCCATTTTTATCAAAATCTCCAACATAAAGTTTTGCCGGATGTTGTGCATCTGCTTTGATCCTTGAATTCAAACCGAAATTCCCGGCAATCAGATCAGGATACCCATCCCCGTTAACATCCGAGATTGTTAAACAATTCCACCATCCGGAAGAGTTTGATATCTCGCCGGATTTCTTTAATTGCCCGTTGATAAATTTAAGGATAGTGACTGGCATCCAGTCCCCTACAACAATCAATTCTTTTTTGCCATCTCCATCAATATCTGCCCATTCAGCATCAGTTACCATACCGAGATGCTCAAGATCGGGGGCCATTGTCTTTGTAACATCACTGAATTTACCCTTGCCATCATTGTGCAACAATATACTGGAAGGAATCTCTCCATATTGACCGGGAATACTTCTTGCACCAATAAAAATATCTGCCAAACCATCTCCATCCACATCGTTCACTTTTATGCAGGATGCATTAACTGATATCAACGGCCAGCCACTAAAAGCCCTCGTAAATTTTCCCTTACCGTCATTTAGATACAAACGGGTAAGCAGATTTTGTGAACCAACAGGATCTTGATTGCCCCCGGAAGCAACAACCAGATCAAGATCTCCGTCATTATCCGCATCAAAAAAAGCAGCTCCTGCGTCTTCGTTATCTTTATCTAAGGCAAAAGCATATTGATAGCTTTGAACAAAATTGCCATCAGATTGCTGAATGAATAATTTTGCAGTATCATTCTTGGCACCCCCAATGAAAAAATCTTCCAGGCCATCTCCGTTCACATCGCCAATAGCTAATTTGGGGCCTTCAGTAGATAGCATTTTTGGTATCAACCTTTCTGCATCAAAATCATTAAAATTATTTTCCTTATGATTAATATTTCCTTTTATAACAGATGAAGTAATATTTTCATAAAGGCCCTGAGCTTTCACAACAGGCAGATGAAGAGGGGTTTTTGCATCTGTTTGTTTTAACGTGATGGTAGTATCGGAAGCAATATTTTTTAATGCCTGCATTTCCATATTTGGCCACCAAACAATCAAGCTGTCAACCTTATTATATTTACCAAGACCAAAATTCAACACAGGTTCCATGCTGCTTTCAAAACCACGTGTGGGCTGTTGCTCCAGTATTTGCTGCATGCCATTCGTAAAAATAGACACCCGTGCCCCTATCCCAAAGTTATTTGGTGGTATACCATCCAATTTTATTTTGAGATAATGCGCATGCAGGGTTTCAGAAGCCATATTACGGTACACAAATGCTTCCATGTTCTCATTGTTGACAACCAGATCAAGATCTCCGTCGCCATCCAGATCTCCATAAGCAGCGCCATTGCTGAAGCTTGGTGTTGCCAATCCCAATTGCGCTGATTCATTTTTAAAAAGGAGGTTCTTTTGATTAACGAACCCGTAATTCGGGATGGGTGTAGAAACCATATTATCAAGTACTTCCTTATAATTAAATCCATTTTTTTTCACATGGTTCATTACTTCTTCGCTTACAAAATAATCCAGAAAATCCTGGTTCGTAAGATCCTTGCTAATGCCGTTGCTCACAAACAAATCGTTCCAGCCATCGTTATTAAAGTCAAACCCCAATGCGCCCCAGCTCCAGTCTGTAGCGTCAACGCCTGCCAATTGCGCTATTTCGCTAAACGTGCCGTCACCATTGTTTAGTTGAAGGCAATTGCTGGTGAATTGGTGGTGAAAGTCGTTTTGCAACTTAGCGTTATGCACGTCATAATCATCAAAGCGTGTAGTGGTTTTCAGGCGATAATCACTTTCGGGCAACATATCAGTAGTAAAAATATCAAACCAACCATCGTTATTTATGTCCATTATATCAGATCCCATAGATGAAAGGCTGATATGCCCCGTGGCATCAGTGATCACTTCTTTGAAAGTGCCATCATGCTGATTGATGTATAAATAGTCTCTTTCAAAAAAATCGTTTGATACATAAATATCATCCCATCCATCATTATTTACATCCGCCACAGTAACGCCCAATCCAAAGCCAATCTCACTTCCGTATATGCCTGCCTGCTCGCTTACGTCAACAAAATGCCCATTGTCGTTTCTATACAATCTATGCCCTCCTTTCGGATCCCGGGTGTTCCTCAAATTGCGATTATAGCCAAAGCTCTCAATGGGCCGATAACTGTTGTTCAAAACAAAACAATCCAGGTCACCATCATGATCATAATCAAAAAAAACAACCTGTGTGGTAAGGCCCTTATCGTCTAGTCCGTATTGATGGGCTTCTTCTTTGAAAGTCCCGTCTTTCTGGTTTATATATAGCTCATTCGCCCTGTCATCACCTGCAATTTCACCGCTGTTGGAAACATAAATATCCAGCCAGCCATCGCCATTGATATCAACCATAGTTACGCCTGTATGCCATTTATGTATGCCGCCCACGCCTGCCTTGTCTGTCACATCTTCAAATTGCCAGTTGCCTTTATTGATATATAATCTGTTTTTGCCTTGATTTGAAGTAAAAAAAATATCCGGTTTGCCATCATTATTCACGTCGCCAATGGCCACCCCGCCGCCATTATAAAAATTGCGGTATTTGAATACATTGAAGTCCTTGGTATCTTGAACTTTATTATTGAAATAAATGCCTGTCTTTGAAGATGGCAAAAGCTGAAATAAAGGATTGTTGACCTGCTCGTTCTTTTTTGAATTACACGAAGCAAGCAAAATAGCTAATACAAACAAATCAATAAAAACAACTAATCCTTTTATTTTCATCGTCAATTTATATGCAACTCAAAAAAAAGAGCAGTAAAATTACTGCTCTTATAATTAGGAAATATATTTAGCTAAACAATCATTGTTAATATCCTGGATTCTGTGTCAAATTTGGATTCGCCACAATTTCATTGGCCGGAACCGGGAACAATTGCAAATGTGCATCCGGGTCAGCAGTTTTTAAAGGGTTTCTTGCAGCTCCGAAATATTGATTAAATGTGCCATTCAGGACATCATACCGGATGAGGTCATTCCTTCTCCAGCCTTCCCATGAAAGCTCTCTTGCCCTTTCAGCGAGTATGCTGTTCAATGTCACCTGTCCGGCAGTTAGTGGGGTAGTGCCGCTTACGTTATAGGCTCTCGTTCTGATCGCGTTAACATACCCAAGAGAAGTAGAAGATACTGCTCCATTCGCCCTTAAATCAGCCTCAGCTCTCATCAGGTAAATATCAGCTAAGCGAAAGACAACCCCATCGTTGCTCTGGTTGCCGGCTGTGCCTGCATCAGGGTAGTATTTAATATTGCGTAATCCTGCGCCCCTGAACGGCCCTGATGGATCGGATAATGACGATACAATTGGATTAAATATGAGGGGTATGCCAAACTGCAGGTCATTAATTATCAAGGAAGGATCTGCCGAAACCACCACGTTGGTGCTTGGTGGATAAGAATACGGGATATTATATTGCTGCCCAATCAGGTACTGTCCCGTGCGCTGATCCAAAAAAGTGCGATAGGTGGTAGACCCTTTAGTTGTATAAACTGAATTTGTATCAAAATTGCTATAATAGTCGGCTGCGCTGCAGTAACCGTTCCATGGGCTTCCACTGAGCGGGAAGTTTAAATTATTTTGATAGTGCAATGTGGCCATTTCAAAATTCATACCCCCGATATTAGCTTTATCAAAAGGCACAACAAATATGCTTTCATTACCGCTACTGGTCAGGTTGCTGTTGGTAGGTGCAAAAAGATCAAAGTAATTAGGGTTTAAAGCGAAGAGGCCAGAATTTATAATAGAATCACAGGCCGCAATACACTGCGCCCAGCATGCAGGCGCAGCAGCAGCATTTGCCTGACCTGTAGTACTCGTCGTATACACTTCTGCGTTAAGATACAACTTCGCCAGCAACGCAAAGCCTGCCCACTTGGTAAAGCGGCCATAAGTAGTTGCATCCACATTAGCTGGCAACAATTCAATATTTGCCTGCAATTCTGTGAGTATTGAGTCATAGATCTGTGCTCTGGGGATTGTTTTTACTGTTGATGGATCCACATTAAAACTGGTAACATAAGGTACATTACCAAAAGCATCCATAGCGAGAAAATAAAAATAATCTCTCAGACATTTCACTTCGGCATTGATGGCAGCCAAATTTGGAGGAGGGGTGGGCAATGAGTTCACAATGCTCAAAGTGAAATTCGCTTTTCCAATCCCGCCGAAGAGCGTCGTCCACAATCCATCCATGCTGGGGTTCTGCGGTGTCCAGGTATGAAGCCATTCCTGGGTATGCTGATTGCCATCCAACCAGTCTGCTCCCCTCACCGGGATCACCATTTCATCAGTAGATGCGGAAATCAGTTCAATATTGCCTTCAGGAAGACCCTGCAATGCTGCATAGGCAGGTGCTACACCCGCAGCTATCTCGGCAGGTGTTTGCCAGAATTCTGTATTAGGCACAACACTATAAACCTTTGCATCCAGTTTGGTGCAGGAAGATATACTAAAACCTGCGATAGCCAGTGTTAGTATTGTTGAGGCTAAGATTATTTTTTTTGTTGACATAATATTTATATTATTCTGTTTAATATAGAAAGACCATTAATACATTTTATGAGCACAAAAGTAAAAAGACTTTATGCAATTAATTAGAACTATTTAGAACACTACGCTTAGACCCAAAACAAAACTGCGCGTTCTTGGATAATAGGCATCGCCTCCATAAGTTGCATCAATATACGACTGATTGTCAAGCACACCGCCTGGGCTAATTTGGACGTTATTACCTGGCTTAACGCTTAAACCATTCTTGATCTCAGGGTCTATACCGTCATACTTGGTAATCACAAAAAGGTTTCTTACCGTGGCATATAATCTGAAATTTTCGATTCCCTTTATTTTAGGTAAAGTATAACCCAAAGTCACATTGTCCAGACGGAGATAACCAGCTTTTTCGAGGTATAGATCAGAAGCGGTCGCATTATCCCTGATACCATTAGTCAATGCGGATTTAAACACATTATTACCAGGCAAACGGGTAATATTTGCATAATCTAAAGCAGTATTATTAAATATTTTCTGACCGTAAACACCTCTTGCAAAAATACCAAGGCTCCAGTTGTCATAAGTAACGTTGGTATTAAGTCCATAAGCGAATTTGGGAGCAGGGTCTGTGTAATAATTAGTAGCGTTTGAATAAGGAACCCTGGCTACGCCTGCAGAGTCGAACAATTGGTTGCCACTGTGATCCACTCCCTCATAGTGAGGAAGATAGAAAACATAAGGAGAATACCCTACTTTAAGATAAGTGATTGGGTTACTGCTCAGGCCTCTTCCCTCTGCAACACCACCAGGGATGTTGTCAGTGGAAAGCTTATACCCCTGATAAGTACCAGATAAACTAGTTACCCGGGTTTTTACAGCGGTGATATTACCGCCAATAGTCCAGGTAACGTGGTTATTCTTTATTAGTTTAGCATCTAATTGAAGGTCAACCCCCTTGTTACCAAGTGAACCTACGTTGGCCAGAATAGTGCTTATATAAAAAGGTGGCACAGGTACTGTGTACGTATAAAGCAAGTTGGTCGTTTTAGCACTGTAGTAATCTAAACCACCTGTTATAATATTATTGAACAAAGCAAAATCAACCCCCACGTTTGTTTCAGCCTTTTGCTCCCATTTCAGATCCGGATTTGCATTCTGTGAAGGACTGTAAGATTGCGGATATTGATTAGAAGAGCTGGAAGGGTCGAAATATGCACCAGAGCCGCTCAACAATAATAGTGTATTATAAGGACTGATTGCATCTTGGTTACCAGTAACACCATAACCAGCTCTAAGCTTCAGGTAATTTACCCATGAAACATCTTTCATGAAATTTTCATTGGTCATAGCCCATGCCACATCCGCAAAAGGAAAATTACCCCAGCGATTATTTACCCCAAATTTTGAAGAACCATCCCTGCGTACACCTGCAGTAGCATAAAACCTGCTATCATAATTGTAGGTCAACCTTCCAAGAAAAGAAATGAGATAAGTTTCATCCTTGTAAGACTGCGGTTGATTTAATGTAGTATTCCCGCCTTGCAGATAATTGTTCTGAAGCTGAGAAACCAAATACTGCTGGCCTGCTACGCCATAATTGTAATTGGTGAAATAGTTATATTCATATACACCAGTTGCACCTAAACTATGCTTGCCCCATTGGTTATTGTAGTTAATGTGAAAATCTCCCTTCTTGGAATCAACATTAAAAGCAAAAACATTTGCTTGGGTAAAAGTATTTTCGACTGGGAAAGCCGGAGCATAATATTGGGTCTGTTTGTTAAAATCAGAAGTAGAACCTGTTACACCTACTTTTAGTCCTTTTGTAAGTGAATAGTCAACAGAACCGAATAATTGGGTCAAGGTTTCTTTTCCCGTGTTCACTTCCTGGTTCAGGTGCGCCACCGGGTTGGCTTCAGAGAAATCAGAAAAATAATAATAACCTCCATTCTTGTACACTGGATAAGAAGGAGGGTTAAAAAAAACATAAGCAAAATTAGAATAGTCAGTATATTTTCTATTATACGCAGTATTCACTATACCAATATTTATTACTAATTTATCATGAAGTGCCTTTTGCTGTGCATTAAACCGCAAACCGAGACCTGACTTGCCACTATTTAACACAATACCCTGCTGGTCAATATAACTTACCGAACCACGATAATTAAAACCCCCTGTGCCACCGGAAATAGCTATATTATGGCTCTGTGTATAGCCCGTGCGTGTAATAGCTTTTTGCCAATCTGTATTGCCTCCCTGATCATACGTGGATACCAGGTTCTGTGCTGAGTCCTGCGAATACCCTAAATCTTGTACCAGGTGATTGATAGACGCTGATTCCCATTGACCCTTGTTCAGCAAAGGGTAATATTTTGCTTGAACATCCGCACCTACATAGGCATTATATTCAACTGTCGTTTTCCCGGCATGGCCTCTTTTGGTGTTGATGATGATAACGCCATTTGCAGCACGAGTACCATAAATGGAAGCTGCAGAAGCATCTTTGAGCACATCAAAAGAAGAAATATCATTGGGAGGGATATTCGCGATTTGAGTGGGGTCGTCAAGAGCCACTCCGTCCAATACAATTAAGGGAGATTGAGAACCAGTAAGCGAAGCCTGGCCTCTTAATCGAAGGATCGGATACCCGTTAGGATCACCTCCGGGAGTAGTGATCGTTAAGCCAGGAACCTTGCCCTCTATTGATTCTAGTGGTGTAGAGACCCCGACAGAAAAATCCTTTGCTGAAATGCTGGAAATTGACCCGGTGACATCCTTCTTTTTGGCGGTACCGTATCCTGTTACAACCACCTCATTCAGGTTAGAACCAGAAGCAGCAAGCCCAACTGATACTTCAGTTATACCTGAAATATTGGCTTCCACCGTGGTAAACCCTACAGAACTAATTACAAGGGTTTTTGTGTTTTCTGGAACATTTAACTTAAATGCACCGGAAACATCTGTTGATGTACCCAGCCTGGAACCTTTTACAGAGACAGTGGCGCCTTGTACGGGAGCTCCCTGCGCATCTGAAACCTTACCCGTGATTGTTTTTGTCTGTGAAAATGCTAATTGTGTTAAGATTACACAAAGCGAAAGCAGTGTGAATTGCCGCAGCAATCGTTTGATGGTCATAATCAATGGTTTAAGCAATTAATAATCAAAGTTATAAAATTGAATCCAAATTTAACAAAAATTTTTTATATGGCAGGTAGTATGAGACAATTGGATAATAATTATTGCTGCATAACATCCTGAACATTTTTCACTTTTTTTCATCTACATTTCAAAGCAGGTGTAAAAATAATTTTTAACACATCATTCTCTCAAATAAAAAGTCCTTTTCCACTGCAAACGTTTGCGAAAATGGTTGGCTTTTCTTCAGTTTTCAAAATTCTTCAACTTCAAGTACACACCGTTGCTCCACCCAAAGCCGTCCTGATTCGGATATTCACCCCCGCTGGCAGCAATCTCTGTTTCAAAAACATTGTATTTTTCAGTCACCTTACCGCTCTTTTTAAAAATATGTTCAATTGTGCTGGTCCAATTATTTTTTATTTTTTTCGCCAACACGGTAAATCCATAGTTCATCGCTCCTCTAAAACCCGCCCATTGAATAGGAGCCCATCCATTGGGAGCATCCCACTGCTGACTATTAAATGAAAGCGTCGTTGCCAAACCTCCTTTCTTCAAAAAACTCTTTTCCAACTGATCTGCTATGCGGATACTTTGC
>Ga0302320_10018011_pt1 | contig 14280 bp, 4 predicted proteins | sample Bog_T0_3_FD_202130 | JGI IMG/M metagenome (GOLD analysis project Ga0302320, IMG submission 202130) | Peat permafrost microbial communities from Stordalen Mire near Abisko, Sweden - Bog_T0_3 | ecosystem: Environmental > Terrestrial > Soil > Wetlands > Peat | place: Sweden: Abisko, Stordalen Mire...
GGAATCGACTTGTCCGCCCAACTCTCGTCGCACCCGCTGGGTGCGGAATTGACTGATCCCTTTGAGTGAAGGCACCGATCCACCGGAATGCGCAACATGATTTATCGCCCGATCCCGAACGGGTTTACGTCTTGATGGAGACTCCGCACGCAAATCGATCGTATGACCCTGTGTGTTCGCTCCTCGCGCCGTGGGCGATGTGTAGAGCTATTCGCTGGAAATGGCCGGGGACTCACCTATAGAATGTCCCTGAATTCAAGGCCCTGGGACTTCGATTTGCCGCACGCAGTTTCAAGACGCGAGGGTTTATTGGAAGCGGCAGCATAGACTTATCGGTAGTGCCTGAAAAGAAGTGCAATGCAAAAGCACATCGCGCCGCTTGCGCGGCGCGATGTAGTCTTCGACTCTTCGCAGGCTATGACCGATGCGCTATTGCACCGTCAAGTTGATGGTGAACGGCAGAGAAACCTGGTTCTGGCTGCCGTAGACGAGATTGCCTGTTCCCCCGGACGAGGTAGTGCAGTTGTTGCCCGGGCCGGCTGCCTCCGAAACACATAGTGTGCCCACCTGTTGCGCTGTGATTGTGACAGCGTAGGTTCCCGCCGGCGTGGTTAACTGCGTTGAAGGGCTGAGGTTTGTGGTGCTGCAAGCGGTCAAGCTGACCGCCAAAGCGCCGCCGAGGGCCACCATGCAGAGAATCAGCAGCAGACTCCCCTTCTCGCCCAGCTTGCGCCGGAACAAAAGGCCAATCAGTCCGAACCCGAACATGGCCGCAAAAGTGACCGGTGCAGCCGGGGCAATCTGGCTGGTCTGGGTACCGACTGCCACATTGCTATTGAAGGTGACTGTCACGAACCCCTGCGAACAATTGTCGGCTGCCGCAATGGTGCCGGAACACGGTAGGTCGACTGCTGTTGGAATACTGGGGTCGGGGGTCGGGTAAGTGAACGAACAACTGGTGTGAGGCGGCAGATTGTCGCACGCCAGGGTGAGGGGCAGGGTGTAGTTGTTCAGCAACGCGCCCTTTCCGGCGAACCCATAACCCAGCGTCGAGGTGAGCGTCAGGTTTGCGCTGGCCGTGGAGCCGGGCGTGAGGTTGAGGGTTGCCGGAGAGGAAGTGATGGTCACAGCGGGGCTGCGAACGGCGATGAAGGTTATCGTGGCGGCGGTGTAGGGGTTGAAATTCTGATCGCCGCCGTACGAGGGGACAATCACGTGGGTAGAGACGATCGGTGTATAGGTCACGTTTTGCGGCATCGGCAGGCACGAAGCGGACAGGCTGGCCTGGGCGACGAGGCTCAGAGCCTGCGTGCCCTGGCTACCCGCCGGGCAAGCCACGCCGGTTGTCAGGGTCGTCGAAGCGGCTGCCTGATAGGTGTCCGTAAATGTGACCGTACCAGTGGGCTCACCCGCCGCGGTGTTCACCTGCAGGGTGTAGACATACTCCCAATAATTGGTTGAAGAGTCGTACGGCGTGGAACCGTTACTCTCAAGAACGTACGGCAGAAACGGGGCAGCATTGGCAGTGGCGGGCACAACCATGCTGGCGATTGCGGATTTGGCCACGGTGGCAGTGATTGTCCCCGTCGATCTGCCATAGGTTCGATCTCCACTGTACGCCACGCTGAAGGTCTGGCTTCCTGCGTAAACCGGCGACAGGATGAGTGAGGCCGTGCCATTGATCAAGGTTCCCGTTTGCGTTGCTGTGGTGGGGAGGGGGAACAGACCATACGGAACATTCAAAGAGGGGTCTGGCGGGCACCCTGCTGGCAACGCCTTCGAACAGCTGACTACTTTCCAGGTTGTGAAGGTCACGGTCACTGTCCCGGTGGGAGTGCCCGAGCCGGCTTTTGGCGTTACCGTCAAAGTGACCGGGGTACTGATCACCTGTGCCGTGGAGCCAACCGCGACGGCCGCCGCCGAGAGAGCCAGCGCCGACCCCTGTCCAGTTGTGCTGACAGAGATTGGGGAGTTCACCGCATTGCTTGCGATACCGATGGTGCTCGTGAGAGTGCCTTGTTCTCCAGGCCCCGGGTTGAGGGTAATGTCCACCAGGCAGGCGCCACCCGCCGCCACGGGACTGGTGGAGATGCAGGTTCCGTCAGCAGCGGTGTAATCCACCGAATTCGTGCTGGAGTAGCTCTTGACAGTCAGTGGCGCGTTTCCAATGTTGATGATTGTGGTGTTCAGGGATACGGCTGGTGGTACGGTGCCGAAGCTGAGCGCGCCGCTCTCGCTCGCGACAAAGTGAATGTTCTTGGCGGTTGCATCGGCGATATACACGTTGCCAGAGTGGTCCAGAGCCACCCCCGCTGCATTCGTCACGCTGAGGGCGAGCGCGCTTGCACTGGTGGGAACAAGGGCTCCGCTTACAGATGGAATACGCTCGGTGCCGCTGCCCGCCGAGGAAATGTAGACCGCGCCAGACGGGTCGACTGCCAGGCCGGTTGCGCCGCTCAGGCCGGTAACCACGGATACGGGCGCGCCAAGCCCAGCCGGGGAAGCGGTCAGTTCAAAGAGGTTCGAACCATCCGCCACATACAGGTTGTTGGCGGCGTCCACAGCAACTGAGGATGGCGCCGTAAAGCCAGTGGTAAGGAAGGTCTCCGACGCACTCAATATCGGAGACGGCGCACCGACATCGCTGAGTTTTACAACGCGCTTATTGGTTGGGTCGGCTACATATAGATTGCCCAGTCCGTCCGCGGCCAGGTTTAACTCGGGCCCTAACCCGCTCACCAGCGTTACCTGGCCAGCGGCGCTCAAACCCGTGGGTCCAAAGGGCACTTCGAAAACGCTGCCGCTATCGGCGATGAATACATCGCCATCGCCGTCGACCGCGACTCCAGTTGGTGCAGTCAATCCCGTCCCGATGGATGTGCCCTTAGAGGATGCGCCGGATCCAGCCGCATACACGAGAACTTTCTTCAGGCCGGCATCTGCAACGTAAGAGTTGCCCGCAGCGTCTATAGCGACCTGGCTGGGCGCCGACAGACTGCCGCCAATGGCCGATTCCACGGCTGGCGACGCCTGGATGTTGGACCCAACGCCGGTGCCGTGAAGCACGATCGAGGATAGAATGTTGCCTTTGACGTCGAGCATCAATAACTTGGCTGAAATGCTGCCGACCGACTGCGGCGTGAAGGTCAGGCTCTCCAGGCATCCGGTGTCTGCCGCGTAGGCAATTCCGGTGGTGCAACTTCCACCCGTGATGGAGAAATCGGGATTTGCGACGCCGTCTTCCACAACGACGAAATTGTTCGGTGTCGCGGCGCTGTTAAAACCAAAGCCGATGGAGGTTGACGTGGAGGTTGCGGTGCCAACGGGAGAAGAGCCGAATTCCGCTGCGCCAAAGAGAACCTTTGCCACATCCGCCTGGCCGTTCGATTGCGTCTGAGACGTTGGAACATACAGAATATTGCGTGCCCAATCGATTGCTACTTCACCCTGAGCGGGTATGGGCGACAGCATGACGGCGCCGGCAGTATTCGGGGTTCCCGAAGGATTTGGAACCAGGAAGACCCCTGCCTTCGAGTCGCTGATATACAGGTTTCCATTGGGATCGGTGATGACTGCCGTGACGCTGGAGAGGTTGGGATCGACGCGGGTTAGGCCCGCGTCCGAAGCGATTCCCGTTGTGCCAGCCGGAATTTCATAGACGCCGGGCAATCCCCCGGAATCCTCAACAAAATAGATATTGCCAAACTTGTCCTGCGCCACGGAGTTGGGGCGCTTGGTCAACGCTTCAAGCGGCTGGGTCACCGTGGAACCCGCTACCGGCGCTGACCAGGCTCCAGTCACCGGCAGGCTCATGATGAAACTGCCGCTGTTCTGTGCGCCGATCACCAAATTGGAGTTATTGCCGACCGCGATTCCCCAGGGCTGAAAATACCCTTCCGAATATCCTCCCAGCCCATATTGCGCGAAAGCATTCACAGTATTGCCTTTGCCGGAGTTGGTGCAGATTGATTCCGAGGAAATGGCATTTGTGCTTGTGCTGTTGGCAGCATTGATGGTACTGAGGGCATCCCAGGTTTTCGTCGTTGTGTCGTAGGGGAACTCGACCAGACAGTTATTCCAATTGGCGCCCAGATACAGGTTGTTGCCTGGGTCGATAGCGATCGCTGGGTTGGAATAGCCACCGCCGCCCGACAGGCTGCCTGTGGGAAGAAGTGTGATCTCGGGCCCTCCGCTGGCGGGAAATTCATAGAGCGCCCCGTTCGCGTAATCCACAATCAGCCAGTCGCCGTAGCTGTCGATAGCAGACTGCGCGAGTGCCCCCCACCCGGTGGGGTGAGTCAATCCAGAGGCGAAACTCGCAGTTGCGACGGGCGAAGAGCCTTGGCCTGCGGCTCCCACACACAAGCACAGGCTAAAGAGAATCAGCGTAAACGCTAAGCCGGCGAATCTGCGCAGAGCGGTGAACGACGTGGTGGCCATAACATTCCTCCCCAAAAACTTGATTCGATCTTTCCGCGAGCGGCTTCACTCCACTCAGGGTTCGAGGCTTCACTTTCCTGCCGTTTTCGGGGAGCCGCCTCGTACTCCCCGAAAACACTGTGTCATCTGCCTATCTTCGCGCTCTCTAGTTCACCGTAGTGGCCAAGGTGAACAACGGCGTAGTCAGCGAGTTCTGCACTCCGGTCGATGGGCTGACGGTAATGATTTGTACTTGGTAAGTGCCGGCCGGCGTAGTGACTTTTGGCGCCGGCGGGGGCGTGGAGTAACCCGCATTGGTGCACGACGTGATGCCCATGAACGCGCCGGACATCATTGCGGCAAGACAAATGAGACTCAGATAGCGGTTGAATCTCTTTCGCCCTGCGATCAACCCGAGCAGTCCCAGGCCGAAGATTCCAGCGAGCGACCAGGGCGCTTGCCGCGCCAGGCTGGCTGTTCCTCCATTCACCGGCACATTGGTGCTGATGGTCACCACGATGGTGGAGGCTGTTCCGTTCGTGACATCGATCTCCGGATTGTCGAATGTGCATTCCGAGTTCGCCGGCATTGAAGCTGTGACGCATTCCACATCGACGAAGTTACTGAATCCCACCAGCGGCTCGAGAGTGAGAGTCGCTTGAGCTGGTACGCCGGGGGTGATCGTCACTGTATTCGGAGTCGCCGTGATCTGGACGCTCTTAATAATGACCTGGAAAGTGGGGAGCGCGATATTGACGGAGGCATAATTCACGTCGCCGCTATACACCGCCGTGAGGTTAAATACACCCTGCGCGAGATTTGACGTATTGAAGGTAGCGTTTCCGTTGGCGTCAAGCGGAATCGCGGTTTGTGTCGGGTCGGCGGGCTGACCGTTGGGCAGATTGAAGTTGACGGTCCCCGTGGGTGTTCCGACGGTAGAGGTCACTGTAGCCTTGATGGTGTTGCTCTTGCCCACGCTCAGATAGGTGTTTCCCGCCCAGACGCTCAGGTCGCCGGCACTTCCCGAGGGCGCGGCCACCTTGAGTAGCGGCGTCGCCGGGTTAACGGTGAAGCTCGTCTTTCCACCGCTTGCAGCGTAATCCGGGGCCGTGCCCGCGACACCCTGGCCACCGTAATCCGCCACGACGGAATAGGTTCCGCCGAGCAGGCTGCTCAAGGTAAAGGTAGCGACACCGCTGCTGTTCAGAGTTTTGCTGGTCTTGGTTCCAGCGGCCGACACAGTAGTTGTTCCGGCCGGCGTACCGGTTCCGCTCGCGACTTTGGTGGTGACGGTAATCGTGACGCTTCCTGGGTAAATCACGCCACTCGATGGCGTGACGACAGGGGTGGTGATTGTAGCGGGGCGCGGATCTGGAACCACATTGGCTTGTAGTGCAATGTTGATGGAAGGCGCGTTTGCGGAATTGCTCAGAATGGCGACAGAGGCAACGCTGGAACCCGCGGCCGAGGGCGTAACCGCAACATCGAAGTAACAGAGATCGCCCGGCAGGATCTTGATGGAGGCGCTGCATGCGGGAGTGTCGTTTGGAGAGCCCACGGAGTAGTCGGCGCTGTTGGCACCGGTGAATAGATCGCCAGTGAAGGCCGAAAGCGTCATGGGCGTATTGCCGAGATTGACGATCTCTCCTTCCGCGTCGGATTCAGCGGCGGGGACAATTTGACCGTAGTTGATGGACCCCGCTATGCCCAGTTGGGACAGGCCGGCGGATGAGCCGGATCCATAGGAGACGTAGGCATTCTCGGCTCCGTCGAGGGCCACGCTCAAGGGATTGCTGGTCAGGGCCGGCAGAGTTGACACAGTGACAGCGCCATTGACATTCAGTCCGCCAGAGGAAGCCACGTAGGGAATCCAGGCGAGCTTGCCCGCCTCGACGACAAATACGGAGCCGGATGGGTCAATGGACAGCCCGGTCACGGGCGCAGAGAGCGCACTTGTAATTTTGGTCAGCGCTCCAAACGCATTGATCTCCCAGAGGTTTGAACCATCGGCAACCCAGACATTTCCAGTGTTGTCGGTAGCGATGGCCGTTGGCCCGGTAAATCCGGCTCCGCCACCCACGGTAACGAGGGCAGTGGCGTTGGGGCCGGTGGATTCGTATTGTGTCTCCAAAAGAAGATCTACTTGCGGATTGGATACCTTAACCACCTGCTTGTTATCTTTATCCGCCACGTAGACATCGCCCGCGCCGTCGGCGGCAAGATTAAGATGGTTGCCCAGGCCGCTCAGGAGCGTGGTCTGCTTTGAGGTTGCTAAACTGCCGTTGATAAATGGAATCTCGATGATGTTTCCCGAGTCACCAATAAAGAGATCGCCCGCGCCGTCGACAGCGACGCCGGTAGGCGAGGTCAGGCCCGTCCCGAGCGCCTTGCCGGACACGCCGGTTCCCGTCGGCGCGGCCGATCCAGCCTTATACATCTCGATCGCTTTGAGAGCGGAATCTGCAACAAACGTATTTCCTGCAAAGTCGGATGCGACTTGCTGTGGCGAATTCAAGCCCGCTGCAATGATCTGAGCCGCGGCGCCGCCACTTCCACTACCGGTGATAACCGAGGAAAGGATGGAAACCGCGGGAGCCTGTCCAACGCCGGTCAAGTAGGCATTGCTCCCTGGGATGATATTGCCGGTCGAATCGAGCATGTTCAGCTCGCCAGACGCACTACCCGCCTCTGACGCGTTCAGCCCCACCCAGAATGTGCACCAGCTGTATTCCGCGAGCGTGGTTTCCTGGGAAGAGAAAGCCGGATAAGTGGTGCCTGCGGTACATGGCGGCACCGGCTGACTGAGGGTGGTGTCGGGGCTTGGATTTGTGGTGATGGTCGAAAAGCTCTTACTTGCCGGTCCGCCGTAAGCAAAACTGGCCGGCGTCGTTGGCTGGCTAAAGCTATAGTAGAGTGTCTTCGCGGGGCCTACGGCTCCAATGGGAGTGGCGCCAAGGTTGGCGCTCCCCATTGCCCAAAGCACAATCGATGAAGCAGTGCAGGCGGAAAGTGTCGTGGCCGTGCAGGAAGCATCCACCGTTCCTGGAGTGGTAAAGTTTGTGCTGCCCCCGGTGGGAATCCAGAGGAAACCTCTCTGGTCGACCAGAACCGGGAACTGCGCACCGACTGGCGAAATCATTACTGTATCTGTCCAGTTCAGATTTGGACTTGTGGGCGTGCCCTCGTTCGGAATCTCGAACACTCCATTGACGTAGCCGCCCTCGCCGCTGTTGTTCTCGCTGGTAACGTAAAGGTTGCCTGCCTTATCGAAGGTCAGTCCTTTGATGCCTTGGAATCCGGCCGAGGCCGGAATGACCTGGGTAAAGGATTGTTCAATGACTCCGTCCGAGTTGCCTGTAATGGGGAACTTGGCGTTGGCTGGAATCTCCATCACGCCGTTGGCTCTGGAACTCGCACCACCGGTGGCGTCCTCAATAAAGAAAATGTTGCCCGCATGGTCGACCGCGACCTGAGAGGCATACGCGTCCAGGCCCGTAACGATGCGCGTCACAGTCCCTGGATTGCCGCTTGAATCGACGGTAAACTTGTCGATTTCGCCAACGGTGGACCAGGTGACGTAGAAAGTGCCGTCGTCGCCGATGGTCACGAACTGAGGCTGGATGGCGGTCGTTGAACCGCTGCTCGTGATACTTGGCGAATTGGTCCAATTCGAGGCCGTGCTGAAGATCCAGGTTCCGGACGCCGCGTTGTAGGGTACGCGGAAAAAGTGAACGGCGGAGCCATACCGGTCCGTGACGTACAGGACATTGTTGGCGTCGATCGCAAGGGCCGCCTGCCAGTAAGAGCCCCCATATTCCAGTGTCGATCCATTGGAGGCCGTGCTGCTGCTCGCCGCTGGACCCACCATCAAAGTCGGGACCGAGGCGCCTGGCGCGAGCTGGTAGATGTTGCTCAACGCCGAGTCCAGGAAAACGATATTGCCGTTGGGCGCTTGAGCCATCGAATAGATCTGGCCCCAGATACCGGTGCTGCCATGCCCAAAAGGTATGACCGAGCCAACCGTGACCGGGACCGGCGCCTTGACCGGCAACTGCGCCATGGCCGCGCTGCTGATAAGCAGGCCGGCGATTAAGACCAGGCAGGCGATCCGTGTAACCCGACGAAAAAGAACAGCAGACTCGATGGCCATACTACCCTCCGAAAACAATCTCGTTCCAAAGTACTTTTGCGATCGGCTCATCAGCCATTCGCATCCTTCGTGACAGCAACGGCAGATGCCGCACTTCTCTTTTCACCCTGACCCGTGCCTGAAAGCAATTGCCTGCACGTTACGGGCCGATTCCTGCGAGCTCATCTGCGCGCAGCCCCGGTACTAGCCGGTTAAAACGTGAACTTCGCGCCCAACTCCACCAACCGGCTGCCCACCTTGATATCCGCGACGCCGAAATTCGGATATTGAAGTACATTCTGTGTCAGCGGCTGTCCAGCGGTCCCTTTGACGAAACCGAGATTCAGGTTATTGTTGTTTTCGTTGTTGAACGAAACCAGCGGATGATTGAAGACATTGAAGGCCGCCATGCGGAGCTGCAGGGTCCTTCCTTCACCCATGGGAACGCTCTTGAACAACGTCACGTCGTGGTCCATGAAATACGGGGCATGCATATAGGGGAGCCGAAACTGCCCGTTGCTTCCCGGCTGCGGGATCCCAAAGACCAGCGGATTGATGTATTGATGTGCCGCCTTGCCACCCACTGGGTTGCCTGAAAGCGTGGGCATCAACTGGACGTCCGGCGTCCCCAGCCAGACCGTCGGATTCATGTTTGTCACGCAGTGCGTACTCGAGGGTTCGGGGCCTGAGGCAGGCTCAGGCGGGATGTGGTCGGTGCTCTGGCAGGTCCCGTCCGACTGAAGATTGGTCTGGTTTGAATAAAGCACTTGCACCGGAAGGAGCGAGCCGTATCCGAAGGAGAAGTTCTCTCCCTCCTCTGACGCCAGCGGGAAACCGCTCATCACCGACGAAATGCCGGATATCTGCCACCCGTTGACAGCTTCGGAGAAAATCCTGTTTCCGCCCTTGTATCGTGTTCCAAGATCCACTAAGTAATGCGCGTTAAACACTTGGGTGCGGTCGTAAGGTACGGGGTTGTAATCGTTACGCAGATTGACCGGGTCCGGAATAATGTTGTTGTACGACGAGGCCGTTGCGAGGTTCTTGGCGAACGTGTAGTTCGCCCCATACGAAATGATTCCCGCAGTCTTGTTCCACTGCACCTGGATGCTGTTGTAATTCGAGTAATAGTTGTGCTTGAGCGTGTAGATGTGCTGGTAGAACGGGTAGGGCCGGTAGAAGTCCAGTTCCGGGGTCGACAAGCTGCCGATGCCGTTGCCTGCGCCGTTGTTCGACGTCTCCGACTCGGGCAGGGCTCCCAGGTTGACCGAAAATAGATTGTTCTTCTGGTTGAGAGGATTGGGATTTGCCGGACAGTCCAAATCGATGCCGCAAATGATGTTTAAGTCGGAAGCGCTGTTGTAGCTGCTTCCGTTGTAGGACCCCAGGTTCACGTTGTGACTGCCCACAAAAGCGAATTCCAGGCTGGAGCGCAGCGGGTGCCAGGATATGTTCTGATCGATCGCGACGCTGTACTCGTTATAGACGGGTCGGACCGTATCCGTTGGTGAAAGAGCGTACGCGCTGATATCTGGGGGATTGATGGGCGATTGGCTATCGATGAAAGAGTATTGCAGATGGCCGTTCAGTTGGCTGGTTTTGTATCCCTGAGCGGTGGCCCCGGCCAGAGCGTAGGGATTGAACTGCTCCTGGTTGCGATACATGCCCCAGGCGCCACGCAGCACCGTGCCGCCCTTGCCGAACATATCCCATGAGGCGCCGACCCGAGGCGTAAAGAAGACCGTGGCCGGCGCGTTGACCGAATCTGAGACGCCCGACTTCTGCGAGGCCCAGGTAAGACCGGGCATGAACGAACTGTTGCAGGTGGGCTGCACGTTCGCGGTCGGCGTACCGCATTGCTGGGTGTAAAGGGTGGGAGAGAAGGTCGCCAGGCCGTTGTTGTGTTTGTCGGTCCACGGCCCGAGGTGCTCAATGCGCGCCCCTAGAATCAGCGTCAGGTTGTGCAGCTTCCAGGTGTCGTTCACATAGCCGGCGAGCGTGGTGTAGCGCATATCGACCGTGGGGGTGAAATTGGTTTGGGTGTATTGGTTTGCCCAGCCCATGTAGGCCATGGCGGTCGGATTGAAGCAGCTGCCCAGATAATTGGCTCCCGAAAGCCGCAGGTTGCCGGCGGTGCTCGGATTCACGCAGCCGATGAACTGCGCAGACGTGGCCGGTTGCGACGCGTACTCGAAATAACCGTTGCCCGGCTGGAAGGAGAGTTCCCCTTGCGGATAGGCGCCCGGATCGGCGATGCCGTTGTAGGTTCCCGTTTCCCAGTAGATGCCGAACTGGAAGAAGTGACGTCCCTTCTGCCAACTGACATTGTCCTGAAGGATTGGATCGACCTTCTTTGTCCGGATCTGGTTGTTATAGAACCCGCCTGGCATCTCCAAATTGGGATAGCCGGAGGTGCCCCCGTTGACGAGAGCGGGGACCGAGTAGTCGCCCCCATTCTTGTACATGCCGAGGTAATTGTAGTTGCCATTGCCGGCTGTGCCGCAGCTTGCACCGGCGCGCGCCGAGGGAGTATCGCAGTTATAGGAATTCATGTCGAACCGGTCGGCGGCCTGCGGGTTTCCCATTTTTCCGGGGAGACTCACGAAGGACATGGCGGCGTCGAATTCATTGGTAAAATTTGCGCCGATGACGCGGGTGTAGTTTGCGGAGAGCACGTTGGATACGTCCCCGGTCGTAACCCCGCCGGGATACGGCATGGAAGCGCCGGGGAAGTAGCCGAGGGCCACTGGGTCTTGATCGACTTCTCTTTGCAGTCCGTACACGAAGAACAGCTTGTTCGTATCGTTGATGCTGTATTGCAACGTACTCTTGAACTGCGAACCGTTCTGCTGCTGGTTGAGCTGCTGAATGTAGTTGTAGCCAAACCTGTTGGTAAAGGGATCTGCGTTGGGCAGCGGCATCCAGTTCACCAGCGCCACGCCCGAGGAATTGGCATATGGGCGGGCGTTGTTGTTGACGACCACGGTCCCATCGGGAAGATAGTTTTGCGTGTTGCACATCGCTTGAATCGCATTGGGATTGATGCCCCCGTCAGGGCGCGCACCGCAGAGCTCGGCATCCAGCGACGCCTCGCTGAAGTCGCCCTGCCGCTCCGCCATGGTGGGCACCCAGGCCGAGATGGCTTGCTGGTTCGCTTCAAAATTCTGGTTGTAATACTCATACCCGGCGAAGAAGAAGAGTTTGTTTCGGCCGCGATTGAATTGCGTGAAAGGAAGCAGCAACGGACCGCCGAGCTGAACGCCTGGATACAGGTATCGCCCATCCGGGCGGGATTGGGCGAGGCTGTTGTCATACCAGTCGTTGGAGTTCAGGACCGAGTCGCGGGCGTAGAGATAGCCCTCTCCGTGAAACTTGGACCCACCTGTTTTGCTGATAGCTGTGATCACCGCCGGCCCCTTGGCATACACCACGCCATAGGAAGAGCTGGTCGCTTTGACCTCGGAAACCATCTCGATATTGATCTGCTGAATGGATCCGGAGTTGGAGGCGATGTCAGTGAGTGAGACGCCGTCGGTCACCGTGGCGATGCCAGTGGGGCCGGCGCCATTGGCGGAGAAGGCGCCTGTTGGACCGCTCAGGCCCACCACCGCCGTGTTGTACCCTGGCCGGTTGAACAACCCTTGATCGCCAGTGGACATGGCGTAGCCCGGCAGCATGCGGACCAGCTCCGTGGCGTCACGGCCGATGACCGTGAGGGTATTCAGATCCTTGGCGGTGATGATGTCGCTCTGCTCACCGGTATCGAGCGACTTGAGGGTGTCGGATTCGGCTTCGACGGTGACCGCTGCGCTGGCGACTCCCACCTCCATCTTGATATCCGTGAAAGGCAGATGGTCGCCGGGGCGCACCGGGAAGGGCTGAGACTCCCAGGATTTGAAATTCGGGGCCGTCACTTCAAACTTGTAGGCGGTACTGGGAGGAACGGCCGCAAATGCGAACACGCCATCGCCATTGCTGACCGTTGAGCGGGTAATCCCCGTTTCCTGGTCGGTCAACACGACTGCCGCTTTCACCACGACTGCGCCGGTGGAATCGGTGACAACGCCAGTGACGTTGCCTGTACTTGCCTGCCCGGAGACACGCGATTGCGAGAGCAGCAACACGGCAATCAGCAGCACCAGCGATGAGGCTGTCGGCCTGATCCTTGAAAAGAACTTCATAGTAGTCCCCCCGTCGTCTACGTTCCAATTGCGTCCGCGACATCTGATTCAGAGCGATCACTGCCTAGTAAAACCTTTGAGTTGCACGAAGGCAGATTCTCATTCTGCGTTGATGGAAGGGAATTCTGACCTGTCGAGTTAGCCTCTGTCAAGTGAAAATCGCAGACTCCTGTCGGAATGGGATTTTCGCGGCATCTTTGACTGCTTTTTTTGGCAGTCTGCGGAAACTCCAGAAGTACACCGATTTTGCAAGTGACGAAGGCAGCCGACACGAGAAAAGTCCTTGCGCGTTTTGAGCCTGAACACGGAATTCCGAGCTCGGAAAGCGTACTTCACACCGGCGCGGTCGAATGTCGGCTCCAATTCCGATTCCAATTCGGCGGATCTTCAGCCGACGCTCCAACTATAAGCGCACATCTTTCAGATACTTGGCAATAGAAAAACGTTTGAGTTGGAGTTTTTCGCTCTCCCCGTGAGATTATGAAGTGGGTTCAGCATGGCCCGAGGAAGAACTACAGCATGTTTCAAAAACCCACTGTGTGTCAGGGCATGACTTCAGTCGTACCGAAAAAGAGCCGTAGATCGCCGGGCTTTAGCCCCTGCGGGACCGAAGCCGGCTTCCGCCAGACTATTTTTGAAATACGCTCTAGTCTTCCGCAGCTGTCCGGCTTTCCACGTGTGTGGATTCCGCAAGACGGCTATTCGGTTGGCATCGAAGGGCTTGGGGTAAATGCATTCCGTGCCGGTGCGTTTGAATGGATGAGCGCCTTTGCCACAGAGTAGCGTGCGCCACAGCGCGAGCGTTGTATGGTTTTAGCGTGATCGAATGCGCTCTCGGCGCAGCGGGACAAGGGGTTGGATGCCGCATGCGGCGCACAGCTCCTTGCAGGGACAAGGAAAAGGAATTCGGGAACAGCGAAGAGGGGAATGGGCTAAATCATGAAAACGATGGGACGGCAAGCGGGACTCTTTCTTAGTTTGACAGCGAGCTTATGGATTGCAGCATGCGGCGGCGGCGGCGGTGGAACTACAACCCCGCCCCCTTCAAAGGCGACGCCGACCGTCACCTTGACGCCGTCGCTGTCGACGATCACCACCGCGCAAGGGGTGACGGTCACGGTGGCAGTCAGCGGAAGCAGCGGGGTGCCCACCGGGACCGTAACGCTAAGCAGCGGAACCTACACCTCCGCGGCCACCACGCTGAGCAGCGGCAGCGCTTCGATCAATGTTCCCGCCGGCGCGCTTTCTACCGGAACCGACACGCTGACCGCCAGCTATACGCCTGACGCAACCAGCTCCTCTACCTACAACAGCGCTTCAGGAATTGTTTCCCTAACGGTAAAGGCGCTCATCGCGCCCACGGTAACCGTAACGCCTGGAGCGAGTGGCATCGCTACGGGACAGACACTGGCCGTGACGGTTGCCGTGAGCGGCGGCGGCAGTAATCCGACTCCGACGGGCTCAGTCACGCTGACGAGCGGAGCGTACACCTCCGGAGCCATCACGCTGAGCAGCGGAAGCGCTTCGATCACGATTCCCGCCGCCACTCTG
>Ga0302320_10018012_pt1 | contig 14279 bp, 16 predicted proteins | sample Bog_T0_3_FD_202130 | JGI IMG/M metagenome (GOLD analysis project Ga0302320, IMG submission 202130) | Peat permafrost microbial communities from Stordalen Mire near Abisko, Sweden - Bog_T0_3 | ecosystem: Environmental > Terrestrial > Soil > Wetlands > Peat | place: Sweden: Abisko, Stordalen Mire...
TTCGCACCATGGGAATGACATTGTTGATGATCACCAACATTGGATTCACTTCGGCGTCGAGCGCAGCGGATTCTCAATCCGCTGTGTTGGACTGGCACTCAACCGTAAGGAAATTCGCCGCCGAACACTTCAAACAACCGGCCTGGGGATATTCACATTCGGTGAGGGACTATTCATTGGCGCGTGACCTGGCGAAGGAGGACCATGTCCAGCTCGACGACGATGTGTTGTTCGCAGCCGCTTTCCTGCACGATATCGCTGCCTTTTCACCTTGGGAGAACGAGAAATTGGGCCACTCGGACGTCGGTGCCGACGTCGTTGCGAAAATCTTGCAAGGTACGGGCTTTCCTATGGCCAAGCTCGAGGCGGTGCGCGGCGCGATTCGCACACACATGTACTATCGCGACCCGGTAGGCCCGGAAGCCCTGTACTTGCACGACGCCGATGCCCTCGACTGGCTCGGCGCGATCGGCGTCGCCAGGATCATCGCGCTGGTGGATCCGAATGGAGGCTCGCCCGACGGTCCCGGTGTCATCAAGATGCTCGACGAAAATCTTGAAAAAGTCCCTAGCCGGGTCCTGTCGCCGGCCGGCCGCGCCCGGGTTCCGCAGCGCAAGACGGAGCTGCAGGAGTTTCTAGTCAATTTGCGGCGTGAGTCGGACAATCTGGCCGCACTATAGCAAGGGTGTCGATTTCACTATTCCTTAGGCAATCATTTCACCAATCCGCCTAGCACTGGCGATGGCATGCCTCCCTAAAGATCAGTGGCTTAAAGATCGTCACCTCGATCGCAAGAGCCGATCGCGGCTTAACCTCTCACGAACTATGATCTTCCCGTTCGCATCTTCGGCGTGCAGAAAAAACACTCGCTTCGCCGTATCAATTCCAATAGTGCGTGTGTGACTCATCGCGTCTTCCTCCGATGGGCTAATTGTCGGACAGCAGCCATCGTCCCGCCGTTCCTACCGAAAGAAAAGCGGGAGGGTCCATCCCATCACTTTTGACATTTATTGCACGGCCAAGCCAGATATCGGAACACGCCAGATCGGCCTGCCGTGGAATTGGGTACCCCACCATTCTTAACGGTTCCAACTCACACCCTCTCCACCGTACCCGACGATTCCGCCCCAATTCGCTGAATTGGCATAATCATCTGCCCACGATGCTATGATTGGTATCGCAGAAGGCCACGCGGATTGGCTGACCACTGTCAATGGCTCTGAGGAGGACAATAATGAGCAGCATGTTGATCTGGTGTTGGATTCTGATTGCACCCTTTGCCGGAATGATCATTCTCAACTTCAAGAAGTAGTGATGATGGCGTGGGCAGCTCGCGCGCGGTCGCGCGACCTGCCCACGCGCTGCTCCTGGGTCAACGCCAACCGACAGCACTCCAAGCAGTCGGTGATCTCAGCGCGACCCTCGCTACGTCCCCTCTCCGCCTGAATCCTAATTCGCATCACTTCAGCGTCCTCGATCTCCAGCTTGAGAGAGCGCGCTGGTTCAGCCGCTTCCGAATCGCAGCGCGAACTTAACGGCTGAAACCCGGTGAGTGTTGGCCGCCGCCGGTGGCCACTGCGACGGCAATAGCAATGAGGGGGCCGTCGGAAGGATTCATGAAAAAAGTGATCATAGCGAGCGCAATTTGCGCGGCTTCCCCGCCGCTGCCCTGGATATTCTAGACCCCTCAAAACCTAAAGGGAGGGGCCTCTTATGGCGGATCTGCACTCTGCGGCAACTCGAGGTGCGCCGCCGCGCCGTCTGTATCCTGCACTGCCCGAGGTTCTAAACGCAGCAAACCTTCTTCGGCTCTCGCAGCTGACAGCATGACGGATCCGATGAGTCATCCAACTGCAATCCCTATTAATGAGTGACTCCAGAACGGACTTAACACTGCTTCTCGTGCATGTCCCTCCGCGATCAGCTTCATTCGGGTTGCGCACGCGCCGACTGCAAATGCGCCGCTTTTTGAGGAACGGCTCCTTCAAGACTAATGTTGGAGGACATTCAATCGTTACCGGCTCCGCGGTCTTCTTCGTCGTACTGAAACTCTTGAGAAGCTTCGACATTGTCATCATCCTCACGCGCCGGAGCTTCGTACTCATCGGCGTGTTCGCCAGAAGAATCGTCCTCGTCGTCGAACGTGCCAGTTTTGATGGGCGCAACGGGGACATTAGTAAGAAATTCTTCGGTGTCCGCTGCTTTGGGATCCGTTTCTTGTTGCGATGGCTTTTTCATGATTCTGGTGTCCGGTTGGATTGGGGATGACGATCGTATAGATCTGAAGACAGATATCGGTGACAAATGCCCCCGATATCTAACCGAGCCAAGCCGGCCTACTTGGAGGGACCGCCCTTCTGGACGGTGGCGTAGTCGACGGCGGCGAACAGGGCGGAGGGCTCAGGCCGATTGTGGTTGTTGTGCGCCTCCAGCACTTTGATCGACGGCTGCGCTTCCTTGGCCCGACTGAGATGAATTAGGGCCACGATGCATCCGCCCTCCGGCTCGCTGTCACCGACCATCTTAAAAAAAGGTCAAGGCTCGCGCTGCGCGGCCATCGGCTCATTCATCGCCCAGGTGCTCGACAAAGTGACATCGGCTATCGCATCGCCCGTTTCGGAATCGATTCCCAATTCGCAAAAAACAGTGATGACCTCGATCGGTTGCTGGCATAGAAGGCAGGCGACGTGCGCCGAAACCTCGAGCGCCTGATCGCAAGAAATACCGAATTCTGTCTCGTCTTGTTCGTCCAACCACTGCGAGAACGGTCTCGCGGCCATGCCGCCGGATATATACCAGCGCTTCGATTGAGCATCCCACAGGGCACCGGAGGCTTGAACCTCGGCGTATTCCTCTGGCGTCGCGAAAAGATGATTGCGATCCATGGTGTAGGGCCACTTTACCGGGCCGACGCCGCTCGGCGCCGCGATTTCTTGGCCGCCGGCTGCGACGGAGCGGCCCCCGTTTTTCGCGCTCGATTTCTAAATGCCTCCGGGTAGTTCACATGCGCCGGCGAGACCCGCATCCAGTCGGGTATCGAAGCCAACAAGTGATATGTTGATTTTGTAGCATCCTTCCGTGTTTTGCTGTCATTGCGGCACTACCCGGGCGAGGATGCTTTCAACTTGGCAGGAAGCCAGTTCAGCGCCGAAGCAATATGCTCGAAGTCGCTTCACCTTCCGATCAAACCGGGCGTGGTAGCCGGGTGGAACGATCGCACAGTCGTCATTGTCGGTCGCACTGATGGCTCATCTACTCGTGTTCACGATGTAGCAACGGGTGAGGACGCGATCTCTCCCTCGACGAATTGTATGGCATTCCGGCGATTGGGCTAATCGAGAACTCTGAGCGAAGATGGGCGCTGGTTAGAGATTCCACACGAGCGGAATGGAAACATGCGCGGCGTCGCGAACGCGTTGTCGCCGAACCCGAGTTCCCCCTATGCCTTCGCAGTGTTCAAGCGTAGGCTAGCTCTTACTCGCGCTAAATAGAAACAGGAGATTTGTCATGGACTCTCATGTGTATAAGACTATCCAAGTTACTGGCAGTTCGACTTCCAGTGCCGACGATGCCGTCCGCACTGCCATAGAGCGGGCAGGAAAAACGGTTCACAATCTCAAGTGGTTCAAGGTGACGGAAACCCGCGGTTACATCAAGGATGGCAAGATCGCAGATTGGCAAGTTTCCATCGAAGTCGGCTTTGCGTTGGAATAAAAGTTCGCACGGTCTATACCACCTGCTTGATCGACTGTCGCGCAAGGTGCCGGAAGCGGCAAAGTATTCAATCGAAAAGCGGTTTACTTTGCAGCTGGTCGTTCCAACTTCGACGAGGTTCACGGCGCCCTTACTGACCCAATCCGACTTGAGTCGTGGCGAGTCCTTAGTTCACCGGTCCTCCTAGCGCCTGATCTCCTGCGGCGTGGCCAGGTCATTGTCCGCCGGAGGTGAATTGCCATTTCCGGACCGGTGACAGAATTATTTTACTTCAACTGAAGCGGGTCGCGCCTGTCGTGCTTGATGGTCAGCGCCGAGGCCACCAATCCCAGGCATCGACGAGGTTGGCGGCGTCGATCGTGCCGATCCCGGTGGGATAGTCGTAGCCGGGATGCGTCTCGAACGCGGGACGATTCTGCGAGTCCGAACTCGACATCACACCGTACTTGCCGCCGGGTTGATAGCAGTCGACTGGGCCGGCGCAGTCCTGTGAATCGTTGCCGGCGATCACATCGTGAAACACGCATCCGCCGTTGCCCGCTGCGCGCCGGCTGGAATCGCACGTGGAGTGGCCTCCATTCCCATACTCGCGGGCGGCGATGTGATAGTACACGGGGTTTGGATTTCCCTGCCGCTCTCCCGTCTTCTGATTCACGAGCGCCTGAATGCCGGCGACGATGGGTGTCGCATACGAGGTGCCGCCGCCGCCCTGACCCCAGCTTGCCGGATTGCCGACACAGGGAGCCCCAAAATTGTTGGGATCACTGAAACAGAGCAGGTATTGGTGGCCCCAGACGCTGCCATCCGACGCGAACATCGCCACGTCGGGCACATCGCGCACGCCATCGTCGGGCATTCCGAAGAGCCCCTGCTGGTAGTCGGGCTTCGGCCAGCCCTTGCAGGTCCCGCTGACGACATTCGGGATGGACGGCGTCCCAAAGGCGCAACCGCTAGGGCCCCCTTCGCCGCCGCCGAGCTCGAGATAGTTCGCGCCGTCCGCGCTGTTGCAGAAGCCATGTTTGCCGTAGCTCGCGCTGTAACCGGCATAGGAGGTGAGTTCGGAGCTGGCGCAGGTGTCGTTCCAGGCGATTTCGGGAACGTACGACTTCGCGCTACCCCAGGGCGCACCGGTGCTCTTGCCCCAGTATTTGGCATTGGTGCCGTCATAGGTATCGCCGAAATCGGTGCCGCCCACCGCGACGTTATGGATGGTCGAGGCCCAGGCATTGACGCCCACGCCGTAAGTGGCCGGAGCATTGTAGTTGGGCGCGCAATCCTCCGGCCCGGCATCGCCGGTCGCCACAAACACCGAGATGCCCTCGGCGTCCGCCTGCTGATACATGTGGTGGAAAAAGGCATTGAGCGCGGCCCCATTATCGGCCTCGCATTCGCCGTAACTCACACTGATGATGGGGGGGTGCGGTGTGGTGCCGTCCACCAGGTATTGAATCGCCTGTTGTACGCCGTCGATCGTATCGGAATTGTCGCACGCGACCACCAGAATCGACGCGTCCGGCGCGGCGGCGCTGGACCATTCGGCGTCGAGCGCAGCCTCAACGTCGTCGCCGTCGGCGTTGACTCCGGGATCCCTGCAGCGCGCACTGCCCGGCGGCCCCGTCGGATGCACGGTGTGCAGCGAACCTGAGCGATAGCCGTCGAGTCCGAAGATGTGGCGGAAATTGGACCAATCGGCGTCGCTGTACAGATCGGTATCCTCGACCACCGCGATGGTCTGTCCCTTGCCCGTGATCGGGTGCGAACCGTGAAACAGGGGATTGAAATCATAAATGGTGGCGAGATCGGCCGGGGCCAGCAGGTAGCAGGGCGAGACGGTACCGCAGTCGCCGGTGAATTTCGGCTGACGGCGGTGCTTGCGCGCGGCTCGAAAGTCGTGGAGCTTGACGAGGCCGGCGACCACCGGCGCCAATGCCGCTGGAATCTGCGGGTCGCGGACATTGGCCATGTGGACGGCGCCGTTCACCTCGAGGCGGTGAATCTCCGTGTGAAACGCGGAGGCCACCTGCCCCGCGGTGCCCGAGAACTCGATCACCATGCGGCTCGGAAACACCGTGTTGACGTGCAGTCCGTGTTGCGTGAGCCATCCCTCGATGGCTTCGAGATCCGAGGGCGAGGTGCCGAAGCGCGCACCGAACTCATCCGCGGACAGCCAGCGATGAAAATTCGGCGACGTCCGGTCGTGAAGGGCCGTGATATAAGCCTCGACCTCCTGCTCCTGTTCCGGCGAGCGCTGCAATTGCAGCTGCAGATGGTCGAGCTGCAGGGTGTCGGGAACGGCGCCGCGATCGTTGCCAGCGGTCACCTCGGGCCGGGTGTTGCCGCCCAGGGTGACGAGTTCCCGATCGTCCATCGCGCGCGTCACCAGCGAGGTGGATGCCCGGACTTCGCCGGCGACGGCAAGGCGGGCGATGCAAATGAACGCGAGTGCCAGCGGCGCGAGCGAGGTACGGCCTGTCATGCAAACTCCTTTCGAATCTTCGCTGCGAACACCAGAACGCCGTCGAGACGGAACGACGCCGGATGGTCGCAAGTTGCTTCCCGATGTTGTTATCCACCCTACCGCTTCGAGCGTAATCGAAAATGAAGCACGGGGAAATGGGGAAGATGATCCGTCCGCGATGGGCGAGATGGCGGCGTGATTATGTCACGCAGTCCGCTGTCGAGTTCACTATTCTCCGGCCAAACATTTCAACATTCTGTCATTCGTATCGGCTCGGATTGCAGGACATGTTACTGAACCGCATTGTGTGTGATCGAGGTTTGATGCGTCGCAGATGCTGTGGCCGCGGCGGCGCATAAATGTTTCAACAATCCGTGGCCAAAGCACGTTGGGCAATAGCAATCCCAGCGGCGCCAGAGCGGCGTTTTTATCGGATTACCGAAAAGGCAGGTGAAATCTGCGTTTATCAAGACTGAACCAACGGTGGGCATACAGATGATGCTTATGGTCACTCGAATTCTTAACACCGATATGCCCCCTACTCGTTCCAAGGTTCACGGTGCGTAGAAATTGTTAGATCGCCCGCCGTAAGCGGGCTGAGTGCGCGGATAGGAAGCTTCTTTATAATGATATCGACCGCTACTTCTTAATTTGGCGGCCTTGCATTGCGACTCTATGCACTTAATCCATAGATCTCGATAGGGTCCTCGGCGCAGTCGCAGAAGGGTTGAGGATTGTTTTCACAGGCCATCTTTCCCACCGTTTGAATCAGGTCCCAACACGAACCGCTGACGCTCGGCTCCATGATCTTTGGCGGTCAGGTTTCATAATGGTTTGACAGGGGTAGTCTCGACTCATACGCTCCTAACGCTTTGGGCCGGGAGCGAGTGGAATTCGGGCCGCTCAGCAGCGAATAGACAGCGTGTGCGGTCTATTTGTTGGCAGCAGTGTTGGTGCTGCCCGAGCAGGAGACCAAGATGCATACTGTCCACGAGAACCAGATGGCGTTCGACCCCGCTGCCCTCGGCTTTCCGAGTATCTTGGGCTGCCAAGCCATCTGCTTTCACACCAGCCGCGGCCTGTACGGCTTTCATGACGCGAAGTCAGGCAGCCAAGGCAGAACGGACTTGAAGCCAACCGACGTCAGCACTGCCAAGCTCGGCGTGTTCGCGACCTGGGTGACGAAGGAGTTCCAGACCGGCGAGAAGGGCATAGCCCTCTACGGCATCATCAACCGGGATGAGCAGTACAACCCGGATGCCTCGGGGAATGCCGACTGGAAAGCGGTCCTGCTTGGTCTCGCTGGTAACGGTGCGCTCGGATTCACGGGCGATGTGTATGGGGCGCGCATCAACAGCCATCTGGAGAAGAAGAGCTCGGAAAAGGAAAAGTCGGTCTACGTGCAGTTCGATCTGGCGGGAAATCAATGCACCGTCGGATTCAAGCGCTGGTCGAAGATGACGACGGACGCCGTCAACAAAGTGACGCCCACGGTGCAGAAGGTCGTGGTTTACCGCGACCCTGCGTTCCAGGCCGAGAATCTATACGGGAAAGGCAAAGTTGCACCGGTTGTCAGGAAGGACGCATCCAAGGGTTTCAACCTGAACCGGATAGCCTTCAAGGAGTTGCTCAAGTTTCAGTAGCTCGCGTGTCGCTCGGACCTCGTCGAGACACCTGATGCTCTGAAAGCCTCGGAAATGGCCGCCGCGCCGACGCCGCGGTCACGATTCGCCGATGCCCATCACCGATCTTGAACGTCAGCCCATTAAATAGCTGACCGCTCGCAGCTTACCGACCAGCATTTGAATGTGCTCTACTTGCGCTCTTGGGCCAGGAAGGGACTGATTCTCCGCTCCGAACCCGTCGTTCAGCCGAACTAATCATTGTCAGATTTGCCGTGTCCAACAAAAGCGGTAGTCGTAACCCAAAGCAACCTCAGACCAGCGTCCACTTTCGAGAAATCATTCTTGAGGCTCGCCAGCGCTGGCTAGGCTCGCGGGATGGGACATCGCGTTGGCCTACGTCGTCGAGCGGATGCGGTGCTCGAAGTGCGGCGAGCGCAAGTGCACCGCGAGTGAGGCCAGAGACTATGCGAGATGGTTAATCGGATCGAATATTGTTTGGCTGGCAGGCTGTCTCTAGTTATATTTGAATTCCACCTTGCTGAATTCGAATGAAATGTTTTCGCGCCCTTGAGTCCCGCCTTGCGCCGCGGTGTGGATCGCAAATTGGCTGATTACCGCATCCGAAAAGGTAATGGTCAAATAAGCGCCCGCCTTCGTTGCCGCATCGGCGACCGATCGTCCGCCGGCGAAGAAGCTGCAGGTGAAGGTCTTGAATATTTCGCCACGGGCGGCCGCTTGGAGCAATTTGGGCGACGAAACGTCCAACTTCTTAGTGATGGTGAACGGATTGAAGGTCACCTTTCCGGCGCCTGCACCGGAAGACTGTGATCCGATGTTGAGAGTCTGTTCCACATCGAAAGAAAAATCTTCAATTTCGAAGGATGATGCCCCGTCTTGCGCCTGAGATACTGATGGGCTTTCGTACGAGCAGGACATGCTCTCGGCAACCACTTGCTGCGCAGCAATCAAGGCGAATAGACCAATGGCAGCGAACAGGGTGTTACGAGTCATTTGTTTCTCTCCATGCAGCCAGCACTTGGAATGAACTGTGGGACTGACCATACGTGAGAGCATCCCCCGTTCTCTGAGATGCAAGTCACGTTCCCGGTGCTTGCGATACATATTTCATGGACTTCAGCTACGAATGAGCTGTCTCGGTAAATAGGTTCTTCATTCTCGCTCGGTAATAATATAAAAATTTCAGCGCTTCGTTGCTGGATATCTCGCAACGGTGCCCATAGAGCGGAAGCTAACTGAGTCCTCTCCGCCGCGCCCCGGCGTGGTCGAAAACACGAAACCTCAACTACAGACATCTAGCTGAGAATTTAATTTGTTATCGCTGCCTGTGTGCAGTGAATGAAAAACGGCCTCGGCAACATCAGGAAGTCGCTACTCGCTAATTAGAACATCACAAGCAGAATCTGCCCGACGTTTTAAGGAGCCGGATCCAAAGATATTTCTATAGACTCGATATGGATGAATTTTTCGGGGTCGTGCGAGCTGAAATCTACTTCCACTGTGTCGTCGTCAGACGTCGCACCGGCGGTACTTGAGGCCCCCACAGTGATGAACACCGGATTATTCGGATCGGGTAGCACGTAGCCAGTACACGGCGCCTGCAATACTTGGTCGAATGCCTGGAAAAACCTCGAATCTCCACGATGTTGTTTAACTACCGTCGTGCAGTTTTCCGCATGCATGCCCGTCTGCGAAATACTGCAAAACAGATCCAACTCCAGATCCGCGTCGCTCCTGGAGTACCAATGATCAACGGCGTGGACCATCACAGTGCCGAAAAGGCGTACGTTAGCTGTGGCGTTGAGGATCCCTTCTATCTCCGGAAAGTATAAGAAGACAATCGAGGCTTCAACGCCAGGGTCGCCAACGTGCGCGGCGAGACCCGTGCCATGCCGGTGACGTTCTCAAAGAGCTTGCGAACTCCTGTATCGGGGAAACACGCTGTGTTTTGATCGAACGTAGGGCCGCAGCCGTAAGCTGGCGGTGTCAATTCACCATGTCGAATGGAGTGCTGGAAATACCAACGAAGCCAAAGCGAGGCAACTACAGCTGGATCGAACTGCGGGTCGGGTGCCGGTGGAGATTTATGAAAGGAACGCCAAGCGTTGACGATGGATTGTCGTCGTGATCGGCCGCTTCGTTCAGCCTTCAAAGAATCCTTTTTCAGTTTGCTAAGCGATGATTGGACCAAGGCCGAGGATTGGCGGGATGCTTTTGTGAGCGCGCTCTTTTCGTCGCCGCTGAGTTTGTCGGCACGCGCTGAATCGCATCGAGCGGCCTTCCGCACATCTTGAGAAATCCAATCTGCCGCGCGGCGCCGAGACGCAACGAGTCGCGGTACCGGGTCGACACTGCGCTTCGCTCTTCGGCGTCCAGCAAAAAGAAATGGGTGATCTCGAAATCTGAGACTTCGGCCGGCAACCGCGTCCAGTTCAGATAGGGAACGTGCCAAGCGAGCATGTTGAGTGTCCTTACTCAGCGTGTTCGGGCCTGCAGCATGCCCGTCCCGGGTCCGCGTGCCAAATCGGTCATACAGTTCTGGTCAGAACCCAAGCCAACATAGACCCCAATGCGGAGAAACTCGTAGGCGAAAACGGCACTTTTGACATCCATTCCACGCCCAAGCCGCCTACTCGACCAACGCGGGGGCCTGATCGGAATTGCCCGTCCAAATCGCGTAATCGGACGGCAATTCAGTGCTGCAAGATGGACCGATATTCAAATACAATGAATGAGATAGCCCATCTTTCGCATGTGTTTATTATGTCAAGAAACGACGTTGGACGTCGGAAAGTACAGGGAACGTTTTACGGGCTCAACAACAGTGTTGAGAAACGGAGCAAGACCAGCATCCGTGCGCTTTGCATCTGGTATCTCTGCGCCTGGTGTCAACTGGCCTCATTCAACTGCAGTGCTCATCAACCGGCGTTCCGGTTTGGGGACCATGACAATCCGAAAATGGCGGCTGATACCCAAGTTGACAGCCTGTCGAAGGGGCTGTCCTGGCAGGCCAGCGCGCAAGACCAGCGCTTGGCGCTTGCCTCGCTCGAGCAATTGGCCAATGCGGGCAACGCGGAAGCCGCGTTTCGCGTGGGTCGCTATTTGCACATCGAAAGCGGACATCGCGACTACCAACAAGCGCTTTTCTATTACAACAAGGCCATTGACAAGGGCCACGCATGGGCCATGAACAACGTCGGGCTCCTGTATGAGGAAGGACTCGGCGTTCAGGCTGACCCTGCAAAGACAAGCATGTACTTCGAACAGGCGGCGGCCAAGGGCAGCGAACTGGGATTCTACAATTTGGCGCGTCTTGATTTCTCTGACGAGAGTAGTCCGGACAACGTCGAAAAGGGGCTGGCTCTGCTCGAGAAGTGCGCGCAATTGAAGAAAGCGCTGTGCCTCTATGATGAGGCGGCCCTGTATCTGACCGGAGCTTTTGGCATTCAGAAGGACTACCCCAAAGGTCTCGCCCTTGCCACACAGGCGGCTGAAATGGGGGATCGACTCGCAAGCTGGGGTTTGGCCAAACTCTCTTTGATGGGAGATCACGGCATGCCATTGGATGTCGCCAAAGGCGTGTCGATGCTCCGTGCGTTGAGCGAGCAAGGGCTTGGACTCGCCACCGCCTCCCTCGGCGACCTACATGCCGATCCAATGCTGCGCAGTGAGTTCTTCAGTCTGCGCTTTGGAGGCGAGGATCAAACCTCGGATGCAATCAAAGCCGCTATCCCCCAAGATCTTCGACAGGCAGAATCCTATTGGTTGGCGGCCACGCAACAAGGGTATTGCCGCGCATTCGCCAGCCTGGCCTCGGTGTACGATCGCGGCGCAGGTGTTCCCGTCGACTACGCCAAAGCTGCGTTCTACGTTGCCAACGCGGTGAAGTGCGCACCCAATGAGCCTTACTTCCTCTTCAAGCTCGCGGATCGAATGACCGAAGCGAAAGGTATTCCCCGCGATTGTGTACATGCGAGAGACCTCTTCTACAAATCCATGAGCTTGAGCTACAGCGGTTCCGGAGCAAATCTCGGATACATTTACGATAAGGGATGCGGGTCGATTCTCCGCGATGACAAACTGGCATTCCAAATCTATCTCGCCTGTGCAAAGGCAGGAGACGGCATGTGTCAAAACAACGTAGGCGCCATGCTGAAGCATGGCCGTGGTGGCGGCGGCCAGCCGGACTATGTGAGGGCATACAGCTGGTTCGTTGTTGCGGCAGCCAATGGCGAGGAACTCGCCCGAAAGAACCTCGAAAACTACCACGACTTGTTCCCGAGCGAGACCCGCCAACAGGGACTGGATCACGTCAAGGAAGTCATGGAGATGATCCATTCAGGATATGTCGACATGCAGGCGTTCGAACGCGGCGACACGACCTACTGACCTTGCTCAGCCGACGTTGAGGTTCGATCACATTCAACCCGTTTCCGGGCAGCCAGCGGTCGCCGCTATTTCGCAGCAATCACAGAGATCTCCACTAAATGGCCTCGCCGTACATTAGCTGCTAAAAGGCCTGGGCCTGCAAAATGGGTAACGGACCGCCTCATTATCCTTAAGCAACCGCACGGTCAGCAATCGATGAAGGTTGCGGCTGTGAACACTAGCCGCACCGAAAACTACGACCGCCGAAGATCCCCATCCTAAGGTTGTAGTCCATTAATCGGCGCGTGACGGGCGCGACGAAGATGGAAACAACCATCACTGCTATCGGAATTGCGACCGCAAGAATTCCGATCAAGTAGGAGCGACCCTGTAGTAGTCGCAAGTTGACGCCACACACGGGGCAAACAATGGCGACCGGGGAAATAATCGTGTTACGCGACTTCGGTGCGGCTCGCCAAAGTTCCGCCAGATCAGTGAGCGAATAGCAGTTCGGGCAGCGCGGCGGATCTAGAAATGACATTCGTCTAATGGCCCGCGCCTGCACTCGCCGATTCTAATTCGGTGCTCGGAAAAGAAATGCTGGATCAAGGACTTTCTCAACCCACGATGTCGGAGTCGGCCTTCGCCGCATAGTGTTTATAACTCCATTCGTTTGCGATCCACGTGAAAAGCCCACAAAGGAAGCCCATGCAAAGCCAAATAGGGATATTGAATCCGAGGATGAAAAGGAAGTAGCTTGGGCGGTGCGCAATTTGCATACCTGCGAAAACTCCGCACATCGTCAGGCCCCATTGCAATACGCCGAAGCGCCAGACAAAAGTCCATTTGCCTTTCAATCTGGCTTCCGCCCACTTCGACGCTCGTTCAGGTTTCAACGAATCCACTCCGCTTGATCACAGCTTCCTCGCAAGCGATCGATAGCTTCAGTCCAGTCAACTCGTTCTCGAATCGAGCGCGAAAGGTGGCTAACCCGAACGTCGGCTCTTGAAGTCGCCCTACTCATACACAAACCCTCCTTGGCGTTTCTAATCTGCGAATCTACCCTGATTGGTGATGCGCAACCATCATCTGACAGATTTCACTTGGACCATAAGAACATTCAGCACACCGTGCCGTATGCCACCGATCCGGCCCGGTTCGAGAGGCTTGAAGCCGCTACCGTCATGACCTTGGCCTTCGGAAATTCCCCTCAAAGCAGGTATTGACCCTTGCCACGACTTTCGCAAAGATTTCCTTTTTCTTTTTTCGTCTGTTCAAAGTTTACGTTTTCGACCGCGCGGCGAATGCCTCAAGTTCCTTTGACCGACCACCGGTCCAGGCGCAGACTTGCGGAGCGTTGACAAGGATGTTATCTCTTGCTGCAAGAAGCTCGGGCAGGTCACGAGTACCTACGCGGAGGCCATTTTGCCGCTGGACGAGGAGACGGCGCAGGTATGGGGTAGGTTGCGGGTGCCGAATCCTGAGAATCCGTTGGATAAGCAGATCGCGGCCACCGCGCTCATTCACGATTTAGTGGTCGTGACACTAAACACGGATCATTACACGACAACCCGGGTGCGTCTGCGTAATCCGTTTGTGTGATTTGACACAGGCTCGAACGAGCGCATCGAGTCCGCGCGTGCCGGCGATCGCTTGATCGGTAGCAGCGCGAGATAACCGGCTATAAATCGGCGTAGCTCCTGGGATTCCGTCCATACGGGTAATTCGAGCTGCTCAAAGCGGCTCGCAATCTGAGGGTCAGCCCTGATGACATGGAGCGCCTCGTGGGTGCCCGCCGCCACCATGGAGATGCGTAGCTTATTGGCCAAGAATTTGATCCACTCACCGGTATCTGCGGTTTATGCGCAATCCTCATTACTTAAGTTTGCGGAACTTCAAGATGAACTGATCGGTATGTCCGCGAATCGTCTGTTCGAACACTTTGGCTGTGCGGGGGTCCGCCGGATTGGCGAGAATCGAACTCTCGGAGTCGAACTTGAACCCCGCGGCTTCGACCTCGCGGCGCACGGTCGAGGACTCGATGCGATGCAAGGTTTCGGTCACATTTGCGGGAGCACCCAGAGCGGCGGAATGAT
>Ga0302320_10018013_pt1 | contig 14279 bp, 17 predicted proteins | sample Bog_T0_3_FD_202130 | JGI IMG/M metagenome (GOLD analysis project Ga0302320, IMG submission 202130) | Peat permafrost microbial communities from Stordalen Mire near Abisko, Sweden - Bog_T0_3 | ecosystem: Environmental > Terrestrial > Soil > Wetlands > Peat | place: Sweden: Abisko, Stordalen Mire...
TATTTCATTACCTAATAGAAAGTCATTTTTTTCCTAATTGTGGATTTTTTTATTAATTATAATATTTTTGCACAAAAACAAGAAAAATAAATTGGAATTTTAAGGTTTTATCAAAAAAATTTATTTTTTTTTGTTGTTTAAAAGTTCAATAAGATTTTTAATTTATTTATTTCGCATTTGAAATTTGAATTTTTTTTTAATTAAAATTGTTTTCATTTTTGAATGTAAATTTATAAAACAAAATCGTTTAAACATTTTTAATTAAAAATAAATTTTTCTGTTGATTCAAACGACCATTAAAAAAATTTATCCTATGGAACAAATGCAAATCCTCTTTTTTTCAGATCCGAACTTTAATCGCAAGAAAACCCGAACCTTGAAAAACCTCAGAGTAATCCATTTTTCTTAAACTAATCCATCCATAAAACTTTCATTCCCACTTCGAAGAAGCATAATTCCTCCGATATAATGTCTTTTACAGATGAGAAAATTCATAGTTCCTCTGCCAATGAGCATATGCTGAAACGAAATCAGAACATTTCATTTTCGCTGAAAGAAATAAACATGCCAAATTCAGAGGAATTTATCATTGATTTTCCCCTCCAAATGAAAAATAAATACGAAAAAGTAAAAAAAAACAACATGCCACTTCAAATGTCCAATAAAACCTCGGATCCTGAGAATAATATGAATATAAATGAGAAAAATTGTAAAAAATGGAAATTTATGTTATTTTGAGAAAACCATTCTAAATAGTTTTGTTAATTCAAGACCCCAGTTCCCCAGACACCTTTCATTCGAAGAAATATAAAGAGAAGCCAAAGGAAGAAGAAATCACAACTGAAAGATATTATCAAGCGAAAAAACCGTCGAATGAAGAAATCATAAATAAAATCGAACGATTAAGCAAGAAAATCAAGTTCAAGAAAAAAACATACGAAAATCTTAAACGAGAATTCGATTATTTCAACTGCGCCCTTCTTCAAAATAAGTTCGATAATTTTTTGATATCATGGCAATTTTTTTTAATAAAGGAGCAATGAATTGACACTCCAAACCCAAATGGAGGCTCTTGAAAAGAAGTTGGAATCTATCAATTTCATTATTAAGATAACATATTTTAACTATGAGGAAATTTTTCATTTATTGTTTAAAATAAGAACGGGAAGCGAATTTAAGCCAAAAAGAGGAAATTTTCGAGGAGTTGGCATTTCGCAAAAGGGAATTGTTCGAATTTCAAGATAATCTAAAGTAGTAAAAAATTAGCTTAATGTTTTTATTGTTTTTAAAAAAGCCAACAAGAAGTAATGAATTCAAAGGAAATTTTCATTTGCGATCAAGATTATGAAAACCAATTGAACCTGATAAAAGTTGAAAAAGATGAAAATTATAAGGCTATGCAACAAATCAAAGCCAATTTGCGAGAATTAAATGAAACAAAATCTATGTTAATCGAGGAAATCACAGGCAAAATGATGCAAAGAGCTGATTTACTAAGTCAAATCGAATATTTAGGGCTGAAGCAAGCCCAGATGAAGACCAGTAAATCGAAGGACATTGAATTTTTTTTCGAGGAGAAGGAATTAAAGGAAAAAATGAAGATTTTGGAAAGGGAAAATAATGATATGGAAGCCGAGTTATTTCTTCAAGCCTCAGAAATAAAGAAGATTGAAGCCAAATTAAAGACGATTTATGAACGGAAGAAATATGTGAAATTGGAAATTGATTTGAAAAATAATGAAAAAACCAAAAAGTTCATGGTTTTAATCAAGGAAAAGGATTCCATTGAGGCAATAATTGAAGGGAAATTAAAGGAAATCGAAGCTGGGGAGGTCTTTGCAATTTTAGTGAATACTTCAAAGATTTTGCTTGAAAATCTGGATGAGTTTAATGAACAACAAATAAAAGATTTATTGTCTTATGAGAAACTTCTTGACGATTTGCAGAGATTTTTCGAGGAAAAGACTATTGAGAAGGATTTGCAGGAAAACCCGAAAGAAGAGATCAGGAATTATTATAACTTATTGATGAATTATGCGATTTTCCGTAAATTATTCGAAATAAATTCATTTAAAAGCATGATTTTTGTTAGATTTGGGGAAAAACAATGAAATTTTGCAGATGATTGGACAATATAAGGAGCTTGAGGCTCAGAATTTGACTATAACTAAATTATTGGAGGCGAAAATCAAGGTTAGGCTAAGTTTAGAAAGCGAAAAGGAAGAAAAATTGAAATACCTTTATTTTTTGCAAAATAAATTAAATGAAACAAGGAATCTTTTTGATTCGTTTATGAATTCTCTTGCCAAAACGCTATTTGAGAAGGAATTTAAGAATAAATATGAGAATTTCATGGCTCTTCAGAAAGTTTATGGTGCCAGAGTAAAAAATTTTATTAAACATTTTTCAAAATTTTTAAATTAATTCTTAAAAAGTCTTTAAAAATCCAAAAAGACATCCTTTATCAACACATTTTAGATAAACTAAAGATCAGCTTCAAAGTAAATTTTGAATAAAAATTTTAACTTTAATAAATCATAACAAAATAAACAAAGTTAATTTATTTTTAAATAAAGATTAAATTAGAAGAAATTAAACAAGTTGATGATGAAATATCGCATTTAAGGGAAAATGTCCAATTAAATTTGGTTTATGTTGATGAAGAACTCATCAAAGTCATTGGGCACTCTACAGAAAAGAGCCTTAAAACCTTAGAAGAAAACCTTGAATATTTAAGATTTTGCCGAGTGCAAATTTTACAAAAGGAAAACCAAGTGATGATTCAAGTGAAAATTCTACAGAAAGATCAAAATTTATTATCATTCAACCCTAAAAAAAAGGTTAAATTTCTTATTTTTCCTTTACAATTTTTTATTTATTGTAAAATTTTTCTTTATTATTAAATTGATCACTTTAATTCTATTTTAGTGCAATTTTTCTTTTTTTTATTTTTCTTTTGATTCTAATTCATATTTATTAAATTTTTTATTTCGTTATTTACATTGAAATTAAAATTATTTCCTTCTATTCAAAATTAATTTTTGTTAATTAAATTATTTTAAAAAGATCGCTGGAATGTTGGAAAATTTAACTTTCGCTATAAATGATCCGATTGAGAAGAAAAAATATGAAGTGAAAATTTTAGAAGACCTTATTTTAAGCAGAGAAGATGAAATCATCGATTTGATTGAAGAAGTGTTCTCATTTAATTTAATCCCCACTAATGAATAATTCTTAAAAGAGAGATCAAGTTGAGAAGGATTTATTCATTTTAAAGCAATCATGTGAATCTTTTTCCATGAAGATCAAATATCAAAGCCAAGACCTCGAAAAAATGAGGAATATCAAAGAAATTTCAAATTTTTTACTAAGAGAAATCACAGTTTATGAGAATAAAATGAAAATGCTTGAATATGAGAACGGATTTTCTCCTCAAAAAAGTGACGATGATAATGATGAAAATAAAAACAATGAGCTAAATAATGAAGAGGAAGCTCAGGAATTATCAAATGAAATGAAAAACGAGTTAAGAAAAAATACTAATACATAAAAAACTTTAATTTTGAATAAAAATCAAGATTATATGGAAGCAATGTTATAGAAATCCAAGGAAAAAGTCCTTTTAAAGCAAGAACCCAAAGAAAGGAAGTGTTAAATGAAACTCTTTTTTTAGGTAAAAAATGAAATTTATTTAAAAAAAAATTAACAATATATTGGACAGATACTGACAAAAACACTACCAAATTGATCCAAATGCAAATTTGTCCTGTTTTTAGATCGAGAAAATTTTGTTATGTGCATCAGAAATTTTACAAATTTGAAAACCAAGAAAAAATTAACACTTTACAACTAAACAACTTCGAAAAAGTTTTTATCCAATCAATTTTATTAAAAGAATGTTTTTTTTTTGCCTTAGATCAAGCCGTTATTGGAAGGGGTGAGGATTTATAAAAAATTCTCGAATTCATTGAAAATACATCAAAAATTACCAGAAGACAAAAACATTGATTTTGAAAACCCTCAGAAACATGGTTTTGGGAAAAGAATTATGTTCCTTTCAAATAATCTTGATAAACTCGATTTCTTAAAAACTGAAGATCATACCAATAAAATTGAAGGCAGTCTCTTAGTCACACAAATTTTGGGGATTTTTGTGCCTTTGGAAACACAAAAATTAATAAAAACAAACCAAAATAATATCAAATATAATGAAAATTCACAGGAAGTTTTTGCCCCAACTGAAGAAATAAATTATAAAGGCACATTAAAATCTAAATATCAGATATTCTTGATCCTGCAAAAAAACGAAAGATTGGAAATCATTAGTGATAATTTGAGAATTGCAGAAGGGTTGATAAAGGCTTTGACTGAATTATTGAATAATAAAAAAATGTTTAAAATTAAGAACAAACTTCAATGTTTTTGTATTGTTGAAAATATATAAAAATAAGTCACTTATGTTTTTTCATGGAAACACAAAATATATACTTAAAAAAAAAAAACATTAAACAATTGGAAGTCATTCGTCAAACCAAATATGGAAGAAATCTGATGTTTGGTCGTTTGGATGAACAGTTTTAGAAATGATCATGGGGAATCTCCCTTGGTCGAATTATTTAGAAATGATCATGGGGAATCTCCCTTGGTCGAATTATAAAATTTGATAATCCCATTGCCACGATTATAAAAATTGGAGTTTCAGTAGAAATTCCAGAGATTCCGAAGATATATCCAAAGAGTTAAACGGATTGTTAAGCTTTGTCTGGTGAGGAGAGAGATCGAGCTTTTCTGGAAGACTTAAAGAAACATCCATTCTTGAATAGATTTTTGATATTTTAAATAAATATTTTTTTTAACAAATATTTTTTTATATGGGTTCAAAATTCTAGATTTTTTTTTTCAGGAGTTTTCTGTTTTTATTTGACAAAAATTTTATATTAATAATCATCTTCCAAATTTGGAAAAAGTTGTGTTTCATCGTGTTCTTCATCCAAGCAATCATATAATTCTTTATGATCTTTTTCAAAATCCATGTGTTTCGAAACATATTCTTGCTCAATAATTGAAATTCTAAAACTAATTTCTTGTAGGGGAGTTTTCTTTACTGCAATCATCACAAAATTCAATTGCAATATAAAAAATTTTTTCAGAATCTGTTGCCCAAGTAAAACTAATTCTTTTTTTGGTTTTTCGATTAATTCTAGAATATTTACTGAGTTTTTGAGCACAAATTCCTTGTAGTCTTGTAATTTTTTTAAAAAGATTTCACAACCAGGCTTGTTAAAAATTCCCTTGTCCAATATCTGAAGAATGATTTCATAAGTTAAAATAAATTTCAAAGTTTTTGTTCTAATTAGTTTTGGACTGCACCCCAACCGAATTTCAAAGGAATTTGGTGAGTCTCCTGTAATTGCTAGGTGAATTTTATGATGTAGACCAACACCAGAAGATTTTCCTATCGTCCAAATATAATTTTTATACTTTTCATAGAAATCTTTAAACAATATTTGTGATGGATAGGGAAGGGATAAAGAAGCACAGCCGGAGTCAATCATAACTTTAGGATATTTGATGCCATCAAAAAAATTATCTTCCGAAGGAATCATAAATTTGGAGTTTTTGTTGAGGAAAGCATAAAACATTATAGAATCGGATAATCGGGTTTCCTTTTCATTGACTCTATCCATTTTTCTTTTGAAATGATTTGTAATTTCTTTAAAAATCTTTCTATTTTTTTCACTAAAAAATTAATATTTATAATTATCTCCAGAGCTTTGATAATCTCACTCTATCAGAATCTGATCAAAAGAAAAAATTCCATCCTCGTCCTTTGCTAATGTTACCTCTCCGATTTGAAGACACTTGCGAGAATTAATTTCAGATAATATTTGACCTTTCGATGGTTTCCCTTATCCTCAAGGCAGATATTATTGTTCAATTGGAGACAATAACACCATTGGATGAGCAGATATATTTTGCATAGGTAAGGAAGTAAAAAATTTGGGTGTTTATTTAGATTTGTAGATTGGGTGAAGACAGATCCTCAACCTGTGGATGGAGATTGGAATGTCAGTGGATGCCATCAGACAAGAGGAGAAGGTGGTTTGAAATATTGCATGAAGAAATTGCAGGCGGCGAAACATCGAGAACACATTGTTCTTTATAGTGAAGGCAATGTGAAGAGATTAACTGGTCACCATGAGACTTCCTTCATTGACAAATTCAACTTTGGAGAAGGAAGCAGAGCTTGCAGCTGCAGAATTCCAATTCCAACTCATAACAATGGAAAGGAATACTTTGAGGATGACCTGCTTCTAACATTGATCCTTATTTGTGCAGTCATCATTGACACCATTTGCTTGAACTCCAAGTGCTGTGATGAGCTGGTTCGAACTCCATTGAGAATAATTTCTAAAAGGGAATGCTTTGGAGAAGCTCAAATCAAATCAAAAACAACAGTTTCAAGAACGTAACTCTGCTTTTCGCGGACATCGTGAACTCCACGAAGTATTCCTCCAGTGTGACTCCCAACGACCTGGTGAACATGTTTCGTGAGCTTTTTACATTTTTAAAGAATTCGACAATTTTTCCCAGAAACATCAAGTTTATAAGGTTGATACGATTGGGGACTGCAGATGATGATGGGTTTCTTGAACGAGATGGTGCGGAAACCGGTGCGGAACTAGAACCATCAGAGCCATCAAGAAGATCTCTTCCAAGAACTTGACATGATAATCGGTTTTGCATACCATAAGAGGAAGACATTGATTTTGAACCCTCAAAAACATGGTTTTGGGAAAAGAATTATGTTCCTTTCAAATAATCTGAATAAATTCGATTTCTTAAAAGCTGAAGATCATGCCAATAAAATTGAAGGCATTTAGTCACACAAATTTTGGGGATTTTTGTGCCTTTGGAAACACAAAAATTAATAAAAACAAACCAAAATAATGTGAAATATAATGAAAATTCACAGGAAATTTTTGGTCCTACTGAAGAATTAAATTATAAAGGCACATTAAAATCTAAATATCAGATATTCTTGATCCTGCAAAAAAACGAAAGATTGGAAATCATTAGTGATAATTTGAGAATTGCAGAAGGGTTGATAAAGGCTTTGACTAAAAAATGTTTAAAATTAAGAACAAACTTCAATGTTTTTGTATTGTTGAAAATATATAAAATAAGTCAATTATGTTTTTTCATGAAAACAAAGATTTTATTTCAAAATATATACTTTAACAAAAAAAAATCAAAAAACATTAAACAATTGATAATCCTGTTTCATATTTATTGAAGTTTTTTATAATTTACATTTTTAAAATTTTTTCTTAAGGAAATGTTTTCATTTTTGATCTAAATCAAATTGCAAATTATATTTTTTCAAAAAAAGAAAGACATTTAAATTAGGCACTTATTCCAGAGTCAATGGAGTTATTTTTTTTTTAATTAAATAATTAATTAAAGCTTTCCTTGATTCTCTCTCACATTTTCTTCATTATTCAGCAGTCCAGTTTCATTCCTAACCTCTAACTTTGCCTTTTCAGCCTTTTTATTTTTAATAATCCGATAGGTTGTCAAAGCAAATATCAACACAAAAACTATAGGGAAAATTATAATAAAAGAAAGGATTAACTTTGTGAGATGTGAGCATTCTTCTCCCGTGCTATATGCATAACAAATACCAAAATACACTGCAAATGTTCCAATTAGCAAAACCAATTTAGTGATTCCTCTCATCATTTTCCATTTTTTGACCGCATTGAGTTCATTTTTCTTCTCCATTCTATCGATTTGTATCATGCAGAATGGAATTGCAATGCAACTGATTGCTGTATTGATGATGCTGTAGATCCAATATACATAGGCCCATTTATAACTTTCACTGGAGGTGGTGCATGGATCATAGTTGCTGTGGTCAACAAGGACTCCTGCATAGGAAACGATGTTTGGAATTCCAAAAGCAAGGGACATTTTAACTTCTTTGGAGATTTGCTGGCGCAAAGTGGGTTTTTTTTCTGATTGCCTATTTCCCATTAAATTTTAGATTTGAAGGAAAATTTAGAAATTTGATTTAGAAAAGTTTTTGATTTTAGATGAAAATATCGAAAAGAAAAAAATTTCAATCGATGTATGAATTTTTTATTTGAAAATTGTAATTTTACTTTTATTTTGTATGAAAAACTTCTAAAAAAAAAATTGTAATTTTAATTTTTTTGTTTCATATTTTCAAGAAAAAAAATTAACAAAAGAATTCTTAATTCGGGTTAAAAAACAACGGTTGATCATTAAACTCCGGCAAAGAATGAAATTTATTTCCCTTATTTTCCTCTTTTTTTTCCTCATGTCCATCTTCCGGGTTATTATGTTGATCGATCCTTTTCAATATTTCATCCATTTTCTGGCAAGATTCGATAATATTCTTATTTTTCTCTATTTCTGCCTGATTTAACAAAAAGTCTTCTTGAACTTCCGCAAGATCAAATCCATCATTTTCATTTTTAAAGCTCACAACATTTTCATTCATTTTCTTTCTTGCCATCGTGTTTTGAATTGCTTTCTCATTGTCCGAATTGGTCCTTTCATTCGCCTGTGGGTTCGGGTCATCATTCGCCCATTTTATCGTTATGATCTCGTTATTATCCAATGGTTCACTGTTCATAGCCTCCTTAGCGAATTCTGCCATGCAACGATGCGCATATCTTATAAATGCCACCCCTTTGCCATTTAAGAGATTAATATCTTCGATGTCCCCCCAAAGACCAAAATGTCTGAACAAGATTTCATACATTTCCGCGTTATTGTCCTGAGTGCCCTGAAGGATTTTGAAGTCACTTACATACAATGTCCGTGATTCCTTCAAAAAAGAACCGATTCCCGCCATATCTTCCCTATGATTCGCAAACCTTGCCCTCCCGAAAATATCTTTACTCTGATCAATGCTGGTGCATTCGTCATAAGTGGGAATTCGATGGTAATATTTACAGTTGGCACCCTCACAACAACACCCTCGAGAGAAATGTATGCAGAAATAACTGGAGAATTTCTCACTATGATCAGCCTTTGTGTATCCACTATCCAACTCAGGATCACATCGAGTCAAGGCCTGTTCACGGTCCTTGAATTTATTATCAGTCAGGTATTTATCATACCAAATGTTATACTCCTCATCACCTGAAAACTTTTTAAATCTTAAAAAAGAAAAAAATTTAAACCTTGCTTATATGCGAATTGAGTCGCCAAGGATTGTTCCACTTGTTTCCTTGCTGGTCTTGATAAATAATTTTGACGGACTTTTTTTTCCTGCTTTATTTTCGGATTCTCGAGCACCTGCTTTGGAACGTGAGTTTTTGAGGCTTGTTTGGAAAGTTCTGCCTCTTTTTCGAACTTCACCTGATAAAACGATTCCACCTTTAGTTGGATCTCCTCTGGCAGCTCCCAAACACTAGTGTTGGCCAACGGGTTAAAATAAAAGGAACGCTTCCAGGTCTCATCGAAGTGAACCTGCCAGGGCTGGATTAAATTATAATATTCGGAATAGTCCATGGATTTGAAAATTTGAAGTAGGTTTATGTGTTTTTTTGCAGAAATTTTAAAAAGAAATCATTTTTTTCTTTAAAACATCTAATTTTTTATTTGGAAAAAAGGTTTGAATTTTCTGGAGAATGTTAATGTGTATGTGCCTATTGAGGCCAAATGCTTTGTTTATAAAAGAAATAGAAAAAAAAATGATTTTTTCTTTTAAATGACAAAAATAGAAGGTGCTAGTAATTTTATTTTCTGTTTTTTTAATACTTTTTATATTTTAAAGAAAAGGAATCTCCCATATATTTTAATTTTTTAGTAAAAGACTTAATAAAAATGGGAATACAACAAACTCATAAAAAATCTAATGATTTAAAAAAAATAAATCTCAAAAGGATTTTGAAATAATCTTCGAAAAAAACTTATGAGCGAAAAAAATTAAATTTCAATTCCAAAAAAAAACCTAAATTCAGTTCACAAAATTTAACATTTTGCTTTCCAAAATCATGATGAATTTCGAAGAACCAAACAAAAGTGAGGAAAGCAATGCTAACCAAGTCAAAAAGCCCAAGCCCCCAATTAATAACAAAATTATGGTTCATTCCTTTGGTGACCCCAAGAAAAAGTCTCCTCATTTCCTCTTCAGATTTCCAAAACCCTCCAATTTTTACCTCAACTCAATGAAAATCGATGTGGAAACTTTGACGTTTTCAAAATCTATTCAGTCCTCTGGACAATTTCTTCTGATTTCCAGACATCAGGAAGTTTTCCTCATGAATTCCTTGAAGAAAAAACCTGTGAAAATAGGAGAAACTCATCTCAGATCTCGAATTTTAAGTCTCGAACTGATAAATTCGAATCTTTTGCTTTTAGGCCATTTGAATGGTTTCCTTTCGATATACGAAACGAATCCCACACTTTCCTATTTAAAACTGAAAAAAACTCTGATAATTTATAAAACTTTTCCATTGAGTTCGATAATTTATAATGCTAAAAGCCAAATGATTTTGATATCCTCATTAGAAACGAACAAGGTCCTTCTATTTGAATATTCAAATGATTCCAAAACGATTGAAATGAATTTTTTAATTAGACGAACTGATATGGGATTATATAGATCAGCGACTTTTTTTAACAACCCCTTGGAAAAATGTCCAGATATTATAATTTCATCCACATTACCAAAACTGCATATTTTTAATCCTGATAAAAGAGAAAGTCATGAATATATCCGAACAAAAGAGCCAATCGTTGCTTTACAAACTAACCATGATAATCTGATAATAGGCTGCTCATTGAAAAACAACGTATATTTTTGGGATTTTGAAAAAAAAGAACTGATTTTTCATATTGACGGAGAGGAAAAGGAGTCTAATAGGTTATATGACCTACAAATTTTGAATTTTGGCAATGAGGGACTTTGGATGAAGATGTTGATATATGAGAATTTTTCATCGATACAAATGGAAATCTGGGAGTATGAAAAAAAGCTAAAAACTTTAACTTTGCCACAAAATGTATTAACCAACGGTAAAATCGCGATAAATAACAAGGAAATCCTTCAGATTTTCTATATAAATTATCAAGACACGAAGCAAAATAACGCGAATACAGGCCAATATATCGTTACTGCGGGAGATGATTTTATGATCCGCATCTATGATATGCAGGATCTGACAATGATTCGAACATGGCAGGCCAGTCATTTACCCATAACAGCTATTGTTGTGATAAAATCGGAAGTCGGATTATTATTAGCTTCGGCTTCGTATAATAATATCATTCAAATTTGGAATTTTTTTCAAGGAGATATCCCGATTCAATCGCTAGGCTCACATACTTTGGATGTAAATTGTCTTCTTTTTATTGAGAAAGATGAGAAAATTGAGAATACTGAGAATTATCTCATTAGTGGGTCTGCTGATAAAACGGTGATTTTATGGGTCTATGATCAAAATTACCTATTCAAGAAATTAGCACAAGCCAAAGCTTGTGACACAAGTGTTATTTCATTAGAATATTTGAAAATTAATGAGAAGGAACAGCTTTTAGCCGTGGGGTCTAGGGATAAAAACATCAAGTTGTTTTCATTGCCGAAACTGGGTTTTATACGAGATCTGATAGGACACAAGGATTCAGTGAAAAGTCTTCTAAGTTTTGCTCGACCCAAAGAATTTTTCGATCTTTTTTATAATGAAAAGTTAATCGCCACCTTCCAAAATCAAAACATTTATATGAACGCCAACGAGATTATCAAAGGCAGTGAGACCCCTTTTCTTCATAGTAATTCCTTCACTAATTCCTTCCTAAATCCAGATAGTGAGTTGTTTTTAATTTCAGGCTCCATGGACAAAACCATTAAAATATGGGATATCATGAATGGGGCTTGTTTATATACGGTTCATGGTCATGAAGGATATATAAATGCATTGATTTGGTTGAATGATGGAGAACGATTAGGTAATAGAATGGCTAGTGCCTCACAAGATGGTAGCATAAAAATTTGGGATATGGTGAATTTGGTTTGCTTAGAGACATTTCATGTGGATTTTCCTAGGTTTAGCTCTGGTTTGTGCTATTTAAAAGAAGAAAGTTTGTTGATTTATACAAATTATAAAGGAGAAATAAAGTTTCAAAGGGTGTTTCAAGATATTCGGATGGAAGGCGGGATGCAAAATTTGATGATCATGAGAAATGGATGTGTGGATATTTTGGAGGAAATGGACAAAAAAGAGAAAAAATGTAGGATATTTTAGAAGATGATAAGTTTTTTTTCATATTTAATATAATTTTAGTTTTTGTTTGTATATTTGAGAAAAAAAAGATCATTTTGAGTATTTTGAGTTTAAAAAAAAAAAAAAAAAACCTGACACAGTTTCATTTTTTTTTATGAGTTGTTTTAAAAATAAAAATAAGCAAGTTTTTTAAACTTTAATAATATTATATTCTGTTAAAAAGCATCTCAGCTTCGTAATTTTTAGATTTGTTGGTTTTTCGAAATTTATCAAGTTTCAAAAATTCGAAATATAATAAATAATATCTGCTTGTAAATTAAACCCTAACCAACAAATTCCATGGAAATCGAAGGGTATTTAAAAAAATGGACCAATTTCGTCTCCGGCTGGCAATCGCGTTATTTTATGTTAAAAGATGGCATCCTTTACTATTGCAACAAGAAAAACTCCCCAATCAAAGGCACTATTCATATGAAAATCTGCAAAATTGAGATTTTTCCCAATGAACCTCTCAAAATCAATGTAAATTCTGGGACAAAAGCCTTACATTTGAAGACAGAATCAGTTAGTGAGAAGCTCAAATGGCTCAATGCTTTGAAAGCTTCAAAAGAAGAAATTCAACAATATGATACAAGTTATACGAAGATCAAAACATCAAACATCAAACCTGATTTGTTACAAAAGTTCATTGATAAGTCAACCAAACAATTAAAGGAACAAGAGGATTTTGAAAATAAAGAAAATTATATGAAAATGATCAACAAGACCATCAGCGATATTTGGGAACAACAGGTCAAATTAGATTCAGCTTTGAATTTTTTAGCGCTGAAATTCGACTCGAAAAAACATGCCAAAATCATTGATATTATAGAAAAAACCTCAAATGAAGGGGCTGAACTTATTGTACAATTTTTTTCCTTCTTCTTTAATTTTTCCGTGTTTTTTTTTCTATTTTTTTCCCAAAAAATAATTTTTTTTGAAAAATTTAGCTTTTTTTTCAAAATTTATTCTTTGTTTTTATTTTTCAAAGGAATTTTGTATTTTGGAAAGAATTTTTCCTTTATATTAAACTTTTATTGAAATTTGATTCTGTTTTTTTAGAAAAGAGTGACCTATTGTGTGAATATCATCGAAAATGAAAAGCGAAGAATTTCCAAAATCGGCAAAGAAGTTGAGGAAATCATTTGCTCAGAAAAAAGCACGGGTCTTTCTGAAAAAATGCTCAACAAATTGCGCGACATCACCAATTTGAAAAATTGTGAATATGCTCAAGAAAAATCAGATTCCGAAATTAACCCAGTTGAAGAGACCATCAATGACATCATTTTTCCTGATGAAGGAAATAAAGAGTTTTTCACTGTTGAAAACAAAGAATTATCATCTGCGGAGCTCAATAATAAGGAAGTGGATGAGATGTTTAAAAGAGCTTCAGTCATTTGTGATGAAGAAAAGAAGTATGAGGAAAAAAAAGATGATATAATGTTAGAAAGTAAAGAAGATGTTAAAGAAAAAGAGGGGATTAATAAGGAGATCACAAAAATTGAGAGAAATCCAGATAAAAGTGAGGCATTGCCATTAGAAAAAAGTAATTTAAATGAGGAAGAGAGTAAAGTGGTTGAAATGCCGTCGATTGATAATTTCATTCCAATCAACATTTCCAAGAGTTTGGAGGAAATTCTGCTTTTCTTAAAGGAGACTTGCCCAATAAAATTTGTAGTGTTTTGTATATTCAAGTTTTGAATTTTTTTTTTCTTATAGAGGTTGGTTACAACAAATCCAGCGTACAAAAACTTAATCATACCCTCCGAAGCAGTTCGCCAGAGATTGCCTTTTTTCCGTAATGCAAATGAAAAATTCAACATCTGGTCAATTATCAAAGATTCATTAGGCAAGGATCTAAGCAAAATCGCAGTGCCAGGTCTCCTAATAATAAAATTTGTTTTTTTTATTTTTTTTCTAATAAAAAGGCATAATCTGCATTTTTTTTTATTTAAAGGGAGGGGGGGGGGGGTGTAGTAA
>Ga0302320_10018014_pt1 | contig 14277 bp, 17 predicted proteins | sample Bog_T0_3_FD_202130 | JGI IMG/M metagenome (GOLD analysis project Ga0302320, IMG submission 202130) | Peat permafrost microbial communities from Stordalen Mire near Abisko, Sweden - Bog_T0_3 | ecosystem: Environmental > Terrestrial > Soil > Wetlands > Peat | place: Sweden: Abisko, Stordalen Mire...
GGCTGAAGCGTGGCCGAGGGCTTTGTCGCGTCCGGCGTCGCGTCCTCGGACGCGGTCCGAATGGGCGCAATGGGGCTCGTCGCCGTCGGGCCGAGCGCCGGGCCTGCGGCCTCGGCGAGGGGGTCCGCGGCGGGGGCTAGCGGGTTCGCGGCTTGGACAAGAGAGTAGGACTCGCCGGCAGGGATGGCTTTGGCGAGCTTGCGCCTCACGGTCCGCGGCGGGCTAGCGGCCGGAGAGGATTCGGCCGCCCGCGGCTCGCCCGCCGGCGGGCGCGAGTCCTCCGGCGCCGGGCGGTAGAGCGGAAAGGCGGGCGCTTCTCCCGCCCCGATCGGCGAGGCGACGCTGGCGAGATAGGAGCGCTGGCGCATCTCAAGCCGCCCGCGCGCTGGCGCCGCGGATGCGCTCGGCATAGGCGCGCCGGCGCGACTGGGGCAAAGCGAGGATTTCCGCCTCGGACCAATGATAGGCCCGTGCGATGAGATCGATCTCGTCATGCGCGGCGGAGGCGGCGCGCCGCCATTCGCCGACCACCAGACCGGCGACATGGAAGGCGACGGGGACATCGCCTTTGCAGGCCGGGCAGGCCGCGGGCAGGCTACGAGAGACCAATGGCGCCATCTCGGCCATTGCCCGCTCGGCGCGCGTCCGCTGCGGCAACTTGCGAGCCGATGGGTCCAAACACAGCTCGGCGAGCCTCTCCATCGGCCGCGGCGTGCTTAAAACCGCAATTTGATCGCCTGCGGTCGGCAATCGAAACTGGATCGCTCCCAGGCGCAGCCAGCCCGGCCGCTCCTCATCCGCTTCGACCCCAGCGACCTGCCGCGGCGTCGCCGCCTCGAGACAATCCTCGACCCGAAATTCGATCTCCGCCTTCGCCGCGCAATGCGGACAGACGAAGCCGAGCGCCATCTTGCGGCCGAAGCGCTCGGCGCGCATCTGCATCAACAGCCATTCGAAATCCGTGACGACGAGCTTGTGCGCATCGATTGCGCCTTGGCTCAGCGCCTCGATCAGGGCCAAGGCGATCTCCGTTGCATCGCCGGTCGCTTCGACGAGCCTGAGGTCGTCGACGCCATCGGGCCGCTTCAGAGCCACGCGCGCGCCACTGACGGGAAGGGCGAACATGGCTCATAATTCTTTCGGCTCAGGAATGACGACCTGCTCCCAGCCCTCATTCTCCAACTTGATATGCTCGATCGCGACCGCATTGGCGCCGGCGTCGAGATCCGGTAACGCCTGATATTCCGACACCCAGGCGCGATGGACGAGAAAGCGCCACACCGGCTGCCCCTCCTCGTTGAGCAGATCGATGCGCACCTCCTGCCGCAATTTCGCGAGCGAGGTGCTGGGCGAGCCGTGATCGAGCACCTGGGCGGCGTTCGCCCAATTGGCGAAATCCAAATCCTCGGTGACGCCGCGCTCCAGCGTGATCGGCTCATATTTGGTGCGGCCGAGACCTTTCAGGATGATCGGATTGCCGCCTTCCTTATATTCGATGGGATCGGAAGAGCGCTTCATCGCCGACACTTTGCTGACGGCGGCGACCGCCGAAGTCGACGTGCCGAAATAGACCAGAAAGCGATAGGTCTTGTAAGGATCGTAACGTGTGACATTGACCGTGAACGGCTTGCCCATGGGCTATGCTCCTCAGCTTCCCGCGGTCTGGCCGGCGAGCTGCGCAATATTGATGACGACGAATTCCGCGGGTTTCAGCGGCGCGAAGGCGACGACGATGTTGACCACGCCATTGATCTGATCCTGCGGCGTCGTCGTGGTCGAGTCGCAGGTGACCTGGAATGCCTGGCTCGGAGTCGAACCTTGCAACGCGCCCTGCTTGAACAGCGAAAGCAGGAAGGCCGAGATCGAGGCGGTGATGGCGATCCATAGCGGCTCGTCGTTGGGCTCGAACACCACCCAGCGCAGATTGGCGAGCAGAGTTTGTTCGATGAACAAAGTCATGCGCCTCACCGGCACGTATTTCCATTGCTGTAACGCGTTGTTCTGCGCCACCAGAGTGCGCGCACCCCAGACGACCGTGCCGACGCCCGAGAAGGTGCGCAGGCAATTGATCGAATCGAGGTTCAACACGCCCTGCTGGGGGTCGTTCATCACGCCCGTCAACACCGGCCCGGTGCTGTTCTGCACGATGGCGGCGAGCCCCGCCGGCGCCTTCCAGACGCCGCGAGTGGCGTCCGTCTGAGCATAGAGACCGGCGACGAAGCCGGACGGCGCCATCGGGACGTTGTTTCCCGTGATGATGTCCTTGGAGACCAGATAGGGGTAGTAGACCGCGCCGTTCGGGCTCACCGGCAACGAGGGTCCGTTGTTGCTCCCCAAGCCTTCCATCCAAGCCTCCGCCGGCTGCGGCGAAGCGACGGCGCTGCCGAAGGCCGGCGCCTGCTGCGGTAGATCGACTATCGCGAAAGCGCGCTTGCGCTCGGCGAAGGCGAGCGCCGCAGAAAGCACGCTGAAATCGGAGACGCCCGGCACGATCAGCAGATTGAAGATCTCGAGATTGTCGAGCGTGCTGTTGGGTTCGAAAATCGGTACGGTAGGCGCCGGGGGATTGAGAAAATCGGCCTCGCTGAAGCAGGTGCTGAATCCCGCTGGCTGGTTGAAGGCGAGCGACAATTGTTGCGGCGCGATGCTCGTGCCGTAGCCCCCGGCGGCGGGAGCGACCGTGACCAGTTGCGATACGCCGTTGATGACCTGATCGGGCAGGCGGGAGGTTGGGGCCAACAATTGCAGATTGCGATAGCTCTCGAACTGCGTGCCATAGGTGATCGTGAGATCGAAAGTCTGTCCACCGTTGCGCACTCCCGCAATCGTCGCCTGCATCGGCGCCTGATCGGTGAGCTCGAGCGCGGTGAAGACGATTCCTGTCGCGCCGGGGTTCGAGACGGTGATGCTCACCGAACCGCCCGAGGCGATGTCGGCAGCGGGAACGGCGGCCTGCAACACGGTGTCGCTCACGAACGTCGTCGGCAAGGCGACGCCGTTCCAGTAGACGACGGAGGCGGTGGTGAAATTGGTTCCCGTCACGCTCAACGTGAAGGCGGCGCCGCTGGCCGGGCCGGAGGGGGGCGAAACACTCGAGACGGTCGGCGTTTGGTAATTGGCGTAAACCGTGAATGTCAGAGCCGTGGAGACGGCGGCCGTGGCCCCCGAGCCGTTCTGAACGCTGACTTGGATGGCGCCGGCCACGTTCAACGAACTCGCCGGAACCGTCGCCGTCAGTTGGGTCGGACTGAACGTTTCCGGCGTCAGCTGGGTCCCGCCGAATTCGATGACGGAGCTCGTCAAGAAATTCGCGCCCGTCACCGTCAGCGTGAATCCGCCCGATCCCACGGGCGCGTTCGCCGGCCCGATGTTGCTCACAGATGGTTTTGGCGTCGTCGCAATGGAGGCGACGATGAAAGGCGTACTGGCCGATTGTCCGGCGGGTGTGACGACGGTGAGGGTCGGCGTCCCCAGCGTTGCGACCAAAGAAGACGGAATGGACACCGTCACCTGGTTGATATTGACGAAATTGGCAGGCAGTGCCGTGGTATGAGGTGACGAATCGGTCCAATTGACTGTCGCTTCCGGGGCGAAGTCATTGCCGTTGATTGTCAGCGTGAAACCCGGGCTGGTCGCCGGGAGAGTGTTCGGGACCAGCGAAGTTACGGTTGGCGCGAGATTGGCCGGGGCGATCGTGAACGTGGAAGGGCCGGATGTCGTGCCGGCGGCGGGATTGACGACGGTGACCTCGGGCTGGCTCGCCGGGGGCGTCGGAACTGTCGCGACGCCGGAAGCGGGAACCGTCGCGGTCAGGTTCTGTGCGTTGACGAAAACCGTCGTGCCCAGATCGGCGCCGTTCCAATAGACCTTGCAGCCGGGCGTGAAATTGCTGCCTATGACCGTCAAGTTGAAGGAGGGGGCGCCAGCGGCGACGGAGTTCGGCGCGAGCGAAGACAGGGTTGGGGCAACCGTGGTGTCCTGGACGTAGAACACCGACCCGCTCGTCCCGGCCGAGACGAAGCTCGTCGCCGCCATGATCGTCAAGGGGTTTGCCCCGCTGGGGAGAACGATCACCCCGCCGGCGGCGTTGCGCGCGCTCGGCTGAAGTCCCACGACCCATGCGCTCGAGCCGCCATTGAGGAAGAATTGCGAAACCGCGCGCGGCAGGCTGGCGTCGACGAGCCCGCTACTGAACAGCGGGCCAAAATAGGAGACGTAATCGTTGAAGCTGAAACACTGCTGAGCGACGTTGAAAGCCGACGTCTTGAAGGGATGCGAATAGCCGACGAACGCGGCGATCGAGGTCGGCGCGGGAACGATGGCGTTGGAATTGGACGGAACTTCCTGGATATAGAGGCCGGGATAGGAAAGGGAGAGCGGCATCTTAGGACCTCGCTAGAGCGCGTGTCATTCACGAATGATTTTGGCTTGCTTCGCGCGTCTAAGGGGGCGTCGGCGTCAGGAAACCTTGGTTGATGAGCGACTGGACGACCGCTACGGCAAGCGCCTGTTCGGCTTTCGTAAGATTCGGCCACTGCTGCCATCCGGAAAGACTCACTTGCGAATTGGCGGCATTGTAGGAAATGAAGGGCAGGGGGATATGATATTGCGTGCCGACATGGCCTGTCGGGTCTTCGCTGACGAAAGTGACGGGCGATGCGCCTGAGACGGAAGCCATGAAATTACGTCCTCCAACCCGCGCGGCCCGGAAGGCCGACGCACGAATTCGTTAGGTCGAACGTAGCTTCAACTTTGGCTCGCGCACCATCCATAGCAAGATGGATGGAGATAGAGAGGAAGATCTATATCCAACGCACGAAACGACGAGCCGCCGGCCGATCGCCTCAATCCGAAAATCCGATCAGGGTGCGCGTGAGGCTGTCGGCCAAGGATTCGCTGGCGCCCGGCGTCAGGTCGGAGAAACCTTCGAGATCGCGGCCAATGGTCACGCTCGGCGCCACGCCATCGAGCGCCGCGCTGCGTGGTTCGCCCTCGAAGCGGACGATCAGATCAACCGGGAGAAAGCCAAAAGCTTCCGCTTCGTCGGCGGCAATCTCGGCCCTGAAGGCAAATCCCTTCTGCGCCAGGCGGGTCGACATCGCGTGGGCGACGAGGTCGGCAAGCAGGCGCGAACGCGTGATAAAGAGCGTGCACAATTCGCGCATGGCGAAATGTCCGAGAGGATCCGCGCTATCTCGGACCTGGCGAATGCGACGACCATAGATCGAGAGATCGGATTCGGATCTAGACCCTGTTCAGGAGCCGTTGCGCGGGCGCGCCACATCCATGCGTCGGCTGACGTTGAGTTTGCCGAGCAGATTATGCACGTGCGATTTTGTCGTGCCCAGGCTGATCGCCAGCCGGCGCGCAATGTCTTTGTTCGAGAGACCGGCGCTGACGAGTTTGAGCACCTCCCGCTCCCTGAGCGTCAGGCCCGCCACATCGAGGGGCGGGGCCATCCTGCGGGTTTTGTTGGAGAGACGGCGCAGCAGAGAGCCGGCGATGCGCGAGGAGCAAATCTGTTCGCCCAGCGACGCCGCCTCCAAACAGGCGATCAGATCCTCGACCGAGGCGGTGTTTGGCACGTAGCCCGCGGCGCCCGCCTCCGCCCAGGCGATCACTTCGATTTCGGTCTCGCAAAGGCCGAACACGATGAGCGCGGATCCCGGGGCCGCCTCGACGATTTCGGCGGCGGCGCTTCGTCCCGCGGGAAAGGCGGCGTCGATCAGCGCAATGGCGGGAAAATGCGCGCGCGCCGCTTGCAGAGCCTGCTCCAGCGACCCCGCGGTCCAGCGCACGCGCAATGACGCCGAGCGGTTCAAAATCTCAGCTAAGGTTTCCCGTAGGAAATGCACTTGCGAAACAAGGAGCACGTCGCGCACGCCGGGCCCCACAATGGAAATTCCCGTATCCATGACCTTCGGCCCCAAATTCAAAACTTGAGCAACCCAAGCGTTGCTTTGTAAAACACCGAAAATGCGCGCGCAAAAGGCTGTAGTGTTGAGAGGTTCGCGCGTTTGATCCTGGCGTCTGCCAAAAGCCGACCGCCCGTGGAGGCCCTGTCCAAGGCGCCATTTTGCCGCGCCTTGCGAAAGCGCGGTTCGCCAAAACCCTATGCCCTCGTATAGCTAACGTAATTTGTATAGTCCATTACTTACAAGTCAACGAAAAAAAACGTGAATACATCGGTACAGGTTCAATCGCGTTCTCACATTTTTTTCGCGCTTGTCGGCGGTTTGGTCATGAGGGAGCCTCGCCTACGCGGCTCTTCTCCCGCCGGACGCCGGCCGGGAGGGTCGCGGCGGGACGCCTCGTCCGGGAGCGATAATAGCGAAGCGCCTCAGGAATCCCCTCATTCGAATTTGGAAATCGATCTCGCCCATCGACAATGTCGCATCGGCGGCACGGTTCTCGACGAGGGCGATTTCCTTTCCTTGGACGGCAATGGCGGCGCGGTTTACGCGGGCAAGCTCGAAGCGCTGGTCGAACGGCCGGAACGCGCGCTGGCGGCGATAGGCGGCTGGCGGCGGATCGCCGCGTGAACGGGGTTGGTCCGATGTCGAGAAGGACGCGTATTTCGGCTCTGCGTCCTGTCATTCGCCGGTCACTCGAACATCGTAGCCTGGACACATGGACGATGATGTCTTCAGCTACGCCACCGCCAATGATTGCTTGATGAAGCGTTGGTTAGTCCGGCGGATCGAACGGGCCACGGGTCAGCCCACGCTGAAGAAGCTCTACCTGCAAAACCAACGCTCTCCCCGCCCGAACGAAAGTTTCTGGCAGGCGTCGGTTCGTAGCCTCGAGCTTGACGTGCGCTATGATGCGTCGGCGCTGGCCCGCGCGCCAGACAACGGGCCCGTCGTCTTCGTCGCCAATCACCCCTACGGAGTGCTTGACGGTCTCGTCATCTGCTGGCTCGTCGAACAGGTCCGATCCGACTTCGTCGTCCTCATCCACTCGGCGCTGATGCGCGCGCCCGAAGTTGGCGATTTCGTTCTGCCGATCGACTTCTCTGGGACCGATGAAGCCTGCGCGAACAATCTCGCGTCGCGCGCCGCCGCGCGGGCGCAACTCGACCGGGGCGGCGCCGTCATCATTTTCCCGGCCGGTATGGTTTCCACGTCGCCCGACGCGCTCGGCGGACGCCCTGCAATCGACGCGCGCTGGCAACCTTTCGTCGCCCAACTCATCCAGCGCTCGAGAGCGACGGTCGTGCCGATTTGGTTTGACGGCCAGAATAGCTGGCTTTTCCAAATGGCGAGTCATCTGAACGCAACGCTGCGGCTGTCGTTGATTTTCCATGAGGTGAAGGCGCGCATCGGCACGGCTCTTCAGGTAACCGTCGGCGAACCCATTGCGTTCGAGACCTTGAGCCCGATCAAGGGCCGGCAGGCGCTGGCCGATGAACTCCGCGCGCGGACCTGCCATTTGGCGTCCCGCCAGAGTGCGGCTCTGAAGGCGGGCCCGGCAAATGAGCCAAAGCCGAGGTTCCGATCCTTGCGCATCCCGCGTTCCGCGACGGAGTCGCGCAGCGGCCAGAATTTGATCCCTGAGGCGCAAATCCAGTGCAATCAGGCTAGACGTTTCCAAGGCCTGAATGACCGCCGGCGCCGGATTGCTCCAATCGCGTGATGTGTTCCCTGACCGACCGATGAACCTCAGCGCCCTGAAAATCGCCTGCCTTCGCCAGTTGATCGATGCGCTCTTGAGTTTTTTCGTGGGCTTTCTTGCCAAACCACCGCCGGGTGGCGCGCGCGTAGATGGCTATTGATTCTTCCAACGTGACGTTCATGACCCAACTTCGCGCTCTGGCGTCATGAACATGTCATATTAGGATACCCGGTCTTTGTCAGCATGAATGTTTTGCACGCGGGTAGAGTGCAAGAATTGGCAATCTCCTTCCTACGTACTGGATTTGCTTCCGATGGCTCTCGGGGTCGACGCCGCCAACCGACGCCGGTCCAGGTTGCACGCCGCCATCTTGATCTTCCCACTGCGCTAACGCGTCGTCGTCGACCCGCTCAAAAATCGAAAAACTCTTCGCGCAGCGCGTCTTCGTAACGCTTCTTGGCGGCCTCGACCTTGCTTCGACAGTTCTCTTCGTGGAAGTGCGCGGCTTCCCAATGATCGACTTCGGCAACGGAATGGTTGACCGAGGCCAGCGCCTCTTCCTGTCGGATCGGGGTCACCCACGCATCGACGGCCGTTTTGTATTCGGCTTGCATCCAATCGAGTTCGGAAAGTTCAATGCCCATGTCAGGACCCTCCGGACGCGAGGATAGAACCGTGGAATGACCGCGCGATGACGCATTCTCGACGGCGACGACCGGGTCAAATCGTCGCGGCGCCCCGGTTTACTGGCCTTGGTGTCGCCTGCGCCGCCCTCCGTTCCCGCCCGCGCGCCTGTCACGAGGCTGTCGCGAAGGCTGGATAGCTCATTTCGCGAGAGGACTGGACAATGCTGACGATCGAAGGGCTCACGCGAAGGTTCGGGTCGAAGGCCGCCGTCGACGACGTTTCGCTGCAGATCCAACGGGGCGGATTTATTGGCGTCATAGGCCGGTCTGGCGCCGGAAAATCGACTTTACTGCGGATGATCAATCGGTTGGAAACGCCGACGGCTGGCCGGGTCGTGTTTGACGGCGTCGATGTGACGAACCTGAAGGGCGCGGCGCTCGCTCAATGGCGCGCGGGATGCGCGATGATCTTTCAGCAGTTCAATCTGGTCGGCCGGCTCGACGTGCTGACCAATGTCTTGATGGGGCGGCTCAATCAAACCTCGACCTGGCGGGCCGTCATGCGCCTCTGGTCCGAACGGGATGTCGCGCTGGCCCTTTCCGCGCTCGAACAACTCGACATCGCCGGCTTGGCCTCACAGCGGGCCGACAGCCTTTCCGGCGGACAGCAGCAACGCGTCGCCATCGCCCGCGCGCTCGTCCAGAACCCCAAAATCGTTCTGGCGGACGAGCCTATCGCTTCGCTGGATCCGCGCAATACGCGTGTAGTCATGGACGCCTTGCAGCGCATCAATCGTCATCACGGCATCACGGTTCTCTGCAATCTGCATTCGCTCGATTTGGCGCGCGCTTATTGCGACCGGTTGATCGGCATGGCCAACGGCCGGGTCGTGTTCGACGGAGCGACCGGCGAATTGACCGACGCAGCTTCGCGCGAACTCTATGGCATCGAAGCTCAAGATGCGCTCGCCGCCGAATACGCGGACGCGCCGGTGGGCGCGCCCGCCTCGGTCGCCGCCTGAACCCCATTCCATTTCCACCACGGGAGATACATATGTTGACTCGTCGCAACCTCATGATCGGCGCCGCCATGAGCGCGCTCGTGATCCAGACCGCGAAGGCGGAAGATTGGAAGGCGAAATATCCGGAACTGGTGTTCGCCGTCATCCCCGAAGAAAACGCTTCGGGCACGACTGACCGCTGGGAGCCGTTCATCAGCTACTTGTCCAAGCAACTTGGAACCAAAGTCACCCTGCGTATCGCCAATGACTACGCCGCGGTCATCGAAGGCCAGCGCGCCGGCAACATCCACATCGGCTATTATGGCCCTGCCTCCTTCGCCCGCGCCCGCATCATCGGCGTGAAGACCGACGCCTTCGTCATCGACGTCAACAGCGACGGCTCGAAGGGCTATTATTCCGTCTTCTACGTTTTGGCGAAGTCGCCCTACCAGAAGATCGAGGATCTCAAAGGCAAGGCAATGGCCTTTGTCGATCCGAATTCGACTTCGGGCAACAACATGCCGCGCTTCGTGCTCGACCACTTGGGCATCGACCCGGACCAGTTCTTCTCCAAGACCGTGTTCGCGGGCAGCCATGAAAACGCGGTTCTCGCGCTCGCGCAAGGCACTGTCGACGTCGCCGCGAATTGGTGGAACGCCCCCGACGATTCCAACCTGACCCGCATGCTCAACAAAGGCATGCTCAAGAATGCCGACGGGACGCCGATGACCCGGGATGACTTCCGCCTCATCCTGAAATCGGACCTGATCATCAATTCGCCCTATGCCTATCTCTCTGATCTTCCCGATGATCTCAAGTCAGCGATCAAGACCGCGTTCCTCGAAGCGGCGACGAAGGACAAGGCCGCCTTCGCCAAGCTTTCCGACGGCAAGAATCTTCCTTGGCAGCCGGTCAGCGACGCCGACTATGACAAGACGATCGAACTGGTGAAATTCGTCGACGAGTTGCGCAAGAAGAAGAGCTGATTTTCGTCATTCCCGTGAACCTCTTCCCGGCGACGGGGCGAGGTTCCCGTCCGCGAAAGCCCGGTCCCGTGCCGAACGCCGTCGTGCAATTGCCAGATCGACAACTCGCGGCGCTGACGTCGGCCTACCGGCAGGCCGCGCGGGGCAAACGCGCGCGGCTTATCCTCAGTGTGGGAATCCTCCTGATTCTGATCGGCCTGTCGGCGATTCAGGCCGAGGTTGATCCCAGAACATTCGTCAACAAGATCGGCGGTTTCACCAGTTACTTCGACCGATTGATGACGCTCGACACCGGCGCCCGCGTCTGGACCGATCCCGTGGCCTGGTTCTGGAGTTTCAAGCGGTCGGCGAGATTGATCGGCGAGACAATTCTGATGGCCTATGTGGGCACGCTCACCGGCGCGATCGTCGCCTTCGTCCTCAACTTTCTCGGGTCGCCCAATCTCACCGGCGACAGCATCTTGGTCTTCCTGTCGCGGCGCTTTCTGGAGTTTTGCCGCACCGTGCCCGATGTGGTGTTCGCGCTGATTTTCGTCGTGGCCTTCGGGCTCGGGCCGCTGCCGGGCGTGCTCGCGCTGGCGATCCACAGCGCCGGCGCGCTAGGCAAGCAGTTTTTCGAGACGACCGATAACATCGACATGAAGCCGGTCGAGGGCCTGCGCGCCGTCGGCGCGTCCTATGTCCAGATCGTCCGCTTCGCGGCTGTCCCGCAGGTGATCGCCAGCTTCGCGACCTTCGCCCTGCTGCGTTTCGAGATCAACGTGCGCGGCGCGACGGTGCTCGGTTTCGTCGGCGCCGGCGGCATCGGCCAGGACCTGATGGAGGCGATCCGCAAGTTCTATTATTCCGACGTCAGCGCGATTCTGGTGATGATCATCGCCGTCGTCATGGCCATAGACATTTCCACCCAATATCTTCGCCTCGCGCTGATCACGAAAGGCGGACGCCCTTGAGATCCGCCGCGGACCCAATCGACATCGGCGCGCTGAAGTTGCGATACCCCGAGGCCTTCGTCGCCGATTTACGCGCGCGCTTCCTGACGATCGGAATCGTCGGCCTCATGTGCGCGCTCTATGTCGGGGCCTTCGCCTATTTCGACGTGCCCTGGGCGCGCCTGACGCCGGGGTTGTGGCAGCTCGTTTGGTTCCTGCGCGAGATGGTTCCTCCCGACCCGAGCGGCCATTTCTGGACCTATCTTAACGCCTTGGGCGAGACGCTGGCGATTTCGTTGCTCGGCACTTTGCTGGGCGCCTTGTTGGCTTTGCCGCTCGGCATAATCGCGGCGCGCAATGTGGTCGCCGCCGCGCTGCTTCGGTTGCCGATAAAACGCTCCTTCGACGCCGTGCGTGGCGTCGACACTCTGATCTGGGCGCTCATCTGGATCAATGTCGTCGGCCTTGGCCCGTTCGCCGGCGTCCTGGCGATCGCGACCTCGGACTTCGGCGCGTTGGGAAAACTGTTCGCGGAGATCATCGAAACCGCCGATCCGAAAGAGCAGGAGGGCGTGCGTGCGGCCGGCGGCCGTCGGCTGGCGGAAGTGCGTTTCGGCTTGCTTCCGCAAGTTCTGCCGGTGATCGCCGGCCAGATTCTGTACTATATCGAGTCCAACACCCGCTCGGCGACGATCATCGGCGTCGTCGGCGCCGGCGGCATCGGCCTGCATCTTTCGGAACAAATCCGCGTGTTGGAATGGCGGCAGGTCTCCTTCCTGATTCTGCTGATTCTCGTGGCGGTCATAACGATCGATTGCGTCTCCGGTCATTTGCGCGCCGCGATGGCGGGTCGAAAATCGCCGCCGACATGAGGATTGACGCAGAATTGTCATTCAACGACGGCAAGACGGGTCCGATGAACGTCGAGACAACCAAGGACGGCGAAACGGTCGCGCGTAAGCGCGCCATGGGGTTGCTCGCGCGCGCCTCGACGGCGGAATTGAGCGAGGCGCTGGATCGCTCGTGGCCCGAGCATCGCGCGCGCGATCTCAAGCCGGCGGAGACGGGACTGGTGATGTTGCGCGGTCGCGCCGGCGGTGATGGCGCGCCCTTCAACGTCGGCGAGGCGACCGTCACGCGCGCGGTGGTCGAACTGCCGAGCGGCGAGCGCGGATACGCCCACATCCTGGGCCGCGACGCTACGAAGGCGCGTCTGGCGGCGACGTTGGACGCGCTGTGGCAACGCGCGAGCGACCGCGCCGACGTCGAACGGCGCGCGCTCGAACCGATCGCGCGACGCCTGGCGGCCGAACGGGACCGGGCGCGAGCCGAGACCGCGGCGACGCGCGTAAATTTCTTCACCCTCGTTCGTGGAGAGGATGGCGCATGAGCGCGCTCGCTTTCTTCGACTCCGTGCGCGATTCCCAAGGGGTGTTTCGTGCGATCCTTCGCGCCATGTCGTCGCCGGGAACCGTCGTTCACGCCGCCGCCGAACTCGCGCCGCCGCACGGGCTTTCTCCTGCGGCGGCGGCGGCGATCCTGACGCTGGTCGATTTTGAAACACCGCTGTGGATCGCGCCTTCGTTTCCCGGCCGTGCCGAGGTCGCGGCTTATTTGCGCTTTCACACCGGCGCGCCTTTCGCCTCGACCCCCGAAGCAGCGGCTTTCGCGCTCGTCGACACGGAGTTGGGAACGTTGACGCTTCGGGATTTCGTGCAAGGGACGGCCGAATACCCCGATCGCTCGGCCATGGTCGTAGCCCAAGTTCGCGCGCTGTCGGGCGGCGCGCCTCTGCGCATGGTTGGCCCCGGGGTTCGCGGAACCGCAGAACTCGCCCCGCGGGCTTTGCCGGACGACTTCGTCTCGCAATGGCGGGACAATCGCGCGACTTTTCCGCTTGGGGTGGATCTGATCCTGTGCGCTGACGACCAAATCGCCGCGCTGCCGCGCTCCCTCCTGTTGACGGGACCCGCCTGATGTATGTCGCCGTCAAAGGGGGCGAGCGCGCCATCCGCAACGCCCATGCGCTGCTTGCCGACGTCAGGCGCGGGAGCCGCGAGGTTGCCGAAATCGCGCCTGATCAGATCGACGAACAACTCGCGCTCGCCGTTGACCGGGTGATGAGCGAAGGCTCGCTCTATGACCGCCGCATCGCCGCGCTGGCGATCAAGCAAGCGCGCGGCGACATGATCGAGGCGATATTCCTCGTCCGCGCCTATCGCACGACGCTGCCGCGTCTGGGCTTCGCCGGGCCGATCGACACGAACGCGATGTTCCTGCGCCGCCGCGTCTCCGCGACGTTCAAGGACCTGCCCGGCGGCCAGGTGCTCGGCCCGACCTTCGACTATACCCATCGACTGATCGATTTCGATCTCGATGCGCCCGGCGATCCCGCGCCACCGGCGACCGCACCTCGCGAAGCCCCAGTCCGGGCCCCGAGGGTCACCGACATCATCGCCGCCGCCGATCTCATCGAGCGCGAAACGCGCGGGGAGGACGACGCTGATGTCGCCGACATCACGCGCGACGCGCTCTCCTTTCCGGCCACTCGCGACGCCCGCCTTCAGAATCTGTCACGAGGCGACGAAGGTTTCTTGCTCGGCCTCGCCTATTCGACGCAGCGCGGTTACGGCCGCAACCATCCGTTCGTCGGCGAAATCCGCTTCGGCGAGGTCGAGGTCGAATTGTTCGTCGAAGACCTTGGGTTTTCGGTCCCGCTCGGCGACATTTCCCTGACCGAATGTCAGATGGTCAATCAATTCAAAGGCGACAATGGTCAGCCGCCGCGTTTTACGCGGGGCTATGGCCTTGTTTTCGGGCAGAGCGAGCGCAAGGCGATGTCCATGGCCTTGGTGGACCGGGCCCTGCGCGCCGACGAGTTCGCCGAGGAGCGCAAGGGACCGGCGCAAGACGAGGAATTCGTGCTTTCGCATTCCGACAATGTTCAGGCCACCGGCTTCGTGGAGCACCTGAAGCTGCCCCATTACGTCGATTTCCAGGCCGAGCTGGCGCTGCTCAGACAATTGCGGCGGGAGGCGGCGGAATGAGAGGCGGAAGGCAGAAGGCGGCATTCGATGCGAATAGGGAGTGGCGAATGGCGAATGGAGTAGGCGCGCCA
>Ga0302320_10018015_pt1 | contig 14277 bp, 14 predicted proteins | sample Bog_T0_3_FD_202130 | JGI IMG/M metagenome (GOLD analysis project Ga0302320, IMG submission 202130) | Peat permafrost microbial communities from Stordalen Mire near Abisko, Sweden - Bog_T0_3 | ecosystem: Environmental > Terrestrial > Soil > Wetlands > Peat | place: Sweden: Abisko, Stordalen Mire...
TGGCGGCCACCATGTTTATCCCTAGCGCGAAGCCGAGCTGGTCCGAGGGGAAGGCGTCGGTGATGATGGCGGCGGAGTTGGCCATCAGGAGCGCTCCACCGATGGCCTGGAACATGCGCAACAGGACCAGCTCCAGAGCCCCGTTGGAACCGGTGCTCCAGACGCAGGACAGCAGGATCGCCGCGACGGTGAACCAGGCAAAGCCGAGGTTGTACATCTTCACCCGGCCGAAGATGTCGCCGATGCGGCCCACCGTCACCACCACGACCGCCGACACCAGGACGTAGCCCATCATGATCCAGAGCAGATACGACGAGCTGCCGGCCGCCAGCGGGTTGAGCTTGATGCCGTCGAAGATCTTGGGCAGGGCGAGCATCAGGCCCGTGCCCGTCATCGACGAGAGCAACACCCCGATGGTCGTGTTGGAGAGGACAACCCACTTGTAGCGGGGTCCAACAATCGGCGTTCGGGATGGTGCCGCGACATTCATCTTGCCAACTCCTCGATGGCGCGAGAGGCCTCGCGCGCTGCGGTTGCGGTGCCGGGATCACCGGCCACCATGGAATCCAGAACGGTGAGGGCGCGCGCGACCGCGGTGCGATCGGCCTCGCTCAACGAGGCGAGGCGGGCGGCGAGCCACTCGTTGCCGGCCCGCGCGTAGCGGGCCAGCTCCTCGACACCGGCAGGGGTGGCCACCACCTGGACCCCGCGCCGGTCGCCGGGCGTCGCCTGCCGGACGACGAGGCCGGCGGCCTCCAGCCGGTCGGCGAGGCGCGTGGCCGCGGAGCCGGGCAGGCTCTCCAGCTCGGCCAGCCTGCCGATCCCGAGCGGGCCCTTGTGGACCACGCTGGCAAGCCCGGACACCTGTGCGATGCTGAGCTCGGAGAGGTCCTGGCGGCGGAGGCGGCGGCTGAGGTGGATCATCGAGATCCGGAGGCGCTCGGCGAGCGCGGGGGGATCGATCGCCACCGCAGAGGGAGGCGCGCCCCCTGCCACGTTCACTGCACTCGGAACGGTCATCTCCTGCCCCTGACTGACCTCGGGATGATGCAGAACGCAGATAGTATATATCGCAGGTAAGTAACTTGGAATCCGGTCCGGAGGGTGCGGAACCGATGAGCCACCGCCGGCGTCCTCACTGCATGAGGCTCCCCGCCATGAGGCTCCCCGCCGTGAGGCGCGCCGCTATGAGGACCGCCAGGCTCGCCGCCCTATCCCTCCTCGGCGCCCTGGCCATGGGCGCGGCGGCATGCGGGCTCGCGCCCGGCGGCACGGGGGACGCCGCCCCCTCGGGGTCGCGGTCTCCGGCGCCGTCGCCCTCGCCATCCCCCGCCTCGCCGGCGCCGGGCAGCCCGGCCCCCTCCTCGCCCTCCGGGCCGGTGCTGGGCAGCGCCAACAACGCCGCCGGCTGGACGGCTGTGGTGACGGCCGGGCCGGACGGTCAGCTGGAGGAAACGCTGACGGTCATCGGACCGCTCGCCGTGTTCGGGGGCTGCGTGTCCACCCTCACCGCCTGGGCGGAGACCCCAGCCGGGGTGACCGTGCCCACCCCGACCCCCTCTCCGGCGGCGCACTGCCTGGCCATCGCCCTCGTGGTGATCCCAGCAGGATCGACCCGCGCCTTCACCGCCGTCCTTCCTGACCCCGGCCAGCCCGGGGCATACGCCATCCACGCCACCCTGGACACCCAGGGCTCCGGTTCCCCCGTCCCGGTCGTCACCGTCTCGACCTGAGTGTGGCCGGCAGGCTCGGGGGGCCAGGGGCCGCGGTCAGCAGCGCCCAGTCCGCCCGGCGGCAGGGCGCGCCAGGTCAGTCCCGACGGCGGAGGGCAACCACGCACTCGACGTGGTACGTCTGGGGGAACATGTCCACCACGTCGAGGGAATCGACGACGTACGGCCCCGAGGCGACCAGCAGGTGCAGATCGCGGGCGAGCGTCGCCGGGTCGCAGGAGACGTAGACGACCCGCGGCGGCCCGGCCAGGGCGAGCCACCCGATGACCCGGCCGTCGCAGCCGGCGCGGGGCGGGTCCAGGATCAGGCTGTCGATCGCGCCCGCCCCCGCCACCCCGGGCAGCGCCGACTCCACCGGCTCGACGACGTAGCGAAGTCGGTCCCCGACCTCGTTGATTCGGGCGTTGAGCCGGCCCATCCGGGCCGCGTTCCGGTTGCTCTCGATGCAGACCACCTCGCGCGCGTCGGCGGCCAGCACGGCGCTCAGCACCCCGATCCCGGCATAGGCATCGACGATGCGCTGCCCCGCCACCTCACCGAGGGCCGCGATCACGCACCCGTAGAGGGCGTCGAGGTGTCCCCAGCTCACCTGCATGAACGACTCCGGCGTGACCCGGAAGGCCCTCCCCCACCAGTGCAAGGTGGTGAGATCGGTGCTCCAGCGCTCCGGCGCGGGCAGCTCCGCCGCCATCGCGTCGACCACCGCGCGGTCCAGGGCCGCCGCCGGCTTGGGGCGGAGCAGCAGCTCGACTCCGTCCTCGCCGGCGGTGACGTGCAGGACGGTCAGGCCGGGCCCGCCACCCCGGCGGACCAGCTCACGGAGCCGGGGCAGCGAGCCGGAGATGCGGGCGTGGTGAATGAGGCAGCCGTCGACCGCCACCTTGCGCCAGCTCCGAGCACGGTTGAATCCCAGGGCGGCATCGGCCATCCCCCTCTCCCCCGGGATGACGTGGAACTCGCCGCGCCAGCGGTACCCCCAGGGGTCCGGCATGCCGTGAAGGCGGAGCTCGGGCAACGCGACCCCGGCCCGGCGCATGGCGTCGAGCACCACGTCCCGCTTGAGGAGCAACTGCCGGGGGTAGGCGACGTGCTGGAGCTGGCAGCCCCCGCAGTCGGGGAGGTAGGGGCAGGGCGGATCCACCCGGTCCGGCGAGCCCTCCCGGACCTCGACGACCCGGCAGAACCAGGTCCGCCCCTTGCGAAAGGTCAGCGCGACGTCCACCAGTTCGCCGGGAATGCCGCCGTCCACCATCAGGGTGGCGCCGGCCGCGTGGGCGAGACAGAGGCCGCCGTGGACCATCCCCTCGCAGCGGACCTCAAGCCGTGTCCCGGAGCGGAGCGCCTCGAGGGGCGCTTCCGCCGGCCCGGGGATGGTGCTCAGCTCCGCATTCGCCCTCGTCTCTCCGGCGTCGCCGGCTTCAGGGGGCGAGGCGCTCACGGAGCAGGCCGGTCACCACTTTGGCGTCGGCGCGGCCTCTTGTCGCCTTCATGACCCCACCCACCAGGCGCTGGAGGGCCTGCTCCTTGCCGCCCCGGAAGTCGGCGACAGCGGCCGGATTCTCCGCCATCACGGCGCCGACGAGCCGCTCCAGCTCGGCCTGGTCGCTCACCTGGCCGAGACCGCGCTCCTTGACGACCGCAGCGGGGTCGCCACCCGTCAGGTAGAGCTCCTCGAGCAGCTCCTTCGCGGTCGAGCCATTGATGGTCCCCGCCTCCACCAGTTTGACGAGGGAGGCGAGCCCCTCCAGGCCGAGGCCACTGCCATGGAGCGGGGTGCGCGTCTCGCGAGCCAGACGCGCCACCTCCCCCATCAGCCAGTTGGCGGCGACCTTGGCGGGCACGCCGGCGGCGACCAGCGCCTCGAAGGCGCGCGCATCCTCCCGCTCTGCGGTGAGGGTCGCGGCGTCGTACGCGGAGAGGCCGTGCTCGCGCTGCAGCCGCTCGGCGAGCTGCTGGGGCAGCTCGGGCAGGGCCGCCCTCACCCGATCCACAAACTCCGCGCTCAGGTGCAGCGGGGGCAGGTCGGGCTCGGGGAAGTAGCGGTAATCGTGGGCGTACTCCTTGCTCCGCTGGGAGATGGTGGCGCCCTTGGCCTCGACCCAGCCCCGGGTCTCCTGGGCGATGGTCTGGCCCTGGTCGAGCAGCCGCCCCTGGCGGACGATCTCGAACTCGAGCGCGCGCTGCACGGCCCGGAACGAGTTCATGTTCTTGACCTCGACCTTGACCCCCAGGCCGGTGTCGCCGTGCTTGCGCAGCGAGACGTTGGCGTCGCAGCGGAAAGAGCCCTGCTCCAGGTTGCCGTCGTTGACGCCGATGTACACGAGGATCTGCCGGAGCCGGACCAGGTACTCGCGGGCCTGCGCAGGGGTGCGCAGGTCGGGCTCGCCGACGATCTCCATCAGCGGGACGCCGGCGCGGTTGAGATCCACCACCGAGCTGCGCGCCTGCTGGAGGATGTCGCCCGCGTGCTGCAGGGTGCCGGTGTCCTCCTCCAGGTGCACGCGGGTGATGCCGCAGCGCACCTCCTCGCCGTCCACCATGAAGGTGAGGTGGCCGTTCAGCGAGAGCGGCATGTCCCACTGAGAGATCTGATATCCCTTGGGAAGGTCGGGATAGAAGTAGTTCTTGCGGTCGAACTTGCTGTGCTCGGGGATCTCGCAGTTGAGCGCGAGCGCGCTGCGCACCGTGTACTCGACGGCGACCCGGTTCATCACCGGCAGCACACCGGGAAGGCCGAGGCAGACCGGGCAGGTGTTGCTGTTGGGCGGGCTGCCGATGTAATCGGCGCTGCAGCCGCAGAACATCTTGCTCTGGGTCAGCAGCTGGCCGTGGACCTCCAGGCCGATCACCGGCTCCCACCGCTCCATCACCTGGTCCAGGGTGCTCACGGCGCTGGTCGCGGTCATGACGGAGTCCCCGTCACCGCGGGCGACGGCGGCGGCATCTGCGTGTGCCAGGCGGTCGACTGCTCGTACGCGTGGGCGACGCGCAGCACGCGCGCATCCTGAAGCCGCGGGCCGATCACCTGCAGACCGACCGGCAACCCCACGCTCAGCCCACACGGGATGGAGATGCCCGGCAGGCCCGCGAGGTTCACGGGCAGCGTGAGGACGTCGCAGAGGTACATGGAGAGGGGATCGCTCTTATCCCCCTTGGGGAAGGCGACGATCGGAGAGGTGGGGCTGACCAGCGCGTCCACGGTCTCGAAGGCGCGGTCGAATTCTTCCGCAATGAGAGTGCGCACCTTCTGCGCCTGGCGGTAGTAGGCGTCGTAGTACCCGCTCGAGAGCGCGTAGGTCCCGAGCATGATCCGGCGCTTGACCTCGGGGCCGAAGCCCTGGCCGCGCGTCTCCAGGTAGGTGTCGGTGAGTGATTTGCGATCCACATGGAGGCCGAAGCGGACCCCGTCCATCCGCGCGAGGTTGGCCGAGCACTCCGCCGGCGCGATGATGTAGTAGGTGCTGAGCGCGGCCTCGGTGGAGGGGAGCGACACCTCGACCAGGGTGGCTCCGAGCTTCTCCAGCTGCGCGAGCGCGGACTGGACGGCGTCGCGGACGCCGGGCTCCAGGCCCTCGGCCATGTACTCCCGCGGGATCCCGATGCGCATCCCCTGGACGCCTCTGGCCAGCTGCTCGGCCACCGGCTCGACGGGGGCCGGCGACGTGGTGCTGTCGCGAGGATCCTGCCCGGCCATGGCGGTGAAGACGTGGGCGGCGTCCTCGACGCTGCGGGTGAAGGGACCGATCTGGTCCAGGGAGGAGGCGAAGGCGATCAGCCCGTAGCGGGAGACCCGCCCGTAGGTCGGCTTGAATCCGGCGACGCCGCAGAAGGAGGCGGGCTGCCGGATCGACCCCCCGGTGTCCGTCCCCAGGGAGAAGGGGACCGCCCCGGCGGCGACGACGGCCGCGCTGCCGCCGCTGCTGCCGCCCGGCACCCGGCTGGGGTCCCAGGGGTTGCCGACCGGCCCGAAGGCCGAGTTCTCGTTGGAGGAGCCCATGGCGAACTCGTCGCAGTTGGTGACCGCGACCGGGACCGCCCCCGCGTCGAGCAGCCGCTGGAGGGCGGTACCGGTGTAGGGCGGGATGAAGCCCTCCAGGATCTTTGATCCCGCGCTGGTCTCCACCCCCTCCACGCAGAGCACGTCCTTGTAGGCGAAGGGGATACCGCAGAGGGGGCCTGCCGCCTCCGGCGATTCGGCGAGGAGGCGGGCGGCACGGCCGGCCTGGCGCTCCGTGAGGGCGTCGGTGTAACGGAGGACCGCGTGGAAGTCCGCGATGGATTCGAGCGCAGTGCGCGCCTGGGCGGCCAGCTCGGTGGGCGTGGCGTCCCCGCTGCGCAGGCGGGCGCCGAGCTGGGCGACGGTCTCGCGGCTCATGAGCGCGTCCCCGCCGTCCTGGAGCGCGGCATCTCGCTCCCCTCCTCCATCACGGCATTCATTCTTGGATCGCCCCCACCTCGAAGTGGTCGCGACGGCGCTTGGGAGCGTTGGCGAGCGCCTTCTCGACGGGCAGGCACTCACCCCTCACGTCCTCGCGCCAGGCGTTGACCAGGCCGCCGATCTGGGCGGTCTCGCCCACCTTCGAGGTGTCCACCTGCTGCAGCCGGTCGACGTGGCTGAGGATGGCGTCGAGCTGCTGACGGTAGCGCTCGACCTCCTCATCGCTCAGGCCGAGACGGGCGAGCATGGCGACGTGGGTGACCTGATCGCGGGCGAGGGTCATGGCTTCCTCCGATGCGTCACGGTGCGTGATTATCCGCATCGCGCCCGCTGCCGGCGTCCGCCGGGCCCGCGTCGGGGCCGGTGAGGGGGAGCCAGGTGAGCACGGTCTGCTCGGTGGGCTGGAAACCGTGGCGCCGGTAGACGGCGAGGGCCTGCGGGTTGTCGGGGCGGGTCCAGACGGTCACGAAGGTCGCCTCGCGGTCGCGGAAGAGGCGCATCACCTCCCCGACGAGCGCCGTCGCCACCCCGGCGCCCCGGGCCGACGGCTCCACGTAGAGCTCGGCCACCTCAGCCTCCAGCCCATTGCCGGGGTCGAAGAGGACGCACCAGCAGAGACCGACGGCGTGGCCCTTCTGATCACGGGCCACGAAGACCACGTTGTCCCCCTGGAAGTGAGGCTCAAGGGGCCCGGTGCGGGCGATGAGCTCGTCCCGGGTCTCCCGCGGGTGGTCGTAGCGCTCCTGGTCCTCCAGCCCCAGCTCGACGAGCAGGGCGAGGACCTCGGCGTCGTCGGGGCGCTGCAGGATCTCGATCTGCGGTGGAGGGGATGCCACCCCGCGATCAGAGCACACCGGGCGCGCGGGGTGCGAGAGCCGTGGTCGTTCAGGAGTTGACGGCCTGCCCGGCGAAGACGGGCCGCTGCTGAGAGGGGTGCGTTTCCTGGCCGGGAGTGGGGGTCACGGAACTGCCCGGCGACCCTTCGGTGGGCGGCGGGGTCCAGAGCGCGTCCACCGAGAAGCTGGCCCCCAGGTCCTGGAGACCCGACGTGGGATCCCAGTAGAGGGTGTCGATCGTGAGAGTCCTGGTGGTCGCGTGGACGAGCTCCAGGATCAGGAGCCCGCCGCCAGGCATCGAGACCGCTGCGTAGGGGTCGTCCGCCGAGACGCCCCCGTCCTCCAGCGTGCTGAGTGCACCTCCGTAACTCTGGCTGGCGGCACCGATCGTCTCCGCGGCGTTCGGGCCGGTGAGCACGATGAAACGCCCGTCTCCGGTCACGATCAGGGGGTCGCCCCGAGCGTCGAACCCGAGCGGAACCACGCCGTTGGCATCCCAGGACGCCGATGGCGACGGCCCGAGCGGTGGCACGGGCCAAGCGCCGACGGCGCGGGTGGCCAGGTCGTAGCGGAGCAGAGCCGGGGTGGAGGCGTGGCTTTCCCACATGGCGTTGCCGTTCGCTGCGAAGGCGTCGGTGGTCGCGATGTAGGTCTCGGCACCGGTGCTGGGGTCGACCAGATAGTCGGCGAAGCTCGCGCCGAAGTCCCCGGCCAGGAAGGCTGCGGAGCCGCGGGCGACGGCGCTCGTCGTGCCCGACTGGGCAACCCTGGCGACGACGATGCCCTCCTCGGTCCAGCCGAGGACACGGTCCATCTCCCCGGGCGGCGTTATGGTCCGGTCGCCGGAGCCGCCCACGACGTGGACTCTCCCCGCCACCCACACGCCGGTCGCACATGGTGCGGTCGTGCAGGAGTCGTCTCCGTAAGCAAACTCCTGCCCGTCGGGCGACCAGCCGCAGTCATCCGTCGGCTCCGGCTGACCGCAGTTGGCCAGGACAGTGGCGGTCTGTATCCACCCTCCGGACGGGAGGTAGACGAGGTCGTGGTCCCCGGGGCCGAGTTTTGGGGCGGAGGAATCGACGATGAACTGCCCAATCTGGCAGTCGACAAAGCCCGCCGTCACCGAACCCACCCAGGCCTCCGGATCGCCGGCGGGTTCAGTGCCGGCCCCGTACTCGACCGCAGGGACGAGACACGCCGCCGGACCGGCGGCGCCCGTCCTACTCGTGCCAGACGACCCACCATTTTTTTCGGTAACCCGGATGACGGCGAAGGTCCCGGCGGCCACGGCCAGGGCGGTGATCACGCTCAGGGCCATCTGGAGCCGGCGGCCTGGCCGACGGTGGTGCGTACTCTCGCCGCTCACCGCGCGGGGCCGCAGGACGGAGGCGGGCGGGGCCACCTCGGCGAAAAGCCGGTGGAAGGCGCGCTCTTCGGGCGTGTCGTCGGGAAGCTGCTCGTCAGTCATGGGGGCTCTCCATCGGGTCCGGGGGGGCCACCAGGCCTCGCAGGCGCTTCAGAGCACGGTGGGTGGCGACGCGCGCGGAGGCCTCCCGCAAGCCGGTGACGGAGCCGATCTCGGCGAAGGAAAGACCGGCGGCCAGCCGCAGGCCGAGGAGCTGGCGGTCGCGGCGGGAGAGCCGGCTCATGGCCGCGATCACCTCGCGCAGCTCGGCACGGAGAAGTGCGGCGTCCTCAACGTGCTCAGCCTCGGGTCGGAACCACTGGCGATCGAGGAACCGGCGGGCGCGTCCGATGCGGCGGCGATGATCGATGGCCTCGTGGCGGGCGATCCGGAAGAGCCAGGGGCGGAGCCCCGCTTCCTCCGGCCGCACGCGATCGTAGGCGACCAAGGCAGCGGCGAACGTGTCGGACGCCACGTCCTCTGCGGTCGTCGCGTCGCCCATCTGGGAGAGGGAGAAGCGGTACACCGGTCCGGCGTGCCGCTCGTACACCCGCTCGAAGGGAAGCGGGCTGAGCTCGGTCTCCGGTCTGGGCGTGGCGCCGCTCACATCCAGGGGCTCGACGGCTCCGCTCATGGCGGCGGTGATCATCGTCTGCACAACGCCCGAGCGGTCGCCGGCGTAACAGGTGGGGATTCAGGCGGTGGGAGGACTTCGGCCCGGCGGGGATACGCCGGGCTCAGCCGATGGTCGGAGCCACCGTTGGAAGGGCGCCGGCCGTGGCGGTCGCCGTGGCCGAGGCCGAGGCGGACGCGGACGCTGGAGGTGTTGAGGACGGCGACGGGCTGACCGCCACTGCCGAGGCGGATGCCAGCGGTGGCAGGAGAGGGAGACCCGTCGTCGTGGGCACGGGCGTGGCGGACGGCGTGGGGGCGGGGGCGCCGCCCTCCTGCTCGGTCCAGGCGGTGCCATCCCAGGTCCAGGTGTCACCCACCACCTCACCGGCGGCCGACGACGATCCGAGCAGCTCTCCGCCGAAGAGCACCACCTGCCCGGTGGAGCCGTCGTACGCCAGGGCCGGCCGGGAGCGCGCCGCCGGGGCGCCGGCGGACGGCGCCGTCACCCAGCCGGCCGCCGGGTTGGTCGAGACCCAGATCGCGCCCGTGTAGTCGAGGCCGACCACCTCTCCCGCAGCGGTGTCGCTGATCGGCGGCACCTCGAACGAGCGCGCCGCGCTCACCTGCAGGTCCTGCACGGGCGTCCAGCCGCCTCCGTTCCACTGCCAGTCCTCGGCCGCCGGGATCAGCGGGCAGGGATCACCGTAAGGGCAGGCGAGGTCCGACCCTCCGGCCACCGCGCCCAGGTTGGCACCCAGGTCCACGAGAAGGCCGGGGCCCGGGAACCAGGCGAGCTGACCGCCCGATCCCGGCGAGTCCGTGGCGGAGGAGCCGGCGAGCTGGAAGCTGCTGCCGTCGAACACCCAGGTGAGGGTCGCAGCCAGCGGGGCGCAGGAGATCTCCAGCGGGCAGTTGGAGCAGATGACCTCGGAGCCGGTCGAGGGGGTCGCACCCCCCGAGGCCTCCGGGCAGATCCCGCACGTGGGGACGGCACCCGAGGTGGTCGCCGGGCAGATGGCACAGGCGATCGCCGGGGTGGCGACACCCGCCACGGGGCTGGCCGTCGCCGGGCAGAGGGTGGAGACGCAGCCGCCGTCCATCGGGCACGCCGTCTGCGCCGGAGAGGTGCCGGACGTCGCCGAGGGGAGCGCGACCGGAGACCCGCACGGCCCACCCCCGACACCGATGCAGACGCCGCCGCTCGCGCCACCGCTGCCGGTGGCGGAGGCACCACCTGAGTTGTAGATGGCGGGAAGAGGGACGGGGCCGGCGGAGGAGGAATTGGCGGTGACGAGGACGAGCTTCCCGCTGGTCGGATCGGTGGCCATGGAGGCGCCGGCCAGGGTGTAGCCGCCCAGCCGGCCCGTGCCGTTGCCGAGCGCGATCTGGGACCAATCGCTGCCACCCCAGGCCCACGCATCCTGGAGCTGGGTGCAGCCTCCCGTGATGCTCACGGTTCCGGCGGAGCCGGTCACGGTGCCAGACGACCCGGTCCCCGTGGAGCAGCCGCTACCACCCGTCCCTCCGAGCAGGATGACCCGCTGGCTCTGCGGGTCCCAGGCCATCTCGGCGCCGTACCGGGCGGGGGGGCTGTCCACCGACCCCGCCTCAGACCATCCGGAGCCGTCCCAGAGCCAGGTGCCGGCGAGGACCTGCCCATCGCTCCCAGTACCGCCGAACAGCACCACGTCCCCGGTGGCGGGGTCGTAGGCCATGGCCGCGCCGGTCCGCGCCGCCGGGCCCCCGTCCCCGGAGGCGGGGTCGTGGCGAAGGCCGAAGTAGCCACCCACCACCGCGGCGACGACGGCCAGCGAGATCACCAGGGCACCCGCTCCCCGGCGCAGACGGCCAGCGCGGCTCAGCATCGCATCCATACCGTACCTACGCGCGAACCCCGCGTCGGGTTCCCGGCGGGTGAGGAGGGGGTACGACGGATAGACTCCCCGACGATGGCCGAGAACGCAGGCAAGCCCGCCAATCCCCAGCAGCTGAGCCCCGAGGAGCTGACCCGGCTCCAGCCCGGGCTGGCCCGGCTGATGCCGGAGATCGCCAACCGCCTCTGGCGCGCCGTCTACTCCGCCCGGGCCGGCCGCTGGCGGCTCGCCCGATGGCAGCTCACCGAGATGCGCAAGCTCTTCCTTCTCGGCACCATCACCCGGCCCAAGTACGCGGACGACATCGCCGAATTCCTCCACGAGGAGGTGGAGCCACTCCTCGCCGCCGTGGCAGCCGAGGACCTCGAGACGTTCGAGCGCCGGGTGCACGAGGCGGTGGACGCGACCAACGAATTCCATCGACGCTGGGAGAAGGGCTTCATCGTCTGGAAGCTGCCGGAGAGTGCGCCGCCGGACCTCGATCTGACCCCTCGCTGAGCCCTTCCCCCACTCGTCGGGAGGTCTGTGGGACGGCTATGCTTCCCCCCATGATCGTCACCACCACAGAGAACATCCCCGGCACCCGCGTGACCCAGACGCTCGGGCAGGTCTTCGGCCTCACCGTCCGCACCCGTGGTCTCGGCGGCAACATCGCCGCCGGCCTTCGCAGCATCGTCGGCGGAGAGGTCGGCTCCTACGTGAAGCTGCTCGAGGACGCCCGTCGTCAGGCGGTCGACCGCATGGTGCAGAACGCGACCGCCATGGGCGCCACCGCGGTGACCATGATGCGGTTCGACTCCTCCGAGATCGGCAACAACATGAGTGAGATCGTCGCCTACGGCACCGCCCAGGTGGTGGAGCCGGTGTCGGGAGCAGCCGCCGGCTGATCGCGCCGCGCTGAGGAGTCGACTGTGACGGACGTCGGGATCCCACTCGTCGAGCTGGTGGTGATCGCCGCCCTCCTAGTCCTGATCATCGTGGGAGCCGCGGTCGGCTGGGAGCGCTACCGGAGCGGCGGCGCGGGCGGCCGCGGTCCGGGAGTCAGCGGGGCTCAGCCGACGGCGGAGATCTTCATCGACCCCGAGACGGGGCGGCGGATGCGGGTCTGGTTCGACCCGCAGACGGGGCGGCGGGACTACCGACCGGAGTAGCGCGGCGGCCCGTTCCCGGATGCACCGAGAGGCAGCGGGTCACACCCGAGTGGTACCACGAGGGTTGTGCACACGGCCGCGGAGATGATCGAGCGGCTTCGCACCGGCGGGGTCCGGGACGAGACCGTGCTTGCCGCGATGGCGGCCGTGCCCCGGGAGGAGTACGTCCTGCCCGCTGACCGCGAGGAGGCCTACGCCGACAGGGCCCTCCCCATCGGTTCCGGGCAGACCATCTCCCAGCCGCTGATGGTGGCGATCATCCTCGAGGCCCTCCAGCTGCGGGCGGGTGAGCTCGCCCTGGACATCGGCACCGGGAGCGGCTACCAGGCCGCGGTGATGACCGCCTGCGGTGCCCGGGTGATCAGCGTGGAGCGCATCCCGGAGCTCGCCGACCAAGCCGCCCAGCGGTTCGAGCGCCTCGGTGTTGACGTGGAGGTGGTGGCCGCCGACGGCAGCCTCGGCCTGCTCGACCGCGCCCCCTTCGACGCCATCGCCGTCGGGGCGGCCGCGCCCCGGCTTCCGGTGGCGCTGGCCCGCCAGCTGCGCGAAGGCGGCCGGCTGGTGCTGCCGATCCGCAGCGGTCCCGAGGGCGAAGAGCTGACCCGGGTCCGGGTGAGCGGCGGCAGATGGACCTCGGAGAATCTCGGCCCCTGCCGCTTCGTACCCCTGATCGGAGCCGACGGGTACCGGGAGGGAGGCTCCCGCTCTGGCCATCCCGGCGTTTAGCATGGGCGGGCATCGAGGTACACGGGGAAGTGACCGGCGCGGAGCGTCCTGAGAGGCCACTTCCCGGTTCACATTTTCGCTCACCTTCTGGAGGGTCCCAACCCATGGCCAAGACCGTCGGCATCGATCTCGGTACCACCAACAGCGTGGTGGCAGTGATGGAGGGCGGAGAGCCCACCGTCATCGCCAATGCCGAAGGCGGTCGGACCACCCCCTCCGTCGTCGCCTTCACCCGCAGCGGTGAGCGCCTCGTCGGGACACTGGCCCGGCGCCAGGCGGCCGTCAACCCCACCAACACGATTTACTCCATCAAACGATTCATGGGCCGGCTGCTCAGTGAGGTCACCAACGAGGCCAAGCAGGTCCCCTACAAGGTCGTGGCGGGCAAGGACGGCCGCGTCGAGGTGGACGTCGCCGGAGAGCGGCACACCCCCGAGCAGATCTCGGCGATGGTGCTGCAGAAGCTCAAGACGGACGCCGAGGCCTACCTCGGAGAGAAGGTGACCGACGCGGTCATCACCGTGCCCGCCTACTTCAACGACGCCCAGCGGCAGGCGACCAAGAATGCCGGCCAGATCGCGGGCCTCAACGTGCTCCGGATCATCAACGAGCCGACCGCGGCCGCGCTCGCCTACGGGATGGAGAACAAGGAGAACGAGAAGATCCTCGTCTTCGACCTGGGTGGCGGCACCTTCGACGTCTCCATCCTGGAGGTCGGCGAGGGCGTCTTCGAGGTGAAGTCCACCAACGGTGACACCCACCTGGGCGGTGACGACTACGACCGGCGGGTCGTGGACTGGCTCGCGGATGAATTCAAGCGTGACCAGGGGATCGACTTGCGCGGCGACGCCCAGGCCCTGCAGCGCCTGACCGAGGCCGCTGAGAAGGCCAAGATCGAGCTCTCGCAGCGCCCGGAGACCCAGGTCAACCTTCCCTTCATCACCGCCGACGCCTCTGGCCCCAAGCACCTCGACATCACGCTGTCGCGGCCCAAGTTTGAGCAGCTCACCGAGGACCTGACCGCGCGCTGCCGCAAGCCCTTCCAGGACGCGCTCGCCGACGCGCACATGAGCGTCAAGGATCTCGAAGACGTGATCCTGGTCGGCGGCTCGACCCGGATGCCGGTGATCCAGGCCCTGGTCAAGGAATTGACGGGCAAGGACGCCAACCGCGGGGTCAACCCCGACGAGGTGGTGGCGGTCGGCGCCGCCATCCAGGCCGGTGTGCTCAAGGGCGAGGTCAAAGACGTCCTGCTCCTCGACGTCACGCCGCTATCGCTCGGGATCATGACCGAGGGAGAGGTCAACACCAAGCTCATCGAGCGCAACACCACCATCCCGACCGCCAAGTCGCAGGTCTTCTCCACCGCGTCCGACGCGCAGCCGAGCGTGGAGATCGTGGTCCTTCAGGGCGAGCGGCCGCTGGCCCGGGACAACCGCATCCTCGGGACATTCACCCTGGATGGGATTCCGCCGTCGCCGCGCGGAGTGCCGCAGATC
>Ga0302320_10018016_pt1 | contig 14277 bp, 10 predicted proteins | sample Bog_T0_3_FD_202130 | JGI IMG/M metagenome (GOLD analysis project Ga0302320, IMG submission 202130) | Peat permafrost microbial communities from Stordalen Mire near Abisko, Sweden - Bog_T0_3 | ecosystem: Environmental > Terrestrial > Soil > Wetlands > Peat | place: Sweden: Abisko, Stordalen Mire...
GGGGCGGCACGGCGACCGGGACCGGCTTCGTGCGGCCGAACGCCTTTTCCAGGTCGCGGAGCGGGGCCGAGAGCTTGTAGGACCAGGAGTGTACGATCGCCTTCAGGCGGGCCTCGCGCGTCTTAAGCTCGGCGTCCATTTCACCGATCCTTGCCGCCAATTTCCGGTGCTCGGCGGCGGCTTTCCTTGCGGCTTCCTCGGCGTCCAAGGCGGCCCTGGACAAAAGGGCGGCCGTCTCCTCCTTTTCCCTCCGCGCCATCCGCTCCACTCCGGATATCCTGTTCTCCAGGTTCTGGATGTGGCGGTCCGAGAGCTTCTTGTGGAGCTTGAAATGCTTGTCCTGCAGGGCGACCTTCTCCTGCAGGTTCTGGACGTGCTGCTGGGTCAGGTCGCGCTGCATCTCGAGGTGGTGCACCTTCTCCTCAAGCTGCAGGCGCACGGCGTCAGTCGCGGCGGTGGCACCGGCCACCCGCCCATCCTCCGAGCGGACCAGATCCGCCAGGTCCTCGGCCAGGTCCGACAGGTCGCCCGCGGGCGACCCGCGGGACCGGAGCGCATCGGCCAGGTCGCGCGCGGCGAGGGTCAGGTCCGTGCCGGCGTAGCTGCGGATGAGCTCCCAACGGGCCCGGGCGGGCTTCGCCATCACCTGCGCATAGACGCCCAGGAGAACCGCGGTGACTCTTGCCTGCTCGAAATGCCTGCGCGCGAATGCGGCGCCCTGCTCCCCGAGCCGCGCGGCAAGCGCCGGATCCCTGAAGACCCGGGTGCAGCGGTCCGCGATGTCCTCCGGCGAGCCGCTCGAGAGAAACAGGGCCTCGGTGCCGTCCTTCATCTCGAGGGCGACGTTGGTCGGGGGCAGGACGACGGGGCGCCCCGAGGCCAGGAATTCCGGGAGCTTCGAGGGGAGCCTATAGTCGTTGAACGGGCCGGGTCGGCCGGGCTGCACGAGGACATCGGCGGCGGCCAAGAGCCCGGGCAGGCGCGCCTTGGCGACAAATCCCAGGTCGACCACATGGGCGCCCAATTCCGGGGTGAGCGTTTCCAGGAACTGCGGACGGTTGAACCCCGTCCTCACGAGCCGGGTCGGGATCCCGCGCTGGTTAAGGAGGGCGACGGCCTTGTAGAGTTCGAGCATCTCGGGCTCGTTGGCGAACGTGCTGCTTCCCGTGAACACGATCAGCTTCTCGCCCGCGGAGAGGCCGAGCTCGCTGCGCACCTTGGGATCGGCCTTCGGCTGGGCGAGGTATTCCGGGGCGACACCCGGCTCAAGCAGCGAGCACGGTATCCCGGCCGGGACGAATTCCCTCAGGCGGTCCACGATCACCGTGACCGCGTCCGCAAGCCGGAGGAACGTGCGGTAGCGGACCGGGTGGGGCAGCCGGTCGGAGACATGGGAATCGAGCTCCTCGTGCCCCATGCAGCGCAGGTCCAGGATCCTCGTCCGGGCGAATCCCGAGATCAGGAACTCCTCGTTGTCTTCAAGGTGGATCACCAGGCGGGCACTCCGCTCGGCGGCGCGCTGGTAGGAGAGCACGAACTTGCGCACAAACTCCCGGGGGGTCCATGCGTGGATCACGTCTGCCGTCCTGCCGTCGGGGAAGAAGGCCGGCTTCTCCAGGAGCTCGTTGTAGAGGGCTGGGATGAACGCGGGCGCCTGGACCGCGGAAAGCGAGTCCCGCCCCGAGGGCACCGCGACCACGCAGGCGTGGCCCTTGGCCGTCAGCGCGTTCGCAAAGCCGCCTATGTGGTTGAGGCTGTTGGTGGTGAAATCGCCGTAGTTGACGAAGAGTATGTTCACCGGGTCCAAAGGGGGTGCTCGGGTCCGCCCTTAGTAAGGTTTCAGGGTGCTCGCGGCGTCGCCCACGACGGCCGACTTGGGCAGCGGGAGGTTCTCAAAGCCGCCCGCAAAGCGGGTGACAACCGAGTCCCAGGGGGTCTCGCCGCGCTGGGAGCGGTTCGAGGTCAGGCTCCATTCCATGATGGCCGTGGCCATCATGCAGGGGTCGGAGATCGGCAGCTCGGCAAAGGTCTTCTTTCGGGCCACCAGGGGCAGGTCGGACGAGTCCATGCGGCCCCGGAATTCGGCCAGGGCCGCGTCATCCGCGCCGGGAGTCGAGGCCGGGGCAAAGGCCAGGCGGCCCTTCTCGGCCGCCTGCGTCTGTCCCGCCTCGGCGTAGAGCTCGATGGCCTTGAGCGCGCACGCACGGCGCACGGGGGCGGGCAGGTCCCGGTCATCAGCATAGGAGCCAAGGGAGTCGAATCGTCCGGCATCGGCTAGGTACTGAAGGTAGGCCAGGTGGGCCTCGGGGACGGAGCCCGAATCGGGCGAGATCCCAAGGGCGGCGCTGTAGGTGGTGAGGATCGGGGCCGCCTCGTCCAGGCGCCCCGCATAAATCCGGGCGGCCAACTCGGGGACGTTGTCCCTGAGGGCCGCGTTTTGGACCACCAGGTGCACGGTCTGGATCGCATTCCTGAAAGAAATCCGGAGCCGCTCGTACCTGCGGAAGAGGACCTCGCGCTCCACGACGCCCCTAAGCGCCGCGGCGCGGACCTCCGGGCTCGCGTGGCTGTCCACAAACGCGTAGAGCTCCGACCTGGGCTTCCCCTGGAGGGCCAGCCCCTCGGCGAGGAGGGCGTCAAATCCGGCGGCCGTCCGCTCGGCCGGCGAGCTGGACGCGGTCAGCTGCTTGACGAGGGCGTCGTTCCCGTAGAATGCGGCGATCCTGAAGATGCTCCGCAGGAGGATCGGCCGGTGGGCTGCAAGGACCGGGAACCGGAGCGCCTCGCCCCAGCGCTGCCGGCGCGCCATGACCTCGAGGATGTTCGAGAGCGCCTCGTCGCGCTTCGGGTCGCTGCGGGAGGCGTTCAGCCCGTAGAGGAAGATCGCGCAGTTGACGTCGTCAAAGGCGCCCAGGCGCTTCAGCTCCAGGTTGTAGAGGACCCGGTTCTTGAAGTAGTCGGTCGAGTAGGGCCCGACCTTCAGGTCGCCTTTCGCGAGCGCGAGGGCGGTCGGCGACTCCGGGTAGACCCGCCGGACGCGGTCCACGTTGGACTGCGCGCGCTTCCAGTAGAACTGGAGATACGCATAGGAATAGTCCCCCTCGGCCATGTTCTGCACGAAGTCGTTGGCCTCCGCGTACAGGCGGACGGCCTCGGCGTTGCCGATCGCCTGGGACGAGCCGTCCAGGTTCGCGGCCTTGGCCGGCCCCGCCAGGGGGAGGAGGGAGGCGAGGATACAGAAGAGGCTAATCCGGGTTCGCATAGAAAACGGGCGGACCCTAACCATTGCAGGAGTCCGCCCGGATGGTAAATGGCGAAGTGCGCGGCTCAGAGCTTGAATCCGCAGTCCGCGGCGTCCTTCGTGAACATCTTCACGGTGTCCAGGGACAGCTCGGTCAAGTCCATGCCGTACATCTTCGCGGCCTTGCCCAGGATGTCGTGGGGCACGGTGATGATGGCGCAGCCGCAGTCCTGGGCCTCGAAGATGTTGAGCACCTCGCGCGTGCTGGCCCAGAGGAGTTCCGCCTTCGGGTGGCCCTCAAGGAGGGCGCCGCAGGCGCGCATGAGCGGAACCGGGTTGACGCCGGTGTCGGCGATGCGGCCGGCAAACACGGAGACGACCGAGGGGACCGACGGATTGAGGGCCTCGGCGACGCCGGCCACCTGCTTGAGCGTGAGGAGCGCCGTCACGTTCAGCTTAACGCCCTGGCTGGCGAGCTCTTTGATGAGCGGCAGCGAGGAGTCGCCGCGCGAGTTCGTGATCGGGATCTTCGTGTAGACGTTCTTTCCGAAGGCGGAGATCTTGAGCGCCTGGCGCTTCATGTCGGTGAAGTCATCCGTGAACACCTCGAGCGAGATGGGCTTCGCCGTCACGGTCTGCAGGATGTCCCTTGCGAAGGCCTCGTAGTCCTTGATCCCGGCCTTCTTCATGAGGCTCGGGTTTGTCGTCAGGCCCTTGATGTACGGTTTGGCGTAAAGGTCGAGTATGCCGGCTTTGTCGGCGCCGTCAGCATACAGTTGGATCTTCAGGTCGTTGAGGGATTTCATGTGGATTTAGTGTAGGTTGATTGAGGGCACCGATCGGTTTCCGGCAAGGAGATTAGGTCCCGGCTAGGGGTGGCGGCCCGCAGCGAGGATGACGGCAACAGCCTCCGGGAAGCTCCTGACCGTGAAATCCGGCTTTGTGTCGTATTCGTCGGAATACCCGTAGTCGATGAAGACCGTTTTTACGCCGGCATTCTTGCCGCATTCGATGTCGCGCCACCGGTCGCCGACCATCCAGGAGCGCCCGAGGTCGAGGCCGAGCTCCTTGGAGGCGTCGATCAGCATCCCGGGACCGGGCTTCCTGCGGGGAGCCACCTCGCCCTTGCCCGGGTCGTAGGAGACCTCGACGCGGTCGATCTCGGGGATGAGCTCGAGCAGGCGCGTGTGCATCGCCTCGATGACCTCCCGGGCCACGAGCCCCCGGCCCACGTCGGGCTGGTTCGTCGCGACCACCAGGGCGAAGCCCGCCGCCTTCAGGGCGCGGCAGGCCTCGGGGATGCCCTCGTAGAGGCGGAAGTCCTCCGTCCGCTCGGGGGCGTAGGGCTTTCCGTCGCGGACCAGCTGGACATTGAGCGTGCCGTCGCGGTCCAGGAATACTGCGGGCTTGGGCGCCATCCGGCTAGGGCTTGGCCGAGACCGACTCCCATTTCGTCTGGTTCACCTTGAGGTCGGGGTGGGAGACGAAGAGGTGCCAGACGACCGCCTGGAAGGCCTCGCTGTGCGGGGTCACGTTGTTGGCGTTCACCGTCGGGATGATCACGCACGCGTCGGCGACCTTGGCCGTGTAGCCCCCGTCCTTGCCGACAATCCCGATGATGTGGGCTCCGACCTGCTTCGCGAGCTGGAGGGCCGCGACCAGGTTCGGGGAGACGTTCTTCTCGATGTTGCCGCCGCCGACCGAGAGGATGAAGAGGCAGTCCTTGCTGTTGAGCTTGCTCACGCGGAGCCACTCCACAAACACGCTGGCCCAGCCCTCGTCATTGGTCCGGGCGGTGAGCTCGGAGACATTGTCCGTCGGGGCATAGGTCTCGATCCCGGCGATCTTGCGGAAGTCGTTCACGGCATGGGAGGCGTTCGCCGCGCTGCCGCCGACCCCCAGCATGAACAGGCGTCCCCCGTGCTCCCTCACGGCGCGCAATTCGGCGACGCATTTTTCGCAGTCGGCCGGGTTGATCTTGGCCACGATTTCGGCCGTTTCCTTGAGGTGTTGTGCGGAGTAGGACATGGGGGAAAAGATGCAAAAGCGCCGGGCGAATGCGAGGCGCCAGTGGGGGTTTAGGTGGGATTCTTAAGGAGCCGGTCGAGTTCGCCTAGTCCTGCGTGCGAGCCGATCTCGTAGAAGCGCTGCCCGATCTCGTAGCCCGCGAGCTGTCCGCGTGCGAGGAGCGCCTGCTGCACGTCCGCCAGGTCGACGACCTGGTCCCGGGCGAACCCGTCGAAGGCCGAGGCCCGAAAGACGCCCAGGCCGTAGTCGATGTGGCGCATGGCCGGGAGCTTGTTCCTCTTGTCGTAGGCGCGGATCGCCCCGTCCTGGAACCACACGTTGCTCGTGTCGTAGCGCTCGCTGTTCTCGTAGACGGTCATCAGGCCCAGTTTCCCCGACTTGAGGAAGGCCGCGCCCACGGCGAGGTAGTCGATCGGCAGGTAGCTGTCCCCGTAGAGGACGTAGAACACGTCCCCCAGGAGGGGCAGGGCGCGGATCAGCGCGCCCCCGGTTCCGAGGAGCTTCGGGCCGTCAAAGGAATACGCGATCCGGACGCCCCACTTGGAGCCGTCGCCGTAGGCTTCCACGACCTTTTCCCCAAGGTACCCGACGCAGAGGACCAGGTGCCCCAGGCCCGATTTCCTGAGGAGGCGGATCTGGTGAGAGAAAAAGGGCTCCCCGGCGACCTCCACCAGGAGCTTGGGCACCTTCTCGGTGATCGGCTTAAGGCGGGTGGCGAGTCCGCCGGCGAGGATCGCCACGGGCAGGTCGGAGGGATTCATGCGCAGAGGGCCTCGTGCGCCGCCGCTCGGATCCGGGTTCCGGGAACCACCGTTTGTGTGAGGCGTGCTCGGGCTCGCGGCATTCCGGGTCTCAGTTCTGCGCCACCACCTTGGTGCCCTCGAAGTCGAACCGGAAGCGCACCTCCTGCAGGCCCATCTCCCGCATCGCGTGGCGCAGCTTCTTCTTGTCGCCGGCGTAGAACATGAGGAAGCCCCCGCCGCCGGCGCCGATCAACTTGCCGCCCAGGGCCCCGTTGGCCATCGCGCAGTCGTACCACTGGTTGATGTGGGCGTTGCTCATGCCGGAGCTGCGCGCCTTCTTGCGCTGCCAGTGCACGTCCATGAGCATCGCGAACTCCTCCAGGTTGCCGCCCTCCAGGCACTCGAGCGACTTGTAGCCGAGCTCCTTGGTGAAGTGCAGGTTGTCGAGCATCGAGGCATCGTTCTTCTTCGAGCGGTCGTTCTGGTCCTTCAGGATCGAGGAGGCGCTCCTCGAGTAGCCCGTGAAAAAGAGCAGCAGGTTGTCCTCCAGGTTATAAAGGGTCTCCTCGGAGATCTTGCAGGGGCGGTACTCGACCCGGCCGTCCTTGTGGAAGGTGAAGGCCGTGATGCCCCCGACGGCGGCGATGTACTGGTCCTGCTTGCCGATCGGCTCGCCCAGCTTGTTGATCTCGATGTCGCAGGCCTGCTCGGCGAGCTCGGCCGGCGAGACCAGGTTCTTCTTGTAGGCGTGAAGCGCCCTGAGGAGCGCCGTCGTGAAGCTTCCCGAGGACCCGAGCCCCGTGCCGCCCGGGATGTCGGCCATGGAGGTGAGCTCGATGTGCGGATCGGTGACCCCGACCAGCTTCAGGGCCTCGCGCACGATCGGGTGCTCGATCTCGTCCACCGACCCGACGCGCTCCAGCTTCGAGTACTTGACGATGATCTCCTTCTGGAAGGTCGTGTGCTTGGTGATGTAGACGTACTTGTCGATCGCCGCGGCGACAAGGAATCCTCCGTGCTCCCTGTAATAGCTCGGCAGGTCGGTGCCGCCGCCGCCAAGGGAAACGCGCAGGGGAGAGCGTGTGATGATCATAATGTGGGGTAGCCGCTGTGTTTGTAGATCGTCTCGACGATCTCCAGGGTCCGGATGCCCTCGCGCAGGCCGGGGGACGGCGTCCGCCCGAGGCGGATGTCCTCGCAGAACGCCGTGGTCTCGAGGGCCCAGGACTGGTCGGCCCTCGGGTATTCCCAGGAGGTGGTCTCCGGGGGGCCCATCTGCGGGAGCATCCGGTTATACGTGAGTTTCTCCGTCCCGTAGCTTCCGCCCAGGCCGTCGATCGAGAGCTTCCCGTCGCGCCCGTAGATCTCGAAGGAGAACATGTTCTTCCACTCCGAGCAGCTGACCTGGAGCCATGCGGTCTGGCCGCCGGCCGTCCGCAGGCTCAGGAAGGCGTTGTCGTCCACCTTCATGTCCCAGAAGAGCGTCGAGGCATGGCCCTCGACGGTCGTGAAATCCCCGAAGTAGGAAAGCGCCAGGTCGATCAGGTGCACGCCCTGGTCGATCAGTTCGCCGCCCCCCGAAAGCTTCGGGTCGGCGCGCCACTCGCGGTCGTAGCCCCTGCGGCCGCCGTGGCCGTAACGGCCCCGGATGAACATGAGGGCGCCCAGGGCGCCCGAGTCAAAGATCTCCCGCGCCTTGAGGAGCGACGGATGAAACCGGTGGTTGTAGCCGATCCTCACCCGGACGCCGCGTGCGAGCGCGGCCTCCTGCAATTGCCTGAGCTGTCCGGGGCCCAGGGCTCCGGGTTTCTCGATCAGGACATGCTTTCCAGACTGGGCTGCCGCGAGGGCAATGGGGGCCAGGGAAGAGTTCAAGGTCGATATTATGACAGCATCGACGGCCAAATCCGCTATCGCCTCGTTAAAATCTGTTGAGGCGAGGCACCCGGCATGGGTCCTGGCCACGTCAGCGGCCCGTGCCGGGTCGAGGTCGCAGGCATAGGCCAGCTTTGTTCCGGGGACCTGCGAGAGGGCCGCCGCGCGCTTTTTCCCGATCAATCCGCAGCCGATGATGGCGAAAGTTAGCGGTCGGTCAACGGGTTGGGTCATGGATCCAGAGTGAGAGGATGGCCTCGGAAGGCATTGCAGGCGCGGGGAGGCCTAGCAAGTGGATTTATTGGGGCGGGGCGCGGCCGGCACGCTTATTCCTTTAATGGGGTATGCACGTGGCGTAAGCAGGCTGTGTTTTCGCAAGCGCCGGCATGCTGCCGCGGTAGCGCCAGCAATTCTCGACCCGCGAGGGGGGTTTGTTCCCTGCCGGTAAGTTTCCCATACGAATACCAGGAAGACTGTCCGCCAGGGAACACGCTGGGGCGCGTCAGCCAACACTATTTCAAGTCGGGCATGGCCCGCATCATGAAGCTGTCGAAGAGCGGGACCGTGAACGCGAGTTCACCGTAGGCCGAACTGTAAATCATGCCCTTTTTGATCAGGCTGGCGCGGTGTGGGCCCAGGCTCATGGTTTGCACGCCGAGCGCGGCGGCGATGTCGCCGATGCGGTGCGCCCCCGCGCCTAGGCCGGCCATCGCCCGCAGGAATCGCTTTTCCGTCGGCGTCAGCCGGTCGAAGCGCACCCGGAAAAAGTTCTTGTCCAGGCGCACCACCACGCTCGGGGACGCCTTCGTCACCACGTCTACGGTGATCGGCGAGGCTTCGGCGAGGCTCCATGACTGGTATCCCCATTCTTGCAGGAAATACGGGTAGCCCTGCGTCAGACGGTATATCTCTTTGAGCGCTTCGGCCGCGAAGCCCACTCCCACGGCGATGGTCGGATCCTTGAGGGCCTTCACCGAGTCGGACTCGGAGAGGGCGCCGATGTCGGGGAACGAGAACAGCCGCTCCGCGTAGGACTTCGACTCGCCAGCGAGGCCCGGCAGGATGGGGAGGCCGGCGCCGATCAGCACCATGGGCAACTGCCGCTGCTGCATGCGGTGCATTGCCATGATCAGCGAGCTGAGTTCCTTCTGGCTGAAGTATTGCAACTCGTCGATGAGGAGCGCGACCGGCACCTGGCGCTCATCGGCCGCCTCCGCGACAGCGACGAACAGGTTGGGAAGGTCGCTCTCGATGTCGCCGGAGTCCGCTGCGCCCTTCTCCGCATCCACATCCAGGCTTACCGCGATCTCACCCACGGAGAGCTTCATGCCGTCCATGAAGCCTTTTAGGACCGCGAGCCCGCGCTTGGCCTTGTCACCGAGCCCCGCAATGCGATCGAGATCGAAAAGTAGCCGTCGGAGCGGTGGAACCAAGAGCGCTGCGAGCGATTTCCGCTCATGTGCTTCGACGACGATGGTCCGGTAGCCCTGCCCTAGAGCCAACCGGTCGATTTCGTTCAGAAGAACGGTTTTGCCGACACCGCGCAGGCCGGTGAGCAGGATGCTTTTCTCCGGCCGCTTCGCCTTCACGCGACCAAGAAGAATACGCGCCTGCTCGAGAACACCTTCGCGACCAACGAGTTCAGGCGGAGGGGAGCCGGCGCCAGGCGAGAATGGGTTCTTGATCGGATCCATGAGTTGTATCGAGTTTATCAGGTTGTAGTCTTGTTTACTTACAAGTGGTTACAACTGGCTACAAGTCCAGTAGATTCCTTGGAGTTGGGCCGCCATGAAAGGAACCTGATTCGGGCCGAGCATTCCGTGTCAGGCGCAAATCGTCAGCTTACGTCACGTGCATACCCCGCTTCCTTTTTATGCCGGCTTTGTCCCGGGCATCCCCGTTCTCTCCCCTACGCCGTCGCATCCGGGGAGCACGCGTTCCGCTTGCCGAAGGCCCAATCAAAACGCAGTTTTTCCATATGAAGAATACCTACAGCGTAAAGGGCCTCCAGCGCGGAACCGCTGCTGCAATTCGCGCTGCAGAGGCTGGGGCACTCGTGACGATTACCCGCAACAGCCGTCCCGTCGCGCACGTGATTTCTGCTGTTCGCTTGGGCGGCATTCTGGAAATCCTGGAACTGCTCGCAGACGGGGATTTCACGCGCCAGCTCGGACTCCTTCGCGCGGGTAGACTCAAGTTCCATCCCGCCTCAACTCTTGCCGACTGAGGTCCCCGAAGCCAGGCAGGCAGTCGATAACCCAGAGTCCCTTTCGCCTGAGGTCCGGAAGGCGGCTCAAATTTGCCCTGCTCTGCCTCAACGAAGGGCGAGAAGGCAGGCTTGTCAGCGGCCAATGGCGCTAGATTGTCTCTCTCTATGTCGTTGAATCCCACCCCGGAGGCCGCGTGCTCGGTCCAAGCACCCCGCACCCGGCGGCTCGAGACTTGGGCGTGCGTGCTCTTGGCCATTCTGGTCGGTGGGTTCTACCTCTGGACGGCGCATCAGCCCTCCAGCATCTGGGGCGTCGCATCCAAGACCCCCGAGGGGTATTACCCGCTGGAGACGGCGGGCTTCCGCTCGGGCCACCTGTATGTGGCCTTGGCTCCGCACCCGGCATTGCTCGCGATGGCCGATCCCTACGACCCCGTGGCAAACGCCCCTTACCGCGTCCATGACATGACGCTCTACAAGGGGCATTACTACCTCTATTTCGGGGTCACCCCGGCCCTGATCCTCTTCTGGCCCGTGGCGGCCCTCACAGGCCGGTACCTCTACGAGCCTGTCGCCGTCGCCCTCTTCTGCTCGGGCGCGATCTGGGTTGGCATGGGGCTCCTCCTTGCCATCCGCCGGCGGCACTTCCCGGCGGCGCCCACGGCCGCGCTCATTGCCGGGTGGGTGTGCCTGGCGTGGGCTACTCCGCTCCTGAAGCTCGTCGAGGGCCCCCAATTTTATCAGGTGCCGATCTCGTGCGCGATCTTCCTGCAGGCGCTCATGCTGGTGGCGATCTACCGGGCGCTGCATTCTCGGTCGCGGGCGCTCGCGTGGCTCTGCGCGGCCGGCGTGGCCTACGGCTTGGCGATCGGCGCCCGGCCCAACTACCTGGTGTGCGCGGCCGTTCTCTTGATTCCGATCGCCGCCTATGCCCAGGCGGCCGGCGAAATGAGGGGCCAGAGGTTGCGTGCCTTTATCCGGGCGCTTTGGGTCACCTTCCTTCCCGCGGCCCTTTGCGGGGTGGGGCTCCTCGCCTTCAACTGGGCACGCTTTGGCTCCGCGACCGAGTTCGGCATGCACTACCAGCTCGCAGGCGAGCGGTTCACGGCGCTCAAGCAGATGTCGGCCTCGTTCATGGTCCCCCACGTGATCTTTTACCTGACCAACGCGGGCTTCTGGCAGTCGTACTTTCCGTTCTTCGCCTCCTCGACCGGGCAGCCGTACGGTTTCCTCCGCTATGTGCCATGGACGTGGCTTGCCCTTGCCGTTCTCCTCCGCCCGAGGGCCTCGGAACCCGGCGCCCGCCCGGGCCTTTTTGCGATCGCCGGGGCGATCGCGGGGGCCTCCGTCCTCAACCTGGCGTTTCTGTCGTGCTTTTTTGGGACGACGGGACGGTACCCGGGCGACTTCGCGAACGCGTGGCTCATCCTCGCCGGGATCGGCGCCCTCGCCCTGGGGCAGCGGCTCGCGCTTGCGAAGCGCCCGGGCGTGTTTCGGCTCTTGGCTGGCGTGGGTGCGGCGGTCTCTCTCTTTTTCGCCCTGCTTGTCTATGTGGGCGGGTTCCCAAAGCCAGAAACCTTCCGATGGCTGGCCCGTGCCGCCGATTGGCCTGCCTATGCCTGGCAGAGCGCCCGCGGAGGAAATTTCGGGGGACTCCGCATGGAACTGCATTTGCCTGAGCATACCCCGGTCCTTGCCGAACCCGTTTTTGAGACGGGAATCCAGAGTGATGCGCGGGACTGGCTCGAGATTGCGTACCTTTCGAATAACCGCGCGCGCCTGAATTTCTTCCATGCGGGGACGGGAACCTTCCCGAGCCATGAGTTTGAAATCCCTGCCGACCGGCGGATCACGATCGAGGCGCGCTGCGGCTCGCTCCTGCCCCCGTTCACGAGCCCGGTTTTCTCCTCCTGGTCCCAAGCCGAGTACGACGTGGCGAGGAGGGACCTGCAGGTGACGGTGAACGGATCGGAGGTGCTTCGGCTTGCGCTGGAGTGCTACGATTCGTCGCCGGCAAACCTAACGGTGGGCCGTCTCGCGTGGTTCTCAGGCGGGATGCAGCAGGTCTTCACGGGGGAGATTCTTAGTATAGCGCGGCTGCCGCTAGAGAAGCCCGAGATGCCCGTCGCGGCTTTCGCGGCATCGGCGCCCCTAGAGATGTCGCTTTTCCTCCCGGCTTCGACTCCGCCCGCCGTCGAGCCGCTTCTTGCAACCGGAAAGGGCAAGGAGAGCGACCTCCTGCTCTGCGCCTACAATGGGCGCTACCACATCAGCTTTGGGCTGGACCATTTCGGCGGCGGTGGTCCGCGGAGCGAGCCGATGTCCTACGACCCCCTTGTGCCGCATAAGCTCGTCGTTTGGATGGGGTCCATGCTGCCGGAGCAATCGGGTCTCCCGGAGCGCACGGACGGGGCGGCCACCCGGCTGGTCGTGCTTTTCGACGGTAAGGTGGCGCTCAACAGCGAACAGACCTTCTTTCCGGGCGGGCCCGAGTCCGCCGTCGCGGGGCGCAATCCCTTTAACTCAACCGTCGCCCGCGAGGAATTCACGGGCCGGATCGCCGCCATCCGGCAGGTCGAGATTCGCACGCTGCCGGCGGCCGAGAAGACCGGCGTCTACGGGGCCGTCGACATGAACGTGGAATTTCCCCTGGGTGCCCTTGGCACACAGGAACCCCTTGTCGTGACGGGCGTCTCCGGCGCGGGCGACATGGTCTACCTCCGCTACCTGGACGCCGACCATGTCTCATTTGGATTCGACCACTGGGGCATCGGGGGCTCCGTCGGCAAGCCCGTTGCGGTGGACTACAGGGCAAACCACAGGATATCCGTGGTGTTCCAGTCGCTCTTTCCCGAGGGATCCGTGGCCCACGCGTCCGACCTGGTGCGGGTGAAGGTCGATGGGGCGACGGCGCTCGAGGCGCATTGGGCCTGCCATCCCTCGACCGTGGACCAAATCAGCGTCGGGAAAAACCCGATTGGCGGGTCGACCTGCGGGCCCCTGTTCACCGGACGCATCCTGACGGTGGCGCACAACCCAGCGCCGAAGCCGTGATCGCCTGCCGCCGCTTGCGGCTTGTCAGGCCGACCCCCATGCCCCTTTGCTCAACCGGATGTCCCCCAAAGAGGCGTTAAACCCGCGCCGGGCCCTGTGGGCCGAGTTGCTCCGACTCGTGATACTCGTCTCGGCTGCGCTTGCGGTCACGGCTCCTTTCCTCACGGGCAACATCATTGGAGGGGTCGATGCCCGCTGGTATGCGTACATGCTGGGCGACTCCGTAGAGCAGGTGCGCCAGGGCCATTTCCTGGTGACCGTGGGTCAGGGGCCGTTCGCGTGGAACGGGTCCGTCCACCTGTACCGCTCGGCCCCCGTGTACATGGCGGTGGGCCGCGTCATGGACCTCTTCACCCTCCGGCACCTTAATTTTTTTGCGCTGCAGCACCTGACCGTGGTTGCGAGCGCGCTGGCAGGAACCCTGGGATTCTATGCGGCGGCCGTCCGGATTGTCCCGGCGCGGCGCTTTGCCGCGATGGGGTTCGCCCTCCTCTATCTCCTGACGCCGTCCTGGCTCTCGGCGATCGTGCACTCCGAGGCCTACATGTCCTACATGGCCTTCGCGGCCCTGCCCGTGGTCCTCTACGGCAATGCCCGCACGGTGCTCCGCGAGGACGGCCGGGGCACCGTCATCCTGGGGGCGGGACTCGCCCTGGTCTGGATGTGCCATCCCCCGATCGCGTGCCTGTCCACCCTGGCCACCGTGTTCGTCCAATGCGGCCTGATCGTGGGGCGAGGCGTCCTTTCGTGGTGGAACCTCATAAAGGGCGCCGCCGCCTTCGGGATTCTCGGCGCCTATTATTTTGTCTCGATGTCCGAACTTCCGCAGCTTGGAGAGACGCATGCCATGCGCTCGGAGGCGTTCGTGATCCTCGGAATCATGCTCTTCCTCACGGGAATCGGACGGTTCTTTGTCGGCAACCGCTCGCCAGGCTGGGCGGCCTGCGCCGGGGCGGGGGCCCTCCTCGTCTGGTCAACTAGCCCTATCTGGATGTGCTGGGTTACGGGCACGGCCTCCGTATGGATCGCCTGCGTGGCCCTCGGGCGCCTGTCGGGGAAGGTCGACCTGAAGCGCCACGGCTTCGTGATGCTGTTCCTGTCCGCCGTGGCCGGTGCGGCGATCGCCG
>Ga0302320_10018017_pt1 | contig 14277 bp, 7 predicted proteins | sample Bog_T0_3_FD_202130 | JGI IMG/M metagenome (GOLD analysis project Ga0302320, IMG submission 202130) | Peat permafrost microbial communities from Stordalen Mire near Abisko, Sweden - Bog_T0_3 | ecosystem: Environmental > Terrestrial > Soil > Wetlands > Peat | place: Sweden: Abisko, Stordalen Mire...
AGAAGGAAGGTCACCGTTCCCGAGGGCTGCGCCGAGCCGTAGTTTGTGGCGTTGACGGTGGCCGTCACCAGGACGGATCCGCCCACAACCGGGGTCACCGTGGCCGGCGTCACTACTGTTGTGGTGGGGGCCTTGGGGACGGTAATCGTGACGGCCTGGACCGTGGTGCTGGCTGCGTAGTAGCTGTCGCCGCTGTAACTGCCGGTCAACAGGTAGACGCCCGGGTTCAGCGACGGAATGGTGATGGCGGCGGTGGAGGGAGTTCCTTGCACGACGGCTGCCGAGCCCTCGCTGAGTCCGCTGAGCGTAAAGGTGACGGTTCCAGAGGGCTGCGAGACGCCGGGGTTCGATGTGTTCACCGTAGCGGTGACAATCAGGGGGCTGCCCGCGGCGGGAGTGGTGGTGGCCGGCGTGACCACCAGCGTGGTGGCGGTCTTGGCCACTGTGAAGGTGAGGGTGGTCGAGGTGGACGCGCTGAAGTAGGAGTCGCCGCTGTAGGCAGCCGTGACGGTGTGCATGCCGTAGTTGGGCGCGGTAATGGTGGTGGAGGCGCTCAAGCCGGAGACCTGCACCGGGTTTCCCTGGGCAACGCCATCCATGCTGAATGTGATGGTTCCAGTGGCTAGCACGGAGCCGGGGTACTGCGGCGTGAGCGTAGCAATCAGCGTCATGCTGCTGCCGCCCACCGGCGCCAGGGATGAAGCGTTCAGGGCCAGCGAGGTGGGACTGGTTGTCACATTGATGGTGACGACGGCAGACGGCGTCGCGGTGTAGTTGGTGTCGCCGTTGTAGGTGCCTTGGAGGTTATGGCTTCCAACCGCGGGCACGGCGATGGTGATGCTCGAGGTGGAGGGCGTTCCCGCGGTTACCGCTTCCGTGCCGACGGCTTGCCCGTCCAGGGTAAAGGTCATCGTCCCAGTGGGGCTCACGGTCGACCCGGAGGGCGCGGCAATGGTGGCCCGGATGAGCAGCGTGCTCCCGGCAGCAGGGCTGGCGTTAGCGGGCGTGATGATGACCGTGGGAGCGCTGGGTGGCACAGTAATCGCCGACGCCTGCGAAGTTGAATTGTTGTAGTTGCTGTCCCCGCTGTAGAACCCGACAATCTGGTGGCTCCCTGCGGTATAAGGCACGGTCATTGTAGCGCTGGCTGTGGAGAGCGTTCCGGCTCCCGTTGGCGTTCCCGCTGTGACCGGCTGAGACCCCTGGCTCACGCCGTCCATTCTGAAGTCAACGGTTCCCGTGGGTGACAGGGCGCCGGTCCCCGCGGTCACTGCCGTTACAGTCGCGTTCACGGTGACGGTCCCACCGGGAGTCGGGCTCGTTGTGTCTGGGGTGACCACCGTGACGGTGGGGCTGGGCTCAACCTCAATCACTACCGGGATGGGATCGCTGGCTGCAGCATAGTTTGAATCGCCGCTGTATTGGGCCACGATGGGGTGGCCGCCTACGGTGAGGACCCCGGTAACGGTGGTCAAGGCCGTGGACATTGTTCCGCTTCCGACGGTCAAGGTGATGTCTGCCACGACCGAGCTGTTGGACTGGTCAAAGAAGACAACGTCGCCCGTGGGAGCAGGACCAACACCTTGCGCTGTGACATTGGCCGACATATCAACCGAGCCGGAGGGATTGATGGTCTGGCTATGGGTAATCGTGTTGTTCACTGTAACCAGCCCGGTGCCAGGGGTCATGGGCCGGGGCCATTCCCTCACCAGCACCTGCGCATCGACCGTACCCAGGCCGGTGGCCAGGTCATAGCCCGATGCTGCAGTGAATCCAATCTGCCGGGTTGTTCCGCAGCCAGGGGTGCCGGAGACGCACGGCAATTGGGCGCTGCCCTGCTGAACGTCCTCAAAGATGCCGTCGAACATGCTCAGCGCATAGAGATTCGGCGCCAGATTGCCCTGCGGCCCATACTTTCCCGCCACCAGTGCACCGATTCCGGAGAAGATGGCTGCGGCGCCTGAGCTGCCTCCCGCCCGGACCACTGTGCATCCGGAGCCAGGAGTGAGACCGCTAAGGCAGAAGGCAAGCCCGTGGTTCAGGACGGAGTCAAGCGCAGTCGGCAGGGCAAGGTCGGGCAGCGAACGGCTGCCAGGCGCAGAAGCCGAAGGGGGGGGTGCAACCACCGACTGCCATGCAGGCATGGGATACAGCGTGCTGCTGCCGCCGCCGCCGGCATACGCCGGATCGGCGGTATTGACCGGGGACCACGCGGCGAAGGCGGATGCGCCTGGCGCGGGACCGGATGTGCTAAATGCCGCAACACCCACCGCAGTGTTCCATGGTGTGGCTGCCAGCGCGTTCACCGCGTAACCGCTGGTGACCGGCGCATCGCTGCCGGCCACATGGCAGGCAGCCGGTCCGCTGTCGCCGGTAGCGGCAATGACCGCGATGCCCTCGGCAGCCGCCTGCCGATAGAGCGCCGCATAAAATGCCTGGTGCGACTCGCTCAGTGCCGCTTCGCAGGTGGAGTAGCCCACGGCAACCGTGTGCGCCAGCGCCTGGTCGACAATGGCCGCGAGGCTCAGGTCCAACCCGTCCGTAGCTGCGGTGGTAGCCGCCGGAACCAGCACAATCTGCGCACCGGGAGCGGCCGCGCCGGCCCACGAGGCTGCCATCGTGGCCGCTGCCGCGTCGGAGGTCATGCCAGGATCGGGGCCGTTCGGAGCCATCGTCACCGGACTGGGCGGCAGACCGAAGGCAGAACGGAAGGCCGCAATATCCTGGCTGCGAATGGTGGTGCGTGAAGCGATGGCAATAGTCTCACCCGCGCCTGTGGTCCCCGCGGTGTGGAGCGCGTCAAGGTGGAGCAGTCTGGCCATCAGCTCTGGTGTCACCGCTTCGGCCTCGTTGAGAGATTTCAGTCCGGCAAGCTCGGCAACCGAGGAGGTGACCGGCTGCGTCCGGGTGAATGCAGGTGTGGAGATGGCGCCGTCCAGCGAAACGAGCCCATGGACCATCGGCTTCAGATCGGCGGGGACGGTGATGCTGCCGGAGAGAACGGGGCGCATGCCCTCCGGGGTAGACACAGCTTTCAGTTTCGCATGGAAGGCCTGCTCGACCTGTGAGACGGTGCCCGAGAACTCGATCCAGCCGCGGCCGGCAGGCAACGGCGCCACCTGGAGGCCCTGGCTGCTGAGCCAGGAGCTGACCCTGGCAACATCCGCGGCCGAGTTGGCATACGCCTCCGCGAAAGCCGCCGGTGTGAGCCACCGGTGAAATGCGAGCGAACCCGGCTTCTGCAAACTCACCAGCTCGGCGTCCAGCGCCTGCCGCTTGGCTGCGGGGGGCTCCAGCAGCAACAGCATCCGTTCCAGCCGGTTGGCAGAGGGTGCCGCGCCAAGAGACCCACCTGGCACAGACACTGCCGCGGGCGCCTGGGCAACGGCAGCTCCAAGACTTGAAAGGAGGAGAAGTGCAAGCGCGATACCGATGCTCTGTTTGTGTGCCATGTTCCTCTTTTTACACGAATCCCGTAAGGCTTGCGCCGCATTCCCAGAGTGCGGAATAGGCAACACCCTATCTTGCTTCATCCTGGAACCTTCGCGCCCTCCCACCTTTTGGGCAGAGGGCTGGCAGATTCGTGATGTTTCGCCCCGATTGTAGAACGATTGGATGCCTGCCTGACAGCAGATTCTGGACAGAGAAGCAGTTAACGATCTGAAGAGTCATCCGCCGCGCGCAAAAAAAGCGGCCTGCCCGCCCGGCGCGTGTTGCTCGCCGGGCCGGCAGGCCGCCGGATTCGCTGCTACTGGATGCCCAGGTCGGCCAGCACCTTGGGCTTGGCTTCTTCCACGGCCAGCAGGTTGTGGCAGGCCGCGCAGTCCTGAGTAATGGCCTTGCCGTCCTTGGAGTTGTGGTCGCCGTCGTGGCAGCGGAAGCAACCTGGATAGCTCATGTGGCCAATGTGGTTGGGATGCGTTCCCCAAGTCACCTTCATATAGGGAAACACGTTCTGGCTGTAGAGCGTGACCAACTGGTCGGCGGCGGCCTTGACCAGGCCAGCTTGTGTGGAGAGCACCGCGGGGTTCTGCGTCTTGTAGAAGTCGGTCAGCTGCGCCGGAATCTTGACACGCGCCTCTTCTTCGCCGGCATAGTTGGCCTTGAGCAGCGCCAGGCCCTCTTTGTGGACGAAAGGCAGGTCGGGGCTGATGGCGCCCTCGGCCATGGCGCGATTGATTGCGTCTTCCGCCGTCACAAACGTGTGTGATGCGCGGTTGTGGCAGTCAATGCAGTCCATCACCCGCCGCTCGCCCGCCGGTACGCCCGCGCCCGCGGTCGAAGAGGCAAACTCGGTGACGGAGCCGTCTTCGTTCCGCTTCTGCACCCAGGGAATAGTGGTCCGCGTGGGATCGGTGGCGACGTATTCGATGTGGCCGAGGTGGACGCCGTGGATGCCGGTGAGATGGGACAGAGAATCGCGGCCTCCCAGATGAAGAACAACGACCGTCTGCGTCTCGGTGTTCTTCTCGTCGTCGGCAAAGGAGGATTTCACCAGAAGCTTCTCGCCGATGAACTTGGCCGGGGTGTGGCAGCCTTCGCAGATGTCGCGCGCCGGGCGCAAGCTGCTCACCGGCGATTCGATGGGCGTGGGATAGCGATCGAAGGCTACCTCGATCAGCTGCTTGGTGCCGTTGACCTTGGCCGCGAAATAGCTGGCCGCGCCAGAGCCGATGTGGCAGGCCACGCACTCTACATGCGAGTGGGCTGAGACCTTGTAGGCCGAATACTCCGGGTGCATCACGTGGCAGGACTGGCCGCAAAACTGCGGAGAGTCCATGTAAGCCGCACCGCGATAGCTGGCCATGGCCACAACCAGGACATTGATCACCGTGGCCACCAGGACGATGTCCACACCGTGCCGGAACATGCGGTCGTTGAAATCAACTTTGGGGAACTCGGCCGGAATCTGGCCGGCCTTCTGCAGGTTCCTGCGCCGCAAATAGATGCCGACCGGGATGAGCGCCAGACCGGCGATAAACAGCGCCGGCAAAAGCAGAAAGAAGATGATGCCCAGATAAGGGTTGTCATTGGGCCGGCCAAACAGCTCAACCAGCCAGTACCCGATCATGGTTACGCCGGAGGCGCTGGTGAGCGCGCCGCCTGCAAGGCTGACGGGATTGTTGCCGAAAAACAGCGCCGGCCGCACCCAGCCTTCACGGAATTTTTGAAAGACTGCCACTTTTTCCCCCAAGACTGAAATGGATGGGCCGCCCGAAGCGAACCGAGGCATAGTATAGACCAGCCACTTCCAGAGGGGGAAACCGAGCCCAAGAAGGGCAGGGCTGAAAGCGTATGACTGGGTGCAGATGCCCCTCAAGCGCCCAAGGTAGCCCGAGACTTGCGAGGCTCCGGCGTGACAACGTCCGGCAGATTCCAAGGCAGGCACAGCGCGTTGATTCGGTTGAGGAATCAACACGCTGCACGTTGCACTTCCGGGTCTTGCAGACTGGTATTAGTTTGAGACCCTGGCTGGCCGCCGGGGGCTCGATTCCGAAGCCTACTTTGCCAAGCCCTTGTAGTAAGCTGCCGCACCCTTGAGATCGGCCTCGGGCAGTGTCGCCACCGACTTCATCTTGCCGGTGTTGCCCTTGATCGACGCAACCATCTGGTCAACGGTCAGCTTTTTGATGTCCGGATCAGTGACTGCCTTGATGTGCATCATGTTGGCCATGGCCGGGTTGGGGACGCCGGCTGCGCCATGGCAGCTCTGGCACTTGGCTTTGTAGGTCGCTTCGCCGCCCGATTGGGCCAGGCACACGGCACTGGCCAGAACTGCGGCCACCGCCAAGATCATCAGGGAACGGATTGTCTTTGTCATTTCAAGACTCCTTCAGTATTTCCACGGTCATTGTACCCGGTACAGAGGAGAACAGTCAGTTCCCCTGCCTGCTGCAACCCCTTCCGCGCCAAAAAGTCGCCGGCCGCGGGCGGCCTAGTCCGCCAGACGCGGGAATGCGCCGCTTCTTACGAATTCTGCAAAGACCGGGAGTGGACCGGCTCAAGGCTGCGCCGGTCCACTCCCAGGGGTCGATCAATATTCGTACTTCACGCCGAGAGTGAGAACATCGCCGCCGGTATTGCGCGAAGCAGTGGAGCCCACCGGGCCTTGCTCCGTGTACTGGGTGCGGGTAAAGTTCCCGTGCCATGCCCATTGTGACGTCAGGTTGTATTCCGCGTCGGCAAAGGGCGTCACATAGCGCGATTTCAGCGCTCCGGGAACCATCAGCGGACTCAGCTGTTCCGCCGTGCCGTTGATGTCGTTCATCCTTCCGCCGGCGCTGAAATGGAACAGCTTGGTAGGCGAATAGTGGATGGCGCCTGAGTAGAAGTGCGTCGGCGCGCTGTAGAGGCCGGTACCCAGCAAGAGGTTGGCCGCGCCCTCGGGAACCGTGGTGACGCAGGACCCGCCGTTGGCTGCCCCCGTTGCGGGCGCGGTCGAAAGATAGCAGAGGTTGGTCTTCGAGTACACGTCGTCATACGCGTAGTTAAAGTCGAAGCTCAGACCGTCCATCGGCATGATGGTGGTGGTGAAGCTGGCGTCGCGGTTGTGTTCGAGGTGGTTGATGAGTGGATCGTCGTTCTCGCCCTCGAAGGCCTTGCCGGCCAAGGAGAAGTTGATCCACTTGGCGGGCTTGACCGTTGCACGAAGGCGAACGTTGTAGGACCGGTTGGGCGCAACGCGAGTGAAGGTATTGCCGGGAAGCAAGACCACCGGCGTGGCCGGCTCCGCAAGAATGGCGCCGCCCGAGGCGTAGACCGAGTTCATCGCGTCGAAGTTCAGGTTGAGCCGGACCATCGGGTTGGGCTGCATGACGGCGCCCAGCAGCAGGGTGTTCTCGTGCCAGGTAAGGCGCGTCGCGTGCGGATCGTCGATCTGGCGGATCTTGTAGCGATAGCCACCGGAGAGCTTGAACTCCGGCATGAGGTTGGCCGTCAGGATTACGGTGTTCGCCGTGATCTTCTGGTTGAGGAACCCGGAGGCCGTGCTGCCGGATGTCGTCGGTGTCAGGCTGCTCAACGGGGTCAACATGGAGGCTGCCGAGGTTCCGACGTATTCGATCTCCTGATTGTTGGTCTTGCCCCAGGACCGAAAGTCCCAGTAATCAAGCGCATCCGAAACCGAGAAGACCTTGCGGATCTCCGCCACAAAGCCCAGGTCGCCGTTCACATTCACCCGCTTGTGCAGGGCCATCTGGCCGTTGGCATACCCGCCGGTTTCCACTTCCTGCCGCAAGAATGTGCGGGAAGAGAACCCGGTAAAGGTCTCGTCGAACTTGTTCACCGCGCCGGTCGCCCCGCTGTAGAGCATCCGTCCGTTGAACGCCACCTTGTCCCAGTAGTGCGAGCTGAAGCGCAACTGCTCGGTCGGGAAGGTGGTCCGCGTGGGCGAAACCATGGTCATCGCCGTGGTTCCACTGCAATACGGGTTGGCGACGCCGTTAATCACCTCGATGGTTTTGTTCGCGCCCGAGCCGCAGGTAGCCGTCTTTAGAGTGTCCACGCCAAGCGAGACCGGCGTTCCATCGGAGAGCTTCCAGGCAGCGCCGGCCAACGAAAACGTCGTGTCGCCTTTGTAGAGCACATAGAACTGGTCGTAGCTGACGGTGGTCCGCCTGGCTACCTTCAGGTCAACGCCGCCGGAGTATGTATCGCTCCCGTTGCGGAAGAACTGCGCCAACTGCACGTCGCCGCCGTCATGCACGGTGGTGAACGACGGGCCTTGGTGCGTGCCGTGATTGAAGCCCGCGCGGAAGCTGACAAGCGAGAGCGGCAGAACGGTCAGGTTGACATCCGTATTGCGCCGCACGGTGTTGAACAGGTGCAGTGAATCGGGCTCCGGAACCAGCGCGTTCGCACCCAGCAGCGAATTGTCCAGCAGGTTGTAGTCAAAGTACTGGCGGTCGCGCCGGAAGCTGCCGGTGAAGTCCCACAGCTTGCCCTTGGAGGCCTTGAGGCGGGTCACATCGTAGGGGTCGCCGCCGTAGCCGGTGCTGGAGGTGGAGAGAGTATCAAAGAACCGCGTCCTGGACGGGTCCGCCGAATGCATCTCCAGCGACTGGCCAAGAATGCGTCCGCCGCTTCCCTGGTTCACCAAAGTATCCCACATCGCCTGGCTGCCGCCGGTGGTGGTGTAACGGCCGCCGACCTCGAGCGACTGGTGCACCATGTAGCCGCCCACCATTTTAGTTTCCGGCTCGGAGGCCGGCTTGGCTGCTTTTACTTGTTTCGCGGGCTTGGCCGCATCCGGCTGCGCTTGCGCGAAACCGGCGGCCGCTCCGCCTGTGAACAGAATTGCCGCGAGGGTAAGGGTGCAGAACCGAGAAAAGCCGATCTCGGACGGCGACCCACCCAGACGCATCGAAGATGCCGTCTGTTTCGTCATCGCTTGCCCCTTACTAGTTCGAGTTGAAGAAAACCGCGCTGATATTCGAGCCGTGGATGCTGGTATGGCAAATGGTGCACGACTGATACTGCTGGTTCTGATTGTGTGCGGGACCGGCCGGCGTGAACGTGGTCATGTTCGTCGACGGCGAATGGCACTGCAGGCAGATCGTGTTCACATTCGCGCGGTTCAAGAGGCGCGGATTCGGTCCGCCGTGCGGCGTGTGGCAGGCGGTGCAGCCCTCGGTCTTTACGGCCGCATGCTCGTAGACGAACGGTCCGCCCGTCTCCGTGTGGCACTTCACGCACACGGCATCCTGCTGGGTGGCGGACTTCAGGCTCTTCTTCTCAAAGGTGCCATGCGGGTCGTGGCAATCCGTGCACTGCACCAGTCCCTCGTTGACCTTGTGGTGGAAGGGCATGGAGAACTGCGGCTTCACATCGGTGTGGCACTGGTAGCACAGCGTGGGCTGAGCGGCAGTCAGCAGCGGCTGAACCTTGCTGGCATGGATGTTGTGGCAGCCCAAGCAGCTAACGTTGCCTTCTCCGTGGGCCGAACGCTCGAAGTTGGCGTGCTTGCCCTGGTGGCAGCTCAGGCACTTCTCGTCCACTTCCCTGGCCGTGGCCTTGGAAGGATTGAAGATCTTGGTCGTGTCGCCGCCGCCCTCTACGTGCGCGCGGCCCGCTCCGTGGCAGTTCTCGCAGGTAACCCCGGAGCCGCCGTGCATCTGCGCCATCTTCTGGTGCGGATTGGCAGCGAATCCCTTGGCTACCTCCGCATGACAGGTCGCACAGGTATCCGCGCCCACAGAGTCTGAAGCAGCAACAGCAGCCTTGGCCTTGGCATCGGCCGGTTTGCCTGAAGGCGCCTGAGCGTTCAGGACAGTGGCGCAAATCAACCCCGCGCCCAATATCCACATGAAACCAACTCGCAACCCCGGCCGCCTTGCCGGAGCCGCACCATTCCGCATTCGCGTTGAAGGCCCATCGTGATGCATGAAAACTGTCACCTCGTGCTCTCTTTGCTTCTCCCGGAGGACACCAGCCTGCGTCGCGCCCCGCATCCTTCCCAGTTCCCTTGCGGGGGAAAGACTGCACCGGCTGCGTGCACCGCTGGCCGCTCCTTGCCAGAATCGGCTATGTGTGGAGCATCACTTTATGGACCGATCGACGAACTTCCTTCTTACGGCTCCAAGGTGATGTTGGTCACACGCTCGGAATAAACGGACTCCGACTTTCGTTTCCTTGCCCCAGAGTGACATGAATTCCGCAGACGAGCGGAATGCCCAACTCGATTCAATTATCCACCGATTGATACTGGAACAGCTAGTACCGGATTGGGAACCATCAGGTTCTGTCACCTCTCCGCAGAAGAACAGAAGCCCGGCCTTACTGTTGAGCAAAACTGGTCATCTCCCACAAATTGCGAGGACACTGGGGGAAACCACAGACTTACCCTCGTCTCCCTTTTTTCCCCTTCTGCAATTGATGAGACCGCCCCGCAAGAACTCGCCGTCTGCGAATTCGAAGACAATCGCTCTGAAAGGGACCCAACAAAAGTCAGTACTGGCGATTCCTGAGGCGCATAGACGTGAGGTCCATCACATCCACAAGGGGGACAGGTCCGGCAGACTTGGTTCAGGCAAAGGTCCCATTCCGGGAGACCCCGTACGTTCGGGCTGTGGATGGCGGGCCTTTGGCGTTGTGCAGGGTCTGGTAAACGGCAGATTTTTCAAGCTTTAATACGCCGCGGACGGGGCAGGACCATGGCAGACACAGCGATTTCGGCAGCGACGCACTCTCGGCACAAGCACATCACCCGACAGGTACCGGTGGGTTGTGCGGCCTGTGCCAATCGCCGCCCCGGCTGGTTCTGCTCCCTGGGCAGCGCCGTTCTGGCCGACCTGGAACTGGCCACGAGCACCATTTCCCTGCCCGCACAGGCCTCGCTGTTTACCCAGGGCGACGATGCGCGCTGCCTCTATCTCATCTGCAGCGGCTACCTCAAGCTCACCGCCGGACGGCTTCAGGACCGCCAGATGATTGTCCGTGTCGCCGGACCCGGCTCGATGCTTGGGCTCTATGCGGTTCTCTCGCATGGCGTTTATGAGGTCTCCGCCGAATCGCTCACCACGGCCCAGCTTCGCCCGGTTGAGCGCGACCGGTTCCTGGCCTTCCTGCGCAGCCACAAAGAGGCGCAGATGCGCGCCGTGCAGTGCATCTGCCAGGAGTACCGCTTCGCCTTGCAGGATGCCTGCCGCATTGCCTTGGCCGAGACCGTGGCCGCCCGGCTGGGCCGCCTGCTTCTCGAACTGGCGCACCAGATCGGCGAGCACCTCAACGGCGGGGGCTTCCGTTTCCCGCTCCTGCTCACCCACGAAGAGATGGCCTCCATGGCCTGCACCACCCGGGAGACGGTGACCCGCACCCTGGGCCAATTCCGTAAGGACGGCTGGATCTCCATTGAAGACTCGCTCGTCACCCTCCACCAGCCGGAGCGCCTCCAGACCCTCGTTTAGGCTCTTTCTTTTAACGCTCTCAAAGCCCCCTTCCCTGAGTCCAAGAGCTATCATCTAAGTTGTCGGTCCGTAGCCATCCGCTGTCAACACCCACCGGGGGTGTTTTCAAAGCTGAGAGCTGCCGACCGATCCAAGGTCTGAGGTTTCTAGTCCTAGTCTTAATCACTGATCCCTGAAACCTGTTCCGGTGGGAGTTCATCGTGCGTATGACCCGTTTTCTGGTTGGCTTTTTCGTCCTGCTTTCATGCTGCTCAGTTGATGCCCAGAGTCCAGCCCCTGTGCCGGAGAAGCCCGGCGCCACCTCCTCGGAGAGCCCGGAGATCCGGGAGTTCCAGAAGATCGAGGACTCCTGGTCCACAGCCCTGAACGTGCGCGACCAGTACGGCCTGGAACTGGTGCTGTCGCCGCTGTTTGTGGATGTTTCAGCCACCGGCGATATCACCACCCGGAACCAGCAACTGGCGCAGATTATCACCGGCGAAGACAAGACCGTGCATCTGGAGCAGCGGGTGATCACCGTGCGGATGCTGGGCGACATCGCCATCGCCAACGGGACCTACACGCTCCACCACCGGGTCAACACTGCCCAGGTGGACGAAAAGGGCGTTTTTACCCACGTCTTCGAGCGCCTCCGCGGCGGCTGGATGTGCATCAACTCCCAGCGCACCGTCCTGCGTGAAGATACCAATGCCAAGCCCAAGAAACAGTCCGGCGCAGAGATGCCCTTCCACATTCCGCTGTTTTCCAAGTAAGGGCGAAGCGTGGGCGCTCGGTGATCCAGCACCAAGGGAGAACTAAAGCGTGGCCCGCCATGCGCCCTGCATCCGAATGGACACATGCACCAGGCTCAGCGCGGCCGGAGTCACGCCGGGAATGCGACTGGCCTGACCCAGCGTGATGGGCCGCACCCGCTCCAGCGTCTCCCGCATCTCGCGCGAGAGGCCACTGATTGCGCTGTAGTCCAGCCATTCCGGAATCGCCATGGCCTCGGCAGCCTTCAGCTTTTCAATGGACTTCTTCTGCTGCTCCAGGTATCCCGCGAACTTGATCTCGGTCTCAACCGCGCGGGCTTCATTGCGCAAAGTACTCCTGAAGATGCTGAGCGCCCCGTCTTTTGCGCGCTCTTTCTGAGATGGGCCGGAATCGACACAGCAGTTCTCGCCAGAACCCGAGAGGATCGCAGCGAACTCCGCGAGCAGAGGTTCCTGCGCCACCTTGTCACGCAACGCAGCAAGCACCGCCTCAATCCCCACCTCCGGGCGCTTCAGGAGTTGCGCCCAGGTGAGCCCCGCCGTCGCGGTCAGCGCGCCAAACCCTGCCGCCGCCAGCTTCTCCGCGTCCACCTTGCGGGTAACCAGCAGCCGCTCCAGCGCGCCCATCCGCTCCTGCTTCCGCTCATACTCCGCCCAAGCCTCATTGCCGATGAGCCCCAGCCTGCGCCCATAGGGAGTAAGGCGCCGGTCGGCGTTGTCAATGCGCAGGTGCAGCCGGAACTCGGCGCGCGAGGTAAACATCCTGTAGGGCTCGTTGGTCCCCTTCGAAATCAGGTCGTCAATGAGGATCCCGGTATAGCCTTCGCTCCGGTCCATGGTGAACGGGGCCTCGCCTTTCAGCCACAGCGCAGCGTTGATCCCGGCCATGATGCCCTGGCAGGCAGCCTCTTCGTAGCCACTGGTTCCATTGATCTGGCCAGCGAGGTACAGGCCATCCATGCTTTTAACGCGCAGCGCCCGGTCCAACTCGGTCGCGTCCACGCTGTCGTATTCGATGGCGTAACCGGGCCGCAGCAGTTCCGCTTCGTCCAGTCCCGGGATGGAGCGGACAATCTGGAACTGCACCTCCATGGGCAGCGAGGTAGACATGCCGTTGATGTAGACCTCGTGGGTGTTCAGTCCTTCCGGCTCCAGAAAGAACTGGTGCTGCGTCTTGTCGGGAAACTTGACGATCTTGTCTTCGATCGAAGGGCAATAGCGTGGTCCGATGCCCTCGATCCGGCCCGAATACATTGCCGACCGGTGCACGTTTTCGCGGATAATCCGCAGCGTCTCCGGCGTTGTGAAGGCAATGTGGCAACTAATCTGCGGCTGCGCAATTCTCTTCGTACGAAAGCTGAACGGCGTCGGGTCCGCGTCCCCCTGTTGCTCTTCGAACGCATCCCACTTGATCGTCCGCCCATCCAGCCGCGGAGGCGTGCCTGTCTTCAGCCGACAGGTCCTCAGCCCCAGTGCCCGTAGCGCCTCGCCCAGCAGCACTGAGGCCGGTTCCCCGCTCCGTCCGGCAGGATACTGCTCTTCCCCGCAATGGATGAGCCCGTTCAAGAACGTGCCGGTGGTAATGATGGTGGCCCCGGCCAGCAGCATGCGCCCATCCCGCAGCTTCAGCCCCAGCACCCGCCGCCTCCGACCACTGTTCACAGTCGTCTGTTGACTCTCGTCGAAGACGAGCCCAACCACCTCCGCCTGCCGAATATGCAGCCCCGCCTGCGATTCCAGTACCTCTCGCATCTTCACGCGGTAGAGCTGCTTGTCACATTGCGCGCGCGGGCTCCACACTGCCGGCCCCCGCGAGGTATTCAGCAGCCGGAACTGGATCCCCACAGCGTCGGCCACCTCGCCCATGATGCCGCCCAGCGCGTCCACTTCGCGCACCAGATGCCCCTTGGCCACCCCGCCAATGGCCGGATTGCAGCTCATCTGCGCAATCAGGTCCAAGTTCATGGTGATCAGGGCGGTCTTGAGCCCCATGCGCGCAGCCGCCATCGCCGCTTCGCACCCGGCATGCCCCGCGCCCACAACCACCACATCGTATTTTTCGGTGAAAGCCATCAAGATGGGGAGAACCTCTGACACCATTTTACGGATTCTGCGATCAGGCGCAGAATAGGCCTTCAAGTCGTTGGTTCCATTCTTCTATAATGGGCGCGAAGCCCAAGTTGTGGGGGCCGGGGGCTTTATAACCAACTTCAGAACGATGAATACCTGCGCGTGCGGAAGGGTGGCCGACGGAGATGGCACACAGTGTCTCCGCTGTGCCGCGCTTCAGCAACTCGGCCTGAAGGCCGGGGCGTCAGAGGCGGAGACCAAGGCTGCGCATCGCCTCCATGTCATGGCCTGGCATCCAGACCGCTTCCCCGGCGACGAAAAATCCAGGGATGCCGCCGAGGAAAAGCTAAAGTCCATCAATTCGGCGTATGAGTTTCTTCTCTCCCTCACATCGAAGAGAAATCAACTGGAGCGCCCAGAGGAGGGCGCCCAGAACATGGCCGGACAGTCTCCCACAGCCGGGGCAGACGGGAACGATCCGCCGCCACCCACAGACGACATATGGGCCGGCCTGGAGCGGGATGAGCTATTTCCACGCTGGGTTCCTGACT
>Ga0302320_10018021_pt1 | contig 14276 bp, 13 predicted proteins | sample Bog_T0_3_FD_202130 | JGI IMG/M metagenome (GOLD analysis project Ga0302320, IMG submission 202130) | Peat permafrost microbial communities from Stordalen Mire near Abisko, Sweden - Bog_T0_3 | ecosystem: Environmental > Terrestrial > Soil > Wetlands > Peat | place: Sweden: Abisko, Stordalen Mire...
CTTGATGTCATGAAAGGGATCGGTGAGGATCTTCGTTGTCCAGGCTAGCCCAGTCAGGTAATCCTTGGTCAGAAAAAGCTGCACAGTCCGGAACAACAGACCGCTGACGCCGACCGCAAACCACAAATACCCAAGATGCCTGGCAAACTGCATCCAGGTCCTGGGTGCGGCCACGAGGCCCAGCATGGTCGGATCAACCAGAAGCAGCAGCGGCGACAGTGCCCAGACCGTCATCAGCACGATCTTGCGCCGGATGTTGTAGCCGACCTTGATCGCCTCCTTGTACTCGTCGGTGGCCTGGTTGATGACGTCGTAATCTCTCGGTTCGAAGAAGAAATGGCCGATCTGGCGGCTGGTCATCGACACCAGCCATCCGATCAGGGCGGCGAGCCACGGGTCACCTTTGAACATCAGAAGGTAGGCGCAGACGAAGCTGACGGCGCTCAAGAAATGCAGCGACTGATTGACCAAGCTGTGGTGATAATAGCGATGGTCATCCCAGCGCTGGATTCTGAGGAGGTCGAGAAAGCTGAGCATTGATGGTCCTTACTGAGTGGGTCGAGGATGGATCAGGGATGTCCCGCGACGGGATCAGCCAGGCGGGCGTATCGCAGGAGCCAGAAATGGCCCAGCGGCGGCAGCGCACGTCGTTCCAGCAGGCGAATGGCCTGAGAACCCTCCGCCCAGCGTTCGTACCGCGACCAGGAAAATTCGGTGCGAAAACCGAGCCGGGTGGTTAGCGGCATGAGCCATTTTTCGAGGGTGCCGCGCAGGCCGGTCTCGGCACCGATGCGGGTGGTCAGGATGATTTCGCCGCCCGGCCGGACCACCCGAACGAACTCATCCAGCGCCTTTTCCGGGTTTGGGATCGCGGTGACCACGTATTGTGCCACCACGACGTCGAAGGAGGCGTCTGGGACGGTCAGGTGCTCCGCGTCCATGACTTCCAGAGCCTCGACATGGCCCATGCGCTGGGTTTCAACTCGCTTGCGCGCCTTGTCCAGCATGGGTTCCGATATGTCGATGCCAACGACTCGCGTGCCCTTGCCGTAGTCAACGAGCGATAAGCCAGTCCCGACTCCCACTTCGAGGATGCGGCCGCCGATGACCTCGGCCGCCTTCACCGCGGCGCGCCGGCCCTGCCGGAACACCGGACCGAAGACGATGTCGTAGACGGGCGCCCATCGTCCATAGGCTTCGGCGACCTGTTCTCGTTCCATAACGCTTGTTGCTGCCATATCTTTTTCTCCGGATCGTTCAGTTCGACCCCAGCCCGGGTCAAGGGTGCCAGGCAAGGTTCGGAAGCTGGGCCGCGGCCGAGCGCGGCCCGCGGCGAGGGCGGTCCGCGAAGCCGGCCGCGACGTTCGAGGGCACTGCCAAAATCTCTTGCTTCCATTCCGCTAACCCGATGGTTGCCTAACACATTCATCGCACTTACGTACGACTGCCACGAGCCGAAAAATGTCCAAAAACATTACAGTTTTATGGCGGCCCAGGGTGCCTGCCGGGACAGCCTGCCGGGTGTCTCTGTCGCGAAGCGGCCAAAGCGGCTCAGGTGGTGCTTCACCGTCTAGAAATCGCTGGCCCCGGAGACCGTCCTGCGAACCACCATCACGGCGTTCAAAACCGAGTCGACCAACATCTGCCGGTGCAGGAGGCGCAAGGGCGGGTCCAACAGGTCACGCCCGAACAGCTCACTGAAAGTGTAACGGTTTGCCACGCGAAAGAAGCAGAACGAACTCATCAACAGGTGGATGTCCACCGGATCAACGTCCGGGCGGAACACGCCGTCCCGTTTGCCTCGGTCCAGCACTCGCTGCAAAATAGCAATAACACTGCGATTTAAATCGTGGATGACCTCTGACTTGGCCATGTGTTTCGCGTGGTGCATATTCTCGGTGGAGACGAGGCGGATGAAGTCCGGGTGGGCCTCGTCATAATCGAAGGTAAAATGGATCAGTCGGCACAGCGCTTCGACTGCGGGATACTGGTCAAGCTTCAACTCTGCCTCAAAGTGGCGAATATCGGCATAGGCTTCCTCTAGCACCGCGAGGTACAGCCCCTCCTTGCTGCCGAAATAATGGTAGATCATATGCTTGACGGTCTTGGTGCGGGCCGCGATGGCATCCATTCGTGCGCCGTTCAGGCCGCGTTCGGCAAACTCCTCACGCGCGGCAGCCAGTATGTCCTGCCGCGTCCGCACGGGATCAAGCTTACGGCGCACGGTTTTGGCTGGTCTCCGACTGGCCTCATCCACACTGTGCTCTCCCGCCTTGTGTTGGCTACCAATATGACTTCTGCTGCGATTGCGCAATTACTTAGCACATCATGAGCCGTTGGGTGCGAGTGCGGGGCGGGTCTGATACGTGCCGTCGCACACCCGATTTGCGTCTCCTGCACAGATCGCTGATTTTATCGTTGACATGGACTATCTGGTCCGTCCATTATGTCGAATGCCTCCAGAGAGAGCGAGTTACATCAAACTGCGTCTTGATCGGTCTGGTCAGTCAGGGTCAATGCCCAACTAGCGAGTCGATCGGCACGCCACGGCTATGTGACGTTAAAGGTGGGGGAATGCCGCAATGCCCGGCTCGACGCTTATAGCAAAGCAACCCGATCTGAACCGGTGGGGAACGAGACGGCCCGCCTCCCAGACCTTGGCGCTCGCCTGATCGCCGCGCGAGGGGAGAAGAGAGGCATGAAACGCACAGGCGCGGCAGCCCCTTGTTGGAATGACCAGCACCGTAAGGCTATGGGGGAATTCTGATGTCAGACCTCTATGCTGTCATCGGCAATCCGATCGGTCATAGCAAGTCGCCGATGATCCATCTCGCCTTCGCGAAGGAGACGGATCAGGATCTCCACTACATCGCATTGGAAGCGCCAATCGGGGGGTTCGCCGCGAAGGTCGACGCATTCAGACGCGGCGGTGGCCTCGGCCTCAACATCACCGCCCCCTTCAAGCTTGACGCCTTTGCCTACGCGACAGACTTGCTCCAACCAGCCATGCTAGCCGGTGCGGTCAACGCATTGAAATTTGAGGGCGACCGGATCATCGCCGATAATTTCGACGGCGTCGGACTGACCAACGACATCCAGCGCAACCAGGGCTGTCCGATGGCCGGCAAACGCGTGCTCATGCTCGGCGCCGGCGGTGCCGTTCGTGGCGCGATCCTGCCGTTTCTCGAGCAGCAACCTGCCCTTTTGATGATCTCAAACCGCACGATCCAGAAGGCCGAGCACTTGGTCGCGGAATTCTCGGGATATGGCGCGGTGTCGGCCGCAACATACGAGGCGCTTGCCGTCAACGCACCGTTCGACATTGTGATCAACGCGACCTCCGCCAGCCTGCGCGGTGAACTGCCGCCCGTGCCCGCCGGCAGTTTCTCGCCTGACGGAATTGCTTATGAACTGGCGTACGGCAAGGGATTGACGCCATTCTTGTGTGTCGCGCAGAGTGCCGGTGTCAAGCGCGTTGCAGATGGGGTCGGCATGCTGGTTGAGCAGGCCGCCGAAGCGTTTGCGTGGTGGCGCGGCGTGCGGCCCGATACGGGACCGATGATTGAACAAATGACAATTCCTCTGACCTGAACGGCGTGCCTGCTCAACCGAAGCCTAACGTTTGCCGGGGAGGGAAGCAGATCATGACAACGCACCGAAAACCGAGCGCCCTGCTCTGAGCGCTGCTTTGGTGACGACTTAGTAATGACGGCCAATGGATACCGGAGGAGACAAAGATGGCTAGCCCCACTGAACATGAGCCACATGGCACACACCAGTCGAAGAAGGCAGCCGCCAGCGGTTGGATAGGGTCCGCGCTGGAGTACTACGACTTCTTTATCTATGCTTCAGCGGCATCGCTGGTGTTCCCGGGGATATTCTTCCCTTCGGGCGACCCCAAGATCGCCATCATCGCCTCGCTGGCGACTTACGGTGTCGGATACGTTGCCCGGCCCATCGGTGCCTTCTTCCTGGGTCACTGGGGCGATACCCACGGCCGTAAGACCGTGCTGCTCGTCTGCATGTTTCTGATGGGCTTCTCGACGATGGCCGTCGCATTCCTGCCGACATATGCGCAGGTCGGCTACCTGGCTCCGACGCTTCTCGTTCTTCTGCGTCTCATCCAGGGGTTTGCGGTTGCCGGCGAGATCTCTGGCGCCAGTTCGATGATCCTTGAGCATGCTCCGTTCGGGCGACGCGGCTACTACGCCAGCTTCTCCCTGCAGGGTGTGCAGGCGGGGCAGATCCTGGCCGCGGCGGTCTTCCTGCCGCTGGCGCATTTCCTGCCGCAGGCGGCGTTCAACTCTTGGGGCTGGCGGATTCCGTTCCTGCTTAGCTTCGTCGTTATCGTCGCGGGCTACATCATTCGCCGCGAGGTCGAAGAGACACCCGCTTTCGCCGAAGAGGGCGCGCATCACGAGGTGCCGAGAGCGCCGATCGTCCAGGCTTTCGCGGATAGCTGGCGGGACATGCTTCGGGTTGTGTGTATGGCCCTGATGAACGTCATCCCGGTCGTTGCCACAATATTTGGCGGGGCCTATGCCGTGCAGGCCGCGTACGGGATCGGATTCCGCCCGGACGTCTACCTTTGGATCCCGGTCCTGGGCAACATCCTGGCGGTGGTCGTAATCCCCTACGTCGGCAATCTGTCGGACAGGATCGGTCGCAGGCCGCCGGTTATCGTCGGTGCGCTGGCCTCGGGTCTGCTCTCGTTCGCCTATCTCTACGCCATCAGCATCGCGAACGTGCCGCTCGCCATCGTTATGTCGCTGCTTATGTGGGGCGTGGTCTACCAAGGCTACAACGCCATTTTTCCCAGTTTTTTCCCGGAACTCTTCCCGACGCGCACCCGGGTCACAGCGATGGCAATCGGCCAGAATGCCGGAACGACCATCACGGCACTGCTTCCGGCGCTTTTCGCAACGGTTGCGCCGCCCGGAGCGGCCAACATCCCGCTGACGATCGGGGCGCTTGCCTTCGGCGTAACCGCGATCGCGGCAGCCTCGGCCTGGAGCGCGCGGGAGACCTATCGGGTCCATCTGAATGACCTGGGCGACCCCAACGCGGTTCCCGTTGCCAAACCGGACTACGACCGGATGCGGACCGGAGCGGTTGCCGGCGGGAGGTCGGCCAGCGCACCGGCATGAGCAGCAGCAGGACATCTGAACAGGACAGAAGGGAACCACACCGATGAGCCGCCTCGTCTACGTGCTGAACGGTCCGAACCTGAATCTGCTGGGCAAGCGTCAGCCACACATCTACGGCCATGAGACGCTCGCGGACGTCGAGCGGGACTGTCGTGCCCTGGCGGAACAACTGAACCTTCAGTTGCGCTTCTACCAGAGCAACCGCGAATACGAAATAATCGACTGGATCCACGAGGCCCGGGAAATCGCCGGGGGGCTGGCGATAAACCCAGCCGCCTTCACGCATTATTCCGTGGCGATCCTGGACGCTCTTAACACGTTCGATTCGCCGGTCATCGAGGTTCACATCTCGAACGTCCACAAGCGGGAGGAATTCCGCCACCACTCGTTCGTCTCGATGCGGGCGGATGGCGTCATCGCGGGGTTCGGCACGCAGGGATATCTGCTGGCGCTGCGACGCATCGCGCGCCTGATCGACGAAAAAGAGAGGACATCGAAATCCTGAAACCGCGCGCTTCAATGGATCAGGATCCGCTGACGTTGCAGATTCGGCAGTTCGCGAACGTGTTTCGCGGCAAGGAGCCACGGCTTGTTTCCCGCAACGAGGGCCTTCTGAAGGTCATCGAAGCGGTCAAGCAAGCGGTGGCGACGGGGATGGCAATCAATGTCTGATATCCAGCGCACCAGACTGCGGAAATGCATCGCCACCGTTGCCCTCAGCGGCACGCTGCCGGACAAGCTGGAGGCCGCGGCGGCGGTCGGCTTCGATGGCGTCGAGATCATGGAAGCCGATCTGCTGAGCTTCGATGGGACACCTGCCGACGTGCGCCGGATCTGCGAGGGTTTGGGTCTTGCGATCGACCTGTATCAGCCGTTTCGCGATTTCGAAGCGATGCCCGCGCCACAGCGCGCCCGCAACATGGACCGTGCGGAACGAAAATTCGATGTCATGCAGGCGCTTGGGACCGACCTGACGCTGGTGTGCAGCAACACACAGCCCGCCACGATCGATGACGACTCCCGGGCCGCGGCGGACCTTGCCGAGATGGCCGAACGCGCGGCGCGGCGCGGCCTGCGCGTCGGCTATGAGGGATTGTCCTGGGCGCGCAACGTCAGGCTCTGGGGCCATGCCTGGCGGATCGTGCAGTTGGCCGACAATCCGGCGCTTGGACTGATCGTGGACTCGTTTCACACGCTCAGCCTGGGTGATGATCCTGCCGGGATCGCGCAGGTGCCGGGCGATCGGATTTTCTTTGTGCAGATGGCGGACGCGCCGAAGCTGTCCATGGACGTGTTGAGCTGGAGCCGGCATTTCCGCAATTTCCCGGGTCAGGGCGACCTTGACGTCACCGGGTTCATGCGCGCGGTGCTCGCATCAGGCTACAGCGGGCCGCTGTCGCTGGAGGTTTTCAACGACGCGTTTCGCGCCTCCCCGGCCCGTTTGGTCGCGCGGGACGGTCTGCGGTCGCTGATCCTGAACGAGGCCGATGCAAGCGACGGTGCGGGGTTGCCAGCCGCGCCTGTGCTGGACGGGGTGGAGTTCCTGGAGTTCGCCGTCGATGAGACCGCCGGACACGAACTGGCGCAGTACCTGACGACGTTGGGGTTCCATCACGCAGGCCGGCACCGGTCGAAGGCGGTGGATCTGTACCGGCAGGGCGGGGTCAATCTCGTGCTGAACGCGGAGCAGGACAGTGCCGCGGCTGAGCACTTCCAACACCACGGGCCATCCGTGTGCGCCATGGCGCTCCGGGTCGATGACGCAAACCGAACGGTGGACCGCGCCCGAGCACTGCTCATTCCGGACTGGCGAGAACGGGTCGGCGCGGGCGAGCGGCATATCCCCGCGGTGCGGGCGCCCGACGGCACGCTGATCTTCCTGCTGCAGTCCGAAATCGGCGGCCGTAGCTTCTGGGAGGACGACTTCGAGATGCTCCCGGCCGACGACGAACCGGTCAACCTGACTGAAATCGATCATGTGGTACTGGCGTTGCCCGCCGGGCGCATGGCGACCTACGTGCTGTTCTGGCGCGGGCTTTTCGGCCTGGAACCGCAGCCCGAACTCGACACGCCTGATCCCTATGGCCTTGTGCACAGCCGAGCGCTGGTGAGCCCTGGGGGAAAGGTGCGGCTGGTGCTGAATGCGTCCGAGAGCCGCGGCACGGCTACGGGGCGGTTTGTTGCGGCCTATGCCGGTGCGGGGGTGCACCACGTGGCCCTGGCGACGCCTGACATTTTGCGGACAGCGGAAATGTTCGAGACGCTGCATGCGCCACTGCTGTCGCTGCCGCTCAACTATTACGACGACTTGTCGGCGCGCTGCGGACTGGATGATGCGGCGCTGAGCACGTTGCAACGGCATGGGCTGCTGTATGACCGTGACGGCGGCGAGGGCGAATTCTGGCACCTCTACACCGACGCGTTCCATGACCGATTCTTCTTTGAGGCCGTTCAGCGGCGGGCCGGGTATGCCGGTTTCGGCGCGGCCAACGCCTCGGTTCGTGCCGCCGCACAGGCGCGCCAGCACGCAGCCGAGGTCGATTTGCTGTGACAACAGCCACACTTGGGAGTTTCGTGACCATGGTGCCGCAAAACGAGTTTATCCAGCGCGATCGCAGCCAGCATCCGCCGGGGCTGACGCCGGAATACAAAACCAGTGTACTGCGCTCGCCGCAGCTGGCCCTGTTGTCGTTGCAGAATTCATTGTCCGAGGTGACCGGGCCGGTGTTCGGGCTTAATGAGTTGGGCCCGCTCGATCATGATCTGATCTTGAACTATGCCAAGTCAGGCGAGCCGATCGGCGAACGGACCATCGTGCACGGCCGCGTGCTGGACGAGAATGGCCGCGGCGTTCCAAACGCGCTGGTCGAAGTGTGGCAGGCCAACGCGGGCGGGCGGTACCGGCACAAGAACGACACCTATCTCGCGCCGGTTGATCCGAACTTCGGTGGCTGCGGCCGCATGATCACGGATCAGGACGGGCACTATGCTTTTCGGACCGTCAAGCCCGGCGCGTATCCGTTCCGCAACTACGTCAACTCGTGGCGTCCGGCGCATATCCACTTTTCGCTGTCCGGATCGGGCTTTGCGCAGCGGCTGATCACCCAGATGTATTTCGAAGGCGACCCGTTGATCGCCAAGGACTCGATCCTGGCGACCATCCCCGACCCGGCGGCCCGGCAGCGGCTGGTTGCGCTGCTGGATCTAAACGCGGCGGTGCCGCTGGACAGCCTGGCCTACCGCTTCGACATCGTGCTGCGCGGTACGCGTTCCACGGTGTTCGAAAACAAGCTGCATGGGAACTGATGCCATGACCCCGAAACTCGATTACCTGTCGGAAACGCCTTCGCAAACCGCCGGTCCCTATGTCCATATCGGCCTGATTCCGCACCAGGCCGGCTTCGACATCTTCGAGCGACCGTTCAGCAACGTCGTGGCGGGCCCCGGCACACCGGGGGAGCGTATCCGCATCGAGGGACGCGTGCTCGACGGACTCGGTCAGCCTTGCCGCGATATCCTGCTCGAGGTCTGGCAGGCCAACGCCGCCGGTCGCTACAACCATCCGGCCGACCGTCAGACCGACAAGCCGCTGGACCAGGGCTTCCGCGGCTGGGGACGCACCGGCACCGACTTCAGCACGGGCGTTTATCGGTTCGACACGATCAAGCCCGGTCCGGTGATTGGACGACGCGGCTACAAGCCGATGGCGCCACACGTCAATATCTGGCTTGCTGCGCGCGGCATCAACATCGGCCTGTCCACCCGCATGTATTTCGCAGATGAGACCGCGCTGAATGCCGCCGACCCCGTGCTTCGAACCATCGAGCCGGCGATTCGCCGCGAGACCTTGTTGGCGCGCCGTGAGGTGCATGATGGCGCTGTTGTCTATGAGTTCGACATCCGTCTCCAGGGCGAGCACGAGACGGTGTTCTTCGATGTCTGACACAGGCGTGCACATACATCAGACTTAACGGCCACATCCGCGAACCATCATCGATTTCGGGAGTGTAACCATGATCACCGGCAGGACTAAGCTCATCGCCCATTTCGGCTATCCGACCGAATCGTTCAAAGCACCAATGATTTACAATCCCTGGTTCGAGATGAAGGGCATCGACGTGATCGTCGTGCCGGTGGGTGTCGAGGCGCCGAATTTTCCGGACGTGATGAAGGCCATGTTCCGCACTACCAATGTGCTCGGTGCACTGGTGACGATGCCGCACAAGGTGACGACGACACATCTCGTGGACGAGTTGACAACGACGGCGAAGATCGCCGGCGCATCCAATGCGATCCTGCGCCGTCCCGACGGCACATTGCTCGGCGACATGTTCGACGGAGCCGGTTTCGTCCGCGGCGTCGAACGCAAGGGCAAGCCGATCGCCGGCGCTCGTGGCCTGGTCATCGGCTGCGGCGGTGTCGGTTCGGCGATCGCCGCCTCGCTGGCGGCAGACGGGCTGTCGGCAATCGCCCTGTATGATGCGTCCACGGCCTCCGCCGAAGCGCTCGGCGATCGGTTGCGGACACACTACCCCGAACTGGAGGTTAGAACCGGCTCCAATGATCCGGTCGGGTACGACATCGTTGTCAACGCGACGCCGCTTGGCATGAAGCCGGGCGACCCGCTGCCCGTCGATATCAACAAGATCACACCTGAGACGTTTGTCGGTGAAGTCGTCATGAAGGAGGAGTTCACCCCACTACTTCGCGCGGCGAGGGAAAAGGGCTGCACTATCCAGGTCGGGACCGACATGCTGTTCGAGCAGATTCCAGCCTATCTTGAATTCTTCGGCTTTGGCACGAGCACGCCCGAGGAACTGCGCCGCGTAGCGACGCTGCAATACTGAAACAGGAGGGCACGGTGAATAACAAGCCGCTGCGGATTGATGACACAGTATTCCGTGTCATCGAGTTCTCAAAATGAACCCGTTCGATTACTCGAAGGCAGTCACGGACTTCTGGACCGCGCAGGGCCAGGCCTTGATGAAGGCGCAGGAACAGGCGGGCAAGGCGCTTGCCGAGGGCATGCAGGCCGCGGTTTCCGGAAAGTTTCCGATGATTCCCACTATGCCGACCGACTTTTCCGCTGGCGCAACGGATCTGGCCAGCGCAAGCAAATCCGTGATGGAACTTTGGTCGGCGGCGACGGCAATGTGTGCCAAGCTGGCCACGATCGTTCCGACGTCGGCAGGTGGCGATGAAATCGTCGATGCAACGTTCCGCAAGATGGTCGATCCACGAAGCTGGATGGTCGGCACGGGCGAAATGGACGATGTGCTGGGTCGCATGGCGGAAGGACCACGCTTTGCTGACCTGTGGGAGGCGGAGCGGCGGTATGCCCGCGTATTGCAGGCCTGGATGACCCTCCGCCGCCGTGGTCTGGAGCACAATGCCACGGTGCTGGAGGCGTGGTTGCAGGCGGGACGCCGTTTCACCGAGCAACTGGCCGGCCGTTCGGACCCGGCTGCGAAGACGCTGGACGCGAAGGCTGCGCTGGCGATGTGGACGGAAACCGCCAATCGCACGCTGCTGGAGACGCAGCGTTCCGAACCGTTCCTGAAGACACAGGCGGAAATGATCCGCGCCACCACGACTCTGCGGATGGCGCAGCAGGATCTGGTGGAACATTTTGGAAAACAGTACGGCTTCCCGACCCGCATGGAGCTGGACGACGTGCATCGTACGGTGACCGAGCTTCGGCGGGAGCTGCGCGCTATGCGGCGGGAACAGCGGGTGCCGCCAGAGACTGCCACACCAGCGCCAGTGCCCGTATCAGCCGAGCCGTTACGAACGCCACGGCCCCCACGGCGGCCTGCCACCAGGAATAAGGGGACACACGAGTGACACAGACTGGAATAACCCCAGGGACCGTATTGTCCGATGCGGCCAAGCTCGGCACCAAGATGCTGACCGGCGGACAACTGCTGACTTCGGTGCGCGATGCGGACGTGCAGATCGCGACCACGCCAAAAGATCTTGTCTGGAGCCAGGACAAAGTCAGTCTGTTCCACTATCGGCGTTTGGCGGAAAAGCGGGTCAACGTGCCTGTGCTCATCTGCTACGGCCTGGTCGGCCGCTGGACGATGGCAGATCTGCAGGAGGATCGCTCACTGGTCCGCAACCTTCTGAACCTCGGACTTGATCTATATGTCGTGGACTGGGGCAACCCGTCGCGAGCCGATCGCTACCTGACGCTCGACGATTATATCCTGGGCTATCTCGACAACTGCGTGACCGAGATCGCGAAACGGGCCCGTGTGCCGAAGGTCAACCTGATGGGCATTTGCGAGGGCGGCGTGTTCACCACGGCCTTTGCCGCGCTGGAACCCGAACGGGTCAATACCCTCATGCTGACCATTACGCCGGTCGATTTCCACGCCGACTCGGTCGATGAGCGCCTCGGGCACGGCTTCATCAATATCTGGACGCGCAGCATCTCGCCCGAGGACGTGGACCGGTTCATCAATGCGAACGGCAACCTCCCCGGCGAGTTCATGGGCGCCATTTTCAACCAGATGTCCCCGATACGCAGCCTGCTGAAATACAACCTCGACATGCTGGACATCGTCGATGACGAGCAGCGGCTGATGAACTGGCTCCGCATGGAGAAGTGGATCGCCGACCGGCCGGATCATCCCGGCGAGGCGGCGAAACAATGGCTGAAGGATCTGTATCAGCAGAACAAGCTGGTGCTTAACGAGTGGGAACTGGACGGGCGTCGGGTGGATCTGGGTAATATCCGGATGCCGGTTCTAAACGTGTACGCCAAGGATGACCACATCATCCCGCCCGCCACGTCGCGCGCGCTGGGGCCAAAGGTTGGCACGTCCGACTACACGGAACTGGCTCTGCCGGGCGGGCACGTCGGCGTGTTCGTCGGTAACAGGTCGCAGACGCTTTTCGCACCGGCCGTGGCGGCCTTCGTGGAAAAACACGACAAGGCGCCTGTATGAGCAACGAGATGGCGTCGAGCCGGGCCGCCGGATTATCTGTCCAAACCCAAGCCGGAAGATAAGACCCTGCCCGATGCCATTTTCGACCCGCACAGACATATCGATCAACTACACCGTCCTCGGAGGCGGGCCGCCGCTCTGCCTGATCAATGGCTATCGCCTCAGCAGTGTTGCATGGCCTCAAACGTTCATCGCACGGCTGTCATCCCGTTTCACTGTCATCACTTTTGACAACCGGGGCACAGGCCACAGCGACAAGCCGGACGCGCCTTATGAACTCGGTACTATGGCGAAAGACGCCCTCGGCGTGCTCGACACTTTGGGCATCGAACAGGTCCACGTGTTCGGATTTTCGATGGGCGGAGCGATCGCGCAGGAATTTGCGATTCAGTTCCCCGAGCGGGTTGAGCGTCTGGTCCTGTTCGGCACGTTCTGCGGCGGCATCTGGTCGGAACCAGCCTCCTACGCCGTGTTCAAACGCCTGTTGGTCACCGACAACCAAACGCCCGAGGAAGCCGCCCGGCAGGCCTGGCCGGTGACGTATTCGCCCGAATACCTGGCGACTCATGCCGAGGCGGTCGAACAACAGATGCGTCGGGAACTGGAGAATCCCACCCCGATGTTCGCGGCGCAGCGGCAGATGGCGGCCATAAAGAAGTTCGACCGCTACCGCGATCTGCGGCGTATTCGCGCGCCCACACTCGTCGCCACCGGGGCGCATGACCATCTGATAAAGCCCCGGAACTCCGAGATCCTCGCGTCGCGAATCCCCAATGCACGCCTCGAAATGCTGGCCGACCTCGGCCACCGCGCGATCTGGGAAACACCGGAGGAGACGGCGGACCTGATCGGCGATTTCCTGACCGGACCGGTCGGCAAGACCGATGAGGAATTCGACTGGTGGAGTGAGTTGGCGCGATGAGCTTCTCCCCCCTCGATTCCGAACTGTTCGGGCCGTTATTCACGACCGCTGCCATGCGGGCCGCTTTCGCCGACCGGGCATGGATCGGCAGCATGCTCGCGGTTGAGACCGCCCTGGCGCGCAGCGAAAGCCGGCTCGGTCTCGCGCCCGACGCGCTTGGCCCGGCGATCGAGGCGATCCGGCCCGATGATCTTGACATCGCTGCTCTTGGTCGTCGTGCAGGCATAGCCGGCGTGCCGACGATCCCGTTCGTTCAGGCCGTGCAGGCGCGCCTGACCCCGGAACTGGAGCGCTCCTTCCACAAAGGGGCGACTACACAGGACATTATCGACACCGCGCTGGTGCTGCGCATGCGCGAGGCGTTCCGGCTGATCGAAGCTGATCTGGATGCGATTATTGGCGGGCTGAGCGCCCTGGCCGACCGGCACCGTGCCACCGCCTGCGTCGGGCGCAGCTACGGACAGCACGCCGCGCCGGTCAGCTTCGGCTACAAGGTCGCGGTCTGGCTCACCGGCATCGCTGACGTGGCGGATCACCTGCCGGCTCTGCGGCGGCGGGTGCTGGTCGCCTCGCTCGCCGGGCCGGTCGGAACGCTGGCCTCGCTGGGGGCTGACGGACCGCGTGTGCTGGACGGGTTCGCCCAGGAGCTTGGCCTCGGTGTCACCCCGCTGTGCTGGCACACGAACCGCGGCCGGATGGCCGAGACCGGCGCATGGCTTGTGCAACTGACCGGTGCGCTGGCGAAAATGGCGACCGACGTGGTCCATCTCGCCACGACCGAGGTGGGCGAGGTTGCCGAACCGCACATGCCGGGGCGCGGCGGTTCATCGGCGATGCCGCACAAGCGCAACCCCGTGGGCTCGACCGTCATCCTGGCGGCTCATGCGGCGGCCAAAGGGCATGCTGCCACACTGTGCGAGGCCATGGCTGCCGCGCATGAGCGGCCGGCCGGGCTCTGGCACGCGGAATGGCAGGCGTTGCCATCACTGTTCGGCCTGGTGTCGGGTGCGTTGCATGAGGCGCGGATACTGGCCGAGGGCCTCGTCGTCGACACGGACCGGATGCGCGCGAATATCGACCTGACCCATGGCCTGTTGTTCGCGGATGCGGCGGCGGGGCGCCTCGGGGCGAAACTCGGCCGGGAGAATGCGCACCGGCTTGTCGAACATGCGGCCGAACAGGTGCGGCAGACCGGCGCCACGCTGGCGGACGTGCTGGCCAGGACACAGCCCGATGTCGACGTGACCGCCGCTT
>Ga0302320_10018027_pt1 | contig 14273 bp, 12 predicted proteins | sample Bog_T0_3_FD_202130 | JGI IMG/M metagenome (GOLD analysis project Ga0302320, IMG submission 202130) | Peat permafrost microbial communities from Stordalen Mire near Abisko, Sweden - Bog_T0_3 | ecosystem: Environmental > Terrestrial > Soil > Wetlands > Peat | place: Sweden: Abisko, Stordalen Mire...
AGGCCCTTTACCTGGGGCATGCGGCGATGGATACCTCGCCGTACCAGAGCCTTTCGTTTTGGATTTACCCGACAGTGTCAGGGTCCAATGAATTACAGGTTCAGGCGTCCATCAATGGCACGGCCCAGCCTCCGGTCGCACTCTCTTTTACCACGGCACAGGTCGATCACTGGCAACTCACGACCATTCCGCTTTCCACACTCGGCGCCGCAAATAATGCCAGCTTCACCGGTTTTTGGATTCAGAATATCACCGGCGGACCGCTTACGTTTTACGTCGATGCGATGTCGCTGATTGCCATTCCGCCACCGAACCCGGTTCCACTCACGGTGAACGCCCAGGACATTCTTCGCACAATCGATGGGCGGATGTACGGGATCAACGTGGCGATTTGGGATTCGTATCTCAGCGGCGCGGCCACGACCTCGTTATTTGCCACCATGGGTACTGGGGCGATCCGATTTCCTGGGGGCAGCGCCTCGGACGATTATGATTGGCAGACCGGCCTTAGTGTTTCGAACGGCACCAGGTGGGCCAATAACGCGGCGACTTTTGCCAAGGTCACGCAGACCCAGGGGGCGCAACCCTTTGTCACGGTGAACTATGGCAGCGGCACTCCGCAGGAAGCGGCCGCGTGGGTCGCCTATTATAATGAAAGCGCCGCGAATACAGCCTCGCTGGGCACGGACTCGAAGGGACGCAATTGGCAGACGGTCGGCTATTGGGCAACGATCCGCGGCGCCGCGCCGCTGGCCACGGATGACGGATACAATTTCCTCCGGGTCTCCCATCCGGCTCCGTACGGGTTTGAATACTGGGAGATTGGGAATGAATGCTATGGGAGCTGGGAGAACGATCTCCACGGGACATCGGGCAGCGGCCTGACCGGGGTCGCGCACGATCCTTACACTTACGCGGAGGCCTTCCAGGTGTTTTACAATCAGATGCGGGCGGTGGATCCCAGCATCCATATCGGCGTCCCAGCGCCGACGGGTGAGGACTCCTACGGCGACGGTACTCACGGAGTGGAGAATCCGGCCGAGAGCAATTCCGTCCACACCGGCTGGACGCCGGTCGTCATCGCCACGCTCAAGACCCTGGGGATCACCCCGCAATTTCTCATCTACCATTGCTACCCGGAAAATCCCGGCAGCGAGAACGACGCGTTCATCCTGCAGGCCGGCGAGTCGATGGAATCCTACGCGGCGAACCTGCGCCAGATGATCACCGACTATGTCGGCGCGTCCGGCAGCTCGATCGAGCTTGACGTGACGGAGATGAATTCCGTCAGCTCGAACCCCGGGAAACAATCCACCAGTCTCGTCAATGCCCTCTTCATGGCCGATGCCATCGGCAACCTCGCAGGCACGGAATTCAACGCCTGCACCTGGTGGGATTGCCGCAACGGCAGCCTCACCAATGCGAACAACAGCTCACTCCTCTACGGCTGGCGCCCTTATGGCGATTACGGGGTCGTCGCCTCCGGCGATTATACCGGCGTCCCCGCCAATAGTCCCTATCCGACCTATTACGCCGCGAAATTGTTGACGAACTGGGGCCGCGCCGGCGATGCCGTCGTCAGCGCCTCCAGTGGTTACGCCCTCCTCGCGATGTACGCCTCACGGCTCGAAAACGGCAGCCTATCCCTCCTGGTCGTCAACAAGAACCCCACCGCGGATCTCCCGGCTCAGATCACGCTCAATAACTTCGCGCCCGGGTCCCCGACGGGCCTGCTTTACTCCTACGGCAAGCCCAATGACCTCGCCAGCGGCGACATCACCACTGGCACTACCGGCGTCCCGTCCATGACGTTTACCTGCACCTTCCCCTCATACTCCATGAGCGTGCTGGTGGTGAAGAGCCAATTTGAAAATTGGCGCGAACAGAATTTCACCACCACGCAATTGAGCGACTGGTCGGTAAGCGGCGACAATGGCAATCCCTCCGGCGATGGTATCCCGAACCTCGTCAAATACGCCCTCGGCCTCACCCCCGGCAAGCCCGCCACGTCCGGCATGCCATCGATCGGCGCGGTGACCATCGGCGGTAAATCCTACTCCACCCTCACCTTCACTGATCAGCCCGCACTCACGGACATCACCTACACCGTCCAGGTCTCCACCGACTTGCGAACCTGGCAATCGGGTTCCCAATACACCCTCCGCACCGACAACGGCACCACCAATACCGCCGTTTATCGCGCTTTGACCCCGCTTGCCGGCACCCCCACCCAGTTCATGCGCTTGATCATTACGCGCCAGTGAGTTGACGCACTGGCGCCCTTGATCCCAAACATTTTGCATCTGAATCAGCGGTTCGTGCGGATAAATTTCGTGCCCGATTCGGATCCAGCAGCGCCCCAGCCCATCCCCGCCCGTCCCCAGACAGATCTTTCCAGCCTGTGGAGGTGGATCGATGCCGATTATTTCCCTGGGGGCGCCGATACCGTCCGCTCCCGGCCGGATCGCGTGGACTGGCGACGCTGCATCCCCTTCATCTTCCTCCACGCCGGGTGTCTCGCCGTGTTCTTCGTGGGCTGGAGCTGGGCCGCCGTGGGTACAGCCCTGGTCCTCTATCTGGTCCGGATGTTCGCCGTCACCGGGTTTTACCATCGGTATTTTGCCCATCGCACCTTCCGCACGTCTCGCGCCGGCCAATTCATCTTCGCGATAATGGGGAACGCTTCCGTCCAGCGCGGGCCGCTCTGGTGGGCGGCGGTCCATCGCCATCACCATCAGCACTCCGATGATGAGGAGGATGTCCACTCCCCCGGCGTGCGCGGTTTTTGGTGGTCCCACATCGGCTGGATGACCAGCTCGCGCAATTTCCCCACCGACTACGACCGCGTCAAGGACCTGGCCCGCTACCCGGAGCTCGTCTTCCTCAACCGCTTCGATATGATCGTCCCCATCTTTCTGGCCCTGGCAACCATTGCATGGGGCTGCGCCGTCCGCCATTTCTGGCCGGCCACCGGCACTTCCGGCGCGCAAATGCTCGTCTGGGGATTCTTCATCAGCACCGTCCTCCTGCTCCACGGCACACTTTGCATCAATTCCCTCGCCCACACCTTCGGCCGCCGCCGGTACGATACCGAGGACGAAAGCCGCAACAGTCTCCTGCTCGCGCTCATTACCCTCGGCGAAGGTTGGCACAATAATCACCACTTCTGCATGACCGCGACGCGGCAGGGCTTCTACTGGTGGGAAATCGACATCACTTACTATCTTCTCAAGCTCGTCTCGTGGACGGGCGCCATCTGGGACCTGCATCCCGTGCCACCCAAGGCCTACGAAGCAGCCGCCCGTCACCAGCTCCGGCACCAGCCTGCCTCCAATCCCACATGACCACGCTGGCCATCATCGGCACGGGTGTAGCGGGGCTGGGATGCGCCCATTTTCTCCACTCCCGGTACGATCTGACGCTCTTCGAGCAAAATGACTATCCCGGCGGCCACACCAATACCATCACAGTGAATGAAGAAGGCCGCCCCATCCCCATCGATACCGGGTTCATGGTTTACAATGAGGTTACTTACCCCAATCTCACCCGCCTCTTCCGGGAGCTCGATGTCCAGACAAAGCCGACCACCATGTCCTTCAGCGTCCGCCATCAACCCAGCGGCATCGAGTACAACGGCGCCGGCCTCAATCGCCTCTTTGGCCAGCGTCGCAACCTGATCAGCCCCCGGTTCTGGCGGCTCCTCACGCAGATGAATCGCTTCAACGCGGAAGCCATTCCCGCCCTCGAGGACCCCACTTATTCCACTTACACAGTTCGTCGCTATGTCGAGGCCCGGAGCTACGGCGAAGACTTTCTTAATCTCTTCCTTGTCCCGATGAGTTCCGCCGTCTGGTCCACTCCTCCGGACAAAATGCTCGACTTCCCAGCCGTCACACTCCTGCGTTTCTTCCACAACCACGGATTCCTCGGCCTCCACACCCATCACCCGTGGCGCACGCTCCTGGGCGGCGCCAAAACCTATGTCGCAAAGATGAGTGCCCCATGGCGCGACCGGATTTGTCTCAACCGCAAGGCGGTAAAAGTATCACGGTCCCCGGGCACGGTCCGAGTCCACACCTCGGATGGCGCGGAATCCCGGTTCGACAAAGTCATTCTCGCCTCCCACGCGGACGAATCCCTCCGGCTCCTCGCCGATCCCACTCCCACCGAGCACCGCCTTCTAAGTCAATTCCAATACCAGCCGAATACCGCCTCCCTTCATACCGATACCTCCTTCATGCCCCGGGCCCGCGCCTGTTGGGCTTCCTGGAATTACCGCATCGATCAGCAACCTGCCGGGGGCACCCGACCTTCCACCCATTACTGGATGAACAGCCTCCAGGGCGTCTCGCGGCGGAAGAACTACTTCGTCTCGCTCAATTCCCACGATCGCATCGCCCCGGAAGCGGTCCTTCGCCGCATCGATTACACGCACCCCCTTTTCAGCCTCGACGCCATCGCCGCGCAAAAGGAGCTGCCCGCTCTCAACTGCATTGCCTCCGACCAAACGACGTACTTTTGCGGCAGTTACTTCAAGTACGGCTTCCACGAGGATGCTTTCACCTCCGGGCTCGATTGCGCCCGCGCCGTCGCCTGCGAGCCCATCTGGACATGAATTCCTGTCTCTACGAATGCTCCGTGATGCACCACCGGCTCGCCCCGAGGCAGCATCGGTTCAGTTATCGCATCTTCATGTTCTATCTGGATCTCGATGAGGTGGACTCACTTGCCGACACCATCCCGCTTTTCGGCCGCAACCGCCGCAATATCTTCTCCTTCAATGATGCCGACCATCTCGGTGGCTCTTCCGGCACGGTGAAGGCTAAACTCCTCGCTTACCTCGCACCCCATGGCATCGACCTTCCCACGGACTCCCGTATCGCCCTTTTGACCCTGCCGCGCGTATTCGGTTACGTCTTCAATCCGGTTTCATTCTACTTTTGCTTTGATGCCACTGGCGCCCCAGCCTGCGCCGTAGCCGAGGTCGGCAATACCTTCGGCGAGAAAAAGCTCTATCTCCTCCCGCAGCCCTGCTCCTCCGACCGCTTCCGCCTCGTCACGCCAAAACACTTCTACGTCTCCCCATTTTCCGATCTCGACCTGCAGTTTGACTTCAAGCTCCGGGTCCCCACCAAGACCCTCGATATCCATATCGACGATTGCCTGGGCGCCGACCGCACCCTGCTTAGCGCTCTCACCGGCCGCCGCGCGCCACTGACTACCGGCCGCCTCGCATGGTTCATCTTCAAGTATCCTTTGGTCACCCTTTGGGTTATCTCTCTCATCCATTGGCATGCCCTTCTCCTCTGGCTGAAACGAATCCCATTTCATCGCAAGGAATCCCGTCCGGAATTGCAGCGCGATGTGCTGCATCCGCATGAAAGCATCGCAGGAAACACACCATGAATCAGGAACTAAGTCTTGAACTAAACGCCCAGTCCCGGCCGGCTCCAGGCCAGCCGGCACCGTCCGCCAGCCTTTATGAATCGCTCATCTTTCGGGGCATGGAACGCATGCAACGCGGTTTCATTGAAATCGAGTTACCCGACGGGCGGCGCCATACCCTTGGCGATCCCACCCAGGCCATCCACGCCTCCGTCCAGGTTCGCGATCCCCATTTTTTCAAGCGCTGCATGCTTTTCGGCGATATCGGATTCGGCGAAAGTTATGTCGAGGGCGAATGGGACACCCCAAGTATCGAGCGCGTCATTGCCTGGTTTCTGCTCAATACCGATAACTCCCCCGCCCAGCCCGGCTCCGGCGCAAGGAGCGCGCTCATCAATCTCCTGCGCGGCTGGAATCGCCTCAAGCATCTCGTGCGCCCCAACAGCCTCCACACAAGCCGCCGCAATATCGCCGAGCACTATGACCTGGGCAATGATTTCTACCGCCTCTGGCTCGACCCGACAATGACTTACTCGAGCGCCATCTTCACCAGCCCGGGCCAGTCCCTTGCCGATGCGCAGGTCGCCAAGTACGACGCCCTCTGCCGCGGACTTCGCCTGAGCCCCGGCGACCATGTCCTGGAAATCGGCAGCGGCTGGGGCGGATTCGCCGAACATGCGGCCGGCCGTTACGGCTGCCGCGTCACGGGTGTCACAATCTCCCAAGCTCAATATGACTTTGCCCGGGAGCGTATCCGTCGCGCCGGTCTCGATCGCCGCGTCGAAATCCGGCTCCAGGATTACCGGCAGATTGAAGGCCGGTTCGATAAAGTCGCCTCCATCGAAATGATGGAGGCCCTCGGTGACAAATACCTAGAAACCTTCACTGCCAGGCTCGACTCCGTCCTTGCACCGCACGGCGTCGCCGCCCTCCAATACATCACCGTGCCCGATTGCCGCCACGATGAACTCAAGCACGGCGTGGACTGGATCCAGCGCCACATCTTCCCCGGCTCCCTCCTCCTCAGTGTCGGCCGCGTCAATCAGGCCTTCAATCGCACCAGCGACCTCTTCCTTCACGCCCTCACCGATCACGGGCCCTCCTACGCCCGCACCCTCCGCCTTTGGCGCGAAGCCTTTAATACGAATCTGGAACCTGTCCGCAACCTCGGATTCGACGACCGTTTCATCCGGAAATGGCTTTACTACCTGTCCTACTGCGAAGCCGCCTTCGCAATGCGCAACATCAGCGTAGTACAAGCCATCTACACCCGCCCCAATAACCTCCTCCTCGGCTAAAGGGAACGAACCACACCGCAGATGATTACGGATGAATCGAGATCAAGGAGAATCGCCCGCAATCATTGCGGAATGGTGGAAGTCGTTGATTTCTGGAAGAATTTTAAACCACGGATGACAAGGATTAACACGGATGTCCAGATTCTGCATCCGTGCCCATCCGTGCAATCCGTAGTTAACAGTCTTCCGAAGATATCGTTTCGGCTCCGCCGCGCTATGCCTTTGCATAGCTTGCGCCTCTCCGTTGATTGCCCACCTTCATCCGCGGTGCCAAAATGCTAACTCTCTTCCTTATCGGCCTGGCAATTGCAGCGGTTTATTTCGCCGTCGTCTGGGCCATCAGCGTCAAGGTCCACAACTACGGCTTCCTCGACGTCGCATGGTCTTACGGCATCGCCGTCCTCGCCCCTCTCTTTGCCATATTCTCCCCTGGCCAACCCGCACGGAAATGGCTTCTCACAATGATCGGCGTTGCATGGAGCCTCCGCCTCGGCACCTATATCCTGCGCCGCGTCCTGCATCATCATCCAAGGGAAGATGCCCGTTATCAAACCCTTCGCCAGCGCTGGCCTGGCACTGGCATGTTCCTCGCGTTTTTCGAGGTTCAAGCCGTCATGGCAGCTATCTTCGCCAGCCCGTTCCTTGTAGTATCATTCGACACCGGCCCCACGCTACATCCCCTCACCCTTGCCGGCGTTGCCCTCGCTTTCCTATCCCTCTGCGGCGAATCCATTGCCGATCTCCAGATGGCACGATTCAAATCCAATCCCGATAATGCCGGCAAGGTCTGCGAGGTCGGCCTCTGGCAGTACAGCCGCCACCCGAATTACTTTTTCGAGTCCCTCATCTGGTGGGCCTTCTTCCTCGCCGCACTCCCCTCCCCGCACGGCTGGACCACCATCGTCTGTCCGCTGCTCATGCTTTACTTTCTCTTCCAGGTTACCGGCATACCACTTACCGAGGAGTACTCGCTTAAGTCAAAAGGCGACCTTTACCGGGCCTATCAGCGCTCCACCAGCCCATTTATCCCATGGTTCCGAAAAACATGATCTCCCTTGATGATCTCCTGGAAAAGAACGTCGTTCCAGACCCGCTCATTCGCGCCGGCATCCGCCGCATGCTCGCCGCCAAGATAAAGGAGGAAACCCGTCCGAATATCGAGGAGCAAAAAGCCGCCCTCCTCGCCCATGTCGAGGAGTTGAAAAGCTCCCCCATTGCCATCCAGACCCGCGCCGCGAATGAGCAGCACTACGAGGTCCCCACCCGCTTTTTCCAGTTGGTCCTCGGCCCCCGCCTCAAGTACAGCTCTGGCCTCTGGCCAGATGGCGTCGACAATCTCGCGGCCGCGGAGCAAGCCATGCTTGCCCTGACAGCCCGGCGCGCAGAGCTCGCCAATGGCCAGCGCATCCTCGAGCTTGGTTGTGGTTGGGGCTCCCTCTCCCTCTGGATGGCTGTCCACTTCCCCGAAGCCCGAATCACCGGCGTCTCAAATTCCGCCACCCAGAAGCAATATATCGACGCCGAGGCCGCCCGCCGCGGTCTCTCCAATCTAACCATCCTCACCCGCGACATGAACGTCTTCGAGGCCGAAGGCACTTACGACCGCGTCGTCTCCGTCGAGATGTTCGAGCACATGAAGAACTACCAAGCCCTCACGGCAAAGGTAGCCCGCTGGCTGGTCTCCGCCGGCAAGTTGTTTGTCCATATCTTCACTCATCGCGAATTTGCCTACCACTATCTCGACCGCGGCCCAAGCGACTGGATGACCCGCTATTTCTTCTCCGGCGGACAGATGCCCTCCGACGATCTCCTCCTGTATTTTCAGGATGACCTCCGCATCCAGCACCATTGGAACGTGAGCGGCGTCCATTACCAAAAGACCGCCGAGGCATGGTTAAAAAACATGGACGCCCATCGGGATGAAATCCTCCCCCTCTTCGCCGAGACCTATGGCCCTGCCAATACCCAGCGCTGGTGGGCATACTGGCGCATCTTCTTCATGGCTTGCGCCGAGCTCTGGGGCTACCGGGAGGGAAACGAGTGGATCGTCTCCCATTACCTATTCCAGAAGGCCCCATGAAGGATTCGAGCAACCAGTACTCCCCTCCACTCTCTGCCATGCAAACCGCGCAAATGGTTCATTCTTGGGAAGATATTGGACCACGGATTTACACTGTTATCCAGATTCTGCACCCGTGGTCCCGCAACCGCGGGATGGAATCCGTGGTTAATAAATTCCCTAAACTTTGGTTGCGGCTCGGCCCCGTTGCGCCCCTGCGTACTCTGCGCCTTTGGGTTAAAATCCTTCCGTTTCTCGCTTTCCTTACAGCCTGCGCCCCCCTCACCCCCCCTCCCCCCGGCGAGCACATCGTCAGTAACATCGTTTACGATAAGAAACCCAGCGGCGACCTGCACCTGGACCTATACCTTCCCGCCACGCATCGTCCGTACCCCCTTGTCATCTGGATCCACGGCGGCGGCTGGAGCCTCGGTGACAAAGGCTGGATGCTCTACCTTCGCAAGCTAACTCGCCAGGGCTTCGCCATTGCCTCCATCCAATATCGCCTTAGCGGAACCGCCAAGTATCCCGCGGCGATCGACGATTGCCGGGACGCCCTTCACTGGCTCGAGAAAAACGGCGCCACTTACGGCCTGGACACCCATCATATCTTCCTCAGCGGCGCATCGGCGGGAGGCCATCTCGCCTCCCTCATCGCAGTTGAGGCAGGCCGCCCGGAGGTCAAGGCCGTCTGCGTTCTCTACCCCGCCACAGATCTTAACGGCTTTCCCAATCAGGGTGCAAGACACGGATACCTGCCTGATTTCCTCGGCGGCACAGTCATCGATAAGCGCGCCGAAGCCATCGAGGGCAGCCCCGTCAATCATGTCCACCCAAACGCCCCGCCCTTCCTCATCTTCCATGGTGACAAGGATACCCTTGTTCCCATTGCCCAAAGCGAGGAGCTCAATGATAAACTCCACGCCGGTGGCATAGAGTCGCACCTCATCGTCATCCATGGAAAGGGTCACGGCTTTCCATTGACCGATGCCCAACAGCACTCGGCTGGTGATTTCTTTCTCAGGCACATGAATTAGTCCATGAAATCCCCTTTTCCCGTGGCAGTCGCGCTACTGGCCTTCTCTCCGGCTTTGAAAGCCCATGCCGAGAACGCCCAGACATTGATTGCCAGAGGCGATCTTTGCGACAAACACCTCCAGACACACGCCGCACTCGACGCCTATCTCGCCGCCGCGAAACTCACCTCGCCTGACGCGGAACTCCTACGCCGCATTGCCAAGGAATATGGCGAACTCATGGCCGACACTGATTCCGTCGAACAGAAGCGCGCGCTTGGCATGAAAGCGCTGGACTACGCAATGCGGTCCGTATCCGCCGATCCCAGGGATCCCCTTGCCGAACTCTCCATGGCCGTCTGTTATGGCCGCCTCGCCCCGCTCCAGGATAACGAGACAAAGATCGCCTACTCCCGAATGGTCAAGCTGTATGCCGAAAAGGCGCTCGCCCTCGATCCCAATAACGATCTCACTTACAATGTCCTCGGCTCATGGAACCTGGCCCTGGCCAGCCTCAATCCTTTCCTTCGCGGCCTCGCGGGAATGATTTATGGCACGCTTCCGGATGCTTCCTACCAGGACTCAGTCAAGGACTTCCAGAAAGCCATCCAATTGAATCCCAACCGCCTTGCGAATTATATCGGCCTTGGACGCGCCTATGCCGGCATGGGCAAGACCGCGGAGGCACGCGCGGAAATCGAGCGCGGACTCGCAATGCCCAGTCAGGAAAAGGATGATCCCTACGTGAAAGCTCAGGGCCGCGAAACCTTGGGCGGGCTCTGATCGTACTGTTTACCATGACCACACCTGTCTCCCGCCGCATTCGCACCTTTCCTCTTGTGCCGGCGCTCTCTTTGCTGGCCGTCTCCGCCTTGCTCGTCGCTTGCGCCATGGGCCGCAGAAACTCCGCCCCTCCCCTTCGCACGGTATCGCATGTGGACCTGCCCCGGTACATGGGCCACTGGAGGGTTATCGCGGAGATCCCCTATTTTGCAGAGCGCGGCGGAGTCGATTCCGTCGAGAGCTACGCACTTCTCCCCGATGGCTCCATTTACAACTGGTTCACCATGCGCAAAGGCTCATTCAACGCCCCCGAGAGCAAGGTCACCGCGCACGCCTATGTCGTGAACCAGCAAACCAATGCAGAGTGGAAGGTCAAATTCCTGGGTGGGCTCATCAGCGCCCCCTACCTCGTCATCGACCTCGATCCCGATTACCAGTGGACCGTCGTCGGTCACCCCTCGCGCAACTATGGCTGGATCATGGCCCGGGATAAAACGATGCCTGACGCCACCTACCAGGCAATCCTCAAGCGCCTCGCCGCCCAACAGTACGACATCTCCCGCTTCCAAACAGTTCCCCAGTTCCCTTTCCAAACTCAATAAACCCTCCACCACCCTTGGCTCGCCCATCAGCGCGCCAGCGTGTACTTGCACCTACACTTTAACTTGAACCTGAACCCCGCTACCCCATCCCCGCTTTCGAACTCCTAATATCCGCTATTCCCCTCCCCTTCTGCGTCACTGCGTCCCTGCGTTAAAAGCCCCTCTGCCCCGACGGACAAAACCCCCACCCCACTTTCTCCCCTTCCCCTCATCAATCTCTTCCACATCCTCCTCATTCCTCTCCCGCGCCTCCCCCTGCTCATGTTCCATCGCATCCCCGAGCTCCATCTTCTTCCGGTCCGCCTCCCCAAGATTCCCCTCGCCCTCCCGTGAGGGCTCCACAAAGCTTTTCGATTCCGCCGGATGTTTCCTGGTCATAAATAGGTCAATCCAGGTTACTTTCCGGTCCGTGTCCGCGCCGCCTTTTTAGCCGCCGCGAAACGTTGCCCGACCGTCTTCTTCGCCGCCACCGACCGCGATTGCCGCGATAGCGCCTTCGGCGATGCCGCCGCGCTTCCTTCCTGCTTCAGCGCCCGTGTCGTCACCAGCGCCCGTTTCGGATTCGTACGGTGCCCATTCCCTGCATTCTTCGTATCCTGCATCGCATTCTTCCGTGTCGCTTCTGACACGGTTCCGGCTTTGGGCGCTTTCAGCTTTACCCCCGCCCGCCGCGCCTTGGACAATCCAATTGCGATCGCCTGCTTCGACGAGCGCGCGCCATGTTTGCCTCCACGAATGTGATCCATCTCCTCCTTCACAAATTCCCCTGCCTGAGTCGATGGCGCTTTGCCTGCGCGCCTGGCGCGCTGAACCCGTTTGATCGTTTCTTGTTCTGGCATAACACTACAGGTTTCGAATCCCGCGCAGCATCCGGTTTTGTCTGCCGCTCACATCCGCGATGCCCGTCCCACTCGAACGAAGGCGTACAATGAGTGCGATCCCGATGCGTAGCTTTGGCGGCAAATCCGATGTCAAGATATCCGCCCTCGGGCTTGGTGGCCATCATCTTGGCGATGCGCCGGACGAGGATACCGCGATCCGGATTTGCCACGAGGCCATTGATGGCGGCATTACCTTTTTTGATAACTGCTGGGAGTACAACCGCGGCAAGTCCGAAAACTGGATGGGCAAAGGCCTGAAAGGTAAACGCGATCAGGTCTTCCTCATGACAAAGGTCTGCACCCACGGCCGCGATGCCGCCCTCGCCACGCAGATGCTTGAGCAATCGCTGCGCCGCTTGCAGACAGACCATCTCGACCTTTGGCAGATCCACGGCGTCTCCTTCGATAATGATCCCGAGTTATTCATCCGTCCCAATGGCGCGGCGGAGGCCCTGCTGAAGGCGAAGGATCAAGGCAAGGTCCGGTTCCTTGGTTTCACGGGCCATAAGGCGCCCCATATCCATCTCGCGATGCTCGAGACAGGTTTTCCATTTGATGCTGTCCAGATGCCCTTGAATGCTTTCGACGCCACCTTTCGCAGTTTCGAGCGGGAGGTCCTTCCCAAGCTGAGCCAGCGCGGGATCGCCGCCCTCGGCATGAAGCCACTTACTGGCAAGGGCGAGCCCTTAAAGAAAGGATTGATTACCCCCGACCAGATGCTCCGCTATGCGATGAGTCTGCCGGTCACCACAACCATCACCGGCATCGACAAGCTCGATGTTTTGCATCAGGATCTTAAGATCGCGCAGGGATTCAAGCCCATGAGTCCCCAGGAAATGGAGGACCTCAGAAAACAATGCAGCAAACTTGCGGCAGATGGGCGCTTCGAGCATTACAAGGTTAGTCTCCAGTTTGACAACCCGGAAGCACGCGAGGCGCATCATTTCCCGATCGATCCCAACCAAATGGAGGTCAAGGAGATGCTCCTTGAGACAGTCAATACCGGCAGCGCATGGCCGGACGTAAAGAAATCATGAACCAGGATACGCCCCCTTCAGAGGCCCAATGGATGTTGCACCGGCGGGACTTCGTCAAGGGAGCCGCATTGACCGGAGCCGCACTCATCGGAGGAGCACTAGCCATGGCACAAAACACAATCACCCCACCCGCCAATCCCGCCGGTGCATCCTCACCTACTCCTGTTGCACCCTCCGATCAGCAACCGGTCCCGACAAAGAAGGCTGGCAACACCGGATTAACCCTTTCCGCAATGGGCATTGGCGGGTTCCATCTCGGCACCGCCTCCAGCCAGGATGTGGCGACACAGATTGTCCATGGCGCATTGGATGCCGGCATTAATTTCTTCGATAACGCGTGGGAGTATCATGAAGGCGAAAGCGAAAACCGCCTCGGCAACGCCCTCAAGGGCCGGCGCGACCAGGCTATAGTGATGACCAAGGTCTGTACCCATGGCCGCGGCAAGGACGTCGCGATGCGGATGCTTGAGGAATCGCTCAGCCGCCTCCAGACCGACTATCTCGATGTCTGGCAAATCCACGAAGTCATCTATTACAACGATCCAGACTTGATCTTTTCCCCCGGCGGCGCCGCGGAGGCACTGCTCGAGGCGAAGAAACAGGGCAAGGTCCGTTTCATCGGCTTCACCGGTCACAAAGATCCCGCCATTCATCTGCGAATGCTCTCCCACAATTTCCCTTTCGATACCGTACAGATGCCGCTCAATTGCTTCGACGCCACCTTTCGCAGCTTCGAGACCCAGGTATTGCCCGAGGCCAACCGGCGCCAGCTAGCCGTCTTCGGCATGAAAAGCCTGGGCGGTAGTGGCGAAATGGTGACCCGCGGCGCAATAACTCCGGAGGAGGGCCTCCGCTATGCCATGAGTCTGCCCGTCGCCACCACCATCAGCGGCATCGATACCCTCAACGTCCTCAAGCAAAACCTCGAGATCCTCCGCGACTTCAAACCCATGACTGATTCCGAGATGGCTGACCTCCGCGACCGCTGCCGCTCCCTTGCTGGCGATGGCCACCTCGAGCGCTTCAAGACCAGCCTCTTTTACGATGGCGACCTCGGCCGCGAGCAACACGGCTTCCCCTCCTCCAAGGAAGTGCCGTTATAACCACCGCGACGCAGTTGCCACGTCTGGCATAAGTCCTATAGGTCCCCTCGGATCCATACGTCCTATTCCCCCCGTCCCCCTTACGCCCTCGTAAGCCGCCGGCCGATCC
>Ga0302320_10018031_pt1 | contig 14271 bp, 8 predicted proteins | sample Bog_T0_3_FD_202130 | JGI IMG/M metagenome (GOLD analysis project Ga0302320, IMG submission 202130) | Peat permafrost microbial communities from Stordalen Mire near Abisko, Sweden - Bog_T0_3 | ecosystem: Environmental > Terrestrial > Soil > Wetlands > Peat | place: Sweden: Abisko, Stordalen Mire...
AGCTGGTCATCGATCAGGCCAGCGGCCGCAGCTTCACCCTCGAAAATCCAAGTTCATAGCGTTGGGGCTCGTGCCGAGAGTTGCGCCTTAGACGGAGCTTCCTACTTGTTTTTTAGCTTAGTGTCTGAATAGGAACGCAAAACCCAGCGAATCCGCCGAAACCGTGTCCATGTAACTCACGATTTTGCGACTTGTACGGCGCCTCCGGACGTGCTCAGCCTCGGTTATGTACATCGAGGCCGTCCCGAATCGGAACTCACCACCCGCCATCCTGCTTCGCGAAAGCTATCGCGAGGACGGCAAAGTTCGAAAGAGGACACTTTGTAACCTTTCGGACTGGCCAAAGCAGCACGTCGAAGGCTTGCGTGGTTTGCTGAAAGGCGGAACCGTCATTCCCGCTGACCAGCAGGCGATCCGCATTGATCGCTCGCTGCCGCACGGCCACGTCGCTGCCGCCCTCGGAACCGCCCGCCGGATCGGCCTCGATAAGCTGCTCGGTCCTGAGGGCAACCGCTGTCGTGATCTCGTGCTGGCCCTCGTCGTCAGCCGCATCCTCGATCCAACCTCCAAACTCGCAGCCGCCCGCGCGCTGGCGCCCGCCACCGCCACATCCAGCCTCGGCGATGTGCTCGGGATCGGCGAGCTCGACGAGGACGAACTCTACACGGCCCTCGACTGGCTACACGAACGCCAGCCATCGATCGAGAACGCGTTGGCAAAGCGCCACCTGCAAAACGGCACGCTGGTGCTCTACGATGTGTCGTCGAGCTACATCGAAGGCCGCTGCTGCCCGCTCGCGCTGCGCGGCCACAACCGCGATGGCAAGAAAGGCAAGCTGCAGATCGTTTACGGATTGCTCTGCGCTCCCGATGGCTGCCCGGTTGCCATTGAGGTGTTCGAGGGCAACACCGGCGATCCGACCACGCTGACCGCGCAGGTCGCGAAACTCAAGCAGCGCTTCGGCCTCGATCATGTGGTCCTGGTCGGCGACCGCGGCATGATCACCGAGGCACGCATCACCGAAGACATCAAACCCGCAGGCCTGGACTGGATCACCGCGCTGCGTGCGCCGGCGATCCAGGAACTGCTCGCTAGCGGCGCCCTGCAATTGTCGCTGTTCGACGACCGCGATATGGCCAGCATAACGTCGCCGGACTTTCCCGGCGAGCGCCTGGTGGTCTGCCGCAATCCCGATCTCGCCAAGGAGCGCAAACGCAAGCGCAAGGCACTGCTTGATGCCACCGAGCGCGATCTGCGCCGCATCCAGGCCGCCGCCGCGCGTAAGCGCGATCCGCTGCGGGGTGCCGCGGAGATCGCCGTCAAGGTCGGCGCCGTGCTGAACCAGCACAAGATGGCCAAGCATTTCACGCTCGACATCACCGACACCAGTTTCAGGTTTGCTCGCAAGGACGCCGAGATCGCCGCCGAGGAAGCCACTGACGGGATCTATGTCGTGCGCACCAGTCTGCCGGCCGAACGGCTCGGCGACACCGATACGGTGCGCAGCTACAAATCGCTGGCGCTGGTGGAACGCGCATTCCGTTGCATTAAGACGGTCGATCTGCAGGTTCGTCCCGTACACCATTGGCGCGCCGATCGTGTCCGCGCCCACGTGTTCCTGTGCATGCTGGCTTACTATCTCGAGTTCCACATGCGCCAGCGCCTGGCCCCGATGCTCTATGATGATACCGACAAGGAAGCCGCCGACGCGCTGCGCTCCAGCCCTGTCGCCAAGGCGCAGCGGTCAGAGACGGCCATTGCCAAGCAGACTACTGGGCGGACCGCAGACGGGCTTCCCGTGCACAGCTTCCATAGCCTGATTGCCGATCTCGCGACGCTTGCCCGCAACACCGTGGCGACCGCGATCTCGCCGAGCCACCACTTCACCATCGTCACCAGGCCCACCCCGATCCAACGGAAAGCGCTAGACCTCCTCGACGTCGCCGTGTAGCCAGTAGCCACCGCGTCCGGAAGAAACTAATCGTTCCGGATCAATGGGTTGCAATATTCGAAAGTCGGAAGTTCCGCTTAGCTCGTCGCATTTTGTGGGCGCGTCCGGGCGCCCTGACGCTAACGATGGCGCCACTTCGATGACGGACGAGACCCAGCATGCGCTTGGACTTCGTCCCCTCACCTTTGTATGCCCTACTTTACGGGCGCCGGGAGCGGAGCGACCGCCAGAGTACTGATTTTGAGTTAGCCACTCATACCTCCAAGTATAAGGAGCCTTTCGGCGCAGCCGCATTTGTCCCCGCGGCCGGGATGCTGCGGCGATATCCTGCCAGGGTGAGCCTCCGCCCGGGGCTGCCGGGCGGAGGCTCACGTCAGGAGCGAGGTGACGGTGGACAGGTGGTCGCCCATCCCCGCAACCCAGCCCTTGGGGCCCGGCCGGAACGGACGCCAGTTGTACGCCAGCACGTGTGCGACGATCACAACGATGAAGAACGTGATGAGGCTCGTCGTGAAGACGGCGTGGAACTCTTTGGCCTCAGCCTCGGTCAGCCCAGACGTGGAGACGCCTGCATTCGTATCAGCCATTCATACCTCCAGATAACGACCCTTCGATGTGCCGCGTGTATCCCCGCGGCGGGGGCGCCATGGCGATATCCTGCCATCGCAGCCTGAGTTGGCAGATGCCGAACCCAACGACCAAAATTCTGTTGAGCACGGCGGCGAGATTGAACGGCCGGCCGAACGGCCATTATGGCGACGTCATGCCGCATTACGTCCTCCCGCTCCGGCCGCGGGCCGATGGATGCCACATTCGGTCTTGGCTAGCCCCGCCCAGCGGCCGGACCGCGGGTCCTCGTCTGGCCGGACCGGCCGTGTGCAAGGCTCGCACCCGATCGACTTGTAGCCGTTCGCGACCAGCGGATGAGACGGCAGGCCGCGCCGGGCGATCTCCACGGCGATGCGCTGCTCGTCCCAGTCGACCAGCGGGTTGATGCTGATGCGCCCGTCCTCAGGTTCGACTTGGTGGAGGCGGCGGCGCGTGAGCGCCTGATGGCGCTTGCGGCCGGTGATCAAGGCATCATACGCCCCCAGCGCGCGCTCCAGCGGTTCCACCTTGCGAATGGCGCAGCAACCGTCCGGATCGGTGCAATAGAGCAACTCGACCGGGTCTTTCTGCGCCAGCGACGCCGGGTCAGGCCGCAGGTCCTTTACCCCGGTCAATCCCAGGAAGGCGGTCAGCGCATTGCGATAAGCGACCGTCTCAGGAAAGTGGCGGCCGGTGTCCAGGAACAGCACAGGGACCGAATTATCCACGTCTGCGACCAGGGCCAGCAGGAGCGCGGACTCTGCGCCATACGACGACGCAACCGCGATTCGGTCCGGAAAGGCCACGAAGATTGCATGGCGAAGAAGGGCAATGGCATCCAGACCGTCGGGAAAGCTGTCCACGGCGGCGGTAATCGGCCCTGATAGGAAATGATGTGCGATGGCCGGATGGCCGGCGTTGGCGTCTTCAACTGAATAACTCATGAAAAACGTCCCCCGTCAGAGAAAGTGAGCGACCCAGCATGTGGGCTTAAACAAGGCATGCCACTATGAGAAATTTGACGGGCCTCTTCGCGTCTTATGGATCGGTACCCAGTTGATCCGCACGCGCCGCAGCCCTCACGAACCGGCGTGCGTAGGAGGGGGGCGCACGAACCCCTCCTGCGGATGCAAATCTCCCAGACCGTAAAGGTCATAAGCATTGACCGGGGGGGTGCGCAGCGCGGCCCGCTTCGGGGCGACTTGATAGCACGCGCTAAGATTTCGCCTATCCATGGCCACCGTTTCACTGCTGTCGAGCAAACATCACGGCCAAAGCCTATACCGCTTCCGACCGCCGTGTAAATGCCGAAAGGCCGCCACGCCGACGTTTTAACGGCTCTACGGTCATGAGTTTGGCCCCAGCGCCGAGCGCGTGCCTGCCGTGCCTTTCCGCCTCGGTGCTGAAAGGCTGATGCGCTCGCGCCATGCCGCCCGAACCCTTCGAGCACAATTTCACCCCTGCCCCGTCAGCTCTCGAGGAGCGACTGGGTGTCTGAGGTTCGAGGCGTTGATCGTGCCGCAGCTTTCGGCGAAGGTCGTCCGCAGCGTGCGGGCATAGATAATACGAGCGACCTCATTTAGAAGCACATCCTGCTCGGCAATGTCGGCAGTGTGAAACATCGAGCGCTTGAAGATGAAGCCCTAAGTAGTGGGGCGTTTTTCTGCTTGGATGTCGAGATGTTTAAAGCCGCCGGGTCATCGATCAGCGCGAAGCGGCCCTTCGCGATCTTGGGTGAGATGGTTCTGATTGTCTGTTGTCGAGAACACAAATCACGGCTCCCCTATACCGAGCTCTTGTCCGCCAGCGGCCTCGTGTGGTCGATGACATGGTCTGCCCCGAGCGCGGGCCTCCAGGTCTGGCGTGGCGATCGATCCGACTCCGCCGGCGCCTCCCATAACCGATATGGCGTTCGCTGCGCCCGGCACGGGCCTGCCGACGCCGAGCCGATCGAACAGCGCTCCATGCCGTAATGGTCGTCAGCGGCGACGCTGCCATCGCGGCCCACGATAGCGGGGACGGGTTGCGTCCGACGATGCGCTCGTCAACGGCGTGAAATCCGGCGTTCGTGCCGGAGCGGCTTAGCGCTCCGGCATTGAGTGTGGTGTCGGGTCCGAGCGTCTCGACGGCGCCGGCCGAGCACCTTCCAGCTCCCAAGTCAGGGTGTGAGCCTAACCAAACCTTGGTATCGGCCGGGTTCACGGAGACGGCGCGCACGGGTAACCAGCTCTCGCCGACAGCAGACGAAGTGACGCCGTCTCTGGCGATGGCGAGGCACCGACGCCGCTGATGGGCGGAAGGGCAGGACGACGATAGAAGAAGAGGATTCCATTCGGGAGCGGCAGAGGGACAGCCCAATGCGCGCCACTGGGTTCCAAACGTTGGCCCGCAACTGAGAACGAAGCTTCGCTGGTCGACATTGAGCTGCCACGGCCGGCGGCGCGCGGACGGGACATCTTGGTACGCAGATGATGGTTTGGTTTCATCTTTACATCTCGAGGCAAATCCGGTCGCCCCCCGCGCTACCGTGACAGCATCTCCACGAACGCCCTTACGCGTGTGATTGCCTGTCCGGTAGGCGGCCCAACCTGGAACGAGCCCTCCAGGAAGATGTTGGGATATCCCAGGCGCCGGAAATAGTCCGCCTGGATCTCGCGATGAACGCTGCCGAAGGAGCAGCCGATGAAGCCATAGAACAGGATGCCCTTCGCGCCGAACTCCGGCAGGTATTCCTCGATGCGCGTGCGCTGCCGCACCGCGGAGCCGAACGTGCGGGCCGTGATGATATAGTCGGCGTAGCCTTCCAGCGGCGGCAGATCCTCACGGTAGTCCCGCGTCCAATCCTCGCCGCTGTGCCAGCCCGTGACGGCGGCGCCGGAATCATCGATTGTCTTGTAGATACCGAACTCCTGACCCCGTCCGCCAACCCAGGCAAGCTTGACGATGTTGTCGTGGGGGATCGGCGCAGCGGCGGAGGCTTCCAGTTCCTCGATCAGCAAATCCTGGATGGCTTCGTATTCCTCGGGGTTGCCGTAATAGTGCGACTGGCCCCCAAGCGCGTACATCGTCGCCAGGCTGCGAATGTACAGCGGGTTCTGCAACCGAAGTCGCAGTATCCGGCGGATCTTGCCAAGGACGCGGTTGCCGCGATTCATCTCCGCCGCCAGGCGCGTCTCGTCGAGCGGCTTGCCGGTCAGCCAGAGCGACACCCGTTTCACTTCGTCGATAAAGAAACGCTGCAATTGCGCGACGCGTTCGTCGTCATCGGCGGTGTTCGGGCGGTTCACCGCCTCGACCCGGAACACGTCGAAGCCCTCGTCCTTCAGCAACTCCCAGCCCAGGTTCAGCGGCTCGCACTGTGCGTTGTAGACCACGAGGCGCGGCGCGGTGCGCCCGGAGCGCAGGTAGAACTCGCCGAGGATCGAGCCGACCATGGAGCACGATTCCTTGGGAAGCTGGAAGTAGTCCTCGGCAACCGAAAGCGCATCGGCGGAGCCGAGCCGGCCCAGCTCGCCGAGCGGGATCGGCAGAACGCCGCTGGCCCAATACACGGGCATCAGCGGGGCGCTGGTCCAAATCACGTTTTCACCGCGGCGCCAGGCATCTTCCGCGCGGGTGACGTAGCTGAGCACCAGATCGAACAGCCGGTCCACCGCCCTCGAGTAGCCGTGCTCCTTCCGCGTTGCCGCGATGTAGGCAAGCTGGCCGTCCAGAGCCTCACTGGTCTGGATAGGACCGGTGTGAGTGCCGGCGCGGATACGGCCGAGGTCGAGCAGGTTCAATCCCTGGTCGTCGTATGTGATGTCGTCCGATGCCATGTCAGACTTCCGCCTTCTCGGTTAGAACCTCGATGAACGCCTCGACGCGGGTCTTGATCTGGCCGACGTCGCCCTGCGAGTAGTCGGTTCCCAGCTCCAGCACGGGGAAGCCGGCGTCCTGAAACGCGTTGATGAATTTGCCCTTTGTGATGCCGTAGCAGGGGCAGAACTTGAGGTAGGTGAACAGGACGCCATCGACCTTGTACTCGCGGGCAAGGTCCACTGAGAACTGAACGCGCTTCGACAGTGGCACCTGCCTCGCGCATGGCGCCCGGTCGAGATAGGCATCAGCGAGCGCGCGCCACGGGTCGCCGGTGGCGTCGGTGTCCTGATAGAACGGGCTGAGGCCGGTGCAGTGGTCCTCGGCGACGATGGTCGCGCCGATCTCATCTTCGACAAGGTCGAGCACTCGGCGGTCGCCGTCGGCGATGATGCCGCCGGACATCAACAGCCTCAGTCGGCGCGGGCCTGCATCGGGCACGCGGGCCAGCCGGCCATGCAATTCCTGCAGCAGCGGAATCAACTCCTCGGCCTCCAGCGTGGCGGCCGCGCGGGTGATCTCCAGGAAGCCGCGCCCGTCGAGTGGCGGGTTGCCGCGCTTGCGCAGCGCCGAGATATCGCGGACCAAGGCGCGTACTTGGTTGAACAACCTGATCTGCGTCTGCACGTCCTCGTCGTGAATCTCGTGGCCGGTCAGCTTCTCCAGATCGCGCCGGAAACTCAGGATCTCGCCGCGGAAGAAGTTGCGCGAGCCTTCTTCTTCGGCGTTGCGCGGAACGATGTAGCCGCGTGCCGGCCGGTAGAAATTGTCGATCGCCTGCGAGGTCGCCCGCATCGCGTCGCAGGTGTAGAAGGTGTAAACCTCATCGACCGCCTGGTTGATCGGCGCCTTGGTCTCGAACTGGCCCAGCACCGCCTTGGTGAAGTCGCAGAAGACCGACTTGGTGATGCGCTCGCCGCGCGAGACATCCTCCGCGTCGCCGCATTTCAGAAGGCGGATGAACGCCGCTCCCGACGCTGCCAACAGCTCTACTGGCACGTAGTTGCAGAGATAAGCCGCCTTCTTGGCATCGGTGCGGGCGACGAAAAACGCCTCGGCCTGGGCGACGCGTTCGGTCAGGTCGGAGAGGTCTGTGCGCTCGCCGCGCTCCGGGCGCACGACCGTGCTATGGCGATCAGCCACGAACTGCTGGGCGTAGATGGCGGCGCCGAGCGCGCCGGCGTAGATCGCATCGATCCGCGTGGGCTTGATCGGGAAGCCGATCAGTACTTCCAGCGCGTGCTTCATGCCGGCGTTGTTCGACACGCCGCCGGTGAACACGAGATCCTCCTGAAGCGGCACCTTGCTGACCAGATTGCGCACGCGCCGCGCCGAGGCGAAATGGACGCCGGCGGCGATGTCCTCGCGCGCCAGGCCGGTGGCGCGCAGCGAGACGATCTCCGATTCGGCGAACACCGTGCACTGGCTACTGATCTGCGGCCGCGTCTGCGCGCGCAGCGAAGCCGGTCCGACCTCCTTGAGCGTGAAGTCGAGCAGACCCGCAGCCTTCTCCAGGAACCGTCCGGTGCCGGCCGCGCACTTGTCGTTCATGATGAATTTCGCGACCTTGCCGGTATCAGGATCGACCTGAATCGCCTTCGAGTCCTGGCCGCCGATGTCGATGATCGTGCGCGTCGCAGCGTTGAGGTAGTGCGCCCCCATGGCATGGCAGGAGATCTCGGTGACGATCTCCGTTGGCACGCCGTCGAAGTGCAACGCGATTCGGCCATAACCCGTACCGACAATGGAGTCGATATCGTCCAGCTTCACCTGTGCGTCGGCGAACAGCTCCTCGATCAACTCGTTGGCGGTCGTCTGCATGTTCACGCCGGTCGCGACCTGGGCGACGAATACGTGTCCATCGTGCAGGAGCACCGCCTTCGCCGCGCGTGACCCAATATCCACGCCTAGTACGGTGCTGGAGCCAACGCGCCCGACGAGATCGGAATCGATGACGTCCTGAATGGTTAATGACATGAGTGCCCCTCCCTCCAATCCTGTTTGTTGGTGCCCAGCCCTTTGCTGTCCAGGGCGAAACCCGCCCTGCCAGCCGCCGTCCCCGATGACCTTTGCACCGTGACCGTGCACCGGCACGAAAACTGATAGGGCAGCGACGAAGCGCGAGACTGCCCGACTACGAGCCGGCTGCTAAAGCCTTGTTGCTATCGCCACGATCCGGGCATTACGAAGCGGAATTCCCTCCGACGTGCGCAATGCCTCAAGTTCCGCCTTGATCGCGGCGCGTGCATCGGGACGAACAGCCTCCGGCAGATGGCCCAGGAAATTGCCGAACGAGCTCGCCTCGGAGAACTGGATCGCAGTATCGCCGTCGGGTAGAAAGTTCTCGTTGGGAACGATATCCAGCTTGGTGATGGCAAAGCCGTTCTGCTTCAGCAGATTCTCCAGTTCGGCAGCGTTCACGGCGTAGGCCAGGCCGTCGTCGTCAGCCTGCCGGAAGCGGCTGAACGGTTCGCGCGCGAGCACTCTTGCCTTGATTTCTTGCAGCGCACCGCGATGGTCGCGCGATCCCGTGGAGATGCCGAGCCTGCCGCCCGGGACCAGAACACGCGCAATCTGCCGTAGCGGCTCCAGCTTCTCCGGCAGCCAGTGAAACACTGCGTTCAGGTAAACTACCTGGAAGCTTGCAGTGGCGAACTCGCTTAGATTGTCGGCGGTGCCCACTCTGAACCCGCCGTTTGACACGCCCTTTTGCTTCGCGATCGCTATCCGCAATGCTAAGGGGTCGATACCTTCCACCCTGCCGATCGGTCCGACCAGTTCGGCGACGTAGCGGGCCAGCAGACCGGTGCCAGCGCCGATATCCAGCACTCGGTCGCCGGGCTTGATGTCAAGCGCTGCGACCAGCGCCTGACCGACCTTGAACTGCCGTTCGGCGCTGGCCTGTTCGTAATGTTCCGCAAGGTCGGAGGTGTCCAAGGCGAGACTGATACGAGGCATTGTGTGTCTCCTGTTACATACGCAGAGGTGGCGGCCGGGGCTGGCCAGAACTTTCGCATCGCCCATGTCCCGCCGTTAGTTGGCGCTCCAATGGCCGTTCATAATGACCCGGTGTCAGGCGACTTGCCTCGACGTCATCCGCCGTCCGGGCAATCCGAGGGCCGCGACGTGGTGGCCACGTCCCGGCGCCGTATTCTACGGTAACCACAGCCGCCGACGCTGTGTTATAGAATATGCGACCGGCCGTAGCTAGTAGATTTCTCGGCGTTGCGCCGATCCGGGACAACATCGTTATGGCGCCGGTCCACGCTTGCCTTCCCAGATGGACGCATGGTCCCGGTGGTTCAGGGCGAGCGGAGGTTACCGACCGTAATGCAGAAGCCAAGGTTCTTGTAGATGCCCCTTACCCGTCGTGGCCGTGGAATGGTGGCAGTAGTCATCATGCTGGACATTGCTGTCCACAGTGGTGGCGACGCCGTCGTCGTCACTGCAGCCGAGATCGCCGCGCGCACAGGCACCGTGGCGCCCAGCCTGGCGCCCATTCTTCAGCGCCTCTCTCGCACCGGCCTGCTCGAAAGCGTACGTGGCCCGCACGGCGGTTACCGGCTGGGCCGACCAGCATGTCGGATCACGCTGTACGACGTAGTCATGCTGGCGCTGAGCAGTCTGCCGAAGATCAAGCCAATCTTGGCAGGACGGCTGCAGTGCGCTGTCGTCAATCCAGTTTGGGTGGGGTTCGATACCGTGCTGCAGGAGAGGCTGGAGGCTCTCACGTTGGAGGACTTATTGCGCCAGGCAGCCGAGTCCGGGTTGGTGGAAAACAGGTCTACAAACGCTTGCTTTTCTGACGATTCTAAGCGCGCGTCCGGGTGCAACATCTGACGTTGGCGCCTGACGATGGAGACACCTCCCGTGATGAGATGGCCTAATCAGCGGCGTCGGCCGGCGCATGCGCTGCCGGCTCTTTCCGAGTCGTGCGCGCAAGCCGGCGGTCGCTCAGAGCTTCGAAGGCGAGATAGATCACTGGCGTGGTGAACAGGGTCAGAATCTGGCTCACCACCAGACCGCCCACCATCGCTATCCCGAGGGGCTGACGCAGCTCTGACCCGGTGCCGGACCCGAGCATCAACGGCAGCCCGCCCAGGATCGCCGCCATCGTGGTCATCATGATCGGCCGGAAGCGCAGCAGGCAAGCCTGGCGAATCGCTGCCTCGGGAGGCATCCCAGACTGGCGCTGCGCACTGATGGCAAAGTCCACCATCATGATGCCGTTCTTCTTGACGATCCCTATGAGCAGCAGAATCCCGATCACCGCGACCAGCGACAGGTCCTTGTGGAACAGCATCAGGAACAACAGCGCGCCGACGCCGGCAGAGGGCAAGGTCGAAAGAATCGTCAGCGGATGGATGAAGCTTTCGTAGAGCACGCCCAGGATGATGTAGACCGCCACAAGCGCCGCCAGGATCAGATACGGCTCGGAGGCCAGGGATTTCTGGAACGCCTTCGCCGTTCCCTGGAAGCTACCCGTCACCGACCCCGGCATGTCCATCGCCGCAGTCGCGTTGTTGATGGCATCGACCGCCTGGCCCAGTGCGACTCCGGGCCTCAGGTTGAACGACAGGGTTACAGAAGGGAACTGGTCCTGGTGGTTGATCGACAGGAAGCTGGAATGAGTCGAATCATACTGGACGAAGGTCGATAGCGGTACCTGCTGACCAGTCGCGGGAGACCTGATGTAGATTGTGTCCAGCGCGGCGGTCCCCTGCTGGAATTCCGGCAGCACCTCCAGCACCACGTGGTACGAGTTTAGTTGGGTGAAGAACTGGGTGACCTGCCGCTGGCCAAAGGCATCGTACAGCGTGTCATCGATCAATTGCGGCTGAATGCCGAACCGCGCCGCCTGATCACGGTCGATGATCAGGCGAAGCGCGGCACTCTTGGACTGGGCATCGGTGGCGACATCCTGGATCTCCGGCAGCGTTTTCAGCTTTGCCATCACCCGAGCCGCCCAAACGTTCAGCTCATCGAGGTCCACTTCTTGCAGGGTGTACTGATATTGCGTCCGGCTGGACCGGCCGCCGAAATTGAGGTCCTGCGGCACCTGCATGAAATAGTTCACGCCAGGAACGCCGGCCAGTGGCTTGCGCAGCCGGGCGATGATCTCGTCGCCGACCGCGTCGCGCTCGCTGCGCGGCTTCAGGCCGATGCGGACAAAGCCGGTATTGGGCGGGTTCGTCCCCAGCCCGCCAATTGTCGAGACCCAGTGGCCGATCGCCGGATCGCGTCCCACCACGTCGGTCACAGCCAGTTGCCGACCGGTCATGTCAGCGAACGAGATGTCCTGCGCTGCCTCGGTCGTTCCGTAGATGACGCCAGTGTCCTGCTGCGGGAAGAACCCTTTGGGAATGACCACGAACAGGTAAACTGTTGCAGCCACCGTCGCCACGAAGCTCAGCAGGGTCAGACGCTGGTGCCGGAGCACCAGATCAAGCCCCGCGCTATAGCCCGCAAGCAAGGCGTCGAACCCGCGTTCGAGCAGCGTGTAGAACCGGCCGTGTTTGCGGACGTGCTCATCCTTCAGCACACGCGAGCACAACATCGGCGTCAGCGTAAGCGAGACCACGACCGACACCAGGATGGTCAGCGCCACGGTGATCGAGAACTCCCGCAGCAGGCGTCCGACGACGCCCGACATAAGCAGGACCGGGATGAACACCGCGATCAGCGACAGGCTGATCGAGATGATCGTGAAGCCGATCTCCGTCGCCCCCTTAAGCGCCGCCGCCATCGGATCGAGGCCATCCTCCAGATGGCGGTAGATGTTCTCCAGCATCACGATGGCATCATCGACGACGAAGCCGACCGAGATCGTCAGCGCCATCAGCGACAGGTTATCCAGGCTGTAGCCGAGCGCATACATGAGCCCGCATGTGCCCAGCAGCGATAGCGGCACAGCGACGCTCGGGATCACGGTGGCCCAAACCGTTCGCAGGAACAGGAAGATTACCAGGACGACCAGAACCACGGTGATCAGCAGGGTCTTCTCCACGTCCGCGACCGACGCGTGGATGGTGATCGTCCGGTCGATCTGAATAGCGACTCTCACCGCCGGCGGGATCGAAGCCTGGATGCCGGGAAGCAGGGCTTTGATCTGGGCCACTGTGTCGATGACGTTGGCACCGGGCATCTTGAAGATTGCGAGGATCACGCCAAGACGGCCGGTCTGCCAGGCAGTGCTCTTCGCGTTCTCGGCCGCCTCGACCGCCTGGCCGATGTCGCGCACGCGCACCGGCGCACCGTTCCAGTAGGCGATGATGACGTCGTTCCAGAGCTCGGCCGTGGTCAACTGGTCATTGGCGTAGATGGTGAAGCTGCGGCTGTCGCTATCGACGGTGCCTTTCGGCGCGGCCACCGAGACATTGGCGATCGTCGCGCGCACGTCTTCAAGACTGAGGCCAAGTGACGCGAGCTTCGCCGGATCGGCCTGCACTCGGATGGACGGCTTGCGCTCGCCCTGGATCATCACCTGGCCGACGCCGGCGATGCGGCTGATCTTTTGCGCAAGCACATTGTCGGCATAATCGTCAACGGTGGTCAGGGGCAGCGTTTCGGACGAGACGCTGAGGATCAGTATCGGAAAATCGTTCGGGTTGACCTTGCGATAGGTCGGTGGCCCCGGCAGGTTCTTCGGCAGCGAAACGGCGGCGGCATTGATCGCCGCCTGAACGTCCTGCGCCGCGGCGTCGATGTTGCGTTCCAGATCGAACTGCAGCGCAATGGTCACGCCCCCCAGCACGCTGGTCGAGGTGAGCTGGTTGACGCCCGGTATCTGCGAGAACTGGCGTTCCAGCGGGGTTGCCACGGTAGCCGCCATGACCTCCGGATCGGCGCCGGGGAAGCTCGCCGATACCTGGATCGTCGGCAGATCGACCTGCGGCAGCGGTGCGATCGGCAGCAGCGGAAACGCCACCAGACCGCCGAGCAGCACCGCGACCATCAGCAGCGTGGTGGCGACCGGCCGCTTGATGAAGGGAGTGGAGGCGCTCAACGCTGTTGGTCCGGCCTGCCGCGCGCATCGGCGACGGCGGCGCCCCTCACCTCGACGCGCGTTCCGGGCTGCAAGCGGTAGTGTCCACTGGTCACCACGGTCTCGCCTTCGACGATCCCGCTTTCCACCACCGTCCAGCCTGCGCTGGTCTCACCAACCTTCAGCTTGCGTACCTCCACGGTGGTATCGGGCTTGACCACGAAGGCAAGGGCGCCCTCGGGTCCGCTCTGCACTGCGGCGGCCGGAACGGTCACCGCCTGTGGCTGGGTCTCGACCAGCAGGCGCGCATTGACGAACTGCCCGGGCCAGAGCAGACCGGCGTCGTTGGGCATGGTGGCTTTGAGACGAATGGTGCCGGTCGTCTGGTCGATCTGGTTGTCGATCAGCAGCAGCGTCCCAGCGTCGAGTTGCTGTTTGCCGTCGCGGCTGAGCGCCACCACGGGAACCGGCCCATGCGCCACCGCCCAGACGATCCGCGGGAGCAGGTCTTCGGGCAGGGTGAACAGCAACGCGATCGGACGGGTCTGTGTGACCACGACGATACCGGCGGTTGTGCTGGCATGAACGATGTTGCCGACGTCAACCTGGCGGATCCCAGTGCGGCCGTCGAGCGGCGATCGGATGGTCGTGTAGTCGAGATTGACCAAGGCATTCTCGATCGCAGCATCGTCGCCCTGCACCGCTGCCTCCAACTGGGCGACCTGCGCGCGAGTGGTGTCCAATTGCTGGCGCGAGGCGAAGTTCTTTTCGGTCAGGATCGCGTAGCGCTGCAGGTCGACGCGAGCATTGGCGAGCTGCGCCTGATCCTGCGCCTTCTTGGCCACCGTCTGGTCCAGCGCCGCCTTGTAGCTGCGGCGGTCGATCAGCG
>Ga0302320_10018032_pt1 | contig 14271 bp, 14 predicted proteins | sample Bog_T0_3_FD_202130 | JGI IMG/M metagenome (GOLD analysis project Ga0302320, IMG submission 202130) | Peat permafrost microbial communities from Stordalen Mire near Abisko, Sweden - Bog_T0_3 | ecosystem: Environmental > Terrestrial > Soil > Wetlands > Peat | place: Sweden: Abisko, Stordalen Mire...
TTTCCCCAACAATTTAAAAGGTTCAAAATCATCAATGCTGTGTTTTTTATTCTGGTTTTCTTCAACATATATTGTTGATGTATTTTTCCTTGTCAATTTAAGTGTGGGTCTCCTTGTTGTCGCTCCTGTCGTTGTCGGTTGATCATATTTGAACCCTTGTGTTACTTCAAAATCATAATCTTCCAAGAAAGAAGAAGTATCCATGGAAGTGTTTTTCCTTAAGAGATATTCACAACAATTCCCCATTCTAACTTTTTTTAATATTTTTTTAGTAATTTTTATTTAAATTCCGATTAGTTTATGATAAGAAAAATATTTGTTTTTTATATGTTCTATATTCACTAAAAATATTCAAAAAAAAAACCTTTTTTATTCAAAATGGATATAGAGCCACCGGTTGAGAAAAAACATTCAGACGATGAAGAATCATCAGAAGAAGACAACGAAGTCGGAACAGTCACTCAAAAAGTTGACCTCAAGCTTGATCTGATCGCAGCCAATAGTGGACATCTTAAAAAAAACGAGAATTTATTGGTTGCAGACAGAATATTTTTGTCACTTTGGGGGAACTCATCAATATTTCTCCAATCAATCATCAACCAATTGATATTTGAAAAGAAAGGCATTCTAGTTGGGTATTTAAATTTCAACAAGGCTAAACAAAAAGCTTTGGCCAATGTCTACTCACTCATAGATTCATCATCATTTGTAATAATTTTCAATGAAGCAATCAACGATTACACTGAATACAACTTTCCAGAATTCTTACCCAAAACTTTCAGTTTCGACCCTCAAATTTTCGAATTTGTGATCTTGGACAACATTTCATGTAAGCTTCTGAAAAAGGCCGAACTAATCCATAACTTACAAACCCTCAGAATAATCTCCACTAATCATCACTCCAAAGAGAGCTTTGAAGCCATGAAAAAGCTGGGAGTGCCTTTGGAAGAAGGAAACCATATGGAAGGCATTGGAGCTGAGATAGTAGTGTTTTGTGAAATAAACAAATTGAAAGCTAATTTCTTTCTTGGAATAAATGAAGAATTTGAGATCAATGTCGATGATGTGAAGAAATTTGGAAACATTTTGCCAAATTACAAAAGTTTGCAAATTTTGGTGGATGAAAAAGCAGTAGGAGATTTAATTAAAAAAACCAAAAAGCCCACCTGCGCGAGCATCTACATTTAAAAATATATTTCAAGAAATTTCGCAAATAATTTTTTTTTTAGAGCTAAAGAAAAAACCAATGAATAAAAATAACAACCATTCGAAATCTCCTTCTCTTTTTCATTCTCAAACCAAAAAAATAGCAGATCCAGAATACAAATCTCGTCCTATCAGTGCTCTTTTAAGCTTGAAATTTTTAAGCAATGACATTGGAGGTGATCAAAACAAAAGCATCCTTAAGAATCACAAAAGATATCTATCTTTGGAGCATTTGCAACGTCAGAAAAACAAATTTAACAAAACTTTCATTTTACCTGAAATAGAAGCCAAAAACCAATCCTTTGTTCAATATATCGATGACATTGCCAACTTGTACGATACTATTAACAATGATAAAAATGAGGAATTTTTACCATTTTATACTATAACTTCAATAAAGTATGACATTGGCAAAAAATTTATTTGTTTGAATAGAAAAACGAAGACTTTACCGAAAAAAAATTATTCACTACCAAAAGAAAACAGAGACGGTCAATTGAGCTTAGCAGAGAAAACAAAAAACGAAAAGATGAAACCAAAATTAGCTAGCAATTTGAAAATCAAAGAGAAAAAAGTGAAAAAACCAATAGAGAAGGAAAAAATTAGTGAAAAATCTGATAAAAGTGAAAGGGAACTAATCGATTTGTTACTTCAAAAGGAAAACAAAATGGATAAAAACAACTTTAACAGAATTTTCGCTCTTACAGAAAAGGACAAAATTCATAGTTTTACAAATAAAGATAAAAAAATGGATAAAATCGATAAAAATTTGAAAACTTTTGATATTAATAAATTTAATGAAGGAAGCCTTCATTTCAATGATCAGAGAGATGGAAAAACCAATTATTTTCAAAATCATCTCAAAGAAATCAAACAAAGTTATCACGAAAGATCAGAAAATGGACCTCCTCTTAGGAAAGAGCCCAAAATAATGTTGGAAGTTTTAATGACAAAAAAGAAAAAATTCAATTTTTCCAAGGCGAATGATGTTCATCAAATTTTCAAATCTAACGAGGATTTCAAAAGAAAGAAATTGAAACCTTTGCTTAATCCAAATAATGTGAGAAATGCGAAAATATTGATTCAAAATCAAACGGAATTGAAACCGATTTCAGCTAATTTACAAGGATGGAATGAAGATGGACATAATGATATTAATTTGGATGAGGAAAATTTTTAATTTTTACTATATTTCATGGAAAGAAAACTTGAAAATTTACATTTTGCTATATAATAAATTTTGTGAGCTTCATCAAAAATTTTTCAAGCAAATTTTTTTTAATTATAGAAATTTTTGAAAATATTGTTTTGTTTTAAGAAAAAATTTACATTTTCGAATATTTTAGGTGAGTACTTTTTGAAAAATGGTGATTTATTCATAAAATTTAACAAAAATATTGTTTTGAGATGAAATAAAATGAGTTTTATAAAATTCATCGTTTATTTTGCAAAATTTTTCGGGTTAATTAATAAACTCAACTCTTCAAGTGAGATATTTTAATTTTAATTCTCTTTTGATTTTCCTGACTTTGTTTCTGACATCTTCCTGGGTATAAGCTAATTCAATTAAAATTTTCGTGAAATATTCTAATTCAGCATCACATTTATCATGTCCATACCAACTTTTGATGATGAATGAATTTTCTAATAAGAGGCAAAAATATATTTTTAATATAACAATAATGCAATCAATACCAAGATAGTTCTTAACAGCTTCTTCTGAATTATCAATCATAATAATTTTGGATAGATCAGGATTTATTTTGGTGAGATCCTTGACATAATTTTCGCTATCTTTACTACAATCCTTATAAAGAAAAATAAATTTATTATAAATTAGTTAGATTTACATTTCGATAAAGTTTCTTTTGAATCTTTTTTTTTGGGTCAATGATATTCAGGATCATATCAGCATAGTTTTTGTCGCCCGCAGTGTAAACATGAACATTGAAGAATAAAGAAACTTCCTCCAAAAAGTCTTCTAAAAATGGTCTCTTTGAAAAATAGAACTTTTCTTTTTTTTCTTGTTTCCCTTGACATTCAGCTTTCACAATCTAAAATTTACATAAAAATCTTAAAACTCCATCAAACAACAATTTACTTCAAACTCATAAGCTTTGTAATTCGGTTTCTGATTAGAGCAATGGATCAAGGTCTCATCAAGATCCAACACCAAATCCAATTTGTTGTCTTTGCACATTCTGGATTTCTCTTCCAATTGTTTTTTCTTGAAATAGAGCTCCAACTTGGTGTTTTTGGAGAACCTCCTTTGTTCGAACCTGTTCTTTTTTTTCTCCTCAAGACACTTGTTGACTTTTTTCAATGAATTGCAGAACACCTCATCAAATTTTTGATAAATCCACTGCAAAACTGAAAACAACCGTTTAACCAATAGTAGAGGAAGGGACATCACAATGATCAAGAAAGAGATCAAATCATCATAAACTTCTTCAGACAATAATTGATTGAAAATTGCTTTCAATGAAACATTGGCTGCAAATAATGGTTTCTTTTCTTCTTTTGGCAATTGACTTATATCCCAATCGTCAGGTGTTGGTGATGCACGAGACTTTCTTAAAGGCCATGTCTTGGAATTAAAATTGGGTTTGGATGGAGCTTGTCTTTTATTTATTTCGGAGTCAGAGTGATAATGGGCAGTTTTCATGTTTCTGTTGATTTTCATCCTGTTTTTAAAATGATCTAGACCAAAAATTATAATCGTTTTATTGGGTGTTTATTTATAACTAAATGAAGAGTCGTTTATTATAATTTCGAATAAGAAAAATATTTGGCGACGTGGTTTTATTAAATGTCATTTTAAAAATTAAAATTTAATTTGTTTTTTTAAAATTATTATTTGAAATTTTTTGAAATTTTTTTTATTTTTCAATTTTAAAAATTAAAAAAATTTGTTATTTTTATAAAAAAATTTTCTTCCTGAAATTATTTTTTTTTTTGTCATAAATTTTATTCATTTTTTTTGGCAAACAAAACATAAAGATTTATCATTTGGATTAGCTCCTTCTTTATTGACTGAAATAGGGCAATCCTCATGTAAGAAAACTAATTTTTTCCTTAAGATAAGCAAAAAAACATAAAAAAAAAAACCATTGCAAGTTCTGCAATTGAAGAATTGGTCTTTTTTTTTAACTAAAAAACCGCAATTTCCGCAAATTTTAAGGCCCGTAAAAGAATCAGCATTTTTTGTTTCTGCATTTATTTATAAAATTAAAAAAATTAAATTGATACCTTTTTTGCATATTTTTTCCTCAGTTTGATTTTTCTCAAGAGGTATTTCATGTTTTTCCTCATTTTTGTTTTCAGGTTCCATAATGATTGTTGAAGGGTTGTTGTTATTTGAGAAATTGGCTGTTTCTTTATGAATCATATTGATCTCATGAATTTTCTTCATCTTGTTAATTTCCTCAATCAGGTTATCTTACAAAAAAAAGAATGTTTTTATTTTAGTCTGGGACTGAAATGGAAACTTTTTTCATTCAAAGCATCTATTTTTTCTTGAGCCAAATATTTGATCAATTGATCGACTTTCTGAAATTTCTCTTTGACTTCATCGTAAAATTTTATGTTGATGATTTGCAAAGGTTTTTGTTGACTTTTTTGAAGTTCTTCCCTACGAATAAATTTATTTGTTACAAAATGTTTGAAAGTTTAAAAAATTAAAAAACCTTTCATTTTGTAATTTTTCAATTTGCAAATTCGCGTCTTCGATCTCAATTTTCAAGGAATTATTCTCAACTTTTAACTTTTTTCCAAATTTTAATTTATTATTGGAATTTTTTTTTTTACATTTTTGATTTCTTCATAAATTCTGGAAATCATGTCTTTGTAAACATTCTGGTTATCTAAAAATGACAAATTTATAGTTTTAAAATATAAAATTAAAAGATACTAATGGAATTGTTAAATTTTTTAAAGAAATCGTCAATGCTCAACTTATAGTTTTCAATTTTTTCCAGGTAATTTTGAGAAGTACAAAGGAGATTCTTGAAATAATCTTGAACGAACTCATTTTTTTTTGATAAGGTTTCTATCTCGCTCATTTTTTTTTCCTTCTCAACCAATAAATCAACATTTTCCATTTTTGTGTTTTCATATTTTTTCCTTAATTTGCCAATTTCTTCTTTGTAGTTGCTGGTTTTTTCTTGATAGCTTTTTAGCAATCCTTGAAATTTGGAAACTGCATTGGCCAATTCACTATAATTTGTCTAAAAATTAATAAAATATATAAAACCTTAACAAAAAAATTATAAAACTTTGAGTTTTTCTAATTCATTCATTTTTTCATTCAGTGAAAGATCCTCCTTTTTCTTAAATATTATATGGATTCCAAAAAATATTTATAAATAAAAACCAATTCTTTCTTTAGTTCTTCGGATTTTTTCGCTTTTGTAATCAAATTTTTCTTTGAATAAAATTGGAAATTAATAAAAATAAAAAAACATAGTTGATCGAGCAAAATAATTTTGTTTTGTTTTTCTTCTTGAATTTCATTCTCTTTCTTGCTTATCTTCATCGAAAATTATTTTAAAGTTTCATATGTTTATTAATTTTACAGCCTCTTTAATGACAACCAAATCCAATTGCAATGTTTCAATTGTAACATCTTTTTCTTCGATGATTCTTTCATAATCCAGGCATTTTTTCTCATATGATGTTTTCATTTCATTCATCTTGCATATTGTTAACAAAGAAAAATAGATTCAAAATAACATACATAATCAGAAATTTTCTTTTTTTCTGTTTCAAATATCTCCTTCAATTTTTTATATTCTTTTTCAACAGCAGTGTTTCGTTTATTCAAAAAACTTTCAGTTCCAAGAGCCTCTTCTTTTCTAATTTTAAATCAAACAAACTAAATTAACAATTTCTTTCTTTACCTTTCAATGCTTTCCTTCATCAATTGCAAATTACTTAGTTGTTCTTTGATGTTTATAGCCAGATATTTTATGGTATGAGAGGGGCTCTTTGCTACTGAGAAAATATTAAATTTTTTCCATAAAAATACATTTGGTATTTTGTTCGACTGTACACTCAACAAAAGCTTCAAACATTTTAAAGATCAAAAATAAAAAAACAATTTTTCACTTGATTGACTGGGAAGAAGCCCAGCTGTGGGGATTAAGAAATTTCCAGCGTCAGGCTTTTGAAAGAAAAAATTCATTGATTTGAAAGTAAAATATTTACGAAATTTCAAATTTTTGGTTCCATCTTCTTTTTTAAACATGAGTGAGTGAAAAAAAGTTATTATTTTGAAAGAAAACAATATATTATTCAGCATTTTTTTAGTAAAACAAAATTAATTTTTTTTTTTTTTGTCTCTCAACTATTTTGAATATTTTTCATTGTTTAATTTGAAGTTTAATGGAGTCATCACCTTATTTGCTTTTCGATAAAGTTGGTCCTTGGGAAGACGAAACCAGAAACCCTTTCATGGACAGAAGTTCTGCTGGCAATACCCCCGAACTAATGATAAATTCTGGTCCCAGAGCTCCCCAAAAATTCGAAAAACTGCCATTAATCAAAAATATTCCAAAAAAACCTCAAATTTCATATCATCAAGCCAAAAAACATTTTTCAACCTCTAAAGACAAATCGAAAATTGATTTCGATGAAAAAAACCTTCAAATTAAAGAAAAAACTAAAAAGAACTTTCTATTGCCTAGAAGGAAACAGAATAAAACCATTCATATTCAAGAATTGCAGAAAAAAATGAGACTTTATGAACCCCATGAAAATGATCCAAATTTATCTATGAGAGAAGAAAATGGTGTTAGAGTAGAGAAAACCCACAAACCAATCCTGAGAATTTTGGCTCACAATCCATTCAAATTAAAACTACAGGAAAAAACCGAATCTCCAACGCAAAAAATGGAAAAAAATTTAGAATATTTCACGCCAAATATCTCAAATAAAACTAAAGCATCTTGTTCTCACAAAAAACATCACGTTTTCAAAGAAAAAAGTACAGATTCACATTTGTCTGATGATATTTATGTGAAAGGGGCTGTTATTAATAACACAAATACCAAATCGCAAAGAATCATACCATTTTCAATTCATACTGATAAAAGAACCCAATTCATTGAGAAACAAAATGAGAACGCAATGAAAAATATCAGGGAAGAAGCAATAAAGATAAAAATTGAGCATTTGAAAAAAATAGAAAAAAACTCGACACATTTTTTAAAGTATTTTCTTTTGAAATATGACGAAGATGTTGAAAAAAAGAAGAAGTTTATGCATTCAAACAAGAAAGTTGTTCACTTTTGAAGGCTATTCCATTTCGCTTCTCAATCTAATGTTTATCTTTTGGTTTATGTTTGACTTTTAAATTTTTCCTTTTAAAAATTAAAAAAAACAAAAAATTTATCTAAAACAAAACAAAGAATTTTTTGATTTTTAATTTCAGAATTTCATCAATTAATTAAAACAAATTTTTAAAAAAATTGCTATAAAAATATTTTCAGAATGCCTTTTAAATTTTCCCCTGAATCCAAAAATAAAAATTATAAAAAACGAATAAAAACAATTATCTAATGGAAGAAAGTGTCCTCAAGCAATTATTCACCAAAGAAGAACTTCACAAAATAAAGACCTCCAAAATTTTATTGGTCGGTTGTGGAGGTATTGGTTGTGAATTGATCAAAAATATCATAAAGCTGGGATTCCTCGACCTCTTTTTAATCGACAATGATTATGTTGACATCTCAAATTTGAATCGGCAATTTTACTTCACAAAACAAATGATCAATAAATCAAAATCCTTCGTTATTAGAGATATGTTAAATAAAGAGTACCCTCACATTCAAGTGGCAGCAGAATATTTGGATATTCAAAGCAAAACCTTCCTTTCAAGCTTTTATCGACAATTTTCTTTAGTTCTTTGTGCATTGGACAATAGAGATGCTAAAGAGCATTTGTCTTATATGTGCATTAAATATAATTTACCAATGATTATAGTTGGTGCTGAGGGATTCAATGGCCAAAGCAAAGTTGTGATCCGTGGGAAATATGAATGTATTTTTTGTGATGAAAATTTCCTAAACAAAAATGAAGAGCCTGAAAATATTAGTGTGTGTAATTTAAAAGGGGTTCCAAACACTTCCAATGATTGCATTATTTGGGCAAAATATTTTTTGGAAGATTTATTCTTTGTGAAAAAATATGTTATGGCACAGAGAAAAGGCTTGACGAATAAGAAGAATATTGAAGAGTATTGGCAAAGCTTTTTCGATGAAACCTTCCATTATGAAGAAAGCCCCAAAATCAAAGATCATAAAAAAATTGAAAATCTCACATTTCAACAGGCTCTTACAAAAATCGAGCCTTTGGAAAATGAAGAAAAAAATTCCAAATTATTATCCCCTTATGAAAAACTCCAATCGCTTTCAGATTATGCCCAAAAATTCATTCAAACCCTTGAATATTTATTCGAATTTCAAGAAAATCCAGGAAACTTCAAATTTATAGCTACAGACTATAAAAAGCTCTCATTATATAGTGGAGATGATAATTTTATTGATTTTTTGACTGCTTGTACGAATTTGAGAATTTACATATATAAGAACTCACAACCAAAACTTGAATATCAACATGAATATCAAGTGAAAAATGTGGTTGGAAAAATAGTTCCTTCAATCGCCAGCACAAATTCAATTATTGGCGCTATTCAAATTGCTGAAACCATAAAAATATTATTCAGTGATAATATTTCGAGTTATGAAGCTAATATCAAATGGGTCTCCCAAGACGATGAAAATCTAATAAAACCCACTAGTTCAGTTAAATGCAATTTTGATTGTCGGATATGTTCTATGAAAATCTTGTATTTTGGGTTTTACATGGATTTCAGTCAACATTGTCTAAATGATTTAATCACAGAACTTAAAAAATGCAAAGATTTTGATATTGGAAAAATATCTTATGACCGATTTATTGTTTATGATAGCGAAGATGTGGTTGATAAAAATTGTAAATCGGAGGCTGAGAAAAATTTGACCAAAAAAATAAGAGAGTTGATGGATATTTGGTTTTTGCCAGAAAATTTGGAAGAATTGCATCTTAGAATCAGCAATGATAATAAAAAAATAAATTTTGAATGGGATTTAGTGTTGATAAATAAGAAAATTGAAACGGTTTGTGCAGAGGACACGAGAATAAAGGAGAAAGTCAAAAAACAATTGTATGATTATTATATGCAAAAAGAAATTAAAGCTCATGCCGATAAGTTCAAGAATTTAAAAAAATGCCTTCTAAATTAAAAAATAAAATGTTTGGACTTGATTCATTCATATCACAAATTCTCATTATTTAATATTTTTTATTGAATCCATATTTGCAATTTTACTTTTCTTAATTTTTTTGCCAATTACATTTATTTTTTTCATTCAACCAAAACAGAAGAAGAAAAATGATTATTATCTTAATGTTGAAAACAAAATATATTTTTTAATAAAAAAGTTTTTTTTGGTAAAATTATTGTAAACGTTAATTTAAATTTAAACATTTTTCTGAGTGATCTGTGAAGCATCTATCTCGGCTGCGAATTTTTTAATTTCATCAATTTGCGTTCCTTTTTCTTTGACTGAAATAAATTTGAGCACTTTATCACTCATTCCAAAAATCCGAATATAGTTCTGTTCATTGAATTCATCCGTCAAATTCAAAATCTTCGCATCTCCACTCAAATCCACTGAAAAAATCTTCAAGTTGCTATTTACCTTGTTTCTATATTCATTCAATAGATCTGAAGTCGACTGGGCTCCATTATCAATTTCAGAATATCCATCAGAAATCATCATATCACTCAAAATTACAATGTTGTCAACACGGATTTTCTTTTCAATGTGTTCACGAATGCATTGAAAGGGAAAATCAGTGCCTCCTCCTAATTTTTCCCCCTCAGATTCCAAAAACTTCATATTTTTCAAGATATCATTGACCATCAATTTCACTTCCAAATAACATTCATGATGTGTCTCTCCAGGGGAAGAAAATATGAAGAAGGTGGATTTCTCACAATTTCTATTTATCATAAGACCCAATAAAAGAGCAACTTGTTTACAAGCCGTCACGGATCCATACTTTTTCCTACCACTTATGCTACACTTCATTGATCCAGAAACATCACAAAAAATCAAAGTGTGGCCTTTAATCTTTTCGAGGTTCTTGTCCACGGCAATGTGAATTGCTTTATTAATGGCGGCCTTATATTCCTCGATTAAAATCGGATCGGGCTTCCACATTTTTTTTTCCCTCATAACTTCTTCCTCCATTTTGACTGGCAACTGCTCAGCATCCATTACTTTTTCATTCAATTTCTTATTGATTATATTTTTTTCAGTTTCTTCTTCCATTTTGACTTGCTCATTAAACTCTGTTATTTTTCTTTTTCCAATGTCTTCCAATACTTCCAGGTCCTCAGGCTGCTCAATATTTTTTTCAGTTTCTTCTTCCATTTTGACTTGCTCATTAAGCTCTGGTATTTTTCTTTTTCCAATGTCGTCCAATACTTCCAGGTCCTCAGGCTGCTCAATATCATTTAATGCTGAAAAATACCCGAAATTGAACATTTTTGTGGGGATAATCAGCTCTTTCTTTTTTGTGGGGATAATCAGCTCTTTCTTTTTTGTGGGGATAATCTTTGGCTGTTTCTTTCCAATTGCTAAGGTCATTTCCTTAATTTCATCGATAACCTGTAAAGCTGTGAAATATTGGAAAGGGAAGATTTTGGCATTTAAAACATTTTTCTCATCACTGATTCTTCTTATTATTTCTGCATGCACCTTGTCATCTAATTGTGTTATTAGTAAATTCTTCAGATTCCTCATCATAGCCATATAAGGTAATTGATTGTGATTGATTAATGATTCCCAAACTTCAGGCTTATTTCCTTTGGCACTCAACTCAGTTTCCCAGGTCTTAGGAGTTTCAATTTTCATTCTTTTCCTCGCCATCGAAGCATCAAACTTCACGTCCTCACCTGGGAAAGCCTCTTGGAATAAGAGCTCATTTTCAGGATAACGTTTACCTAGAATTGAACGAATCGCAAATTGCGGTGTCTTCATATGAACTGTGCGTATGACGTCCTTCATCGTGAGGAAAGCAGAGTCCAACATAGTTTTTTTCATGGATGTTTGATTAGTCTTTTGATGTTTCATTCTATATTTCGCAAACTTATCGATTTTTCTTTCATTTTTTCTAACCTTTAAGTTTCGTTTCTTTGGTCGCTTCACTCTTCCAACTGTTATCCACTCATTATTTTCAAGCTCTTCTTCAATTTTGGTTTTGGGTTTTTCTTGTTGAAGTTTTATTTTAGCATTTTTTTTATCCTTCCGTTTTTGCACTCTTTCAGGATGCAAAATATCTTGATAATCCTTCATGATCTTCTTTCTCCTGGCCTCAGAACAATACTTCCCTAGATGAAACATTGTAAAAGACTTGAATTTCTCCTTCAAAGCATCCTTCAGCCGATAATTTAATATGGAAAGAAAGAAAGAATGCAACATTATACTGTGGGAAAAATAATAAATTGATAATTTCTGAAAAAAATTCTTTTATTATTTTGTGGTTAGGGAAAATTATTAAATTGATAATTTCTGACAAAAATGCTTTTATTACAAATCCAAAAGAGGATTTGAATTTTTTTTTCCAAATTTAAAAAAATTATGATGAATTATTAGTTATTTCTTTTCATTAGATTAATATAGCAAATTATATTAAAATAAGGTTCTAAATTTTGATTTTTTTCCAAAAAAATAATTATCAAAATTTAAAAAAAAATGGAATCCGAAAAACAAACTCCCCCCGAAGAGACTAAGATGAACATAGAACAACCACCGCAACCCAGCTTGCAGGCCATAAGAAAGTTAAACGTGAAAACTTTGAGCAATCATGTTTTTCAATTGCAAATTTCCCCAAATGTAAATAGTCTCCCTCTTCAATTTTCATTTTTCATATAGATCCCAATCAAAGAATTAAAAAAAGTAATTGAAAGCGTTTCCAAAGTTCCTGTGGATCGTCAAAGATTGATATATATGGGGAAAGTTATCAAAGATGAAGACCTTCTTTCAAATTATAGTAAAATAATCACCTGCTAAGATATAAACTCGAATATTTTATGATTTTTTTACAGTCAATGAAGATGACCAAACAATTCATTTGATGGCAAAGGTTTCAGTTGAGAGCAACCCGAACCAACCCCAAACTCAAGGCAACATAAATGACACTCAAAACCGAGGAAATTTCATCCCAGGATCTAATACATTTTCCTTAGGTTTTACAATGGGACAACCAACAAATATCCAAAATCAAAGAAACAATCAGCCTGGAAACTCAGTTTTTATCAGAGCAGTTGCAACGAACAACAACCCTGATCTTCAGAATGTTTCCCAAAATTTTAATAACTTCCTTGGAAACATCATAGGGAATCCAATGAACCCCAATATCATGAACTCAAATTTTTCAAACCCAAACTTGATGAACACCAATTTTTCGAGCCAGAATACTATGCCAACCAATGGAAATCAGCCTAATGTGAGCGTGAACAACAATATCAATGCTCCTGCTCAACCCCCAAATGAGAATGCATCCAATGTCCAACCACCATTGAGACCTCCCACAGGCCCAGGTGCCAACCCACTTACTCACGTTCCTTTTTTGCAACCTCTAAATTTGAATTTATTTCAAAATATGTCTCCCCAATCAACAACACAAAATACCCAAGGCAATCAAAATCTCCCCCAAGGAAATCAAAATACCCCCCAAGGGAATCAAAATGTTCCTCAAGGGAATCAAAATGTTCCACAAGGAAACATGCCTACTTTTATTCATTTCCAACCTATAAATTTGAATCCATTTCAAAACATTCCTCAACAACCAAATCCTCAAAGGAATCAAAACGTTCCTCAAGGAACCAACATGAACCAAATGCCTCAAAGTTTCCAGATTCCTCAAGGCATTCCCGTTTTTGTGAATCAACAAACCTCAAACCCAATTTTAAATACCAATATATCACCAAATCAAAACATTTTAAACATGGCCCTGATATTGAACAGATTAATGGGGGCACAATCCCAATTTCCTGGTCCAGCGTTGCCACGTCCAAATGGACCCTTGAACACATTGCATAGTCTTGGAAGTTATTTGTCGAATTATGAGTTCCAATTGATGAGAGCCAACCCTTACTTATCCAGATTGGCAGATCTTCTGACACGGGAATCTGCAATTGATAATCGTCAAGATCGTGCACAAATTCAACATTTTGCTCATGAAATTGGACATTTTCTGGAAGAAATGATGTTGGCGACACGACCCATGATTAATCTGTTGAAGAACTTGCAGTTAGGTGACTATGGTGGAAACTTCAGGATTGTAGATTTTGATAGGGTGGGAGAAAGAATGTTTGATTTTAATGGGCAAAGAATGGCAGCGACTGGATACATAAGCAACAACTTAATTGATAGACCATCAAATGCTCCAGCACAACAACAACCTCAAACAAATGCTCCGGTGCAACAGCCTCAAACTCAACCTCAACCAAATGTTCCGGTGCAACAGCCTCAAACTCAACCTGGCCCTCAAAGTCAAACGAATGAAAACAACAACAATAATCCAAATCCAAATAGAGAAGAAATTTCCATCAGCATTACTGGGATTGAAATCGAGGAGCAAAATCCAAATGGAACAGAAAATACAACAAATAATAATAGTAATGCAATCAATAACCAGGAACAAAGCAATAATTCAGGAAACAGAAATCCTAATGGCGTAGACATATTGAGTTTTTTGGGAAGCAATAATGTGAATTTGGGAGGGTTAATTAACGGTATGCTTGGATTAGCTCAGGTGAACCAAGGAAATGCCAATCAAAATCAAATTCCAAGAAATCAAATGCCACCAAACCAAATGCCACAAAACCTAAATCAAGTGTCTCAAGGAAACCAAATGCCACAAAACCAAATGCCACAAAATCAGATGCCACAAAATCAGATGCCACAAAACCAAATGCCACAAAACCAAATGCCACAAAACCAAATGCCACAA
>Ga0302320_10018033_pt1 | contig 14271 bp, 11 predicted proteins | sample Bog_T0_3_FD_202130 | JGI IMG/M metagenome (GOLD analysis project Ga0302320, IMG submission 202130) | Peat permafrost microbial communities from Stordalen Mire near Abisko, Sweden - Bog_T0_3 | ecosystem: Environmental > Terrestrial > Soil > Wetlands > Peat | place: Sweden: Abisko, Stordalen Mire...
CCCTTCCGGTAAAGCCCGCCCCTCCGGTCCCTCCCGCCCCGTCCGTGAGCGAAGTCCCGGTTACACCACCACCACCATCGCCACCCGAACCGATCACCCAACCGGAGCCCGCTGAACAAGGCGTGCCCGTCCTCGCGGCCCAACCGATCAAGGTTGACCAGGACAAGCCGGCGAAGATCCAGTCCGCTAAGCCCAGCCCGCCAACGCATTCAGCGGCTTCGCCTGCCGCAGCCGTGACCTCAGAGAATCATCCAAAACCAACCGCAACAAGAGCGTTCGCCTCGAGTTATGCACCCGGCGCCAGTGATCTGCCCCATCCCCCCTACCCGGACGAGGCACGAAACCTGCGAGAAACCGGTACCGTGGTCGTTAACGTCCAGTTCGACGCAGGCGGTGGCGTGGCCCAGACCGAAGTGACTCAATCCAGCGGCGTCCCGCTGCTGGACAGCAACACACGCTCCTTCATTCGTACCCATTGGCATAGCCCGGCCTATGCGGGACAAACCGTTAGCGTCCCGGTGGAGTATAAGCTCCAGAATCTTTAGGGCCCCATGGAGATCGATCCGAGCAACATCACCGGGCCAAAGGCAGCGTCGAATGAGCCAGGAGCAGAAGAGCGTGTCGACCAGCATTGCCCGGTCTGCGGCGCGGCCCTGATCCAGGAAAAATGCAAGGTGGTCTGCCGGAGTCCCCAATGCACCTGCCGGATTATCTTTAACTGCTCGGAGTTTTGAAGAGAAATTATTGCAACTGATGGAATGAGGATCAGTCCGGCGGCTGATCTCCCTTCGGGGGATGTTCGGGCGGAAGCGGCAAAGGGCGGGTCTGCATGTCGGTGTGGGCCAACTTGACGGCAAGATCAAGCGCCTCCTCCCGGGTTTGGACGGTTCCTTCCAGTTGAGCCACCCGCACGGCTTCAAGAATCCGTCCCACTTCTTTACCCGGACGCAGCCCCATGGCGAGCAGGTCGCGCCCGGAAATCAGCGGCGGCGGATTGATGTCCTCGGCGCTCATGGTTTCGAGCTGCTGCTTGAGGAAATCGTAATGCCTTAGATCGCCATGCGAGCTGGCGCAATCGATACGGTGCAATTCGAGTTCCAGCGGGAAGGTCGGGCGCGCCATCATCCGCTTGAGGGTGCTCGGTCGCATTTTGGGCACGTCCTTGAACTGCATGTGGTGCTGAACCAGTTCACGCACCGTCTCGATGGTTTTATTGTCATAGCGCAGGCCGGTCATGATCTGCTCGGCCATCACCGCCCCCACGCTCTCATGCTCGTTGAAGCGGATGCGTCCGTTTTCATCGACTTTTGCGGTCGGTTTTTTGCCCACATCATGAAAAAGAATGCCCAAGGCCAGGTCCAGGCTTGGCTGCTCGATCTTCGAGAGCATCAGCCGGACGTGCTCGTAAACATCCCCTTCGGGATGGAACTGGGGCGGTTGTTCCACACCATGCAGAACCGCAACATCCGGCAAAACTTCCGGCAGCAGGCCGCTCCGGTCCAGCAGATCAAGTCCCACTTCAGGTTTGGATGCCGTGAAAATCTTGTTCAACTCGTCGCGAATCCTTTCGGCGCTGACGGTGCGAATCCTGGCCGCAGCGGCCCTGATGGCTTCGAAAGTCTTCGGCTCGATGGTGAAAAGAAAGCGGGTGGCAAAACGAATCGCGCGCAGGAGCCGGAGATGGTCTTCCGCAAATCGATCGGCGGGATTGCCAATGGCGCGTATGATACCGGCCCGCAGGTCGGACTCCCCCCCCACATAATCGATGAGGCGATCGGCCACCGGATCAAAAAACAAACCGTTGACCGTGAAATCGCGCCGCTGCGCATCCTCCCCGGCCGTGGCAAAACGGACCGATTCGGGATGGCGTCCGTCCTGATAGGGCCCATCCTGACGGAAGGTCGCCACCTCGTAGGATTGGTCACCCACCATGATGCGCACGACACCGAAACATTTGCCGGTAAGATCGGTGACCCGCGGGAAAAGTCGCTGGACCTGCTCCGGTCGCGCGCTGGTGGCGATGTCGTAATCCTTCGCCTCAATCCCGAGCAGTTGGTCGCGCACACAGCCCCCCGCGAAATAGGCCGCATGTCCTGCCTGCTGCAGTTGGGCCACCAGGTCACGGGCTTGCGGGTTCATGGCTTGGAAAAAATGGGGTCGACTTCGGAGACATCAGGCGGCGGCGTATGCGTCTCGTGCCGGTAGAGAAAATAGAACGGACCACCCGCCAGGCTCCAGAGAAGACTCATGGCAAAACATACAATCGAAAACGCTTCCGCATGTTCTTTGTCAATACCGAGGAGCGAGAGGAACATGATGAACAGGGTATCACGCACTCCAAGCCCGGAAATACTGACCGGTAACGCGATCAACATATTGACGATGGCGATGATTGCAAATGTGGCCAGTACATTGGGATGAAGCCCCATGGCCAGCAGCACGCAATAACTCATCAGGGTGCTGCAAACATGAGATGGAATGGAGCCGGCCAAGGCCAGCAAGTTGGTGCCGAGCGCCCGGGCTGTGTGCTCGTACGCTGTAAAAATAGATGCCATCCGGTTAACCAAAGGCAGTTTTTGAATCAGCGTCCGCATCGTTTCGACCTTAAGCACAAAGGGCCCGAGGCACGCCAACAACGAAGCCATAACGCCTGTCAGGGCAAAAAGATAAAAAGTGGCCGTGGCAACCTTGGTATTATGATGCGAAAAAAGGAGCGGCAAATTGGGAATCGAAAGTACCACGCCGAAAAGCAGGAGCGCCATCATGCCGATCACGCGATCCACGATGATCGTAAAGGCCACAGCGGCCCGCCGCTGCGGAACGGCCCGCGCGGCATAAAAAATCTTAATCACGTCCCCGCCGGTTGTCCCCACACCCATCGCGCTGAAAAACTGCCCGATCATGGTCAGTTCAAAGATGCGCCAGAACCGCAAATGCACGCCGTGAACGCCAAGCAGCATCCGCCACCGCCATGAAACGATGACGAGCACGGGCGAAAAGCAGAGGAGCGCAAGCGCAATCCAGCCCGGGCTCATCGCGCTCACGTACTGCCAGGTCTGGCGCCAGTCCACGATCCGCACCAGCCAGGTGATGATCAGTGCTGAAACCAGCATCTGGAGAATCAGCCCGAGGCGTCGGCGTACGAATTCCATAAATGACGGCTGGCAATGACCTGCTCCTCGGGTGTCCCGGGCTTGAGTTCAAGCACGGTGATAGCGTTTTCCGGAATATGCGGCAAGAGCGCCGAAAATTCGATTTCCCCGTGACCGAGTGGCAGGTGATCGTCCTGGGGACGCCGGCAATCGTGGATGTGGCAGCCCATGAGGCGCGGTGCGCGCAGCCTCAGGGTTTCGGCATGGGTATGCCAGCCCAGAAAATCCTTCCGCGCCGAGTGCCCAAAATCGTGCCAATACCCGACCACTTCCGGGGGAAACGAATCAAGGACCATGGGCATTTCCTCCTCGTCCGGAAACTCCTCAAACACCTCGCGGATTTCGAAACCGAGACGGACTTTGTGCTCACCGGCCAGGGCCACCAACGGCTCGAGACATTCCTTGATCCGGGGCCAGACCTGCTCGAAATTTTTCTTCCGCTGTTGCACCGCCTTCACCTTGATCCCGGTATAGCGCCGGTTCAAATAACCGCCCCTGATGTAGATCGCCTCCAGTTTATCCGTCACGCCATAGGGACCAGCGCTCCCCAAATGAAAAATGACGGCGCGCGCGCCCAGTTTGGCCGCCTGCCGGATGGTTTCCTCACTCGCCTTGCGGGCGGAATTGCGGACCGAGGGCCGCGGGTCGGAAAATTCGTAACAGTTGGGATTGGGCCGGAAAACGCTCGTCGGCACCGGGCAGAAATTATGCAGCGTACGGATCTTGATGACATCTTCTTCCCAGGCTTTCAAGACTCCCGGCCAAAGGGAAATCCGGATCGCGTGACCCAACTCGACCGCGGGAAATCCGAGTTGCCGGATCTCCTTGAGCATGTCGTAGCCATCCTGGTGGCGGTAAGAATTCCAGCAGGTGGATAGAGCCAGTGGCAGCATGAGATACGGCCAGAGTAGGGCGTATCTTCAAAATAGGGCAAGGTCGCGTTGCGAGTCCTATTTGGAAGACACGCCCCGGCACCCTCAGGCCATGCGTCGCACGTCCCGGGCCGGAGAGTGGCCGAGGAGGAACCCGCAATCCAGCACCGCCAGGAGAACGAACAAAAAGAACAGGTCACCCGCCATGCCGTTGCGCAGGAAAAGCCATGTCGGCGGATAGCCGGCCAGCCCCACGGTGTTCGCCTGAATCCAACCCGACAGGCTGGCCGCATAACCGGGCTGCATCTGGATGGCCACATCGTGCCACCATGAAAAAGTATTTGAAATCACGTAGAACACCAGTGAGCAGACCAGGCTGCCGCTGACGATCTTCGCCAGCGATTTACGCCGGGAAACCAGGATGCCCAAGCCGCCCGCCGCCGCAAAAAGAACGATGGAAATAAGCGTCCACCACGAGAACATCGAGCCGGAACCGCCGGTCAGGTAGTTCACGCGGCAAAAGGCCAGGTCGGTGACCAGCAGCGCCGCGGGTCCCACCAGCCAGCCCCAGCGACGCGGCAGATACATCGCGCCCACATAAGCCAGGGCCATGAGCGGCGAGATGTTGGGGATAACCGCCGGATACCAGCTGCTCAGCAGCCGGAAGATAATGCAGCCAAGGACAAGGAGCACAGCCAGCAGGATGGGGGAAAGTTCACGCTTCATAGATTTCAAAAAGACACTTAAGCTTCGTTATGGCGAAAAGGCAAGCAGCCAACTCGAGTATCAGTTCGCGAATTTGGATCATCCTCGGCCTAATGTCCATGGGCATCATCAAGGCCGTCCTGGCAGATCCGCCCGTTGCTTCGCACGCCGACTCCTTTTCCAAGGAGGGTTTGTTTAAGGCAGATGCCTCCAAGCTGAAGGATACCCAACTGGTTCCCGACCCTGACGTCCCCCTTCAGGAAAACCAGAATGTGCTCTGGTGCGGCACCTTCCAATTGGTTTGGAACAAAGCCATCGCTCTCGTGGGCGAAAAGCTTCATTTCCTCAACCAGCCCCCGCTGGTCAATTTGCTCAATCGCCAGGATTTCACCGATGCCGATCTCGACCCCGCCAGCTACATCGCCCGGGCCGATTTCGAGCGCAACAACGTCGAAGACAAGATTCGCGCGGCTTTGGAGGAAACCTTTCATGGCGCCGCATCGCCGGAGTTGATTCCGCCCAAACCCGCAAACCCGGGCCCGGACGATTTCGTCGCTTACGCCTACCTCTACAAAAACCTCTCGTTTACGCATCCTTTTCAAGACAACGACCCGCTCACTTTTGCCGCCCAACCGGTGCAGAACTTTGGCTACGTCAAGAACAGGGATCAGGTCTCGAGCGACGTCTCAAATCAGGTCCTGGTCTACGACTACCAGTCGCCCGATAATTTCATCGTCCAACTGAAAACCAACTCGACCGGCGACGAACTGATCCTGGCGAAATTTCCGCCCGGCGCGACCCTGGAAGCCACCATGAATGATGTGCTCCAACGCATGGCGGCCCATAAACCGGAGGTGGCGCGCAAGCAGGACCCGCTGGCGGTTCCGAAACTCAATTTCGACTTGAGAAAGAGTTTTCGCGAACTCGAAGGCCTCGTTCTGCAACCCGGCCCTGCGGCTCGAATCAAGGGCCGCCTGGTCATCGGTGAGGCTCAACAGCTCGTCCGGTTCCAACTAAACGAAAAGGGCGCCATTCTCAAATCAGAAGCGGTGATCGTCATGAGGGCACTCGCCATGCCCTCAGCCCCCGCCCGGCCCATGATCTTCGACCAGCCCTTCCTCATCTTGATGAAGCAGGCCAACTCGGACCATCCCTATTTCGCCCTCTGGGTGGGGAATGCTTCGCTCCTCGTCCCGGCCGACAAGTAAGCCCGTCTAATCCCGGCGCCCCGCCCGCCAGGAGCGGGAAGTGATTTCCTCGCGTTCCTCGATGGGATCGAGAAATTCAAGATGGCGATACTCCGGCGTCGGCCCCGGCAGCGCGCCATCGGCGGGTGCGACTTCAGGATATTCGTAGATGTCGCCCTTGTAGTTGCGCAATACGAGGCTGTCCGGCGTCTGCGCCACGACGTAGTTGGGATTGATCGGGATTTTTCCGCCGCCGCCGGGTCCGTCGATCACGTACTGCGGGATGGCGTAGCCACTCGTGTGACCGCGCAGGTTTTCCATGATCTCAAGTCCCTTGCTCACCGTGGTGCGCAAGTGTGAGGAGCCCTTGATCAAGTCGCACTGGTAAAGGTAATAGGGCCGCACGCGGGAGCGGAGCAGCTTTTGCACGAGAACCTTCATTACTTCCACATCGTCATTCACCCCGCGCAGCAGCACCGACTGATTGCCCAGCGGGATCCCCGCGTCGGCCAGGCAGCCGAGCGCATCGCGCACTTCGCTGGTCAATTCCTTCGGATGGTTGACGTGGACGCTCATCCAGAGCGGATGAAATTCCTTGAGCATCGCGCACAACGCGGGCGTGATGCGCTGGGGCAGGAAGATCGGCACCCGTGTTCCGATGCGCAAAAACTCAATGTGCTCGATGGCCCGCAACCGGCCCAACAGGTTCTTGAGCCGCGCATCGGAGAGGAGCAGCGCATCCCCGCCCGACAGAAGCACGTCCCGGACTTCGGTGTGCTTTTGCAGATAAGCGATGGCCCGGTCAAAATCGAGTTCCAATTCCTGTTCGCCCACGCCACTGACCACGCGGCTGCGCGTGCAGTAGCGACAGTAGGAGGCGCACCGGTCGGTGACGAGAAAGAGAACACGGTCGGGATAGCGATGGACCAGTCCGGGTACCGGCATGTCGTGATCTTCGCCGCACGGATCAGCGAGATCGGAAGCCTCGTAGGTCATTTCCTCGATACGCGGAATCACCTGGCGTCGGATCGGGCAATCGACGTCGAATGGATCGATCAGGTTGAAGAAGTAGGGCGTGATCCCCATCGCCAGCTTTGTATTGGCCAGAAGAACGCCGGCATGCTCTTCACCCGTCAGGGTCAGTTTGCCGGTCAACTGTTCCAGCGACTTGATGCTGTTCCGCATCTGCCACTGCCAGTCATTCCATTGTTCCGGGGTTGCATCGGGCCAGTAACCCTGGCCGGGTGAGGAGAAATGACGATGATTCAGGTCGAAGGTGGGGTTCATGAGGGGGTGCGCCGCAAAAGCGCGAGTGCGCGGGGGGTGAATGATAACGTGCGGCAACTTATAGGCTGTTGGGATGAAAATAACGCGACTGCCCCGCATGTCAAATCGGACGACCGCATAGGTATTGCGTCGGCCTCCCGATTGCGGCATCTTTGGCCTCGCCCAACTCAGGTCCTATCGCCTTGCGGCGCATCCACTTTGAAGCCAAGCGTGACCCAACTTCCCTCCCCCCAACGCCGTTTTCCCATCGCCCATCACGTCAAGCGTGTGCGGCCCAAAACGTACTCGATTGCCGTCTATCTGGTGGTCGGCATCGTGGTGCTTCAAGTCTTGATGTTGATTTCAGTGTTCTGGCTGCGCGCCATGGTCGTTTCCGTCAACGTTCATTTGCCGAAGGCCCTGCCTTCCAAAACGAATGCGCAACCCCCTGCCAGCCAGGAGCTTATTGGACCTCAACCTCCGAAGATACCGGCGCCTTTACCCGCGGTCGCCACGATCGCCATGCCCCGCTTGCCCAGCATCACCCTGCCCTCAACTCATGCCGCCCTGCTGAGCGTACCCTCGGCTTCCGATCCGCTGGCGCAGATCGTCAGCTTGAACGAGGAGGCGCAGGAATTTCTCAATCAACATGTCCTTGAATCGGCTTTGGACACCCTGCTCCGGGCGGAGGACATTGATCCGCGCCATCCCGATACTCTTAAAAATCTGGCTGAAACCTACAATTTGATGAACGACCTGCCCCGCTCCAAGATGTACTGGCAGCGGCTGGTCGACATCGGTCCGGCGGTCGGAACCATTTACGGCGTTGCCCAGGATCACATCCTGCTCCTGGGTGGCCGCGAGGCGAGTCCCCTCGCCGATCCATCCCCGCTACCACGTCAGATTTACGTCGATTCCGCCGAAAAGACACCGGCGGAAACGATCAACGGCCAGGCGCAATTCCACCTGCGCGCAACCCTCATGCGCAAGAACGCCCGGATGCCTTCCTTCGACCAGAAGAAGCTTCAACCCTATGTGATCTTCTATCAACAAATGCCGGATGGCTCCCTCGTCCCGGATCTCGGTCAGCACAAAGGTTCCTTTGACGACACGTTCCTCTTCTGGGGCGGCAAGGAGGAAGAAACGTTTGGCGTCGATTACCTCATGCCCCTGCCCGGAACCATGAGCGCCAACGGCACGCCCCAGGGCACCTACTACGGCTTTGTCATCGGCATCTACTACAATAAGGTCCTGCAGGACGCCCGCTCCGAACCAAGTGACCTGATTTCGCGCATCCCGTTACCGGATGAGATTGAATAAGACTACTTCGCCGCCAGGCTCCTCAGACAGTCCGCAATAAGGGCCGTCCAGCCCGTCTGGTGATCGGCCCCGATCCCGCGACCGTTGTCGCCGTGGAAGTATTCGTTGAACAGAATGTTGTTCCGCCAGAGCGGATCGTTGGCGAAGCGGCCCAGCGAGGCGGCATAGGGCCGCGTCCCATCCGGACCCGGCAGGAAAATGGAGGCCAGCCGCCGCTCGATCTCCTTTGCGACCTGGCACAGATCCATCATGTTTCCCGAACCGGTGGGACACTCGACCAGCAGGGTGTCGCGGTAAAAATGGTAATACTGCTCGAGGGCCTCGATTAGCAGGTGGTTGATCGGAAACCAGATCGGCCCCCGCCAGTTGGAATTGCCGCCGAATAAGCCCGTGGTGCTGTCGCCGGGGGAATAATCGACCTTCAAATCCTCGCAATCCCAATGCAGCGTGAAGGGCTGGTCCTTGTGAAAACGGGAAAGAGACCGGATCCCGTGGGGAGACAGAAACTCATTTTCATCAAGCATGTACCGCAACATGCGGACGAGCCGTTCGCGGGAGGGGATCGCCAGCATGCGCCTCGGCTTCCCGGGGAAGGCGGGATCCTCGATTTCCGAGACGTTATGGGCCATCTCGGGCCGGTTGCGCATGAACCATTTGAATCGCTTTTGGAAACTGGGCAGGCGGCCCACCGTATAGCTGGGCGCGACCGCCACGGCGATCATCGGAAGCAAGCCAACGATGGACCGGACCTTGAGCGGCACCGAATCGCCACTGCGCAGGGAAACCCGGTCATAATAAAAACCATCGGTCTCATCCCACAGGCCATCGCCACCGCACGTATTGATCGCGCTGGTGATGTTGACGAAGTGCTCAAAAAACTTCGACGCGATGTCTTCGTAAACCGAATCGCTCTGGGCCAGTTCGGTCGACATGTGCAGCATGGTCAGGCAGTAAAATGCCATCCAGGCGGTGCCGTCGGCCTGCTCGATAAAATTACCATCGCCCAGCGGCTTGGAGCGATCGAAGACCCCGATGTTGTCGAGGCCCAGGAAGCCCCCGGAAAAGAGACTGCGCCCCGACGAATCCTTCCGGTTCACCCACCAGGTAAAATTCATCAGCAGCTTCTGGAAGACGCTTTCCAGGAAACGGCCATCGCGCGCCCCGCGCGCTCCCGTGATCTTGTAAACGCGCCACGCCGCCCAGGCATGCACGGGCGGATTCACGTCCGAAAAGGCGAACTCATACGCAGGCAGCGCCCCGTTCGGGTGCATGTACCATTCGCGCACCATCACCTCCAGTTGCCCCTTGGCAAAAGCCGGATCAAACCGCGCGAATTCGACCGTATGGAACGCCAGGTCCCACGCCGCAAACCACGGATACTCCCACTTATCTGGCATCGAAAGCACGTCGCGATTGAAGACATGGGACCACTCCACGTTTCGTCCGTGCAGCAGGCGGTTGCGGTCGGGCGGCGGCTGGCCGGGATCGCCTCTCAGCCAGCGGGACACCTGGTAATTGTAGAATTGTTTCGACCAGATCAGCCCGGCCTGCGCCTGGCGCATCACCCGGAACTCCTCACTCTCCGGCGCGTAGGGAAGATGGTTCTGGTAAAAGAGATCCGCCTCCAGGCGCCGCTGCTTCAGGTGGGCGGGGAAATAGTCGCCGAAAATTTCGCCGGCCGCCGGAAGCTGGCTCTCCTCGATCAGCCGAAACTGGATACACCGGCATTCGCCGGCCGCCAGCGTCATGTCGTAGTGAGCCGCCATTTTGGTGCCGAATCCGTCCGAATTAACCGCGTCGGTCCGCCCATGAATCACCGCCTCGTGAATGGCATCCTTCACGAAAGGCCGCGGATTGGGCACGCCGAAGAGACGCTCTTGATTGGTCTCGTTCTCGGTAAAGAGCAGGCCTTTAAAATCGGCCCGGCTGGCCGGGTCCAGATGGAAGAAAAACGTCCCGAGGGTGGCATGTTCCGCCTCGACCCGTCCGTCGTCGCGGGTCCGCATTTCCGGGCGAACCGGCGTGTCCTCAGTCATCCGGCCCCACGACCAGGTGTTGCGAAACCAAAGGGTTGGCAGGAGGTGCAGCCGGGCCGCCTCCGGACCGCGATTCGTCGCCGAGATCCGGATCAGGATGTCGTCGGGCCCCGCCTTGGCATATTCGATCTCCACATCGAAATAACGATTCTCCGCAAAGGCCTCCGTATCGGTTATTTCAAATTCAGGGTCCAGCTTCGAACGACTGCGATTCGCCTCGATCAATTCCATGTAGGGATAGCCCCGCTGGGGATATTTGTAGAGGGCACGCTGGTAAGAGTGGGTCGGCAGGGCGTCGAGATAAAAGTAGGACTCCTTCACGTCCTCACCATGATTCCCCTCGCCGTTGGTCAGGCCGAATAAACGTTCCTTGAGGATCGGATCGACGCCGTTCCACAACGCCGGTGCAAAACAGAGCCGGCATTCACGGTCGGTGAAGCCAAGCAGACCGTCCTCACCCCAGCGGAAGGCCCGGCTCCGGGCATGGTCGTGCGGGAAGTAATTCCAGCAATCGCCGTTAGCCGAGTAATCCTCGCGCACGGTGCCCCATTGCCTCTCGGAAAGATACGAGCCCCAGCGCTTCCAGTTCTTTTCCCGCCGTTCATCTTCACCCAACCGGATTGTCTCGGGACAGTTTTCCATGGTTGGAATTCTAGGGCGTGTTTTCAAAAGAGGGCAAGATTGCAGTAGGATACATAAAGAAAGATTACCCTTGGTCGGGAGAGAGAAATCCCGGGTTTCTCCGGAAAACCCAATAACGTTGCCAGCCCCACGCCGGCTGGTTACCGTAAATTCCTCAAAAAAATGAAACCACCCAATCTCGCCCTGGAAAAGATTCGTATCGGCACGCTGGTCAGCGCCAATCCGGGCAAGGGCCAGTCGGCAGCAAAGTACATTTCGCAAATTCTCCCGCATGGTTTCGAGAGCTTTTCTCTCACGTTCTGGCAAACGATCGGCGAGGCGAATCTCAAGGAATTGGCGCGCGAAGTGAAGGAGGCGTTGGGAGATTCGGGCGTGAAAATCAGTTCACTGGGCATTTTTGGCAATCCGCTCGAAACGCAGCCCACGGACCTCGAGACCGCCCGAGGATTCAAAAAACTCATCGACCATGCCCACCTGTTCGGGGCCGAAATCATCGCCGGGTTTGCCGGGCGCCTGCGGGGAAAATCGATCCCAGATTCGATGCCCCGGTTTAAAAAGATTTTTGCGCCACTGGCCAAGCGCGCGCAGGACCGCGGCGTGCGCATCGCCTTTGAAAACTGCAGCATGGGCGGGAACTGGCAAAGCGGCGATTGGAACATCGCTCATAATCCTTCCGCCTGGCAGTTGATGTTCGATGCCGTTCCCTCCGATAGCATCGGCCTGGAATGGGAGCCGTGCCACCAGATGGTCGAGTTGATCGACCCGATGCCGCAACTGCGGGAATGGTCGAAAAAGATTTTTCACGTTCATGGCAAGGACGCCACAATTCATTGGGACATGGTGCACCGACACGGCATCGGCGGGGCCAAACCGTTCGTTTTCCACCGCACGCCCGGTTTTGGCGATTCCAATTGGACGGAGATCATCAGCGAACTCCGGCGTCACGGCTACACCGGCTCGATCGACATCGAAGGCTGGCACGATCCGGTTTACCGCGGTGAACTGGAAATGACCGGTCAGGTCCACGCGCTCAATTATCTCAAGCAGTGCCGGGGCGGCCATTACGTCGCCAACCCGGTCTAATCAGATCTCTGACATAGCGTAAGAGGCAAGGAACCTTTCGATGCAGCCCAAGTCTTCTCGAAATCATCTGTTTGCTGCCACGGTTACTTATTTATTGATCACCGCTAGTTTGATCCGCTTTGCAGGAGCTTACGGGATGTTTTGGAGACTCGTCAGTCTCCAGTTCTGCGTCCCCTTTTTAACCATCTGCGCATTGCACTATCTTTGGAGCTTTGGGCTTGCTGATAAAACCCCGGACGTTGCAAAGGGGCGGCACTTTTCCACCCTGAAACCAAAGACGCAATTTATTCTGCGAACAATTCTGAAATCGACAGGAATCCTGGTCGGTGCCTTTTTCCTACTCGGAATCGTCCTCCCGCTTGAGATCAAGACCTCGGAACTCGTCTTTTTTGGAAAAAGCGTACAGATTGAAGCTGAAGTCGTTGGCGGCGGATCACCCCGAGCTGTAGGATTCTTGCTTCAGCATCTCACCGTAAGAACCTCTGATGGTCAGATCGACAAACTTGATTATTACCTGCCCGCTGATCGTCTAACCGTTGGCTCGTGGTACTCGTTTCGGCTTCTCTCTGGAACTTCATTGGTGGCGGACGCGATGCGAAAGAGCTAAAGGCTATCCCCGCTCACAAGCGTCCGCGCATAGTGGACGCCTAGCGCATCGAGAAACCGAGTGTGCGCTTGGAGTCGGACCTGGAAGCCGGCAAGGTCGCGACCCTCTTTCGGTGACCACAACACTTCAGCCAGCGCGCAGGCTCGGGGCCAGGCCATGAATTGAAGGTGACCGTAGTTGGGAATGTACTCGGTCCATAGATTGGCCCCGCCGCCCAGCACATGCCGCGCCTTGTCGGGCGGCAGTTCAGCCGGGACCGGTTCAAACTCGTAGACCTTCTCCAGCGGCAGAAATCCACCGATGGCCTTGGGCTGTCCGGCCTGCGCCTGATACTGGTCCAGGTAACAGTGCGAGTTCGGAGTCATCACCACATCGTGGCCGGCCGTGGCGGCCGCGATTCCGCCCGCGACGCCGCGCCAGCTCATGACGGTCGCGTGCGGCGCGAGGCCGCCCTCGAGGATTTCGTCCCAACCGATGAGGCGGCGGCCGCGGGCGTTAAGAAACCGTTCGATGCGGCGGATGAAATAGCTTTGGAGTTCGTGTTCGTCCTTAAGTTTTTCCACCGCGATTCGCTCCCGGCAATGGGGGCATTTCTGCCAGTTGGCCTTCGGCACCTCATCGCCGCCGACGTGGATGAATTTTCCAGGAAAGAGCGCAAGCACTTCGGTGAGGACGTTTTCAAGAAAGGCAAAGGTCGCGTCGTTGCCGCCGCAATAGACACCGGCAAATACGCCGCCGTCGAGATCGGTGGAATAGGATCCGCCCGTGCAACTGAACTCCGGATACACCGCCAGCGCCGCGCTGGCATGGCCCGGCATTTCAATCTCCGGCACGACCGTGATGTGTCGATGCGCCGCGTAGGCGACGATGTCCCGGATGTCGTCCTGCGTGTAAAATCCTCCGTAGCGGCCATCGGCCCGATAATTCCGCGCGGCGCCACGATCGAGGCCGAAGCCGATGCCCGTGCGCCACGCGCCAGTTTCCGTCAGGCGCGGATACCGTTTGATCTCGATCCGCCAGCCCTGGTCATCCACGAGGTGCCAGTGGAAGACGTTAAGCTTGTGCGCCGCCATCGCGTCGAGGAGATGCTTGATCTCCCCTATCGTGAAGAAATGGCGCGCCACATCGAGCATCATCCCGCGCCAGGCAAAACGCGGCTGGTCGGTGATCCGGCAACACGGAAACGAACCATCGGGGGCGCGCAGTTGCGCGAGAGTTTGCTGCGCGTAGAACCGGCCGGCCGCGGCGCCGGCCACGACGACTGACTCCGGTGTGATCGTCAGTTCATAACCTTCGTCGCCGAACGCGGGCGTTTCGCGCGTGATCATGCCGGCGGTGGAGCGGCCCGGCAAGGCTTCGCAGCGGAGGGGCTTCGGGATGACGTTCATTTTCTGATGGCGG
>Ga0302320_10018034_pt1 | contig 14270 bp, 9 predicted proteins | sample Bog_T0_3_FD_202130 | JGI IMG/M metagenome (GOLD analysis project Ga0302320, IMG submission 202130) | Peat permafrost microbial communities from Stordalen Mire near Abisko, Sweden - Bog_T0_3 | ecosystem: Environmental > Terrestrial > Soil > Wetlands > Peat | place: Sweden: Abisko, Stordalen Mire...
GAATATCGCCGCAATCGCCAAGGGCATGAGCATCACCTTTATGGAGATGTTCCAGCCGACCACGGTCGAAAATTATCCTGACGGAAAAGGTCCGATGCGCGGGGCCGTGTTTCAGGAGCGCTTCCGCGGGCTGCACGTTTTGCAGCGCGACAAGGATGGGTTGGAGAAGTGCGTTGCGTGTTTCCTGTGCGCGGCGGCCTGTCCTTCGAACTGCATCTACATTGAGGCGGCGGAGAATACGGCGGAAAAGCGCATCTCCAGCGCCGAGCGCTACGCCAAGGTCTATAACATCGATTACAACCGCTGCATCTTCTGCGGATACTGCGTAGAGGCCTGCCCAACGGATGCGATTACGCACGGTCACGGATTCGAACTGGCAGCCTACAACGCGACCAACCTTATTTATCGCAAGGAACAGTTGCTGGCGATTACTCCGGCACACGAGGGCGACAATGCCCGCTTCAACGCCAGCGACGCGGAGAAGATGCGGATGATCGAACGGTAGGACCGTGCCCAAGTGGGATTGACTCCGGACCGCTTGAGGGCGGTCCAGTTTTTTGGCCGCAATGTTTTCAGCTATCCTAGTGTTTTGTGCGAAAGGCTCCATTCCTGATGAGTGATTTCCTGAAAGCCGTGAATGAGCGCGTCGTCATCTATGACGGCGCGATGGGTACAAACATCCAGTTCCGCAACCTGACTGCCGACGATTACTGGGGCAAAGAGGGATGCAACGAACTGCTGGTACTCTCTCGCCCGGATGTGATTGCGGATATTCATGCGGCGTTCTACGGCGTTGGCTGCGACGTCGTGGAGACAGATACGTTCGGCTCGACGCGCATTGTGCTGGCCGAGTATGGACTGGGAGACCGCACGAGGGAATTGAATCTGGCAGCCTGCAAGGTGGCGCGCGAGGTGGCAGCGCAGTTCTCCACCTCAGGGCGCAAGCGCTTTGTGGCTGGATCGATTGGGCCGACGACGAAACTGCCTTCGCTGGGACACATTACCTGGGACGCTATGCTGGCGGCATACGTGGAGCAGGTCGAAGCCTTGATCGAAGGCGGCGTCGATGTCTTGCTGGTCGAGACCTGCCAGGATATTCTGCAAGCGAAGTGCGCCGTGGCCGCCTGTTTTGACGCCATGCATACGCTTGGCAAGCGCGTTCCCGTACAAGTGCAGGTCACGCTGGAATCCACCGGAACGATGCTGCTGGGGACCGAAATTGGCGCGGCACTCACGGCCTTGGAAGTCTTCGATGTGGACGCGATTGGCTTGAACTGCGCCACCGGGCCGCTGGAGATGAACGACGCGGTGCGCTACCTGGGAGTGAATTCGACGAAGCACGTCTCAGTGCTGCCCAACGCGGGATTGCCGCAGAACGTGGGGGGACGCGCGGTCTATCTGCTGAAGCCGGAGGAACTGGGAGCCTATCACAAGCACTTCGTAGAGGATTACGGAGTGCGCATCGTCGGCGGATGTTGCGGGACGACTCCCGAACATCTGAAGGCCGTAGTCGATGCTGTGAGTGGACTTACCCCGGCAGTGCGTAACGTCAAGGCCACGGCTGCTGCATCGAGCGCATACACCACGGTGCCACTCGATCTGGAACCGAAGCCGTTGATTGTCGCCGAAGAGATGAACACGACCACGCGCCTGGAGAGCTTCCGTAACATGGTGCGCGCCGGCGATTACGACGGCATTCTCACCTTGGCGAAGAAGCTTGTGAACGATGGCTCACACATGCTGGATCTGTGCTGCGCCGTGGTGGGCGAGGACGAAAAAGCCTACATGAGCAACGTGCTGGAGAAGATTGCCACGCGCGTGCCCGCGCCCATCCTGCTTGACACCACCGAAGCGGAGGTGCTGGAAGAGGCGCTGAAGCGCACTCCAGGCAAGGCAATCATCAACTCGATCAACCTGGAAGACGGCGAGAAACGTACCGGACGCGTGCTGCCGATGGCGAAGCGTTACGGCGCGGCGGTGATCGCGCTGACCATCGACGAAGACGGGATGGCGCTGACGGCGGAGAAAAAGATTGCGATTGCGAAACGCATCCTGGACCTCGCCGTAAACAAATACGGAATGCGCCCGCAGGATCTGATTTTCGACGCGCTGACCTTGCCGATCTCGACCGGGCAGGAGGATTATCGCTCGGCAGGCGTGGAGACCTTAAACGCCGTCGAGGGAATCAAGAAGGCCTTGCCTGAATGCAAAACGATACTCGGCGTATCGAACATCTCGTTTGGGCTGAACGCCTATGCGCGGCGGGTGCTGAACTCGGTGTTTATGCATGAGGCGGTAAACCACGGACTCGACATGGCCATTGTGAATTACACGAAGATCTATCCGCTGTACAAGATTCCCGAAACCGAAGTGGAACTGGCGCGCAAGCTGATTTATTCCAGGCGGGAGTCGGGCGATCCTCTACAGAACTACATGGCTCACTTCGCCGCGATGAAAGGCAAGAAGGAGGTTGTGCCCACGGCAGACGCCCTCTTGCTGGCAGTGGAAGACAAACTGAAGTTCTGCATCATCCAGGGCGAGAAAGGCGTGGGCGAGGGAGCTACGCGGCAGACGATAGAGATGATTCTTGAGACCGCGCTTGAAACCTATACGCCTCTTGAAATCATCAACACGATTCTGCTCGATGCGATGCGCACGGTCGGCGATCTGTTCGGCGCGCGCAAAATGCAGCTTCCGTCGGTGCTGGATTCCGCGGGCGTGATGAAGGCCGCAGTGGCTCACCTTGAGCCGAAGATGGAGAAGTCCGAAGGCTCGCAAAAGGGAACCATGGTGCTCGCCACGGTGAAAGGCGACGTCCACGACATTGGCAAGAACTTGGTGGACATCATCCTGACAAACAATGGCTACAAGGTGGTAAACCTCGGCATCAAGCAAGCATCGGAGACGATCATTCGCGCGGCGGAGGAGCATCGCGCCGATGCAATTGGACTCAGTGGATTGCTGGTGAAATCGACGCTGGAGATGAAGTACGTCATTCAGGATCTGGAATTGCGCGGGTTGAGCTATCCGGTGATTTGCGGCGGCGCGGCGCTGACGCGAAAGTTTGTGGAGGACGATCTGCGGCGCGAATATTCGTCGGCGGTTTTCTATGCCGAGGATGCTTTCGCCGGGTTGCACGCCATGGAAAAACTGAGCGGAGCCGAGCGCGCGGCGACAATTCAGACCGGCTCGGTGGTGCGCGAAGCCGCACGTGTAAAGGCCGTAACAGACGCATCTCTTCCGGAGGAGCCACGCGAGCCGATTCCAGCGTCAGAGATTCCGCAGCCGCCTTTCTGGGGCGTGCGCACTGAGCGCGCGGCGGATTTCGACTTGAAGACACTGTTCGAATACATCAATCCGACGGCGCTGTTCAAGAATCAGTGGCAGCTTAAAACCGCCTCGCAGCAGGACTATGCATGGCTCGTCGAAGAGAAGTACAAACCTATCCTGGCCGCTTTGGAACAAGATGCAATCGATGCCGGATGGTTCGACCCGCAGGTGGTCTATGGATATTTCCCATGCCAGTCGAAGGGCAATGACCTGATCGTATATGCCCCTGCGCCAGGATTGACCCTGGAAGATTTCCGCGAGGCAAGCCCCTCGTTCGACGCGTGTACGCTTGCCGCTGGCCGGGCTCTGCCTGCGAATTTGCCAGAGCTGCTACGTTTCACCTTCCCGCGCCAGGCGGAGGGGCGCAGGTTAAGCATTTCAGATTATTTCCTGCCGCAATCCAGCGGACGCACGGACGTGATCGCGCTTTCTGTTGTGACCATCGGTGCAAGAGCGAGTGTCGAGACGCAGAAATTGTTTGAGCGCGGCGAGTACACGCGCTATCTCTACCTGCACGGACTCTCGGTGGAAACCGCAGAGGCGCTGGCCGAATTTCTGCACAGACGGATTCGACAGCAGATGAACATCGCGCAGGAGGATTCGCCACGCATCGGCGATTTGTTTCACCAGAAATATCGCGGCTCGCGGTACAGCTTTGGCTATCCCGCCTGCCCGCATATGGAAGATCAGACGAAGCTTTTCGCCCTGCTACGACCCGCCGAGAACATTGGCGTGCGGCTGACCTCGACCTACCTGCTGGAGCCGGAACAGAGCACTTCGGCGATTGTGGTCCATCATCCGAATGCAAAGTACTTTGTCGTGTGAAAAACGAAGGTGACGGAGCGTAGAACAGTTTGTTACACTCGCAATGCGGGCACAAACTCGCTTTCGAGCGCGGAGAGGTGGCAGAGTGGTTGAATGCACCTGACTCGAAATCAGACGTGGGGGTAACTCCACCGGGAGTTCGAATCTCCCCCTCTCCGCCAGAACTTATTAGAATCTTTCATTTGCACGGAATGAGCGGCCTCTTGGCCGCTTTCTTCGTTTGCGGGCAATTCTGGACCGTGCCCAATTTTGCGCGATCTGAGAGATTTCTGCAGGCTCTTTCGATGAATAATTTCAGAATTGGGTCAGGCACTACCGGTTCTTTTTATTCAATTCTTCGATGCTTCTCTCTGGGATGATTGCATGTCTTGGAGATGCGACAGCGAGAGAGAAATCGATAATGTAACGAACCGGGGTTGCACAAAATAGGCAGGGCGTTTCCTGAATTTCCTGCACCCCATCACGCCGGACGCTCAGTGGAAAAGATCGCAAGCAGTCAATGCAGGTCAGAACAATATAGGGCACTCCGTTGGAATCCTTGCCATTTCTAGGTATCCAGACTGGAGCCGACTCCAGATGGCGGTTGACCGCTCGGGGCTCAGAAGTTTGAATCAGCTCATCTATCAGGCGCAGCAGCTCTGCGGGCCGGCTTCCCTTGGCAAAGAAAGCATCGGCGATGACGCCGCTCGGAACTTGAGCGCTAGAGTCGTAAGCGCCGCTGGTTGCGATGACCGCGATCTGGGGAAAGCGGCGGCGAACGATCGAAAGAAACTCGAAACCAGACATATGCGGCATGTTGAGATCGGAGATGATAACGTCTTGGGTTGCAGTCCTGAGTTGCAAAAGAGCATCAAACCCATGCTCCGCAGTGCTCACCTCATATCCCGCCGTACTCAGTAAGTCTGCCGTACTCTCGCGAATTGCAGGGTCATCGTCGACAACAAGGACTCGATGTTTGACGGCCATTTAGCGATTCTCCGCGTGGCTGGTGACGATGCTCGTCAAATGACTGAGGATGACGATTTTTCAAAATCTAAGTGTCCCGAGAGTGCTTGCAATGCACAGAACTGCACAAGTATGTCCGATACCAGACATACTTGCACAGCTTTAGGCAAAAGTACAGGATTTCCACGGCTGCAGGTTATGTTGACATTGCAGGGGGGCCTTCTCAAGAGTTTCTACGAACAGAGCGTAATTCGCGGGTGCATTCAATCGCGCCTGTCTTCGATAGCAACTGGAGGTCACAAAACGAGATTGCCCTGAGTGCTGCAGTCGTATCAACCCTTGCGTGATGCGAATCACTTTATGGGAAGAGCAAAGAGATGGAAAGGCAAACGGGGAAACCTGCATGGATGGACTTCATGACCTCCTCCTACTTCGTCCCGCGAGCAGCCCGGAACTACATCACTCCGATCCATCGCCAATAGGTATAGCTAAACAGGACGACAACCAACACTCCTGCCAGGGTGAACGGTATTCCCATCCTGACCGTGTCCCTGATTTCAAACGTATTGCTGGAGTACGGCAGCAGGACATGCGGTGCGTTGACCGGAAGAACGAATGAAAAATAGGTGATGTAGCAAGAAACCAGCACAATTCCACAGATGGGCAGCCCCGGCTTGTTCATACTGAGAAGCAGTCCCAATACTGTGGGAACCACCGTGACGGCGGCTGACATGACACTGGAGAAGGCCAGTCGGATGATTACGATGGCCAGCGCTATCACGCCCACCATCACCGGTACGTTCAGCCTTTCAAGGCCCATGGACCCCAGCGAAACCTTGGCCATCCAAACCGCCGCGCCGGAACTGAAGATCATTTCTCCGAGTGAAAGGCCGGCGCCAAACAGTAGAATGGCTCCCCATTCGACTTTGCCGACGGTGTCTTTCCAGTTCGTGACTCCGATGTAAGGCATCATCATTGCCGTGGCTGACAGGGCAGCCACCGTATTGGAGTCGAGCCCGTGTAGCTTTTCAGTTGCCCACAAGAGAATGGTCACTGCGAAAATGACCGAAATCTTCTTCTCGTTCTTGCTCATTTTGCCGAGACCGGCCAGGGCTTTCTCGATTCCTTCACGGCCTCCCGGAATTTCCGTGAACTCAAATCTATTGAAACGCGTGACCATGAAGAACAGGAAGACGCACATCACGATGACGACCGGATAGGAATAGATAAACCAGTCAGCCCAAGTAATGTTTCGATTCAACGCTTTCGAAATGATTCCCACCGTGAAGGGATTGGATCCGCCAGCACTCAGAACGCCGATCCCAGAGAGCGCCGTTGCGAAGCCGACCGTCAGCATGGTCATCTTGGCGAACACGCTCTTTCTATCCAATTTTAAGGCGGTGATCAGGCCTAGCGCGGTTGGAGTCAAAGTCGCGGCCCGGGCTACCAGCGATGGCATCACGAATGACAAAAGCTGCGGGATGATGATCATTGCAGCGAGGAAGTGGTTCGTCTTCGGTCCTACAATCTGTAGAACCTTGAGCGCCAGTCTCTTTTCCAGGCCAGTTTGGATGATGATTGCGGCGATAAACAAACCAGCCGTCACCAGTACCCAGCCCGGATTCGCAAAACCGTTCAAAGCCAGCGGAATGGCCTTGATTGTTCCTAACTTGCCGGCCGTGGCGCTTCCGGCTGGAGAGATTCCCAGGAAAATAATGAGAGACGATAGGATCAGCATGGAACTGACCGGATAGGAAACCGCCTCGGCGATCCATATCATCACCGCAAACACCAGCACGGCGATTACGCGTTGACCGGCCAGGGTGAGGCCTGCGGGCTTGGGCATGAAGGCTATGACGAGCATCACCACAAAGGACAGTAATAAGAATAAGAGCTTCTTGTTATCAACGCCCGTCGGCACTCCTCTGTCCGCATTTAGCGGAGTTGAGCCGTGAGTCTGTTTCGCCGTTCGCGCCTTGTTGTCGCTTGGCGCGGGGGCTTTATCATCCGTTAACATGAACTGATCCCTTCAGGCCGGAACTGCCCGCAAACATTTTTTGTATTTTTCCGATTCTGACATAATCGAATCTAGTGTCAATCAGAATGTCTGGACGGAACACTGGCGGAGTTCCTGTGCATCTCGGTCGCCATCTGCGCAACGACACTGACAAGGAAGCGCGCGGAGCGGCCTCGTTTTTTGTTTGCAAATAAAGAATGCTAGAGTTGCGGGACGCACTTGTTTTTTCCTGGAGGCATAAAAGAATGGAACCCGGAAAGACGGCCCCCGATCTGTCAGCACTAAGAATCGATGATGCCGCTCGCAGGAGCGGGAGCCCCGGAGGTTCTGGTCGGATTCGCTGGTTTGCAGCAGGGATCGGGGTTTTGCTTATTGTTTCCGGTGCCGTCTTTGCCTTTAAGGGAAAGACTCCCGTGGTCGAAGTGGTGGCGGCGCAGGGGCAGTCTGAGGCCAGGGAAGTGCTGCTGAATGCCAGCGGATATGTGACGCCGCGACGCCGTGCAACAATCGCTGCAAAGATCACGGGCCGGGTTACGCAGATGATCGCGGACGAAGGCATGCACGTCAAAGAAGGGCAAATTCTGGCTGTTCTTGACGATTCGGATACGCGCGTACGGTTGAAGTCCGCCGAGGCCGACCGCGATGCAACGGCTGCGGCACTGAAAGACCTGCAGGTGCAGCTTGCGAATGCCGAGCGGGAACTGCATCGCGCTGACGTGCTGGAGAAGGAAGGGGTCAGTAGCACGCAGGCGCTAGACCTGGCGCGAACCGCTGCCGACAGTTTGCGAGCGAAGATCACTCTCACCGAACAACAAACCAGGGCTGCGGACGAGCGCATTCGGGTGGCCCGGCAGGATCTCGACAATTGCACCGTGCGTGCGCCCTACACGGGAATCGTGGTCTCCAAAGACGCACAAGTCGGGGAGATGGTTTCGCCGATTTCAGCCGGCGGGGGCTTTACGCGTACCGGCATTGCAACCGTGGTGGATATGAAATCGCTTGAGATCGAGGTTGACGTCAACGAGTCTTACATCGCGCGGGTCAGGGAGGCCATGCCGGTAACGGCGGTGCTCGACGCCTACCCCGACTGGAAGATTCCGGCAAAGGTGCGAACCGTGATCCCCACTGCCGACCGTCAGAAGGCGACGGTGAAAGTACGCATCTCGTTTGACCAGCTTGACCCGCGGATATTGCCCGACATGGGAGTGAAGGTTACGTTCCTGGGCGATGAGGCGAGGGGAGCCCGAGTGGGCGCGAACACCTTGCGGATACCGAAAAGTGCCGTTCGGAACGATAGCGGCAGCAGCATCGTATATGTCTATCGTGACAGATTGGTGGAGCGGCGCGCGGTCCGGCTCGGAGCCACTTTGGGTAGCGATCAGGAAATCGTCGCGGGGCTTGTAGCCGGTGACCAGGTGGTGGTCAGCCCTCCTGAGGGGATGCACGATTCGACGCGCGTGGAACTGAAGAAATAGCTACTTTTGCGTGCTCTGTAACCCCTTGTTCATCCACCTGACTTATAAATGTGGGTGAGTTTTGCCGCACCTTAGATAGCTTTTCCGTGTCCAAATAGATGCGAAGGAGACGCCATGGTTCGAGTGGATGGTGGTGGTAACGGCTCCAGTCTTGTGCGAGTTCGCGGACTCGACAAAAAATATCAGCGCGGCAGCGAAGAAATTCATGTTTTGCAAGGTCTGAACCTCGATGTCGAGGCAGGAGACTTCGTGGCGTTCATGGGCCCAAGCGGCTCCGGCAAAACTACGCTGCTGAACCTGTTGGGCGGTCTTGATCTGCCGAGCGCCGGAACCATCGTGGTGGCAGGTGACGAGATCACTCACTTATCAGGCCGCAAGTTGACGGAGTGGCGCGCCCGGCACGTCGGTTTCATTTTTCAGATGTACAACCTGATCCCGGTATTGACCGCCTTTCAAAACGTGGAGTTGCCGTTGCTGCTGACCAAGCTGTCGAAGGCGGAACGGCGCAGCCACGTAGAGGTGGCCCTGGAAGTCGTCGGGCTCAAGGATCGCATGCGCCATTTTCCGCGCCAACTCTCCGGCGGGCAGGAGCAGCGCGTAGGCATTGCACGCGCCATCGTGGCAGACCCCACCTTCCTGCTCTGTGACGAACCTACCGGCGATCTTGATCGTAAGAGTGCCGATGAAATCATGGACCTCATCGACCGCCTCGTCCGCGAGCACCGCAAAACCGTGTTGTTAGTCACCCATGATCCGATGGCTGCCGGGCGCGCGCATGTGGTGCTGCACCTGGACAAGGGGGTTCTGGTGGAAGGGCAAAGAGCGGGTGACCGGGCGGGAGCGCGGTCATGAAGTATTCTTCGCTGATTCTCTCGAACCTTTTCCGCAAGAAGATTCGAACTTTGCTGACGATTGGTTCGTTTGCGGTGGCGCTCTTCCTCTTCGGATTGCTTGCGGTCGTACATGGAGCCTTCAACCAGGGTGTCGATATCGCGGGCGCGGATCGCCTCGTGATCATCAACAAGGTGTCCATCATTCAGCCGCTGCCGGTCTCCTATGAGGAGCGCCTGTTGCGCATTCCTGGAATCAAATCGGCGACGCATGCAAATTGGTTCGGCGGCGTTTACCAGGATGAGCGCAATTTCTTCGCGCAGTTTGCCGTCGAAGACGAATCCTATCGCCCCATGTTTCCAGAGTTTGTCATATCCGACGATCAATGGAAGGCGTACATGAGTGATCGCGAAGGCGCGATTGTTGGCGCTGAATTGGCCAAGCGCTTCAAATGGAAGCTCGGAGATCGTATTCCAATCAAGGGAACGATCTTTCAAGGGACATGGGACTTCAATGTACGCGGTATTTATCAAGGCAAGCGAGCACAGGACGATGCCGCCCAATTCTGGTTCCATTATAAGTATCTGGAAGAGCGCGAGAACCCATTTTGGAAAGGACTCGTCGGCTGGTACACGGTGAAGGTTGCGAATCTGGATGATTCCGTGAGAATCGCAAAGCAGATTGACGAGACCTTCGCGAATTCGCCATGGGAGACAAAGACGGATACCGAGAAAGCCTTCGCGGCTTCGTTTGCCAAGCAGGCAGGCAACATCGGGTTCCTGATCATGAGCATTGGCGCGGTGGTGTTCTTCACGTTGCTACTCGTCACCGGAAACACAATGGCGATCGCGGTGCGCGAGCGCGTTCGCGATCTGGCCGTGTTGAAAGCCGTTGGTTTTTCGGATGTCTTTGTGCTGGTGCTGGTACTTGCTGAGTCGCTGTTGATTGCGGCAATCGGCGGAGCCTTGGGACTCGGGCTTGCAAAGCTGCTTACGCTGAGTGGCGATCCTACGCATGGTATGTTGCCGTTCTTCTACCTGTCACCTCAAACGATTGTGGCAGGGTTCTCGGTTGCATTGGTTGTGGGCGTTGTTGCCGGGCTCCTACCGGCAATCACGGCGATGAAGCTCAACGTCGTAGCTGCATTGCGGAGGGTGTGAGCATGGCGATCCCGCTAAGTTATAACCTGAATAGTTTGAGAGTTCGCTGGACATCGACCGTGGTAGCCGTGCTGGGAATTGCAGGCACGGTGGGCGTATTTGTTGCCATGCTGTCAATGGCAAAGGGATTCAAGACGACGCTGGTTTCGTCGGGTTCGCCGCGAAACGCAATTGTCTTGCGCGGTGGCGCTACGTCAGAGATGGAGAGCGGCATCAGTCTCGACCAAGTGCATGTGGTCGAGGATGCGCCAGGCGTGGCGCGAGACGCTGCGGGTCCGCTCGTAAGCCCGGAAGTAGTGGTGATTGCGGCGTTTCCTCTGAAAGCGACGGGCACTGATGCCAATGTACAAGTGCGCGGCGTCTCGCCTAAAGTTCTTGCCGTGCGCGATTCGATCAAAGTGGTGGCAGGCCGTTTCTTCCAGCCGGGTCTGAACGAACTGGTTGTGGGACGCAACGTTGCTGGAACATACTCCGGCCTCAGCCTGGGAAGCAAAGTGAAATTCGGCGGAGGTGAATGGACGGTCGCGGGCGTGTTTGACGCCGGCGGTAGTGCATTCGACTCGGAAGTCTGGAGCGACGCCAGCGTTCTAAGTGCAGTTTACAAGCGTCCCACAAACGTATTTCAATCCGTTACTGCCCGCCTGACTTCTCCCGAGGCGTTTACCGGTTTCAAAGACGCGCTCAGTTCCGATCCACGAGTTACTCTGCAAGCCAGTCGCGAACTTGACTACTACGAGAAACAATCGCGCGCGCTCTCCACGCTTATCCAGGTGCTCGGCACGATGGTAGCCGTGGTCATGGGCATCGGAGCCGTATTGGGAGCGCTCAATACCATGTATTCGGCAGTGGCTGAGCGTTCGCGGGAAATTGCCACCATGCGCGCGTTGGGATTCGGTGCGGGCAGCGTGGTGACGTCCTTCGTTTTCGAGGCACTTTGCATCGCCCTGGTTGGCGGACTCGTGGGATGTCTCTGCATACTTCCGCTCAACGGAATGACGACCGGAACGATGAACTGGCAGACGTTCTCTCACCTTGCGTTTGCGTTTCGCGTAACGCCATCTCTACTGGCAGCGGGATTGGTTTTCGCGCTCCTCATGGGGTTGCTCGGAGGCGTGCCTCCGGCCATCAGGGCTGCGCGCGCCCGGATCGCCGTTGCCCTGCGCGAACTCTAAGTCGGCCATGCTTGATCGTTGACTCATTCGGAATGAGAGCAACAGCCGCTCTAATGGAGATCAGGCAGTGGGGGTAGGTCTGGCGGCTCCCGGCTTGACGGAAACTCCGGATTTCCGGTGACTACTGGCCGAGTGGTCCACCTGGTCCCAAAAGGCCCTGAAGTAATCGGCTGCAGAGAGCAGCGATACGACGAGCATGAACCAAATGGAGATACGGGCGATCAGTTCGACTCCGATGATGAAGCCCCAAAAGTTCCACTCATACCAACCGTGGGCGAGAATCGCGGAGACCACAGCCACAATCTGCAGCACCATTTTTAGCTTGCCCAGCTCGCGTGCCTGGATCGCAAAGCCCTCGGTAGCGGCCACGCTACGCAATCCGCTGATCAGAAACTCGCGTCCCAGCACCAGGACAACGATCCACGGGGGCATCAGGTTGGGCGTGAAACGGACGAGCAGGATAAGGCCGGCGGCAACCAGAAGTTTGTCTGCCATCGGGTCCAGCAAAATTCCCATGCTGCTGATTTGACCGTGCTTACGTGCCAGGTAGCCGTCGAGTCCATCGGTGGCCGAGGCCAGAATAAAGATTCCCGCTGCCAGCAATTCCTGCTCGCCGCGCGGAAAAATGCTGCAGGAAAGGACCCAAATCAAGAAAGGGATGCAGCCAATTCTGCTTAAAGTGATCGAATTGGGCAGATTAAGCAAATCAAACCATCCAGAAGCGGTGCAAGGGATTCACCAAATTATGCGGGATGGACCGGCGAAAAGCAACGCAGCCAGATTTCACTCTCCAGGCATAACGCCACGAATGCGGCAGCGACGTCCGATCGTTCGCGATAGGGCGCTTTTGGGAAGGAAATAACAAAAGAACAAACGAAGTCTTTTCTTCATGATCTCCGCTTTGAGATTACGCACTTTTGTGAGAAGCTAGCGCACTGTCCCGGCGCTTCCGTCCGGGAATTATTTGTAAGCTCAAATAAATGCTACCGCAATCCCTAGGAGAAAACCCATGATCCAGTTTCTAATCTGTATCGGAGCTCTCGCCTTTCTGATGCTGGTGGCCTACCGCGGCTTCAGCGTCATTCTTTTTGCGCCGATTGCCGCGCTGGGAGCGGTTCTGCTGACCAGTCCAAGTGCCGTGCTTCCGATCTACAGCGGCCTTTTTATGGAAAGCATGGTTGTGTTCGTCAAGCTGTATTTTCCGGCATTTATGCTGGGTGCTTTGTTCGGGAAGTTGATCGAGCTTTCCGGCTTCGCCAAGTCAATTGTGAGGGCGGTTATTCACGTATTGGGCGAGAAGAGCGCCATCCTCTCCATCGTGACCGTCTGTGCGCTGCTAACGTATTTCGGCGTCTCTCTGTTTGTGGTGGTTTTTGCCGTCTATCCATTTGCGGCGGAGATGTTCCGCCAGGGAAACATCCCCAAGCGACTCATTCCTGGCACCATCGCGCTGGGCTCGTTCACTTTTACAATGGACTCCCTGCCGGGTACGCCACAGATTCAGAACATCATCCCAACCACGTTCTTCCACACCACCATTTATGCGGCTCCAATTCTTGGCACGCTGGGCGGAATTTACATTCTGATCATAGGCATGGTCTACCTGGAATGGTGCCGCCGCCGGGCGCACATAGCCGGGGAAGGTTATGGCACGGGACATATCAATGAGACGGTGATTGCAGACGAAGGTAAATTGGTGAATCCGCTCATCGCGGTTTTGCCGCTATTGGTCGTTGGCATTGCGAATTATGTCGTCACCCGGATGGTGATTCCGAAAGTGTACGGAGCGACCTCCTCGGTTCTATTAAATTCCACCAGTAAGCCGATTGTGCAGGATGTGACAAAGCTAAACGGCATCTGGTCCGTGGAAACCGCACTGGTCCTCGGCATCCTCACCGTGGTTGTTTTTGGATTCTCAAGGATTTCAAAAACCTTCGCCGAAGGTAGCAAGTCGGCAATTGCAGGTGCTCTGCTTGCTTCGCTGAACACCGCCTCGGAATACGGATTTGGTGCGGTTATCGCCGCTCTCCCCGGTTTCCTGGTGGTGCGGGATGCGCTGTCCCACATTCCAAACCCGCTGGTGAATGAAGCGATAAGCGTGAACGTTTTGGCGGGGATTACCGGTTCTGCCTCGGGTGGCATGAGCATCGCCCTGGCAGCGATGGCTAATCAGTTCATTGCCGCGGCCAATTCCCACGGCATTCCAATGGACGTGCTGCACAGAGTAGCATCCATGGCAAGCGGCGGTATGGATACTCTGCCCCACAATGGCGCGGTTATTACGTTGCTGATGGTAACCGGACTCACCCACAGAACGTCGTACAAAGACATTTTCGTCGTCACCTGCATTAAGACGTCGGCTGTCTTCGTGATTATTGGTCTCTACTACCTGACCCATTGGGTTTAGTGTGGAATGGTTCGTCGGGGTTGCCTCCAGCTTCTGGCAGGCAACCCCGGCTGCCGCTTCATGTCGGTCTTGAGAGGTGTCATTCTGAGAGGCTGTGACTAAATCAGC
>Ga0302320_10018035_pt1 | contig 14270 bp, 10 predicted proteins | sample Bog_T0_3_FD_202130 | JGI IMG/M metagenome (GOLD analysis project Ga0302320, IMG submission 202130) | Peat permafrost microbial communities from Stordalen Mire near Abisko, Sweden - Bog_T0_3 | ecosystem: Environmental > Terrestrial > Soil > Wetlands > Peat | place: Sweden: Abisko, Stordalen Mire...
CGTTTGCGATCAACCAAAGCCGCACTCTGGCTCTCTATCTTCCGTGAACCCTGTTTTGTATCCACTTTCGTCGCTGACAAATGCTGTAGGCTCAAGAGAGGATACTTTCCTCGAGATAATCTGGTTGACTCAATCTACGGTCCCTTCTTCGCGTCCCTTTCATTACCCGCAAACGACCAGCGCCTTGCACTGCGGCAAGGTTTCGCTGGAGACGCTGGCCAAGCGCAACGGCACGCCGCTCTACGTCTACTCCGCCGATCAGATGGTGCAGCGGCTTGGGCTCTTTCAGCAAGCATTCGCCAGCCGACCGCATCTGGTTTGCTATGCGGTCAAGGCCAACTCAGCGCTAGCCATTCTCAAGCTGCTGGCTGATCAGGGCGCGGGCTTTGACATCGTCTCTGGCGGGGAGTTGGAACGGGTGCTGGCGGCAGCGCCGGAAGCTGCCGGACGAGTGGTCTTCTCGGGCGTGGGCAAAACTGTAGCCGAGATCGATCTGGCGCTTGAGGCTGACATTCTGCAGTTCAACGTCGAGAGCGAAGCCGAGTTGGAACTGCTGGAGGTACGCGCCCGCAAGCTGAAGCGCAAGGCGCGCTTTGCCCTGCGCGTCAATCCTGACGTTTTTGCTGAGACCCATCCTTATATCTCGACGGGGTTGAGCGAGCACAAGTTCGGTATCGACATCAAGCGGGCGCTGGCCATTTATAAGAGCGTGGCCAAAAGCCGCTGGATCGAAGCGCACGGCGTCAGCGTGCACATCGGCTCGCAGATCCGCTCCGCCGAGCCCTTCGGCAAGGCGCTCGAGCGGGTCAGCAAACTGGCGCGGCAACTGACGCGAGCGGGCATCGATTTGAAGGCGATTGATGCTGGCGGCGGACTGGGCATCGATTACCACGCGGCCAGCTTTGACGCTGCTGCCAGGGTACGTAACTACGCGGCTGCGGTCGAGTCCGCGCTGAGCGATTTCGAAGGTCAGATTCTGATGGAGCCGGGCCGTTTTATCGTGGCCCAGGCCGGGGCGCTCGTGGCTCGTGTTCTCAACGTCAAGCGCAACGGCAAAAAGACCTTTGTCATCACCGACGCTGGAATGAACGACCTGATTCGTCCCGCGCTTTATCAGGCGCACCACGAGATTGTGCCGGTACGGCCCAGGGCAGGGAAGCCGCGTGTCGTCGATGTGGTCGGCCCGGTCTGCGAGTCGGGCGACTTTTTTGCTCACGACCGAGAGTTGCAGCCACTGAAACCTGGCGATCTGGTGGCCATTCTCGATGCCGGAGCCTACGGCATGGCCCAAAGCTCAAACTATAATTCTCGTCTACGTCCTGCAGAGGTGCTCGTCGAGGGCAATAAGTCGCGCCTCATTCGCCGCCGCGAGACCATGGATGACTTGCTCGCGCCAGAGATTTTCTGAGCGCCTTGGCGCATCGCACCATGAAACTCGCCTCCTCTTCCGCTCGTCCTGATAAGGTGTTCCACAGAGGAGTTTTTCGATGCGGATGGGAATGAAAGCGGCGTGTTGGATGGTGATGGCGGCTCTGGCAATCTCGGCGACGGCGCGGGCTGACTCGCTTACGGTGAAGACCGAGCAGGGCAAGGCCCATGGCAAGACGATCAACGACGGCAAGGTGAGTGCTTTTCTTGGCCTGCCCTATGCGGCTCCGCCGGTGGGCGAACTGCGCTGGAAGGCGCCCCAGCCTCCAGCCAAGTGGAAGGGCGAGCGCGACGCCACCAAATTTGGAGCACACTGCGCCCAGGGCCGCGTCTTTGATGACATGATCTTTCAGGATGGTGCAGCCAGCGAGGACTGTCTCTTTCTGAATGTCTACGCCCCCGCCGCCGCCCAGGCGGGCAAGAGCAAGCTGCCGGTCATGTTCTGGATTCACGGCGGCGGCTACGCGGGCGGCGCCAGTTCCGAACCGCGTCACAACGGCGACTTTTTGCCCACCAAAGGTGTGGTTCTGGTCACCATCAACTACCGGCTCGGGGTTCTGGGCTTTCTGGCCACCGAGCCGTTGGCCAACGAGGCAAATGGCGCGGCCGGCAACTATGGAATGTTGGACATGGTGGCCGCGCTTCGGTGGGTCAAGGCCAATATTGGCAGCTTCGGCGGCGATCCCAATAATGTGACCATCTTTGGTGAGAGCGCCGGTTCCTTTGCGGTCAGCACGCTGATGGCTTCGCCCTTGGCGCGTGGGTTGTTTGCCAAGGCCATTGGCGAAAGCGGTGCTGATTTCGAGGGCGCGCTGCCTACCGATACGTTGGCCGTGCGCGAAAAGAAGGACGGTGCGTGGGTCGCTTCGCTGGGCGTCAAGTCGCTCGCCGAACTGCGTGCGCTGCCCATGGAAAAGATTCTCGAAGCCGCCAAGAGCAAGCACGGCGGCGCTTCGCCAGTCGTCGACGGCAAGTTCATGGTCGAGCCAGTGTCGGCGGCTTATGCGGCGGGAAGGCAGGCGCATGTGCCTCTGCTGGCTGGCTGGAATCGCGACGAAGGCTGGACCAGTTCCATGACTGCGGCTAAGTGGAAGGCGCAAGCGGGCGAAATGTTCAAGGGGCGCGCCACCGAGTTCCTGAAGCTCTATCCTGGCGAGACGGATGCACAGGCAGCGCGTTCAGCGGCGGATTTTGCGGGCGATCAGTTCATCGCCTTCGGTACCTGGAAGTGGCTGGAAGCGCATCAGAAAACAGTCGAGGCCCCGGTCTATCGCTATCACTTTGAACTAGCGGCATTGCCCAGCAAATTCCATCCCGGCACGGCGGCTTTCCATTCCGACGACATCGAATATGTCTTCGGCACTCTCGACACCCGCCCTGGCGAGACGGTACGTCCCGAGGACCGCAAACTGAGTGAGCAGATGATGAGCTACTGGACCAACTTTGCCAAGCGTGGCGACCCCAACGGAGCGGGATTGCCGGTGTGGCCCCGGTACGGCGCCAGCCACGAACTCATTCACTTGGACAGCATGATCACCGCAGGCCCCGATGCGTTGCGCCCGCGCTATGAATTCCTGCTGAAGGGAATGCCGAAGTACGAGTTCTAAATACAGTCTGAAACGTGGACCCTGCACTGCGCAGGGTCCACGCGAATGCTTATACCCCAGTGATGTTGCCGTCTTCGTCCACGTCAATCGACAAGGCGCGGGGATGGCGGGGAAGACCCGGCATCAGCATCATGTTGCCCGCCACTGCCACAAGAAATTCCGCTCCCGCAGCCAGCGAAATCTCCGTTACATGCAGCGTCCACCCTGTCGGTGCACCGCTCAAGTGTGCGTCGTCAGAGAGAGAGTATTGCGTTTTGGCAATGCAAACCGGCAGCCGATCAAATCCCCATTCCGCAATCCGCTCCAATTCCTTCAGCGCCATTTCGCTATAGGACACGCCGCTGGCTCCGTAGATCAGCGTTGCCACCTTGGCGATTTTTTCCTTGGGTGATTCGTCCAGAGTGTAGACCGGCTGAATGGTGGGGGTGGGATTTCTCTCGATAGCCGACACTACTTTTTCCGCCAAATCAACCGCGCCCTCGCCGCCCTTGGCGAAGGCTTCGACAATCGAACACGGCACATCCAGGCGGCTGCATTCAGCGGCAATCGCATCCAACTCTTCCGCCGTATCTGTGGGAAAGTGATTGATGGCGACCACTACCGGAGCTCCAAAGCGGCGAAGCGTTGCGACATGGTGAGCAAGATTGCAAAAGCCAGCTTCGAGCGTGCCCGCGCCCTGGCCGCGCAGACTTTGCACGGTGGTGACCACCACGGCGGCGGCCGGTGCTATGCCCGAGCTGCGCATGACAATATCGAAATACTTTTCCGCGCCCAAGTCGGCGGCAAAGCCCGCTTCGTTCACCACGAAATCGGCTAGGCGCAAACCCATCTGCTGCGAAATCACGCTGCTGGTTCCGTGCGCAATGTTGGCGAAGGGGCCAGTGTGCACCAGCGCCGGAGTACCTTCGCTGGTCTGTACGAGGTTGGGTAGAATCGCCTCGCTGAGCAACGCCATCATCGCTCCGGTTGCGTTTAGTGCCGCGGCAGTGATCGGCTTTCCGGCGCGCGAAATACCCACCACAATCGCATCCAATCGACGGCGCAAATCGGCGCGGTTCGATGCCAGCGCCAGAATTGCCATGATCTCCGACGCTGCGGTAATCACAAAGCTGGTTTTGCGGTTTGCTCCCTCGCGTTTTGAACCAACACTGACCGTAATGTGGCGCAGCGCGCGGTCGTTCATGTCGAGTGCGCGTGGCCATGTTACCAGCGCAGGATCGAACCCCAATTCGTTGCCGTGAAAGATGTGCGCATCCACCAGCGCGGCCAGCAGGTTGTGGGCAGACGTGATGGCGTGAAAGTCGCCAAAAAAGTGCAGATTGATTTTCTGGCTGGGCTCCACTTGTGAACGACCACCGCCCGCCGCTCCGCCCTTGAGTCCGAAGACAGGGCCTAGCGAAGGCTCGCGCGAAGTGAGAATCGAGCGCCGCCCAATGCGCTCCAAGGCTTGCGCCAAGCCAATGGCGACCACGGTTTTTCCTTCGCCTTTGGTGGTGGGCGTGGTGGCTGTCACCAGAATCAGCTTGCCGTGTGCGGCCAAGGATGGGTCCGTAAGCAAATCAAGATGAAGTTTAGCGCCGTATGAGCCAAGCGAATCGTATTGGGAGGGCAAAAGCGATAACTTGCGAGCAACTTCGGTAATCGGCAACAAGGAAGAAATCACTACGACTCCAGGCCGGTAACCGGCATAAATTCCTGCCGCGTACTTAGCGGCATCGGATCGTACCTAGACAACAGGTATAGTCTATATTCTGAGACTGACGAGATGCGGAATTGCGATACCTTCATTCTAAATGCAATGGTTGTGGACGGCAGCGGCGCGGCTCCGGTCATGCAGAATGTGGCGCTTGATGGCGGGCGGATTTGCGCCTTGGGTGCGAACCTTGAATTTCACGCTGAACGGGTTGTAGACGCGAAGGGAATGGTGCTTGCGCCCGGTTTTATTGACGTGCATACGCACGACGACGTAAGCGCGATCCGCAATCCACAAATGCTGGCCAAGTTATCGCAGGGAGTAACCACGGTGGTTGTGGGCAACTGCGGTATCAGCGCCTCGCCTGTCACCTTGCGTGCTGCTCAGCCGCCTGACCCCATGAATCTGCTGGGCTCTGCGGAGGTCTTTCGCTATCCTACCTTTGCCGCATATGTGGAGGCAGTGAACACGGCGCGGCCGGCGGTGAACATAGGTGCGCTGGTGGGCCACACGGCGCTGCGCAGCAACCACATGGACGCGCTTGATCGCACCGCGACGCAGTCGGAAACGGCGGCCATGCGCGCGCAGTTATGTGAGGCGCTCACCCACGGCGCGCTAGGCCTCAGCACTGGCTTGGCCTATGCCTCGGCGCGCTGTGCGGCAACCGAAGAAGTGCTGGCGCTGGCTGAACCCTTGGGTGCTGCGGGTGCAGTTTATGCCACCCACATGCGTACCGAGACCGAAAAGATTCTCGGTGCCATGAGCGAAGCTTTCGAGATAGGCAAACTAAGTCATGTGCCAGTGATCCTTTCGCACTTGAAATGCGCCGGCATCGATAACTGGGGCCGCGGAGAAGAAGTGCTGCATCACTTGGAGCGGGCGCGTGAGTCGCAGCAGACAGGTTGCGATTGCTATCCGTATGCGGCTGGATCAAGCACACTGGATCTGGGCCAAGTCGATGAGCGCGTCGAAATCGGAATTACCTGGAGCGAACCACATCCTGAGCAGGCGGGGAAGTCGCTGGCTAACATCGCCGCCGAATGGAATGTAACTCATCTTGAAGCGGCGCGCCGCTTACAGCCAGCCGGAGCCATCTATCACAGCATCTCTGAGCAGGATATGCGGCGCATTCTGGCGCACCCCGCGACCATGATCGGATCCGACGGACTGCCTAACGATCCGCGTCCCCATCCGCGTCTGTGGGGCACATTTCCGCGCGTACTGGGTCGCTATTGCCGCGAAGAGAAATTATTCTCCTTGACGGACGCGATTCGCAAGATGACGATGATGCCCGCGCAACGATTCCGGCTGGCAGATCGCGGCTTGGTGAGCGAGGGCTATTGGGCCGATCTTGCGCTTTTCGACGCGAAAAAAATAATCGATACGGCGACCTTTATCGATCCAGAGCGTGCCGCCGATGGCATCAAGGGCGTCTGGGTCAACGGCGTTCTCACCTATACTGATCGAGGACCAACGGGAGATCGTGCCGGGCGCTTTGTGGCGCGCGGCAAGACAGATTGGATTCAGTAACTCAATGTCATCAGTTAGGATGAGCCGTCCAGCGAGCCTATGATCGATTATCAGAGCATCTATCTTCTTGTTTCGGCGCTGGTGGCCGTCATCGGCCTCATTGTGCTGATCGCTGTCGTTAAGCTGAATCCGTTTCTCAGCCTCTTTCTAACTTCGTTGGCGCTGGCCGTTGCCACGGGCATGACGCCCGCTGCGATCATCCACTCCTTTGAAGCGGGCGTCGGCGGAACGCTGGGCCACATCGCGGTGGTGGTGGCTCTGGGCACCATGCTGGGAAAAATGATGGCTGAGTCTGGTGGTGCGGGGCAAATTGCCAACACCATGATTCGCATCTTTGGCCCCAAGCGTGTGCATTGGGCGATGGCGCTGATCGGGCTTGTGGTTGGGCTACCAGCGTTTTTTGAGGTTGGCTTTGTCCTGCTGATTCCCATTGCCTTCACCGTCGCGCGACGCACGCGTACATCTCTGGTGTTGGTCGGTCTGCCGATGCTAGCCGGGCTTTCCGTGGTGCACGGTCTGGTGCCTCCGCATCCGGCGGCGTTGATGGCGGTGACTATCTACAAAGCCGATGTTGGTCGCACTATTTTTTATGCGCTGCTGGTTGGCTTGCCTACGGCCCTGATTGCAGGGCCGATCTATGCAAAGTTGATTGCGCCCCACATCAAGCTGCCGGAAGTGAATCCGATGGAAGCCGAGTTTGTCGATCACGACGCGGAGCACAACCTGCCGAGTTTTGGACTTACTCTATTGACAATTATTTTGCCTGTTGTGTTGATGCTGGCGGGCAGTTGGGCTGATGCCATCACGACGTCAGGCAGCGTCTGGAATCAGTCGCTGCACTTGATTGGCAACGATGACTTAGCCTTGTTGATCGGCGTGCTGTTCAGCTTTATCACTCTGGGTAAGATGCGGGGTTTCTCGCGCGAGACAATTTTGCGCTTCAGCAATGAGTGCCTGGCTCCGACAGCCACAATTACGCTTCTGGTGGGCGCGGGCGGAGGATTTGGACGAATTTTGCAAGACAGCGGCGTTTCGCAGGCGATTATCGCGGTTGCGATGCAAAGTCACGTTCCGCTGCTGCTACTGGCTTGGTTGTTGGCCGCGTTGATGCGCTTGGCGGTGGGTTCATCTACGGTGGCCATGTCCACTGCGGCTGGCATCGTAGCGCCGATCGCCTTGCATACAACGGGCATCCATCCCGAGTTATTGGCCATAGCTACTGGCGCGGGCTCGCTGATTTTTTCGCATGTAAACGACGGAGGCTTCTGGCTGGTGAAATCTTATTTTAATATGAGCGTGATGCAGACCATCAAGACTTGGTCGGTGTGCGAAACGCTTATCTCCGTTTTCGCTCTGATTTTTACCGTCGCACTTTCGTTCGCGCTTTGAAGAGAAAGCGCGATTCACAAATGCGTTATGTCGCCATGATGGGCGCAGCGGCTTGCAACTCCTCGGCTTCCAGCTTGCTGGCCACTTCCGCTGCCGCTGCGGCCAGAACCCGGTGGTGGATGGTAAACAGGGCTAGCTCCAGACGATCGCTCACGCCGGTTTTGTCGTAGATAGAGCGCAGATAGTTTTTAATCACCTGTTCGGTGGTTTTCAGCCGGGTCGCAATCTCGCGATTCTTGCATCCCTGCACAATCAGCGCCACGATGCGCATTTCTTTGGGGGTAAGGCGGTCGCGGACGCGTGTGCCCACCATGTCTTCCTCGACCGATTCGGCGACCATCAGTTGTGGCGGAAGCCAGGTTTTTCCATCCGCCACGGCATGAACGCACTCAACCATTGCTGGCCCGTTCACGTTGCGGAAGATCACACCACGGAAGCCCTGTTGCATGTAGGCGCTGGCATTTTCGTTGTTTTCGGCGATCACGATGCCGCGGCTTCCCATCGCTTCCAACATGCCCCGCAGACTGACAAGATCGGGGTGCAGTGAGGCCGCAAAAAGCACAATCGAGCCAGGAAATGTAGTGATCGCGTGCTGCATGCGATCCAGGTCGGTGCATTGCGCAATGATGCGCAAATCGTCGTCCATGGCGAGCACCTTGGCTGTGCCTGCCCGGAATATTGCCTGCGAATCAGCCAGGATGATCTTATTCATTTTGCGCGCCCCATTTGTTCGATATACCCGAAATTGCTTGCCTGTTGTGCCTTCGTTCCCCTAATGGCCGGAAACCGAGTAGCAAAATCAGGTTGTGGTCTCTGCCCTCCTGGCTCTATCGGCAGGCTGCGGAAAAATCCTCTGCTTGTCTCAATCTGTAACACTAAAGAGACTGCGTCAATTCAGCTTGGGTACCACCCGTCGGCCATCGAACCAAAGAGGGGCGCCTCTACGCGTTAGAATTTTCCTATTATTTAGATTACAGCCTGTGCAGCGAGCAGGCTGCAAAAATCGCTCCGTTGTGCCGCATCCCCTGACTGGCGGCAGCGTACTTGCTTTTCTCGTTGTACTCCGATTCCGATTGTTTGTCCCATGAGGGCGATTTTCCGCCCCGGCCCGGTCCGTCAATTCGCCTGGCTGAATTGGTGAAGTTGACCGGACATTTGCCGATGAATCAAGCGGAGAGGCTTCGATGATCGATCGTACGGAACTTCTTGAAGCCGCGTTCGACAGATTACCCGATGGCATCGTGCTGCTCGCTGGTGAGTCACAGGTGGTTTACTGGAACCACGCCGCCGAGACCATCACGGGCTATCAGGGAGCAGACCTGTTGGCACGGCCCATTCCAAAGCATTTGCAGCCCATGATGCAGACCGCTCCGGGGCAACCTGTTTTGGATCAACCCGGGCAAGAGTTGCAAGACAATGACATAGCGCAGCAACCGGACGGTGAAGCCATGGTCCGCGTGCAGCACAAGCTGGGCCACAATATCCCTCTTGTGGTGCAAACCCTGGTGCTACGCGACCGGATGGGAGCGCGTATCGGCACAGCGGTCATCTTTCATTCCGCTGAGAGCCTTGATGCGCTGCCCCACGGCGAGTGCGTCGAGGGGTCCAGCATCGAGTCCAGGCTGGCGGGCTTGGAACTGCGCCTCGGCTCGTCCTACGAAGACTTCATCATGGGAGGGATGCCTTTCGGGGTGATGTGGATTTCCGTCGATCAGGCTTATGACTTACGCAAGACCCATGGCGCCAGCGCTTGTGAGGCGATGCTGGAAAAGATGGAGCGAGTGTTGGCCAATGGGCTGCGTCCCGCCGAGGCCATGGGCCGCTGGGGCGACGACGAGTTTCTGGTGCTGTCGCATGAGCGTACCTCGGCTATGCTGGCCGACCACGCGCAGATGTTGGCTGGGGTGGCCCGCACTACTGATTTTCGCTGGTGGGGTGATCGGCACTCGCTTACGGTGAGCATCGGAGCGGCCCAGATCGAGCAAAATGAGACGCTAGCGGAGTTACTCGGGCGGGCCAAAGCGGCCATGTTCAGTAGTTTCCATGCGGGTGGAAACCACGTCACCGCCGCGCCAGGGAGGCATGCATGTTTGCCATCATAGGCATTATTGTGGTTTTCGTATCTGTGATCGGCGGCTTCCTGATGGAGAAGGGAAAGATGGCCGTGCTGATTCAGCCGGCCGAACTGCTCATCCTGGGCGGCGCGGCGCTCGGCACACTGCTGATGGCCAACCCTATCCACATCATCAAGGGAGTGGTTAGCGGTATGCTCGGAATTCTGAAGGGATCTCCTTTTACCAAGGTTCGCTACCTCAGCACCCTGAAGATGATGTATCAATTTCTCAACAAGGTGCGCAAAGAAGGCCTGCTCAGCGTGGAAATGGATGTGGAAAAGCCCAAGGAAAGCACCATTTTCAAAAATTATCCCGATTTCCTCGCCGATCATCACGCCAAGGATTTTGTCTGCGACACTTTGCGCATGGCCATCACCGGCGGTGTCGAGCCATTTGATATGGACCAGATGATGGAACTGGACATGGAGGTGCATCACCACGAGGCGACCCAGCCCATTGCCTCGCTCAGCACGGTAGCCGACGCGCTGCCGGGACTTGGCATTGTGGCCGCGGTCCTCGGCGTGGTCATCACCATGGGCTCACTTGGCGGCCCGCCCGAGGAAATTGGCGAACACGTTGCCGCGGCCCTGGTAGGCACCTTCCTGGGCATTCTGGCTTGCTACGGCGTCGTCGGCCCACTCAGCTCGAATATGGCCAAGACGGCTGACGCGCATGATGAATATCTGCATGTTCTCAGGGTGTTGATCTTGTCGTTTTTGAAAGGCGCGGCACCCATGATTGCCATCGAAATCGGGCGGCGCGCCATTCCCGCCTACGTGCGGCCCACCTTTGACGAGATGGAAAAGAACTGCAAGGGTGGCGGTTCGTCTGACGCGGCGGCAGCGGCGGCGGTCTAAGCCAAGGGTTTTGAGGAGAGTAGCTGGACAATGGCCACCGATAATAAATTGCGACCGATCATCGTCATCAAGAAAAAAGGCGGTCACGCCGGCCATCACGGAGGCGCGTGGAAGGTGGCCTACGCGGATTTCGTGACCGCCATGATGTCGCTTTTCATCGTGCTGTGGCTGATGGGCTCCAGCACCAAGGTAAAAAAGGCAGTGGCGGGTTACTTCAACGATCCAAAGGGCACTGGGCAACTGCTTGGCACCACCATGAGCGGCACCGGTGAAACCATTGAAAAGGCCAGCACAGATCAACTCGAACAGTTGAAAGAGAAGCTGGAAAAAGAGATCAAGGCGCGCAAGGAACTGGATAAACTCTCCAAGCAAATCGAGATAACGATTACTCCCGAGGGGTTGCGCATTGAGTTGATCGAGGGCAAGGACGGCACTTTTTATGAGATTGGCTCGGCCAAGCTTAACCAGAATGGGCAGGAACTGCTGGTGCTGCTAGCCTCTGAACTGAAGACGCTGCCCAATTCGCTGCTGATCGAGGGGCACACTGATTCTACGCCGTATTCGAGTGAAATCGGCTACAGCAACTGGGATCTATCGGCAGATCGCGCCAACTCCGCCCGCCGGGTGCTGCAGCAGGCGGGGGTGCGCACCAACCAGGTCTCTCAGGTGCGCGGCTATGCTGACCAGATGCCGCGCAACAAAAGCAATCCCGCTGATCCATCCAATCGCCGCGTTTCGATTCTGGTGAAGAATGATGACGAGTCGGTTCCCACGCTTTCCGCGGCTGGTGTGGTGAATGGCACAACGCCGCTGCCAGGAAGTGAAAAGGCGTCGGCCCTTAAAGTCAAAGACGCAGCCAAATCAGTCCAAACTGCCAAGCTTGCCTCGGCTCCGCCTGCTCCAGGTTCACTAGCTGCCGCTTCCAAACCGGTGCCTGTCCAGGCCGCCAAACCTGCGGTCCCCGCTGCCAAGCCAGCCGCAAAGTCTGGTCTGGTGGACAAGTTGAAAGGCATGATGCCCGGATCGAAAAAATAATCTCAATGCCATGTCAGTATTGAGCAGTATTGAATGAGAGCAGATTTAAGCCTTGCCTCGTGTACGTAGACAGCGTTTGCCCTGCTTATTTCTCGACCGCCCGCGTCAGCGCAGCGCCGGTTGACTTGCGCACCACCAGCTTGGGATAGACGGTGATGATGGTTGGGCGCGGATAAGGCATATCGTCGCGAATCAGTCCCAGCAGGGTGGTGGTCGCCGCTTGGCCCATGCCGCGTAGCGGCTGATGGATGGTAGTTAGTTGCGGATGGTTGGTCGAGGCGATCAGCACGTCATCAAAGCCTAGTACCGAAACGTCGTGCGGTACGCGCAGCCCCGCCTCGCGCAACGCCAGAATCGCGCCGACTGCGGTCACATCATTGAAAGCAAAAATCGCCGTGAAGGGAAGCTTGGCTTCAATCAGGCCGCGCGTCACTTCGTGCCCCGGCTCTGGTCCCGGTTCGGGGCTTTCCAACTGCACTGTCAGCCGAGGGTCTACTTCGATCTCCAGCTTTTTGGCCACATCCACAATCGCTTGCCAACGTTGCTCGGTGTCCGAACTGAAGGTCTGGCCCTTGATGAAGGCGATGCGCTTGTGCCCCAGCGACTTCAAGTGCGAGAGCCCTAGGTGCGCGGCTTGTTCGTGGTCCAATTCGATGTTGATCACGCCTTCGCGATGGTTATGTCCGGAGACAGCCACCAGCGGCACCGGCAGTTCTTCGGCAATTGTCGTGTCGATGGCGATAATTCCTTCCACTGAGCGGGTCAGCATCATGCGCGGATAGCTGGCCAGCAATTCGGCGCGATGGCGATGGCTCACCACAAAATAAAAGTAGCCATCCTTCAGCAGTTCGTCTTCGATCCCGCTCAGCACCGCCGTCGAATACCCTTCGCTGATTTCCGGTACAATCACGCCAATCGTATACGTGTGCTTTTGGCGCAGACTGCGCGCCACCACGTTGGCCGTGTAGCCATGAAGCGCAGCGGCGTGCAGCACTCGCTGCTGTGTTTCTTCGGCAATGCGGTGCTCGGCCCCCGTGCCATTTACGATCCGTGAGACCGTCGATTGCGAGAGCTCGAGAATCGCCGCCAATTCTTTCAGCGTGATTGGTTTGAGCGGATTCTTCGCCATTTGATTACTCCAAGAATAGCGCCTCGGATTGCGCTTCGTCGGACAAGCGCGCATTCCTGCCGCGTCTCTCCCGATTAATAACTAACTCGGCAGTCCCTTGCCATGAAATCCGGATCGCTGCATCGCGTTCACGCTCTCTGGGTTGCGCATGAAACTCTTCCACACCAGTCCTGTGCGCAAGTTCTCCGCCATCAGCACCGAAATCCCTTGGTCAATCCCCAGCACATCCGGGTCATACCAGTTAGCGGCGGGATGAAAGGCGTCCACAAATCCGTATCGCCCCCACGCCTGCTTGCCCCACTTCGCCCGCATTGCCCTCAGCACCGCCAGGCATTCGGCTGGCAAAAACGCCAGCGAGCCCGCCGCCGCCGACGGAACCACCGTTCCATCCAGCGGACCTTGCGCCGGCGGTCCGCCCCAGGCCGTGTAGCCGCCTTCGTAATCGGAGGCCGTAATTCCCCAGTAATCCTCGCTGTACCACTTGGGCAGCGACAGGCAAAATGCCTTGTGCGCCCGCGTCGCGGTCACCGAGTTTTCAAAGTAGTTGGCAAATTCGTCGTGCTTTTCGCGGAAGTCGAACCATGCCTGCGAATACTGGTGTGTGAAAATCGGATCGTTGCCGCTGATGTAACTCATGCCCTGGTAGTGAATCACTGGCCGCGTAAAACTCTTCCAGCACGCCGCCTCTACCGGGTGAGTGGGCGAGCCAATTGCTAGCAGATAAATCATCATCAGCTCGCAATAGTGCTCCCAGCGCGCCTGTAGAAATCCCGTCTCCGGATGCCAGCCCATCGAAAAGGTCTTGCCCCCGTTCAGCATCCACGGCCATTCCACGCGCTGATAAATTTGCTGCGCCAACGAGCGGATCTTGGCATCCTCAAAGTACGCGCCCGCAGTCCGAATCCCGCATAGCAGCAGCGCCGTATCAATCGACGAGACCTCCGAGCCTGGTGCCCGCACTCCGGTCTCAATGTCACTGAAGTGATAGTAAAATCCATGCACCTCCGGCAAATGGTTCAGGTGCCAGTCCAGGGTCGTCCTTACCCGCTCCACAATCTGGGCGTGATGCAGGTAGCTGCGTCGGTCGGCAATGCACAGAGCGGTCAGCCCAAAACCGGTAGCCGCGATGCTCGCCATCCGCCGCGGGTCGCGCCCGCCAGAGAGGTCATTGCGCGCCCGGTCCAGAACCGCGCCGGTCTTGGGACTGGCTTGCTCCCAAAAAAACAGGCAGCCCTGCCGTTCCAAATCATTCAGAAAGGCTTCGTCTTCTTTGTTTGTCTTCCACGCCGCATCCTTCATCGCCAGTGCTCGCGGAGCCAGTGCACAACCGGTTGTCGCAGCTATCGCCTTCAAAATCTGACGTCGGTCCATTGTCGGCATTGCAAACGGATTACTCATCGCTACCTCATCAAAATCTTTCTGCTATTTGCTGGAAATTTCCACCAAAGCCAGCCCATTCACCGGCAATACCAACTCCAGTACGCCGTC
>Ga0302320_10018038_pt1 | contig 14268 bp, 12 predicted proteins | sample Bog_T0_3_FD_202130 | JGI IMG/M metagenome (GOLD analysis project Ga0302320, IMG submission 202130) | Peat permafrost microbial communities from Stordalen Mire near Abisko, Sweden - Bog_T0_3 | ecosystem: Environmental > Terrestrial > Soil > Wetlands > Peat | place: Sweden: Abisko, Stordalen Mire...
GGGGAATACTCATACGCGATCCGCTCCCCCAGCATTCGCTCCAGCATCGGACTGACATTGGAGATGATCTCGTTCAAATCAACATAGCGCGGCTGCATCACCTGTTTGCGGCTGAACATGAGCAACTGTTGAATCAGCTTGCCCGCTTGGTCGGCCGCCGACCAGATCTGCCGCAGGGACTTCTCCGTTGCCGGGGCCAGCGGCTGGGATTGCAACAGCAGGTCCGCGTGGCCCTGAATGACGGTGAGGATGTTGTTGAAATCGTGGGCCACCCCGGCGGCCAACTGCCCAACCGCCTCCATTTTGACGGTATGCCGCAACTGCGCCTCCAATGCCAGGCGTTCGGTGATTTCGTTGGCGTAACAATGAACGGCCTTGTTCTCGATGATGGGGATGAACGACCAGGCAATCGTGCGGTTTTGCAGCGTGGTGTGCAGGTTCAGTTTGTTCTCCCCCGTCAGCAGGCACTGGACGATGATCCGCTTGGTGTCCGGCGGCAATATGGCGGTCAGGGATTGCTGGCCCAGGGAGGCGGCCATCCGCTGCGCGGCATCATTGCAATAGGTCAATTCGCCGTCGGCCGAAAATTCCAGAACGGGATTGGGATTGGTGCGCGGGAAGGCGGCTAGCTTGCGGTTCTTTTCCTCGGTGTTCATGGCTAGTGACGGCGGCGGGCGTTCTCCGCGGCGGCGGGCCGCTGCCGTATCAGGGCTGAGTGGTTGGCTTTCATGCCTATCGCCGTAGTATAGGCGCGGACCGGAGAATTGCAATCCCATTCCGAATTGTTGTCTTGACCCCGGCAACGCGGGCCTACACTATCGGTCGCGACATAAGTGACTAATGAAAAATGCCACTCGCGCAATTCCCGTTGATTTGCTGAGAATTCTCGCTGCCTCCGCCATCTTTTATTTCCATGGTGGTTTGGCTATGGGATGGCCGCTGTCTGTCTGGGGCAACTACGCCGTGGCCTCCTTCATTTACCTGTCTTCATTCTGTGCGATTCGGTATGGACCGCCCGCCGTCGGTCGAACCGGGTCTTATTGGTGGTCGCGGTTCAAAGCGGTCTATCCCACATTTGCAATCATCAGCATCCTGCTTTTTGCCGCCAGTTTCATTTGCGCGCCGCGCAAGACCGGAGTCCACTACACCCCGTCGGATATTGCCGCCAACCTTCTTATGATCAGCGACTTTGCCGGCAAACCCTGGATGACTGAGCCAATGTGGTTCGTGCCATTTGTGCTTCAGGTTTATCTGATCCTGCCATTCTTGACAAGAAAGCCCGTTCGCCTGCCCGGTTTGCCGGTCGCATTCCTGGTTTCCGGTGGCGCTTGTGCGGCCGTTTTTGCGTTGCATCCGGCCCATGTCGGCGATCCCGAGCACATTTGCCGAACCTGGTCGCCGATATTCCGTTTGCCGGAAGTCGTCTTCGGATGCGTCCTTGCGCGGGCGCAGAACCTGGCCAAGGCGGTGCCGGCCATTGTCGTTTACGCAGTCTGTTGTCTCCTTTATGCGCTGCTGGCGATACGGTATCCCGAGGCCTCGCAAACTCTCCTCCTGCCCCTCAATGGAGTGATGGTATTCCTGGTCCTGGCTGCCGTCGTGTCCGCCATCCTGCCGCTCCTTAAAGGGCGGGACTACCGTTTCATTTCGCTTCTGGGCCGCGCCTCCTTTCCGTTCTTCCTACTGCATGGGCCGTGGATTCCCTTTGTGAGCACGAGGTTCGGGAAGAACATCCCGGCATGGGTTCTTTGTTTTGTCCTATGTTGGGCCGCGGCCGTTCTCCTTATGCTCGCGTTGGAGAACATAATGCGCCGAAAAGTCCCGGACGGCCGATGACTGCCAATGGCCGGCAGATCCCTCGATTCTTCGCCCGTTGGCAGCTTCTCCGGAAGGGTGGTTCCAAACTGAACGCCCCTTCCCTCTCCTCTGTCTTTGCAACTAAGACCGGCCTTAGCCTTCTAAAGGGTTCGTGACGTTCTCTCCGTAATGCCCTTCAAGTCCTGCAACCAGGCCTTCACCAGCGCCAGTTCCGCCTTGGGGAAAATCTCGTGCTCGACGAGCGCCTCATAGCACCGCAGCAGGTTCTCACTCGTCGCCTTCGTGCCGCGTTGCAGGCGCACGCCGGATAAAATTTCCCGGATTCTTCCGTTGTTCAAATATCCCGGCACCTCGTCTTTGAAGTCCTTCAATAAATTGTGGATGTTGCGGTCTTGCACAACCTCGGCGGCATGAAACGAAACGCTCCCGCCGATTTCCCAAACACATCGCTGGGCGATAAAGCTGCGCCAGATGTCCGTCATGCGGAATGTGCAGTAACTTGGCAGGTACATCAGGGCGTAAGCGTCCGGCCACCACCAGGTGCTCTGGCTGTTAAATGGACACCAGGCGCCCCGGCCCAACGCGAGTGCGGGTTTGACCCTGAAACGAATTTCGGCCGGTTCCACCAACCGCCAGACCGCGTCCACGTCGGGATTCCCATCGGCCAATCCCTGCTGGATCGGACTCCACACCGTCCGGGTGCGCAATGAAGACCCCGGCGTTGAGCGGGAAGAATCGCTCAATTCTTCGAGTGGAAATCCCCTCGGCCAGACGCGCTGGGTGCTGAAATGGGAGTACACATTGCACCAGCCCTGCCGTGCAACTCCAATCGCCTTTATTTCCTGCTTGCGCGGCTTCCAACTCCCGTTCGGCGCGTTGTCATCGTCAGTCTCATATATACAGCGCGCACCCCGGCTGATCGCGAGCAGGTACCCTGCGTTCTTGCGCGCGTAGTGGTTGACGGGCAGGCGGGATGGCAGCCGCCAGGGAAGAGCCAATTGCCCTTCTATAGTCAACAATTCAGACTGTGCGACAGGATAGGTGAGCGGTCCTTTTTTGTCGCCCACAACCAGCATTCGACCGCCCCACCTTTGCAGCGCGCGCCCTACCGTCCGCATCGCCGCGGTTGGGGCCTGGATGGTGGTGACAACAACATACAATCCGTTCTCTTTCAAGACAACCTCCTCTTCTGAGCCTCGGCCCGGCGCAATTGCAAAAGGATGCGAAAGGCCTCCAGTATGCTGCTCCGTCCAATGCGATATTGACTGTTACTATAAGTGATCGGAACCTCCTTCCAGCGCAATTCGTGCATCATGAAGCGGATTTCCGTCTGGAAAAAGTTCGCCCGGCTGGCCACTCCTCTTTTCAGCACGATTTCCATGGCCCTTCGGTTGAAACACTCAAAGCCGCTCGTCATGTCCGTCATCTTCGCCTTCAACACAACCCTCGCCAGCACCGTCCCTCCCCAGCTCACCAGGACCCGGTTCCAGGGACTCCTGTGGCTGCCCCCTGTCATAAAACGGCTGCCGCCCACGTAATCATAACCTTGCGCCATCCCTTCAAAAAACTGGGGCATCTCCTCCGGCAGATGACTTAATCCGCCGTCCATCTCCAGAATCCACTGCGCGCCATCCTCATAGGCCGCCCGATAACCCGCGAAATACGCATCCACCACGCAACGGTTCTGTGGCGACCAAACCTCCCTCACGCGCGGGTCGCGGGCGGCCCGTTCCGCTACCAGGGCGCGCGTCCGATCCTTGCAAACATTGTCAATTACGCAATAAAGCCGGTCCTTTTCTCCAAGATTATCGAGCGCGCGGTCCATGAACCCCTCTATTGTCTTCTCCTCGTTTGCCAGCGGCACGGCCGCCCCGATTTTCGGACGAGGCCCTCCCTTGGGAACGGTGTCTTCTTGCGCGCACTTCACAATTGATTCGGTTTTTCAGGTGAGCCGGTATTTTTTCAGCCCGGTGGCCTGGCAAAAAATGCGGATCACAAACAACGGATTGTTCTTAAAATATCGCTTCCACAGCCGGCGCGGTTCGCAGCACAGCCGGAACAGCCATTCCAAGCCCGACCGCCGCATCCAGCGCGGCGCCTGCCGCAGCCGCCCCGCGTGAATGTCAAACGCCGCTCCCACCCCCGCCATCAACGTCACGTCCAATTGCCCCAGATGCTCCGCCATGAACCGCTCCTGTTTGGGTGTGCTCAAACCGATCCACATCATGTCCGGCTGCGTCTCCCGAATCAACCTTTTTAGCTCCGCCTCTTCCCCTGCGTTCAACGGACGGAACGGCGGCTCGTAACTCCCCGCGATTTGCACTTTGGGAAAGCGCTTCACCAACTCTTCCCCCAGCGCCTTCGCCACCCCGTTTGACCCGCCGTAGAAAAAATGCCGGTAACCCTTCTTTTCCGAAAGCTCCATCACCGCTTCCATCAAATCCGGCCCATAAACCCGGCCCATCTCCTTCCACCCCTGCCACCGCCCCGCCCACACCAGCGGCATTCCATCCGGGGTGCAGAGAAAAGCCCTGTTCAAAATCTCCCGAAACCCTTCGTCCGTTTGCGCTTCCGAAACCCCATGCACACCCGTGACGCATATATATCCTTTCTCCCTCCGCTCCACCGCCCCCGCAATCGCCTCGAGCGCCCGGTCCATATTGATCGCGCTGATCCCCACCCCCAGCACATTCACCCGCGCGATGGCGGCGCCTTTGTCGCCGATATTGCAATCACCACCAAGTGATTCGCCAATTCCCTCGCCCCGCGGAGCGGGGAGAGGGTTAGGGAGAGGGGTTCGTTCATTCCATTCGCGGTTGCGTCCGGATGGGCCTGCCTCTCTGTCGCTTGAATCATTCATTTTCTCTCTGTTCTCTCTGTTCCCTCCTGTTAAGTTCCTGTTCTGAAATTTCTGCCCGCAAAATCTTTTAACCTCAGCCACGCCTCATTCTCCCCGGTTGCCATCAAACACTCCGGCCTGGCAAACCGGCAGGCGTCATAACACGGCTTATACTCACAATCCCCTCCCTCCATCCATTCCGCCTGCGCGTCCAGCGGCGCGAACCGGCTCGGAAACTGATTGCCAAACAGCGTGAAAGTCGGGACCCCCAAAATCCCCGCCAGATGCCCCGGCCCCGAATCATTCCCCACAAACAGCCCCGCGCCGTCCAAAATCGCCAGCAACTCCCCACTCGTCCCTGCCACGCGCGCCTTTTCCCCGTGCGCCGTCCACCACTCCCGCTGTCCGGCATCGCAAAGTACCTCCACCGCATATCCCTGCGCGCGCAACTGTCCGGCCAAAAATCCGAACCGTTCCAGCGGCCACACCCGCGCCGGCTGTGCCGCCCCCGAATGAATCACCACTCTCCTCTCTAGCGTCGCGCTTCTGCCGCGATTCAACGCCGCCTCCTGTCGCGGCGGCAATTCCATCCCCAAATGACGCCCCGCCACACGCCAATTCTCATAACGATGCGCCTCCGTCGGCGGCAACGCCAGCCTCTCCGTCAACAAGAATCCAGAAGAAACCCTCGGAAACCCCACCCGGCGCCGCGCTCCGCTCAATCGCAGCAAAAAATGATCTCGCGGGTCCCACCGCGCCGACACCCCAATGTCGAACCGCCGCCGCCGCAGTTCCCCTGTCACGCGCGCCAAATTCCGCCACGGCCAGCGCGTCAGCGCATATTTCCCCCGAAACGCCGTCCAGGGAAACTGAAATGGAATGACCTCTATCCCGGGCCACAGGCGCGGCTGCAACTCCAGCGCGGCGGGTCTGGCCAGCAGCGTCACCTCAAAAAGCCGCGGGGCGGCCCTGAGAAACGGCGTCGCCAGCACCAGGTCGCCCATCGCCCACAACTCCACTGTCAACAGTTTCGGCTTCATGGTTGCCGGCGAGGCTACAACCGGTCCACCCCGCTGTTGGAAGAAAAGCGCGCCCGCGCGTGCATGTGCTTGTTGAGCAGCAACTGCCCGGGAATGACGTCGCATTTTCCCCGGTAAATCAGCTTTTGGAACTGTCGCTTGGCCCGGTAGCAATTGGCCACAACACGGCCCCACGCCCCGCCGGGTGCGCCGTGCTCCTTCCGTATCTTGAGCGACTCCTCGCGCATGTTCCGCGCCACCCGCTCGTCGGCCGACTGTCCCATCTGATGAAACCGGTAATCCACCAGCAACGCCCTTACATGCCCCACCCGGCATCCGGCCCGTCCCAGCCTCAAAATAAAATCATAATCGCACCCGTTCTTATACACCTTGTGCCGGTACCCGCCCAGCCGCTCATACACCGCCTTGCGCACAAACAAAGTATGATGGCAGATATAATCGTGCCAGTAGCGCAGCACATTGTAATCATACAACGCCTCTTCCCGCCGGAAAATCTCCTTTCCCCCGCCGTCCACATACACCACATCCCCGAACGATGCCTCCCATTCCGGGTGCGCCGCATAGGCCGCCGTCACATTCTCGAAAGCCCCCGCCCGGAAACAATCATCCGCGTTCAATATCACGATCAACTCCCCCCTCGCCCGCGCAATCCCCTTGTTCATCGCGTCGTAATGCCCCTCATCCTTGCCGGAGGTCCACAGCAGGTGTGGATACTCCTTCACAATCTCCCGCGTGCCGTCCGTCGAACCCCCGTCCATCACGATATGCTCCATGTTCGCATACGCCTGCCTCAGAACGCTTTCGATCGTGTCACGGATCGTCGTGGCGCTGTTGAAACTCGGCGTGATTACCGAAATTCGCGGATTCTCACTCATCATCAGGCTTTATACTTCCCCGCCACATAATCCCAGTCAATCACATTAAAGAAAGCCGCAATGTAATCGGCGCGCACGTTGTGGTACTTCAAATAGTAGGCGTGTTCCCACACGTCAATTCCCAAAATCGGAATTCTCGATGTCGTGATCAACGAGTCCTGGTTCGGCGTGGATTCGATCACCAGAGGGCCTGTGCCGGGGACCGTTTTTTGCCCCGGAACCCACACCCACGCCCAGCCGCTGCCAAACACCTTCATCGCCGCGTCCGTGAACGCCGTCTTGAACTTGTCGAAACTCCCAAAATCCCTGTCAATCGCCGCCGCCAACTCACCCTTCGGCTGCCCACCGCCGCCCTTCTTCATCATCAGCCAAAACTCAGAATGATTCAGATGCCCACCGCCATTGTTGCGCACCGCGGTGCGGATGTCCGCCGGCAAATTATCCAGGCCCCGCACCAACTCCTCTACGCTTTTGCCTTCCAGTTCGGGATGCCCCGCCACTGCCTTGTTCAAATTCGCCACATACGCCGCATGATGCTTGTCATGATGAATTTGCATCGTGAGCGCGTCAATATGCGGCTCTAGCGCGTCGTAAGCGTAGGGCAGCGGCGGCAATTTGAACGGCCCGGTCGGGGCGGCAGGCGCCGGCGCCGGTGCTGGCGCGGGTTGGGTTTGGGCTGTGATCGTGCCGGCTGTCAAAGCGGCGGCGGCAAACATGGTCTTCTGAATGGCTTCACGTCGTGTCATCATAATGGATCCTTTGCGATTATCATCTCGCCGACAAACCGCGGCTCGAAATCCCGCGGTCAGTGCGATGCCAATACATACCCCCAATCTCCCCTCCGCGCAAGCGTTCCCATCTGTTCCATCTCCTAATGGGCGCATCTCACCTTTGTCGAGATTGATCGCTTGGAGCTGGTGTTTGGTTATTGGTCCTCTTGGTCCTATTTGTCCTATTTTTCTAAGATGCCTTTGAGCCAAAGGGAAAGCTCGACAAAGGTGAGATGCGCCCTCTCCTAATCTTAATCATAATCCTAATCTTAATCCCCTCCACGCCCACCTGCTAAAAACTAAAGAGGATTAAGATTAGGATTAAGATTAAGAGTAAGAGGAAACGCCAAACCAACCCTCTTTGCGCTTCAAAAACAGCCTTTACTTTTTCCCCTCGAACCAACAGCCTTGCCCCGGACACAAACAAACGAACTCCATTTTATGAACTGGCACTATGTTGAAGGCTCCGAGTCGAGAGGCCCCGTGACAGACGCTGAATTGGACGCACTGATCAGTGCCGGAAGCGTCGGCCCCGACACCCTCATTTGGCGCGAAGGCATGGCCGAATGGCTGCCTTGCTCCCAAGTCAAAGGCACTGCGTTCGCCGCCCCGCCCGGCCAGGTCCTTTGCGCCGAATGCGGACGCCCCTTCCCGCCCGAGGATGTCATCCGCCACGGTGACCAATTCATCTGCTCCGCCTGCAAACCGGTCTTCCTCCAAAAACTCAAGGAAGGCGTGACCCCGGTGGCGGCCCTGCGCTATGCCGGTTTTTGGATTCGCGTCCTGGCCTATATCATAGATTTCATCCTCATGGAAATTGTCCTGGTGCCCTTGTCCATTGCCATTCGCTTCGCGGCTGGCGGCACGGCGAGTCCCATGGATCCAAATATCCCCGCATTTCTTGCCAACAGTACTGTCAGCATCGTCCTGGTGGTCTCTTATTACACGTTCTTTGTGGGCAAATACGGGGCGACCCCCGGCAAAATGGCCCTCAAACTCCGCGTCGTCAACCCGGATGGCTCCCCCGTCAGTTACGGCAAGGCGTGCGGACGCTACTTTGCCTTTGTCGTCAGTTCGATGGCGTGTCTGATCGGCTTGCTCATGGTGGCCTGGGACTCCGAAAAGCGCGGCCTGCACGACCGCATGTGCAACACCCGCGTCATCCAAATTAAATCCTAATCCCAATCTTAGTCCTTTACTTTTCCCCCTCGAACAAACAGCCTTGCCGCGGACATAAACAGACCAATTCCATTTTATGAACTGGCACTATGTTGAAGGCTCCGAGGCCAGAGGCCCCGTGACAGACGCTGAATTGGAGGCCCTGATTAGTTCCGGAAGCGTCGGTCCACACACCCTGGTCTGGCACGAAGGCATGGCCGAGTGGCTGACTTGCTCCCAAGTCCAAGACCCTCGCTTCGCCGCCTTCGGGCCCTCCGTCCCTCCGGTTGCCGCCCCGCCCGGCCAGGTCCTTTGCGCCGAATGCGGACGCCCCTTCCCGCCCGAGGAAGTCATCCGCCACAGTGACCAATTCATCTGCTCCGCCTGCAAACCGGTCTTCCTCCAAAAACTCAAGGAAGGCGTGACCCCGGTGCCAGCCATGCGATACGCCGGCTTCTGGATTCGGTTCTGCGCCAGGTTTTTGGACGGCCTTATCGTGGCGGTGCCCGTGATCGCCTTCGAATTTGGCGTCATCTCTGTTCTGGGGCGGAATTCGCAGATCCCGGCGTTCTTTATCAATACGTCATTTGGAACAATTGTTGGGTGTTCTTATTCAACCTTTTTTGTCGGTAAGTACGGAGCCACCCTCGGAAAAATGGCGACCGGACTCCGCGTCGTTAACCCGGATGGATCAAAAGTCAGCTATGGCAAGGCTGCGGGGCGGTATTTTGCCGTGGAATATGTCAGCGGCTGCTTCACTCTCTGCATTGGCTATCTAATGGCGGCTTGGGATTCTGAAAAGCGCGCCTTGCATGATCGTATATGCAACACGCGCGTCATTCAAACTTAAGCCCCGATGGAATCCAATCCCGTCAAGTGCAGCAAGTGCCAGGCGGTCCTTCCCCCGGAACCCTTCAACACAGGCCAATTCTCACCCTGTCCGGCCTGCGAGGCCCCGTTCTCTGTCGAAGTCTTTCCCGCCATTCTCCATACCTTTTCTCCTGCCGCCCCCGCCGAACCCCTCCTCGTCGAAGGCCAGTCCAGTTGCTTTTATCATCCCGCAAAAAAAGCCGCCATCGTCTGCGAAACCTGCGGTCGCTTCCTCTGCAACCTGTGCGATCTCGAGCTGAACGGACGCCATGTCTGCACCGTCTGCCTTGAAACCGGCCGCAAGAAATCCAAGTTCAAGGACCTCGAAAACACTCGCGTGCTATGGGACTACCTCGCCCTCAGCGTGGCAATCATTCCGCCGCTTTGCTTTTGGCCCGCACTGGTCGGTGCGCCCCTGACCCTTTATCTCGTCCTGCGCTATCGCAAGGCTCCGTGCAGCATCACTGGCAAATCCAACCTCGCCTTCGCCGCTGCCGCCGTCCTTGCCGTCCTTGAAATCATCGCCGGCGTCACTTTCATCATCCTCCTCATTACACACACCATCTCGTAACGCCTTTCGTAAGAAACCCGCCAATAGAGCGCCTTCTCCGAGGCAGCAGTTCAAGCCGTCGGTGGAGGAACTTTCCGGTAATGCTGCACTGCGGAATCGTTCAAGGCGCGCGCAAGCCGATCCACCTCCGTGGACGGATTTGCCGGCGCGGGTGTCTGAGCTGCTTTGTGATAATGGCGGACTTTCTCTGCATAGACGATCGCCTCCTGCCATTTTGACACGATCGCGGCGATGGCCTTTTTTGCAGTTGGCTTGTCGGTGGAGTAATCGAGATCGTGGTTCGCTTTGAAAGCGTCTTTGACGGCGTGTTTGGCCGCAGTCCCATCAACTAAATCGGCGCGGGTCGTCAGGCCAAAGTGAAGCAACAGCCAAAACTCAAAGGATGGCGTCGAGTGTGCCAGCTTCACCTTTCTCGCGTCAGCCAGTTGCTTGACATCGTTCCAATTGTGCTCGCGCGCGGCCACATCCGTGTCCACGACAGCCCAAACATGGTCGAACTTCGCCGGCTCGTTGAGGCCCAGCAGCCCCTTCCTGCTTCTGCGCAATTGCTCCTTCGCCTCCCGTTCCGCAGTGAGGATGACGCGCTTCGGATCAGTCCCATCGCCGGGCAGGACCTTGATGAGAACAGCAGACAAATGAAGGTCGGAAAGGAGCAAATCGAAATACACCGGCTCAGTCACCGTGCCTTCGGTGACGATCAGAAACGCATCGCCTGGCTTTGCCGCCGTCGCTCGCGCTGCTTGGCGCTTCTTCCGGTCAAGACTCAATGCCTTCTCAGCGCGCCACCAATTCGGATCACAAGCACCATCCTCATTCATGCGCCGCCTTTTCCGAATCGCCTGCCGACTCATGCGCTTGGACGCTGCCCGATCCGCCAGCTTGGTCCGGCTTCTCCGAACCGCCTGGCGACTCATGCCCTTGAAACGTCCCCAATAATCCCTCCGGAATAAACGGCACCGCCCCATACCGTCCCGAAAGGTAGCCGCGAACGAGCGATTCCCCCTTGCGCGGCTGATAATCCGTCAAAGGATACAGATGTGCCTCGCCGTTCGCATCCTTCTCGGTGAACCACACCTGATCCCGCCGCATCAATGTCGCGTCAAGCAGCAACGGATTATGCGTCGTGAACAGGATTTGCGCCCCGTGCGGATTCTCCTTCGCGCTGAAAAACAACCGCAACAGCTCCCGCGCAATTAGCGGGTGCATGCTGGATTCCAATTCGTCTAAACACACGGTGTAACCCTTCCTCAAAATATCCAGCCAAGCCAAAGCCAATTCAAAAAATCGGCGTGTTCCATCAGATTCAGATTCCCAAGGCAAAGGCATTTCGGTTGCGCCGCTCCCACGATGCGTCAGTTCGGGCTTGAGCCACATATCCTTCAGTACGAATGCCAGCATCTCCTTGTCCTTAACGACCTCCGCGACCGTTTTTGATGTTCTTTCAAATACCTCATCAGATGGTCGTTGATCGATGAGGCGCGCCCCAGTGACACCCAGATCGGCATGCCGGAGCAATCCCACAATACGCTCAAGCACCTCAGTTTGGTTCTGTAGCCATCTTAGCTCAAATGTTGGTGTTGGATCGGGCCGTCCACCTAAGTTAAGGAACACCAATCGGCTCATGAACCACCGGAACACCGGCTCAAGTTCCGTTCGATTGCTCGCCACTGCCTTGGAGAGAAACAATACATTGCTCAACGTATAACCTTCGAGTTGCGTGTCGCGTTCGAAACCAGTCGGCCTCTCCGGCGACCACGCGTAGCCGCTGGATTCCGCATTCCAATCCCGGCTGAACCACAGTTGCTCCTTCACTTTTGGAAAAGCGCGCAGCGATTCGTGCCATATCCGCTCCTGCGTCGCAGCCACGCGATACTCGTACCGGATTCCATCTGCCACGAACGCAACCGCGAAAGCCGTGGGAGATTCAGGTTCTCCCGGCGCAAGCCCAAACGGCTCAATCTGTGGAATTGGCTCTTTAGGGTCAGTCATTCTGGCTGAATTCCTTACCATCTTTGCCAGCGCTTCCAATGCCGTAAGTACTGTCGTCTTGCCACTTGCGTTCGCACCGTAAAGCGCGACACCCTTAACCCATTTCTTCCCCGGCAATCCAGGCAAATCCGTGACGATGCAGTTATCCGGGAGCGACTTGTCCTGGCTGCTGGCCGCCATATTCAGCGTCTGCAACTTGCGAAAGCACCTGTAATTAGAAACCGAAAACTGTAGAATCATGGCCCCAGTCTAGCTCAGTTCAGCAATCACGCCACTCTTTTCGCATAAAATCCGCGCCTTTCTCACGCCTTTCTACCGCAAAGGCGTAATCTGCCTTGGCGACCTTGCGTTGAAATGTCTTTCCTAACTTGCCGCGCCGTAGCCGGGCGAAGGCGTGTCCGTGAAATCTCCCGATTCAGAATCGGGATGGTTCAACTCCTTTGGCTCCGGCAGGCCGCGCTGCGTGTCTTGCCTCTAAAATATGGGGTGAGACCTCACGCAAGTTGTTAAGCCTCAAGCCTTTACAAACACAAAACATTTATATCATTTCGCCGTTGACAATACCCCGCTAAGTGTTAAACTTTCCACTTGTATGGTACGGCACATAAGGTCGGACAGCGGCGGCGCAAAGGCGGGATACAACCGGCGATTTCAGTCCCGTTCCCGAGATCAGCGCATTCTTGGCAAAGTTTTTCCCCCTCTGTTTCCTGTTTGCTCTTGTTCAAGTCCTTTGGTTGCGGCTCGCCGAGCTGCGTCTTCGCGCCTTTGCGTTGAAATGCCTGTCTTGGCTGCCGCGCCGACTTGCCGCGCCGAAGCCTTGCGCGAAGTTGCAAGCAACGCGAAGGCCAGTCAAAGCCCGCCAAACCCCGTCCAAGTGTTTTCCGTTCCCCATCACCAACGCGAGTTTTCCGCTGTTCTTGCTATATGTTGTGGTTTCTCCGGCGAGATGCACAACCTATTGCGGTTTTGCCGCCACAGCTTACACCAATAAGGCGACGCAACCCGCAATCCCGGAAGGCAGTTATGAATCAGCGAATCGGTGAATCAGCGAGTGGAAATTCAGAACTCATCGGCTCACTGGGACCAGCCCCACTGACCGCTCCCGCCAATCCGCAATTCCACTTAATTCCACTTAATTCCACTTGGTTCCACCTAATTCCACTTCCAGTGCCCACGGGACCCGATCATCCGATGCACTATCAATCCGCAATCCACATTCGCATGACTTTTAGCCGCAAAGAAGCACAAGATGCACAAATCGCGCTTTCCCCTTTTGCGCCTTTTGCGCCTTTTCGCGGCCAACCCGCAATCCGCAATTCCTTTTTCAGCCCTTCCAATAACGCTCAATCAAGGTGAATCAAGGTAAATCAAGGCCAATAAAGGTGAATAAAGGTGAATACAGGTAAAAAAAGTACATTTTCCCATAACTCGATACGCCATTCGTCTTGCCGTCAAACCCGGCAATTCTTGCCGCCCTTGTCAGCGCATGGTGCTCCCGAACCGCCGGTCGCCGCTTGCTTTAACCGCCATCGGGACTATTTTCCAACCACAAAACTTGTATGAAATTGGACAATGACGAAATCCGACGCTACTCGCGCCACCTGATTCTCCCGGAAGTGGGCCTGGCCGGCCAAATGAAGATTTGCTCAACCAGCGTCCTCTGCATCGGCGCGGGCGGCCTCGGTTCCCCGATCATCATGTACCTCGCCGCCGCCGGCATCGGCAAACTCGGCATTGTGGATTTTGACGCCGTTGATTTCTCAAACCTCCAGCGACAGATCATCCACGGCACCCCGGACGTCGGCCGCCCCAAGGCCGAATCGGCCCGCGACATCATCAAGCGCATCAATCCAAACGTCCAAGTCACCCTGCACAACACCCGCCTGACCAGCGAAAATGCCCTGGAAATTATCGCCCCCTACGACATCGTCGTGGACGGCACCGACAACTTCCCAACGCGCTACTTGACCAACGACGCCTGCGTCCTGCTCAAAAAGCCGAACATCTACGGCTCCATTTTCCGGTTTGAAGGTCAGGCCAGCGTCTTCGCGCCCCATCTCAACGGCCCGTGCTACCGCTGTTTGTATCCCGAACCGCCGCCCCCCGGCATGGTCCCCAGTTGCGCCGAAGGCGGCGTCCTCGGCGTTCTGCCCGGCATCATCGGCTGCATTCAGGCAACCGAGATTCTGAAGCTTGCTCTCGGGAAAGGCAGTTCCCTCATTGGCCGCCTCTTGCTGTTAAACGCCCTGGAAATGAAGTTCCGCGAACTCCGCCTCCGCCGCGATCCCCAATGCCCCCTCTGCGGAGAACATCCGACGATCACCCAATTGGTGGATTA
>Ga0302320_10018039_pt1 | contig 14268 bp, 18 predicted proteins | sample Bog_T0_3_FD_202130 | JGI IMG/M metagenome (GOLD analysis project Ga0302320, IMG submission 202130) | Peat permafrost microbial communities from Stordalen Mire near Abisko, Sweden - Bog_T0_3 | ecosystem: Environmental > Terrestrial > Soil > Wetlands > Peat | place: Sweden: Abisko, Stordalen Mire...
AGGCGACGACGTAGCCCTCCTCCTTGAGGATGGCGGCGATCGCCTCCTTGAGGCGCGAATGGGGTGCGACGCAGTCTTCGAGGCGCGCCTTGCTGGCGTTGCGCAGGCGGGTGAGAAAATCACTGATCGGGTCGGTCATGGCGGATGGTGAGAGTGGTGGCCTGTCGAATCATATCCGACTTTCGGCAGGAGGCGGGAAGGAAAAGGGGCGCGGGAGCGGTTACCAGGAGGATTTGATGACGCCCGGGATCTTGCCGGCGAGGGCGAGTTCGCGGAACTGGATGCGCGAGACGCCGAACTTGCGGTGGAAGCCGCGCGGGCGGCCGCTCATCGAGCAGCGGTTGCGGATGCGCACGGCCGACGAGTTCTTCGGCAGGCGCTGCAGCTTCTTCTGCGCGGCGAAGAAATCGTCGTCGGTCGCGGCGGGATTGGCGAGGGTCGCCTTGAGTTCGGCGCGCTGCTTCGCGTATTTCGCGACCAGCCGGATGCGCTTCTTGTTGCGTTCGATGGCGGAGGTTTTCGGCATGGGAGTCGGGGAAAAGGACGGGGGCTCAGGCGGCGGCCGGCTTCGGGACGGTGGTGTCGCGGCGGAACGGCATGCCCAGGGTCCGCAGCAGCTCGCGGCCCTCTTCGTCGGTCCGGGCGGTGGTGACGATCGTGATGTCCAGGCCCATCGTCTTCTTGATGTTCTCGACGGTGATCTCGGGGAAGATGGTGAAGTCGGCGATGCCCAGGTTGTAGTTGCCGTGGCCGTCGAGCTTGGTCGACACGCCGCGGAAGTCGCGGATGGAGGGCAGCGAGACGGCGAGCAGCCGGTAGAGGAACTCCCACATCGCGTTGCCGCGCAGGGTCACGGTGCAGCCGACGATCTGGTTCTCCTTCAGCTTGAAGTTCGAGATCGCCTTCTTGGTGCGGGTGAGCACGGGCTTCTGGCCGGCGATCAGCGCGAGGTCGCGCGCCACGTCGGCGATCTGGTTCTTGTCCGCGTCGGCGTCGATGCCGGAGTTGAGCACGATCTTCACCAGCCGCGGGACCTGATGCTTGTTCTTGTAGCCGCGGCTCTTCACCAGATCGGCGGCGATCTGCTCGTGGTAGAGTTTCTTAAGGGTGGGAATGGCGCTCATGGCGAAAAGGGGGTCCGGGAGGTGAGAGGAAGGTGGTCGGCTCAGGCCGAGGGCGCGGCGGGGGCCGGGGCACCCTTGCGGGCGCGGCGCTCGTCGTGGCGGGTCTTGAGCATGAGGTTGGAGAGGTGGATCGAGCCCTCGCGCTCGACGATCGCGCCCTGGGGATGCTCCTGCGACTTCTTGAGGTGGCGCTTCATCATCGCCACGCTCTCGACGCGGGCGCGGCCGCCCTCGGCGAGGATCTCGAGCACCTTGCCCTCCTTGCCCTTGTGGGAGCCGGCGATGACCACGACGACGTCGTTGCGCTTGATATGGAATTTTTGCACACTCATAGGACCTCCGGGGCGAGCGAGATGATCTTCATGAAATTCTTGGCGCGCAGCTCGCGGGCGACGGGGCCGAAGATGCGGGTGCCCCGCGGGTTGCCGTCGGGCCCGATGATGACGATGGCATTGCTGTCGAAGCGCAGGTAGCTGCCGTCGGCGCGGCGCACCGCCGTCTTGGTCCGAATCACGACCGCCTTGGCGACCTCGCCCTTCTTCACGGAGGCGTCGGTGCTGCTCTCCTTGATGTGGACGGTGATGATGTCGCCGACGCGGGCAATGTCCGTGTTCTGCCCCTTTTTGCTGATCATGGCGGCGCGGCGGGCGCCGGTGTTGTCAGCGACTTCGAGGATGGAGCGTAATTGGATCATGACGTTGCCTCCACCTTGGTGGTCTTGGTCGGCACCTGGGCGGCGACGTCGGTCTCGGAAATCGCCTGGGGGGTGTCGCCGACCGAGCGCTCGACCACGGCAATGACGCGCCAGCGCTTCAGGCGGCTGAGCGGGCGGGTCTCCATGATCTCGACCTTGTCGCCGACCTTGGTCTCGTCCTTCTCGTCGTGCACGTGCACGACGGTCTTGCGGTTGATCACCTTGTGGTAAAGCGGGTGCGGCGTCTTGTACGGGATCGTGACCTTGACGGACTTGGCGCCCGAGCGGCTGGTGACGAAGCCGAGCAGCGTCTTGCGCACGTTGCGCGGATGGGAAGTGGAGGAAGACATGGTGAAAAAAAGGCGGAAAGCGAAAGGCGGAAGGCGGAAACGTATGGGCGGCGGTAAAGAGGGATCAGGCTTGGGCGGCGGCGGGGGTTTCCGCTTTCCGCTTTCCGCTTTCCGCTTTTTGCCGCTTGATCGTCTCCATGCGGGCCACGGTCTTGCGCAGGACGCGCATCTCGTGGGTCTTCTCGACCTGGCCGGTCTGCTTGCGGAGGTGGAGCTGGAGCAGCTGCTCGCGGGTTTCGCGGAGCTTGGTGACGATCTCCTCGCCGGAGAGGTCGCGGATTTCTTTGGCGGTCATGGTCGGGGGATTAAAGGGTGGTGCTGGCGCGGGCGATGAATCGGCAGCGGAAGGGCAGCTTGGCGTCGGCCAGGCGGAAGGCCTCCTTGGCGATGGTGGTGGGCACGCCGGCGAGCTCGAAGAGGACGGCGCCGGGCTTGATCACGGCCACGTAGTATTCCACCGGGCCCTTGCCCTGCCCCATCCGCACCTCGGCCGGCTTCTTGGTGATCGGCTTGTGCGGGAACACGCGGATCCAGAGCTTGCCCTTGCGCTTGAGGTGGCGGGAGATCGTCACGCGGGCGGCCTCGATCTGCTGGCCGGTCATCGGGCCGCGGGTCAGCGACTGCAGGCCGTATTCGCCAAACGCGATCGTGTTGCCGCGTTTCGCATTGCCCGCGCGGGAGCCTTTTTGCGATTTGCGGTATTTGGTGCGGGCGGGAGCGATGGCGGCCATGGTGGATTAAATGGTGTTGTCGGACTCTTTTTTGCAGATCCAGCACTTCACGCCGATCTTGCCGTAGACGGTGCGGGCCTCGGAGAAGCCGTAGTCGATGTTCTCGCGCAGGGTGTGGAGCGGCACCCGGCCCTTGCGCTGCCACTCGCGGCGCGCGATGTCGGAGCCGCCCAGGCGGCCCGAGCACTGGATGCGGATGCCCTCGGCGCCCAGCGCCATGGCCATCTCGACCGACTTCTTCATCGCCCGGCGGAACGCGATGCGGCGCTCCAGCTGCAGGGCGACGTTCTCGGCCACGAGCTGGGCCTCGATCTCGGGCTTCTTCACCTCCTGGATGTCCAGGAGGATCTCGCGGCCGGTGAGCTTGGAGAGCTGCAGCTTGATGTTCTCCACCTCCTGGCCCTTGCGGCCGATGACGATGCCGGGGCGGGCGGTGTAGATCTTGACGCGGACGCGGTTGGACGCGCGCTCGATGAAGATGCGCGGCACGGACGCCGCCTTGAGCTTCTCCATCAGGAGGGTGCGGATGACCTGGTCCTCGAGGAGCAGCTTGGGAAATTCCTTCTTGCTGGCGAACCAGCGCGACTGCCAGTTGCGGCGGACGGCGAGGCGGAAACCGATCGGATTGGTCTTTTGGCCCATGGTGGTGGTCAGTTGTTGCCGCCGTCGGAGAGGACGATGCGGATGTGGGACATTTTCTTGCGGCGCGGCATCGCGGTGCCCTTGGCCCCGGCCTTGAAGCGCTTGAGCACCGGGCCGTTCTCGACGATGGCGCTCTTCACGAAGAGGACGTCGGCCGACAGGTTGGCGTTGTTCTCGGCGTTGGCGATGGCGCTGCGCAGGGTCTTGACGATGAGGCGGGCGGACTTGCGCGGGATGAGCGCCAGATACTCGACCGCCTCGGGGGCCCTGCGGCCCTGGATGGTGCGCGCGACTTCGCGGACCTTCTTCGGTGACATGTGCGCGTAACGGGTGAGGGCTTGGATTTCCATGGCTAAATTTCCTTCCGGGTCATGCCGCCGTGCGCCTTGAAGACGCGCGTGGGCGAGAACTCGCCGAGCTTGTGGCCGACCATGTTCTCCGTGACGTGCACGGCGATGAAGAGCTTGCCGTTGTGCACGTTGAAGGTGTGGCCGATGAAGTCGGGCGTGATGGTCGAGCGGCGCGACCAGGTCTGGATCGGCTTCTTGGCGCCGGACTTGTTGGCCTTTTCGATTTTCTCGAAAAGGTGATAATCGACGAAGAAACCTTTTTTGATGGAACGGGCCATGGCGGAGCGTCGGGGGGATTACTTTTGGCGGCGCGGCTTGCGTCCGTTGTGGTGGAGGATGATCATGCTGGTCGAAAGCTTGCGCCGGCGCCGGGTGGGGAACCCCTTGGCGAGCTGGCCCCAGGGGGAGACCAGCTGCTGGCGGCCGCCGCCGCCCTTGGACTTGCCCTGGCCGCCGCCATTGGGATGGTCGACCGGGTTCATCGCCACGCCGCGCACGTGCGGGCGCTTGCCCAGCCAGCGGTTCCGCCCGGCCTTGCCGAGCGACTGCTTGCTGTGGTCGGCGTTGCCGACGACGCCGATGGTCGCGCGGCACTTCGCATGCACGAAGCGCAGCTCGCCGGAGGGCATCTTGAGCTGGGCCTGGCCGTTCTCGATCGCGATCAGCTCGAGGCCGGCGCCGCCCGAGCGCGCGATCTGCGCGCCGCGGCCGGGGACGAACTCGACGGCGTGCACCTTGGTCGAGGGAGGGATGAGCTCGAGCGGGAAGTTGTTGCCGACGATGAAGTCGTTGGTCGTCGCCTTATTCGAGGCGACGATGCTCGCGCCGATCGCCAGGCCCTCGGGGGCGAGGATGTAGCGCTTCTGGCCGCTGGCGTAGCACACCAGGGCGAGATTGGCGGTCCGGTTGGGATCGTACTCGATCGCAATGACGCGGGCCGGCAGGTCGAGCAGGTCGCGCTTGAAGTCGATGATGCGGTAGAGCTGCTTGTGCCCGCCGCCGCGATGGCGCGAGGTCACGCGACCGTAGACGTTGCGGCCCCCGGTCTTGGGCTTGGGCTCGGTCAGGCGGCGCTCCGGCCGCTTCAGGGTGAGACCCACGCGCTTATTGAGCGAGGTGAAGCGCCCGGAGGGCGTGAGGGGACGGAAATTCTTGATGGGCATGGCGGGAAAGGCGGAGGGCGAAAAGCGGAAGGCGGCAGGCCGTTAGACGAGCTCGATCTTGTCGCCGGTCTTCAGCGTCACGATCGCCTTCTTGTAGTCGGAGCCGATGCTGGGCTGGCCCTGGCGGCTCTTCTTGTTCTTGCCGCGGTAATTTTGCACGTTCACCCGGCGGACGGTGACCTTGAAGGCCTGCTCCACGGCGGCGGCGACGGTGTGCTTGGTCGCGGTGCGGTCCACGATGAAGGTGTACTGGCCGAGCTCGGCCGACTGCTTGTTGGCCTTCTCGGTGAGCAGGACGGTGCGGAGGACGCGGTCGGCATTCATCAGTTCTTTCCTCCGTTGACGCGGGCGATGATCGTCTCGAGCGCCTTGGCGCTGACGATGATCTTCCGGTATTGGGCGAGATCGAGGGTGTTGAGCTTGACCGCCTCCTGCAGGCTGACGCGGGCGATGTTGCGGGCGGCGCGCAGCGTCACCGGGGCGAACGGCGCGTCGACCAGCAGCACCTTGCCGTCCGGGGCGATCCGGCCGACCAGCTGGTCGACCACCTTGGTCTTGGCCGGGGCGGAGCCGAAGGTCTCGATCACGGCGATCTCGCCGGCGGTGGCCCGGTCGAAGAGCGCCCGGCTGAACGCCAGCGCCTTCACCTTGGCGTTGATCTTCTTGGAGTAGTCGCGCGGCTTCGGTCCGAAGACCACGCCGCCGCCGCCCCAGAGCGGGGAGCGGCTCGAGCCGGCGCGGGCGCGGCCGGAGCCCTTCTGGTTCCACGGCTTCTTGCCGCCGCCGCGGACCTCGCCGCGGGTCTTGGTCGAATGGGTGCCCTGGCGGCCGTTCGCGTTGATCGCGACGATGACCTCCTTGACGGCCTGCAGGCCCTTGTCGCCCTCGAAGGTCGGCAGGCCCTCGAATTCCTGTTCGCGGCTTTGCGTGCCGTCGGGATTGAAAATGGTGAGTTTCATGGCTGCGGATGCTGCGGGTTAGGCGGTCTTCTTCGGCTGGCCCTTGATCGCGGTGCGCACGATCACGTCGTCGCCGTTCGCGCCGGGAATCGCGCCCTTGACCAGGATGAGGTTGCGGTCGGCGATGATCTTCACCACCCGCAGGTTCTGCATGGTGCGGCGCTCGCTGCCCATGTGGCCGGGCATGCTCTGGTTCTTCCAGGTGCGGCCGGGGGTCTGTCGCATGCCGATCGAGCCGATGCGCCGGTGGAACATCGAGCCGTGCGCCGCCGGGCCGCCCGCGACGCGGAAGCGCTTGACCACGCCCTGGAAGCCCTTGCCCTTCGACACCCCGATCACATCCACCAGCTGGCCCTCGGCGAACGAGGCCACGGTGACGACGTCGCCGACCTTCACGGTCGGGGCCTCGGCCAGGCGGACCTCGCCGAGCACCCGCGGGGCCTGCTCGAGGCCGGCGGGCTTGGCGTGGTTCAGCTCGGCCTTGCTCGTGTTCTTGACCTTCTTGGTCGAGAAGCCGATCTGGACGGCGTTGTAGCCATCGCTGGCCACGGTCTTGACCTGGAGGACGGCGCAGGGGCCGGCTTGCACCACCGTGACCGGGATCAGGACGTTTTGCGCGTCGTAGACCTGGGTCATGCCGATTTTTTTACCGAAGAGGGAGGAGATCATGGCTAAGCGGTAGGTGGAATAAATTCCTTTGGGGAACCTACATTAGGTTGGGTTGAAAGTTCGGGGGCGGGTCGAAGCGGCTTCAGACGTTGATGGTGATGTCGACGCCGGACGGGAGGTTGAGCTTCTTCAGCTCGTCGACCGTCTGGGCCGTGGGCTCGATGATGTCGATCAGGCGCTTGTGCGTCCGGGTCTCGAACTGCTCCATCGACTTCTTGTCGACGTGCGGCGAGCGGTTGACGGAGAGCTTCTCGATGCGGGTGGGCAGCGGGATCGGGCCGGAGACGCGGGCGCCGGAGCGCTTGGCGGTCTCGACGATGTCCTGGGCCGACTGGTCGATGACGCGGTAGTCGAAACCCTGGAGCTTGATGCGGATGCGTTGGCCTTTCATGACGGGAAAAGAACGGGGGTTAGGTGCGGGCCGGGGCCTTCGAGGAAGTCTCGACGATCTTGGCCAGGAGGGAGTTGGGCACCTGCTCGAAGTGCGACGGGGTGATGGAGGCGCTGGCGCGGCCCTTGGAGAGCGAGCGGATGTCCGTGACGTAGCCGAAGAGGAGCTCGAGCGGGACGGTCGCGGTGATGATGCAGGCGCCGGCCTTGTTTTCCATCGCGCTGATGCTGCCGCGGCGGCGGTTGATGTCGCCCACCAGGTCGCCCTGGTAATCCTCGGGGGTCGTGACCTCGACGGCCATGATCGGCTCGAGCAGGATTGGGTTGGCCTTCTTCATCGCATCCTTGAACGCGAAGATGCCCGCCATCTTGAAGGCAAGCTCCGACGAGTCCACCTCGTGGAAGCTGCCGTCGACGATGCGGACGATCACGTCCACCACCGGGTGCCCGGCGATGACGCCGTTGTTACAGCCTTCCTTGATGCCCGCGATGGTCGGCTTGATGAATTCCTTGGGGATGGCGCCGCCGACGACCTCGTCGATGATCTCGACCCCCTTCCCTTTCTCGTTGGGATCAAGCCTGATGACGGCGTGGCCGTACTGGCCCTTGCCGCCCGACTGGCGGATGAACTTGCCCTCGCCGTCCGCGCTCTTCAGCACGGTCTCGCGGTAGGCGATCTGGGGCTTGCCGGAATTGGCCTCGACCTTGAACTCGCGCTTCATTCGGTCGCGGATGATGTCGAGGTGCAGCTCGCCCATGCCCGAGAGAATGGTCTGGCCGCTGTCGGGATCGGTGGAGACGCGCAGGGTCGGATCCTCGGCGACCAGGCGCTGGAGGGCGGTGCCCATCTTCTCCTGGTCGGCCTTCGAATTGGGCTCGATCGACATCGAGATGACCGGCTCCGGGAAGGACGGCGGCTCGAGCCGGATGTCGAAATCCTCGTCGCACAGCGTGTCGCCGGTGATGACGTCCTTGACCCCGACCAGCGCGCAAATGTCGCCGGAATAGGCGACGTCGATCTCCTCGCGGTCGATCGCGCGCATCAGGACCAGGCGGGACAGGCGCTCGGTGCGGCGGGTGCGGGGGTTGTAGAGCGACATGCCCCGCTTCACCATCCCGGTGTAGACCCGGTAGAACACCAGCTTGCCGACAAAGGGATCGTTCCAGAGCTTGAAGGCGAGGCCGGCGAGCTTGCCCTTGTCGTTGACCGTCGCGACCACTTCCTTGCCGTCGCTGTCCTGCCCCTTCATCGGCGGCAGGTCGAGCGGGCACGGCAGGTAGTTGACGACGCAGTCGAGGATCCGCTGCACGCCCTTCTTCTTGAAGGCCGAGCCGGGCACCACGCCGCAGAAATTGAGGGAGAGGGTCGCCTTGCGGACGGCGAGCATGAGGGCATTGACCGGGATCTCGTCGCCGTTGAGGAATTTCTCGGCGATGGCGTCGTCGAAGTCGGAGACCGCCTCGATCAGCTTCTCGCGGTAGACCTTGGCCTCGTCGAGCATGTCCGCCGGGATCGGGGACGTGACCGGGTTGAGCCCGAGGTCGGTGTCGCTGTCCGAGGGAAAGATGTAGGCGACCATCTGGACCAGGTCGATCAGGCCGGCGAAGTTCTCCTCGGCGCCGATCGGCAGGAAGAGCGCGTGGGCGTTGCCCTTGAGCTTCGTGCGGATGTCGTCGATCGAGCGGTGGAAATCGGCGCCGACGCGGTCCATCTTGTTGATGAAGGCGATGCGCGGCACCCGGTACTTGTTGGCCTGGCGCCAGACCGTCTCGGACTGGGGCTGGACGCCGGCCACCGCGTCGAACACGGCGACCGCGCCGTCGAGGACGCGCAGGGAGCGCTCCACCTCGGCGGTGAAGTCCACGTGGCCGGGGGTGTCGATGATATTGATGCGCTGCTTGATCCCCTGCCACGGACCGCACGAGGCGTTCCAGGCGCAGGAGATGGCGGCCGCGGTGATCGTGATCCCGCGCTCGCGCTCCTGCTCCATCCAGTCGGTCACGGTCGTGCCGTCGTGCACCTCGCCCATCTTGTGGACGGCGCCGGAGTAAAAGAGGATCCGCTCGGTCGTGGTCGTCTTGCCGGCGTCGATGTGCGCGGCGATGCCGATGTTGCGCGTCCACTCGAGGGGAAACGGGCGGTCCGGCGCATTGACCGGGGAGACCTTGCTCTTGTCGGTGACGACGGAAATATCCATGGGGGAGGCGACGGCGGACATGGCGGGGTCCTTACCAGCGGAAATGGGCGAAGGCGCGATTGGCCTGGGCCATCTTGTGGGTGTCTTCCTTCTTTTTGACCACCGTGCCGGTGTTGTTGTAGGCGTCGATGATCTCGGTCGCGAGCGCGTCGCGCAGCGGCACGCCCTTGCGGCTGCTGGCGGCGGTGACGATCCAGCGCAGGGCCAGGCTCTCCTGGCGCTCGAAAGAAATCTCAATCGGAACCTGGTAGGTGGCGCCGCCGACCCGGCGGCTCTTCACCTCGAGGCGGGGGCGGGCATTCTCCAGCGCGCCGAGCAGGAGGTCGACCGGATCGCCCTTCTCCAGCTTCTCGGACACCTTGGCGAACGCGCCGTAGACGATGCGCTGGGCCAGGTTCTTCTTCCCCTGCTTCATGACAATGTTGACCAGGTGCGCGACCAGGGGGCTCTGGTAGCGGACATCGGGGGCGACGTGGCGTTTCTCTGCGCGGTGGCGGCGGGACATGGTGCGGGTTCCTTGGCGGGGGGATTATTTCTTCGCTTCCTTCGGGCGCTTGACGCCGTACTTGGAGCGGCTGCGCCGGCGCTTCTCGACCCCGGTGGCGTCGAGCGTGCCGCGCACGATGTGATAGCGGACGCCGGGCAGATCCTTCACGCGGCCGCCGCGCACCAGGACAATCGAGTGCTCCTGCAGGTTGTGCCCCTCGTCCGGGATGTAGGAGATCACCTCGTTGCCGTTGGTCAGGCGAACCTTCGCGACCTTGCGGATGGCCGAGTTCGGCTTCTTCGGGGTGCGGGTCATGACTTGCACGCAGACGCCGCGGCGAAACGGGTTACCGTTCAAGGCCGGCGACTTCGACTTGGCGCGCACCTTGCGGCGGCCCTGGCGTACGAGTTGACTGATGGTTGGCATGCGGAAGAGGTTTTGGGAGAGAGATGGCGAGAAAAGAGGAAAACCCTACCACCCGCCAAAAACGCAGCAAGTACATTTTGGCAAAAAGTGGGAGGCTTCGCAAAATCCGGGATTTAACCCCGGCTTGCGACCGGTGAAGCGTCCACCAGCCGGGGCTTGGGACGCGCTAAAAGCGAAGGAAAGGGAACATTAGATCGCGTTTTGGGCGGGCGGTTCAAGCAGAATATGGGGGTGGAGGGGGGATTCTTTTGCCCGGAGCGGAAGGGAGGGAGGAACCCGTCTGCGCACCGCTGCACGCGGCGCTACGCCGGGTTAATTTCGGGCCGGCGCTGGCCGCGCGGCCCGAAATTAAAAACGCCCGGCTTTTGAGGGCCGGGCGTTAAAACCCCACGGAGCAAGCTCGACATGGGATTTTTGGCGGGAGGAGAGGCAGGCTGAACAAGCGGCGCCGGGCGCTCAAGCGGAAGTTATTCACAAGTTCTGCGCATGGGGAGGGTGCGCCCGACTTTCCGGAACGCGGCATGGGCTTCCAGCCCATGTTCTCACGAGGACACGGGCTGGAAGCCCGTGCCGCATAAAAAAGGCCGCGAACCTTGGCGGTCCGCGGCCCTTGCAAATAGTCTCCAGCTCAGCTCGCGCTGGCCTCGGCGGGCTTGGGCTCCTCGACCGGCAGATCCGCGCCGAACGGCAGGCTGATCTTGAGGTGCTTGTACCGCGGCAGGCCCGTGCCGGCCGGGATCAGGTGCCCCATGATCACGTTCTCCTTGAACCCCTTGAGCAGGTCCACCTTGCCCAGCGTGGCGGCGTCGGTCAGCACCCGCGTCGTCTCCTGGAAGGAGGCGGCGGAGATGAAGCTCTCGGTCTCCAGCGAGGCCTTGGTGATCCCGAGCAGGATCGGCTCGGCCTCGGCGGGCTTGCCGCCGGCCGCGTCGATCCGCTGGTTCTCGGCCAGGAAGGAGCTGCGGTCGACCTGCTCGCCCCAGAAGTACTCGCTGTCGCCCGGGTCGCTGATGCGGACCTTGCGCAGCATCTGGCGGATGATGATCTCGATGTGCTTGTCGTTGATCGTCACGCCCTGGAGGCGGTAGACCTCCTGGACCTGGCCGATGAGGAACTCATAGAGCGCGGTCGGCCCGAGGATCTCGAGGATCTCGTGCGGGTCGGCGGAGCCCTCGGTGAGGTGCTGGCCCTTTTGGACGACGTCGCCCGGCTGGACGATGATGTGCTTGCCGGCGGGGATCAGGTGCTCCTCCTCCTGCTGGGTCTCGTCGTTTTTCACCACCAGCTTGCGCTTGCCGCGGACGGTGCCCTCGAAGGTCACCACGCCGTCGATGCGGGCCATCTCGGCGGCATCCTTCGGCCGGCGGGCCTCGAAGAGCTCGGCCACGCGCGGCAGGCCGCCCGTGATGTCCTTGGTCTTCGACGCCTGGCGGGGGGTCTTGGCGAGCAGCGCCCCGGGGGCGATGGTGTCGCCCTCGTTGACGGCGATCTGGGCGCCGACCGGGATCGAGTACGCCGCCAGCGGCCGGTTCCGGCCGTCGCGCACCTCGATCTGCGGGTTGAGGTCCTCCTTGTGCTCGATCACCACCGTGGCGATGCGGCCGGAGCTCTCGTCGAGCTCCCGCTTCACCGTCACGCCGGGGATCATGTCCTTGAAGGCGAGCACCCCGCCCTTTTCGGACAGCACGGGGATGTTGTAGGGGTCCCACTGCGCCAGCACCTGGCCCTTGGCGATCATCTCGCCGTCGCCGACGTGCAGGAAGGAGCCGACCACGATGTTGTAGTTCTCGAGCTCCCGGCCCTCGTCGTCGAGGATCTGGATCGAGCCGGTCTTGTTCAGCACGATGCTGCCGCTGTCGGCGGTCTGCACCAGGCGGAGGCCTCGGTATTGCACCTTGCCGGGGGACTTGACCTTGATTTCGGGGGTCTTGAAGCCGCCGGAGGCGACGCCGCCGATGTGGAAGGTGCGCATGGTCAGCTGCGTGCCGGGCTCGCCGATCGACTGCGCGGCGATGATGCCGACCGAGTCGCCGATCTTGGCCATCCGGCTCGTCGCCGGGTTGATGCCGTAGGACTTCGCGTCGATGCCGAGGCGGCTGCTCGAGGTGAGCGGCGACATGACCTTGACGCGCTCGATGCCGACGTCGTCGATCTTGGTCGCGGTCTCCTCGGTGATGAGCTCCCCGGACTTGACCAGGACTTCCGTCGGAGCGAGCGGGTTGAAGACGTCCTCGCTCGAGCAGCGGCCGACGATGCGCTCGCGCAGGCCGACGATCTCGTCGTCGCCCTCGATGATGGCCTTCTTCCAGACGCCGTCGCGGATGCCGCAGTCGTCCTCGCCGATGATGACGTCCATCGCCACGTCGCACAGCTTGCGCGTGAGGTAGCCGGCGTCCGCCGTCTTGAGGGCGGTGTCGGCCAGCCCCTTGCGGGCGCCGTGGGTGGAGATGAAGTACTCGAGGACGGTGAGGCCCTCGCGGAAGGAGGAGAGGATCGGGCGCTCGATGATCTCGCCGGAGGGCTTGGCCATGAGGCCGCGCGCGCCGCACAGCTGGCGGACCTGCTGCTTGTTGCCGCGGGCGCCGGAGTCCATCATGATGTACACCGGGTTGATCTCATTCTTGCCCTCGTTGGCCTCGAGGCCGGCGAAGACCTCCTTGGCGATGCGGTCGGTGGCGTTGGTCCAGATGTCGATCACCTTGTTGTAGCGCTCGCCGTCGGTGATGATGCCCTTGTTGAACTGGCCCTCGACCTCGGCGATCTTCTTGCGCGACTCGGCCACGATCTCCTTCTTGGACTCCGGGATGATCATGTCGTCGATCCCGATCGAGATGCCGGCCTGGAACGCGGTGGTGAAGCCGAGCTCCTTGAGCTTGTCCAGCGTCTCGACGGTGATGGCGTTGCCCGCCACCTTGTAGGTGTTGAGGATGAGGTCGCCCAGCTTGGACTTCGCGGTGGGGGAATTGATGAAGCCCAGGTCCGGCGGCCAGATCTGGTTGAAGATCACGCGCCCGACGGTGGTGCGCAGGATCTTGCGCTCCTTGTTGCCGAAGACGGTGTCGCGGCGGAAGTCCGGGTTGGGGATGTCGACCCAGTCGTGCATCTTGAGGGCCCCTTCCGCCCGGGCGAAGAGGACTTCCTGCAGCCCGGCGAGGAGCGGGACGCGCTGGTCCTTGGCGACCTTGCGGCGCGGCTCGATCGTGAGGTAGTAGGCGCCCAGGACGATGTCCTGCGAGGGCGTGAGGATCGGCTTGCCGGACGAGGGCGAGAAGATGTTCGACGTCGCCATCATCAGCAGCTTGCACTCCATGATCGCCTCGAGCGACAGGGGCACGTGCACCGCCATCTGGTCGCCGTCGAAATCGGCGTTGTACGCCGTGCAGACGAGCGGATGGATGCGGATGGCCTCGCCCTCGATCAGCTGGGGCTCGAACGCCTGGATGGAGAGGCGGTGCAGGGTCGGGGCGCGGTTGAGCAGCACCGGGTGGCCCTTGGTCACCTCCTCGAGGATGTCCCACACCTCGGGGGACTTCTTCTCGATCATCTTGCGGGCGCCGCGCACGGTGTGCACGAAGCCCAGCTCCTTGAGCCGGCGGATGATGAAGGGCTCGAAGAGCACGAGCGCCATCTTCTTGGGCAGGCCGCACTGGTTGAGCTTGAGCTCGGGGCCGATGACGATGACGGAGCGGCCGGAATAGTCCACGCGCTTGCCGAGGAGATTCTGGCGGAAGCGCCCCTGCTTGCCCTTGAGCATGTCGGAAAGGGACTTGAGCGGACGGTTGCCCGCGCCGGTCACCGGGCGGCCGTGACGGCCGTTGTCGAAGAGGGCGTCGACCGCCTCCTGCAGCATGCGCTTTTCATTGTGAATGATGACGTCGGGCGTCTTCAGCTGCATCAGGTTCCGCAGCCGGTTGTTGCGGTTGATGACGCGGCGGTAGAGATCGTTCAGGTCGGAGGTCGCGAACCGCCCGCCCTCGAGGGGCACGAGCGGGCGCAGGTCCGGCGGGATGACCGGCAGGACCTCGAGCACCATCCACTCCGGCTCGGACTTCGAATGGATGAAGCCCTGGATCACCTTGAGGCGC
>Ga0302320_10018041_pt1 | contig 14267 bp, 14 predicted proteins | sample Bog_T0_3_FD_202130 | JGI IMG/M metagenome (GOLD analysis project Ga0302320, IMG submission 202130) | Peat permafrost microbial communities from Stordalen Mire near Abisko, Sweden - Bog_T0_3 | ecosystem: Environmental > Terrestrial > Soil > Wetlands > Peat | place: Sweden: Abisko, Stordalen Mire...
AACTGACGCAGCAGATCAAGGCGTCCGTTCGGCAAAACGCGTCCCCGCATTAGAGCGAGGCGAGCCGTCATCCAGCCTGATCGTATCGGGCCGCTCAGCTTCGCGCCAGAAAACTTGCGACCGTCTCGATGACGTCCGGCCGGTCGAGCCATGGCCAGTGCCCGGCGTCCTCGAGCAGCGCCAGTTCGCACTCGCCGCCGAGCGCCACGGCGTACTGCGCGGCAGCCCGCGAGGGGATGTAGGGATCGCGCTCCCCCCACACGATCAGCGCCGGCGAGTCGAGCTCGTCCAGCTTCGCGCCGGCGTCCGCGAGGGTCCCCGGCTTCACGCTGCGGTACAGCTTGAGGACCGCCCGCTGGGTGCCGTAGTCGAGCGCCGTGTAAATGGCGCGCAGCTCGCGCTCGGGGAGCGGCGTGGCGTTTGCGTAGCGCAGCGCTCGGCGCAGCAGGCGCGGCGTCAGGCTGCCCATCGCCAGCTCGCCGAGCACCGGTGTACGCCAGATGCGCGCCACGCGGTGCCACTCATATCCGTCAAAGAGCGGCAGCGCGTCGATCAGCACGATCCGGCCCACGCGTTCTGGCGAGCGCTGGGCAAAGGCCAGTGCCGCGGAGCCCCAGTCGTGCATCACGAGGTTGACGCGGTCGAGCCCGCGCCAGTCGAGGAAACGTTCGAGGAAGCCGTCGTAGCCGGCGATCGAGAATGGGAAGGTCGCGGCCTTGATGGCGTCGCCGAAACCGGGCAGGTCGACCGCCAAGCCGCCGGTGCGCTCGAGGAACGGCTGCCACATCAGCGATGTGTTCGGCACGCCATGGACGTACAGGGTCGGCTCGTCCTCGCCGGGCGCGGAGCGCCAGCTGACAGGCTCGCCGTCGATCTCGCCGGTGTGGTGGGTGACCTCCGCCATCCCGACGCGCGAGGATAGCGGCGTGAGAGATCCCGCCTACGTCCGCCCGTCCCGTGCCCGCGTCGTACGCCTGCGCGAGCGCCTGCGAGAGATCTACGGCCCGCCGAGCGCGCCGGCGCACCAACGGCCGCTCGACGAGCTGATCCTGACCGTGCTTTCGCAGAGCACCAACGACCGCAATCGCGACGTCGCCTTCATCGCGCTGCGCCGCCGCTTCGGCGACCCCCGAGCGGGGACGATCGACTGGCGGGCGGTGCGCGATGCGCCGCTCGCCGACGTTGAGGAGGCGATTCGCCCGGGCGGCATCTCGAAGGTCAAATCGGCGCGGATCCAGGCGATCCTGCAGACGATCGGCGAGCCGCTCAGCCTCGATTGGATGCGCGACGCGCCGGTCGCCGACGGCCGCGCGGCGCTCTGTGCGCTCCCGGGCGTGGGCCGAAAGACCGCGGCCTGCGTGCTGCTTTTCAGCTTCGGCCTCCACGACGTCCCGGTTGACACGCACGTCGCGCGGGTCGGCACGCGGCTCGGGCTCCTGCGTCCCGGCGCCCCGTTCGAGGAGCTCCACGACACGATGCTCGCACTGGCCCGTCCCGGCGAGGAGCTCGAGCTGCACATGAACCTGCTGCGTCACGGCCGCCGGACGTGTTTCGCGCGCGTGCCGGCCTGTGGTGTCTGTGCGCTGGCGCGCAGTTGTCCGCGCGTCGGGGTGCAGTGATCACCGCCGGAGCACGCCGCGTGGAGTGCCAGACGATCGCCGCGACGCCCGCAGGCCACGCGTCAGCGCGTTCAGTCGATCGCCGGCGAGGGCGCCGCTGCAACGCCGGCGTCGCCGACGAGCCGACATTCCGCTGAGCGCAGGCGCGTCCGCGTCCTCTTCGCCGCGCGCGACCGCCTGCTTGCCCGTGTTTGTCAACAGCGACGTAGGAGCCGACCGGCCGGGGCACCCCGGGGGGCAGAGTGCCCCGGCCGCATGTCATGCCGGCTGACCTGATGAGAGCTTCGGGACACGCGCCCGATTGGATCACTCCCTCCCGCGGGCGCAACCGGGGTTGGCGAACACGTCCTCGCGTCCCGGCCCCAGACCGACAGACCCGCCCGGCTCGCGCGCCGGCATTGCTTGGCGCGCAGCGCCACTCCTGGCCGATCGGGCGGCCCTTGAGGCCGGCCTTCAGAGCCGGCCGCGGGCCATGATCACGTCGACTGCATCCAGCAGCCCGTCGAGTCGCTCGACGTAGTTGGCGGCGATGCTCGGCGGCAGCTGTCGGGCGGTGGCGCCGCCCGTGATCAGCCGCGCCGTGGGGAGAGCCGTGTGGATCAGGTTTGCGGTGGCAGTCAGGGAAGCGGGGCGCGGCATGCTCGACGACAGCGCGACCACGGCGGGCTGGTGTCGGCGAAGCGCAGCCCGCAAGGCCGCCTCGGGCACCCCGCTGCCGAGCAGGAGCGTGTCGTAGCCGGCGCCGTAGAGCACGGCGGAGGCCATGAGCAGGCCGAGCTCGTGGCGCTCCGGCTCCGGGGTGAGCAGCAGCACCGTCTCGCGCGAATTCACCGGCGCGGTTTGCAGTGTGGCGGAGATCTCGGCGAGCAGCCGGTGGCAGATCGTGGTCGCGAGGTGCTCATCGGCAACCGTGATCTCCTGCGTTTGCCACAGCGCGCCGATGCTGTGCATTGCGGGCGCGAGGACATCGTCGAGCATTGTGACGGCAGGCATCTGCGTGATCGCCTCTCGCACCACGCGGCGCGCGCGATCGAGGTCCCCGTAACGCAACGCCGCCGCGAGCGCCGTCCGCAAGCGCTCCGACACGTCCGCCTCGTCGATGCTGCGACGGAGCCGCCGAAGCCCAAGGCGCATGCGCCCCTTGACGGTTCCGGGCGGCAGCTGGAGCTTCGCCGCTATCTCGGCGTGGCTGAGCTGACCATAGAAGGCGAGCGTGACCACCTCCCGCTGAGCGTCTGGCAGCAGCTGCAGGAGAGCCCGCAGGTGGGTCGCGCCATCGCGATCGACGACCTGGTCCGCGAGTGCACCCGCCACCGATTGCAGGACGCTTTCCTCTTCGTCTGCACGCTTGCCGGCGTGCGTCGTGTTCGCGCGAGCGACATCGATCGCCCGGTAGCGCACCAGAGACAACAGCCAGGCAGCCACCGTGCCAAGCTCGGCCCGGTAGCTGCCGCCTGTGCGCCAGATTGCGATGAACGCCTCCTGGACAGCTTCTTCGGCACGCCCATCGTCGCGGCAGACGGACCACGCAACTCTGTGGGCGCGGGAGTAGAACCGCTGGTAGAGGTGTTCAAACGCCGCGCGGCTGCCCGACACGGTCTCCGCCAGCAGGCGCTCGTCGTCGAGAACGACCGGTGCGGCGACGATGCTGCGTCCTGGACTCAAGAGCCCGACGCGCCCAAGCTGGCGCCTTTGGGTGACAGCGGTGCGTGCGCCTGAAGCATCGCGACCTCCGGGTGGCTTTACCTGAAACCGCTACCTCGGAAGTCACGCCACGTTGCCCGCCCGATTCGGAGCCGACCCCACGGCAAATGCCCTGTGCCGGCCAGCTTATTACCTGCGCCGGGTTGATGTGCCATGCGGCCCCGGGCATCGAGGCGGCTATCGAGCCCCGCACGACGCGGCTGCGTGCAACAGAACGCTAGCGCAATGCTAGCATTATGCGACATGAGGACTCTCTACCTGCGTAACGTGCCCGACGACGTGGTCGATCGTCTCGAGCGGCTCGCGGCGCGCGACGCCATGTCGGTGAGCGCCCTCGCGGTGCGCGAGCTCGCAGCGGTCTCGCGCCGGGCCGACAACCCCGCGCTGCTCGCCTCCCTGCCGGACCTCGGCATCGACGCGACACTCATCGTGTCGGAGGTGCAAGCGGGCCGGGCGTCGCCGTGATCGTGGTTGATGCTTCGGCGGCGGTGTCGGCGCTGCTCAACGCCGGCCCGGCGCGGCGGGCGCTCGCCCGGGAACCGCTCCACGCCCCGCACCTGATCGACTCCGAGGTCGCCAATGCGTTGCGCCGGCAACTCGCAGCCGGCCGGATCGATGCCGGCCAGGGCTGGGCCGCGCTGAACGTGCTGCGCCGACTCGCCGTGACGAGGCACCCCGCCTTCTCGCTCGCGGACCGCGTGTGGGAGCTGCGCGAGCAGCTTTCCGCCTACGACGCCGCCTACGTGGCGCTGGCCGAGGCGCTTGACGCGAGCCTGCTAACGGCGGACGCACGTCTGGCGCGAGCGCCCGGTCTGCGCTGCCCGGTGACGGTCGTTCCCGGCTGAGTCCGCGTTCGCGGGCACGCGCGCCAGCCGCCTCGCTCAGCCGAGCGGCAGCACGACGAACGCGACCACCGCGTAGTGGATCGCCGCGGCCGCCAGCACGAGCGCGTGGAAGACCTCGTGGTAGCCGAACACGCCGGGCTTCGGGTTGGGCCGCTCGCGGGCGTAGATCACGGCGCCGGCCGTGTAGAGGCCGCCGCTGAGCACCAGGGCGCCGATCGCCCACCAGCCGATGCTCGCCGGCAGCTGCGTCAGCGTGGCGACCGCGACCCAGCCGATCGCGATCGAGACCACGACCGCGACCCACTTTGGATGATCGGCCCACACGAGCTGGAGCATCGTGCCGCCGAACGCGCCGGCCCAGACGACCGCCAGGACGATCGTTGCCAGCGCGCCGTGCATTGCCAGCAGCGCAAACGGCGTGTAGCTCGCAGCGATCAGCACGTAGATCATCGAGCGGTCCAGCCGGCGCACCCAGCGGCGCGCCGCCGGCCGCCAGTTGACACGGTGGTACAGGGTGCTCGTGCCGAGCAGCGCCGAGACCGCGCCCGCGTAGATCGCCGCTGCGACGACGGCGCGGCCGGCCGGCGCCAACGCGATCAGGGCGCCACCGGCGCCGAGCGAGACGACGAAGCCCCACTGGTGCGAGACGCCGCGCAGCCGCGGCTTGGCGGTGATCGGCGCGCTGCTCATCGCGATGGCCCGTCGCTCAAACGGCCCGCGGCTGCCGGCGTCCGGCGCGGTTCAGGCGTTCGCGCCACGCACGCTCGCGGCGCGCGGGGTGGGCGCGAACTTCGCGCGCTGCTGTTCGGCGTCGATCAGCACGACGTCCCAGGCCAGCCCGAGCTTCGACATCGCGAGGATGAGCCAGCCCGAGGGGTCGAACTCATACCAGCGCAGGCCGTGGAAGGCCGAGCGCGGGAAGGCGTGGTGATTGTGGTGCCAGGCCTCGCCGAGGCTCGGCAGCGCGAGCCAGAAGACGTTGGTCGAATGATCGCCCGTGTCGAAGCGCGTCGCGCCGAAGAAATGGCAGATCGAGTTGATCGACCAGGTGACGTGGTGGACGAGGAAGATCCGTACGAGTCCCGCCCAGAGCAGCGCCTCGAGGCCCGCGCTGAGCGTTCCGCCCCAGGCGAAGCCCGCCACGAACGGGATCGCGAGAGTTCCGAGCACGAACAGCGGGAAGGCGCGGTTGAGCCGGCGCATCACCGGGTCGCCGGCGAGGTCGGGGCAGTAGCGGCGCTTCTCGGCCTGGCCGTTGGTCTCGAACAGCCAGCCGATGTGGGCGTGCCAGAGGCCGCGCACGACGCCGCCGAAGCCGGCGGCCTGGCCGACATGGGGCGAGTGCGGATCGCCCTCCTCGTCGGAGAAGGTGTGGTGCTTGCGGTGGTCGGCGACCCAGTCGAGCACGGGTCCCTCGACCGCGTATGAGCCCATGATCGCGAAGGCGTAGCGGACCCCGCGGTAGGTCTCGAAGGCGCGGTGGGTCAGCAGGCGGTGAAAGCCGACGGTGATCCCGAAGGCGCTGATCAGGTACATGACCGCGAAGATCACGAGGTCGCGCGCGTGCAGGAACGAGCCCCAGGCGAAGATCGCGCCCAGCACGGCGGCGAGGAACGGGATCAGCACCGCTCCGACGTTGGCTGCTCTCTCGGCGCGCGTCATTGATGTCAAAGAGTACGCTCCTTGAAGCTAGTTTTCTTGGTCAGGTCCCAAAGTATCCCGGCGAGACTTAGCATGAATCCACAAGTTTCACTGCCCGGCCGGCCCTGGCAGGCGCTCGATCCGGCGGTCAGCGGGGCGATCTCGCCGGTGCTCGGCGCGGTCGCCGACGAGATAACCGAGGCGATCGCCGAGGCGATCCCCGAGTATCGCCAGCCGATGGGCGGCGCCTTCGGCCGCGGCGTGCGCGACGCGATCGAGGAGACGCTGCGGCAGTTCCTCGAGCAGCTCGGGCGTCCCGCCGCGGGCGAGCGCCCCGGCCGCGAGGTCTACATCGCGCTCGGGCGCGGCGAGTACCGCGCCGGGCGGGGCCTCGACGCGCTGCAGGGCGCCTACCGGGTCGGCGCGCGGATCGCCTGGCGGCGGATCTCCGAGGCGGCGATCGCCGCGGGGCTTGATTCGACGACGCTGGCGCTGCTCGCGGAGTCGATCTTTGCCTACATCGACGAGATCTCGGCCGAGTCGGTCGAGGGCTACGCCAGCGCCCAGGCGGCCGGCGCCGGCGAGCGCTCGCGGGAGCGCCAGGAGCTCGTGCGGCTGCTGGTCGCGGGCGAGTCAGACGTCGCCGAGGCGCCGGAGCGCGCGGCCGCCGCCGACTGGGAGCTGCCGCGGCGGCTGGCCGCGATCGCCGCCGATCACCACGACGCCGAGCGCTTCGCGGCGATCGTCGGGGAGGGAGCGATCGGCGCCCGCGTCGAAGGGCTGGTCTGCGTGCTGCTCGCCGATCCGGATGCGCCGGGGCGGATCGAGCGGGTCCGCCGCGCGATCGAGGGCCGCCCGGCTGCGCTCGGCCCCACGACCGCGTGGCCGGCGGCGGCCGAGAGCTGGGCGCGCGCGGCGGGCTGCCTGCGCCTCCTTCGCGACGGCGTGCTGGTGCCCGGGCGCCTGATCCTCGCCAGCGAGCAGCTCGGCACCCTCGCGCTGCACGCCGACCCCGCGCTCGTGGGCGAGCTCGCAGCGCTTCGCCTCGCGCCGCTGGACGCCCTGACGCCCGCGGCGCGGACGCGCCTGGAGGCGACGCTGCTCGCCTGGCTGCGCCGCCAGGGCAACGTCGCGGAGGTGGCGCAGGAGCTCCACGTCCACCCGCAGACCGTTCGCTACCGCCTCGCGCGGCTGCGCGAACGCTTCGGCGAGACGCTCGAGGACCCCGACGCCCGCTTCGAGCTGGAGCTCGCGCTGCGGGCGAGAGGCGCGAGCGCGGGGCCGGGCTAAAGTTCTTCGCCAAACCGGATGCGCGACCGAGCGACCGAGCGGCCGGGATGCTGGCCAGCTGCCGCGTCAGCGTGTGCTGCGCAGCTCGAGGAGGAATTCGGCGGGCGTGAGGATCGGCAGCGCCGCCGAGAGACCGAGCAGGTGTCGGTCACCAGTTACGAGGAAGGCTCGTCGGCTGAGGGCCAGAGCAAGCAGATAGTCGTAGTCGGGATCTGGTGAGCGCACCGCGGGTGGCTCAGCCGGATCCTCGGCCGCCGTTCCGTCGCCTCGGACCCAGCTGACAAAGGAGGCGGCCTGCTCGCTGGGGATCCGATGATGCGGTCGCTTGCCCAGCCGCTTCCCGGAATCGAACCTAGGCGCCGCGCCTGCGCTCGAGCATTGTGAGCGCGTCGATACCGCGCCGTGGTTGAGGGCCCACGAACCAAATACGATGCTGGACGCACGCGCGAGTCTGCGTGATCCGCCACACCGGACACCGGAGAGCAACGATGCGAAGCAACAACCGCAGGCGCATGGCGGGGCGGTACGCGCGGCGAGCCAAGGTCTCGGGTGAAGAGGGCGTGACCATCTCGTTCGGGTTCAGTTCGCTGACGGTCGCGATAGTCGCCGGCGTGCTGGAGGAGTTGCCCTACGTGGGATTCGCACTCGCCCTCCTGTTCTTCCACTTTCACCGCACCGTGCTTGTGACCGATCAGCGGGTATATGTGTTCCGGGACCTGCCGTTCCATCGACCGGGCGAGCGGCTCGGTGAGTATCCGCTCGGTTCTGGCACCGCCACACGCGTCCGCGGGAAGCTCACCTTCTCCGATGGCCGGGTGGTCTGGCACAGCCCGCTGTTCGCCTGGCGAGTGAGGCAGGTGGCGGAGGCAATCGCGGCAACAGAGTCGGTCAGGCGAGCGTGACGCGCCGAGTCGCGGACGGCTTCTCAATGCCGCCCGGGCCGATCGCGCGCACGTAGAACTCGTAGCTGCTGGCGGTCGCGAGGTGGTGGTAGGTCTTTGGCGAGCTGCAGCGGGAGTAGACCGGCGCCGCAGCGTGTTTGTGCTCGTTCGGTATGCGGACGAGGGCACACTGGAAACCCGTCGCGTCGCCACGGTGTCCGAAGGTGAAGCTGGCGGAGCGCGTGGCGACCCGCACGCGGCTCTGCACGGCGGTCACGAGGGGGGCGCCCACGGAGGTGCTGGCCGCGCCGGCGCCCGGCGAGCCGCCGGGGGCCGTGGAGTTCGCCTGCGAGCTGCTTGGGGCACCGCCGTTCGAGGTTTGGGAGCCACCGGACGAGCCGCCGGAGTCGCCCGAGCTGCCGGTCTGCCCGGTCGGCCCCGTGCTTCCGGTTGGGCCTGTGGGCCCGGTCGCGCCGCCGACGGTCACCGCCGCGCTCGTGGCGGTGGCCGTCACAAGCGGCAGGGAGTAGGTCACGGTCTCGACGCATGCCAGCTGGTGGCCGAGGGCGGCGACGCTCGGTGTATATGACTGGCCCTGCGCGACCGGGGTGCCGTCGAGTTGCCACTGGTAGCCGTCGAAGCCGTAGACGTCGGACGACGGCTGCTTCCCGTTCCAGGTTGACCAGACCGCGCCGCCGCAGGTCTCCTGCTGGCCCGGCTCGTCCGGTCCGCTGACGGCGGGCGGCGTCACCGACGCCGCCGGACCGACGATCGCGTACTCGCCGCCACCGATTCCGGACGGGCCGCCCGGTCCCCACACGTTGCCGTCCGCCGCCACCGTGAGGAACCCGGGGTTGTCGCCCGTGTAGATGATGGTGTCGAGAACCTGACCGCTCGTTGAGACCTTCAGCATCGTCGCGCCCTGTCCCACATACAGGTTTCCGTCGGGACCCGCGACGATGCCGCCAAGACCGATGCCGTTGGGAACACCCGAGGTGAACAGGGTGATCTTCCCGGCCGGAGTGATTCGGCCGATCGCCTCGACTGTCGGCGAGTTGTCGTCGGCTCTGTAGGCGGTCGCGAACCAGATGTTGCCGTCGGGGGCGGCCGTGATGCCGGTGGGCTCCGCGAAGCCGGTTCCGATCGGAAACATCGTGACGGTCCCGCTCGGCGTGACCTTCCCGATCGAGCCGTCCCCGACATCGGGACTGTCGGCGGTGAACCACACGTTTCCGTCCGGCCCGGCGGTGATCGCTTCGAGGATCGTGTTCTGGTTGATCCCCGCCGTGAACTCGCTGATCTGGCCGGTCGGCGTTACCCGGCCTATCGCCTGAGCGCCCTGATCGGTGAACCACATGTTGCCGTCGGGTCCGAGCGCGATCTGCCACGGATGGCTGCCATCGATCAACCCGGAGGAGAACGAGCTGACCTGCCCCGTGCCGGGGTTGAGCCGGCCGATCGCACCGGTCGCGGTGCCGATGCCTGGATCGGTGAACCAAACATTCCCGTCCGCACCCGCCGCCAGGAACAAGGTCTTCATGCCACCGAGGTCGTAGGTGGTGAGGCAGTCCGGGTACGCCGCGGGCACGGCCCAGCGGCCGATCAGCCCGGGGTTGTCGTAGAACGTGAACCAGATGCCGCCGTCAGGCCCGCTCGCCGGGGGCCCCGGCTCGGAGGAAATATTGACCAGCGCGCCGCAGGAGTCCGCGAGCGCAGCCGCGCCGCCGCTCAGCCGCACGCCAACGACCACCGAACCCACCACCAAGCCCACGACGGCCAGCCACACGAGGCGGCGCCCGCGAGCCTTGCCCGGCGGGACGGCGTGGCTCGCTGCGACAACAGGCGTCGTCATCGCCCCGTTGTAGCACGACCCACCGTGGCCCGCTCGGGCAGAAACCTAGCCGTCCCGCTCGACGCCTCGCCGCTGCGCCATCGCAGACAACCACGATGAGCCGATCGCGACGTTCATCGCGCCGTGCCGCCCGCACAGGCCCGGCCGGGCGACCAACGGCGTAGGCTGCTCGCCGACAGTCCGCAGCGCCAACGGAGGAGTCCGCGATGAATCGCCGCCCACGCCTGCTTGCCACCGCCGCCGTCGCCACGATCGCCGCGGGGTTCCTCGCGGTCGCGATCGCCCAGGCGGTGACGCCCCCGGCGGGCACGCCCGACCTCTCGCAGATGGTGATCGCGGCCTCCGACCTCGCGCCCGGCGCCAACACCGTGGTCAGCCGCTACGTCGCGCCGGGAGCCAACACGATCGCGGAGTATGAGCGCAGCTTCACCGCCGCGACGACGACGGCGGGCGTGAAGCTCGAGGTGCTCACGACCAGCGTGCTGCTCGCGAACTCGACCCACAGCGCGACCGCCCTCTACGGCGATCTGAAGCTCGTCTACTCCTCCTCGTTCGGCCGCAAGCTCCTCGTCGCGGCGATCGTGAAGTCCTCGGGCAAGGTTTCCGGCGTCAGCGCGAAGGATGTGCACTTCGCCAAGCAGTCGGGCGCCGGCGTCGGCGCGCAGTCGCTGAACCAGGGGATCGTGATCCACGTGAAGAGCAAGGTCGTGGCGGCCGACTTCGTCGTCTTCCGGATCGGCGACGTGCTCGGCAGCGTCACGGTCGTCGCGCTGCACGCCGGCCTGCCCCGCTCGGCCGCCTCGGGCCTCGCGGCCACCGAGGGCGCGCACATCACGGCGGTGCTCGCGAGCGGCTCGACGGGCCCCACCGGCCCGACGGGCGCCACCGGCGCGACCGGTTAGGCGGCCTCCCGCGACGAGCGCCAGGCGCTCAGCGCCGCCTGACCCCAACGGCCACGGACATGCTGCGGCAGTGGCGGCGATCACAGCCGCAGCATCTTCGCGGCGGCTACCTTAGGGCGATGCGGACAACGCAGGCAGGCCCCGGGCTGGTCGCGCTGCGCCTGCGGATCGACAACCTGACCGCGGAGACCGTGACGGCGATGCGGGCCGAGGGCATCGAGCCCATCCTGCTTAAGGGACCGGTGATCGCGCGCTGGCTCTACGCCGAGCAGCCGGCCGAACGCCTGTACGGCGACTGCGACCTGCTCGTCTCACCAGCCGACGTCGAGCGCGCGCGGGACCTCCTGCGCCGCCGCGGGTTCGAGGTGCGCGAGCACCCGCTGATCGGCGGCGACGGCCACCACGCCAGGACCTACGTGCGACCTCGCGACGGCGCCGCCGTCGACCTCCACCACACGCTGCACGGCATGCAGACGCTGGCCCGCGAGGAGGTCTGGGCGATGGCGAGCAGCCACACCGAGACGATGGTGCTCGCCGGCGTCTCGCTCACCATCCCCGACGCGGCGCTTCGCACGCTGAACGTCGCCCTTCACCCCGAGCCCGAGGATCGGGCCGCGAGCAGCGCCTGGCGCGATCTGGAGCGTGCGCTACGGCGGGTCGGCGAGGAGGACTGGCGTGCGGCGCTCGCGATCGCGCGCGAGCTGGGGATCGAGGCCGAACTCGCCGCGCGCCTGTGCCGAACTGAGGCGGGCGCGGCGCTGGCCGCCCGGCTGGCGATCGAGAGCGGTGGGCCCTCCCGCTACGAACTGCTCGGCGCCGTCAGCGACGGTCGCGCGCCACGCGCGGTGATCTCGCTCGACAACCTGCGCGCGCGCCCGGGCGCCGCCGCGCGGCTGCGCTACGCGGCGGCGAAGCTGCTGCCGCCCGCTGAGCAGCTGCGCCGCGAATCGGCGCTCGCTCGCCGCGGCGCGGCTGGTCTCGCCGCCGCGCGAATCGCGCGCGCGTCGCGCGTCGCGGCACAGCTGCCGGGGGCGCTGATCGCCTACCGGCGCGCCCGCACACCTCGCTCCTGACGCCCGCGGTCAGCCCGAGCGCAGATCGCGCCCCCGCGGTCAGCCCGAGCGCTCGCGCGCCAGCGCGATCAGCTGGGCGGCGGCGGCTGGCGCCTCGCCGCGCGGGCCCTCGAGCACGAGCGCCTCGCGCGCGGCGGCGCCAACGATTGCCAGCACGCGCTCGGAGTCATCACGGCCCCGCAACGCGTGCGACAACAGCAGCAGCGCCCCCTGCGCCGGCGTGCGGGTCTGGGGCGCCCAGTCGCAGGACGGCTCGTAGGTGAGCGCGGCGATCAGCCCAACCGGCACCGCCTCATCCACGATCGGCGCACCGAACACGGAGGGGTGCGTCTCCCGAGTGTCGGCGTGGTCGCGCCGCGCGGTGCCCGGCGCGCGCAGCGACAGCGGCTTGGCGTAGGGATGCACGTGCCCATCTTCGTCGAGCAGCGCGAACTCGTCGGAGAGGTAGCCGGCGCCCTGTTCGAGCAACGCCCGCACGAGCGTGGTCTTGCCGGCGAAGCTGAAGCCCGGCAGCACGATCGCGGCGCCCGCCACCGACACGACGCCGGCGTGGACGAAGGCGCCCCGCGGCGCGCTCGTCGCGATCGTCATCCGCAGCTGCGCCTCGAGCACACCCAGGCTCACGGCGAGCGAGGCGCCGTGGGCGAGCTTGTCGCCGTCGCGGGTGACCTCGTAGCCGCCGCCGTGGGGAAACAGCGCGAAGCGCGCGTCGATCTCGCGGTCCTCGCAGGCGACCCAGACCGGCGGCAGCACCGCACGCACCTGCTCGATCAGCTCCGGCGGCGCCACGCCGACCTCGAGGCGCACCCCGTAGGCCTGCAGGCGCATCACGGCGCGGTTCTCGCCTGAGCGCTCGGGTGCGGACACTCGCGCATTCTAGGAACAGCCACGCCCGACGCTCACCGAGCCACTCCCCGCCGCCAACACGCCGGCCACGCAACGAGCCGGCCGTCTAGCATCATCAGCACCGATGCCGGCGCTGATTCTCAGGGTGGGCCTGGCCGCGGTGTTCGCGCTCGCCGCGGCGGGCAAGGCGCTCGATCTGGCCGGCAGCCGTCGCGCGGTCGAGGAGTTCGGTGCGCCGCGCGCGCTGGCCGGCGTGATCGGCACGCTGCTGCCGGCGCTCGAGCTCGCGATCGCCGTCGCGCTGCTCGTCACGCCCGCCGCGCGCGCCGGCGCGGTTGCGGCGCTCGCGCTGCTCGTCGTGTTCGTCGCCGCGATCGCGCGCCTGCTCGCCCGCGGCGTCGAGGCGGACTGCCACTGCTTCGGCCGGCTGCACTCCGAGCCCGCCGGCCCCGGTACGCTGGCGCGAAACGGTGTGCTCGTCGTGTTCGCCGCGGTGATCGCGGCCGGCGGTCCGGGCCGCTCGCTCGCCGCGCTGTCGGGTGAGGACGCGGCGCTGCTCGTGACCTGCGTGGGCTTTGGCGCCGCAACGTCGGCCGCTGCGGCGCTGTGGAGCGAGAACCGCGCGCTGCGCGCCCGGCCCTCGGCGATCCCCGACGACGGCCTCGCGCTCGGCAGCGCCGTGCCCAACGTCGCGCTGCGCGCGCTGGACGGATCGGTTGTCGCGCTCGCCGACCTGCTCGGCGGCGGGCGGCCGAGCCTGCTCGTGCAGGTCGGCGTGCGCTGCCCCGCCTGCCACGGGCTGATGCCCAACCTGGCGCGCTGGTCGCGCACGGTGGCGGGCTCGCTGCGCGTGCTGACCGTCAGCTCCGGCGACCTCGGCAGGAACCGCGCCTTCGCCGAGGAGTTCGGCGTCTGCGGACTCTTGGTCGCCGAGGGCCGCGAGTTGGCCGAGGCGCTCGAGGTCCGCGCGACGCCCTCGGCGGTCTACATCGACGAGCACGCACGGATCGCCGAGCGTCCGGCGATCGGCGGCCTCGCGATCGAGTCGCTGATCAGGACCGCGCTGCACACCGAGGACTGACGCCACACGCGCAGGCGCCGTTCTGCCGTACCTGCCTCAGTTGGTGCAGATGCCGCTGACCACCCACTCCTGCGGCTGGAGGGGCGGGGCGACCTGCAGCGCGTTGCCGCCGTCGCACAGCGGACACTCCGAGGTGCAGGCAGCATTGCCCGCGGCAAGCGCGTCTGCCTCGGTCCCGCCCGTGCCGTAGCACGGCGTCAGGGTGGCGGGGTTCTCGCAGTAGCCCTCGCTGGCCATGGCCGCGGCGGGTGCGATCGCGACGGTGTAGATCAGCGGTGCGGCGGCGGCAAGCGCGCCGGCGCGCAGGATCCGCTTGGTCGCCTCACGGCGGGTTTGGCCCGGCGCAGGCTCCTCGAGCAGCCCGGCTTCGCGCAGCTCGTCGAGGGCGACGCTCACCTCGCGCTCCTCGAGCCCGGTGGCTGCGGCGATCTGCGCGTCGCTGCGGCTCCCGTCGGCGTGCTCCCAGACGGCGGCGGCGGCCGACTGGAGGCAGTGGGCGACATCGGCATCGCGGTCGTAGAGGACGACCTCGT